>VMHT01085690.1_pt1 | contig 179425 bp, 214 predicted proteins | sample 4693611 | NCBI WGS metagenome assembly VMHT01 (sample SAMN12280063, study PRJNA550983) | marine metagenome | isolation source: seawater sampled from same location over 5 years 0.02-0.2 micron viral filtrate | place: USA: collected off the coast of southern California halfway between the port... ... | reverse complement strand
GGGTTCATCTGCCACCTCACACTCGCAACATTCTTGGATCACTCCTTGAACGATACGTCCAACCATTTGATTGGATCCAATGCCAGGCTTCCCCAGTTACTGCACTGGCTCCCTGTTAGAAATCCCACCCTCAAACACAAAACAGGACTGACTGAGTATCGGGCTTCACGCTATTTTGCACGCTTACCCTCCTGTCTTGCCGAATCAGGTTCACTTTCGTTGTGTACCTCTAACTTCCTATGGCTTCCTTCAGACCCTATCGTTGGCCAACAGCGCCCTTGCCATTCGGATTATCTTCCCCTCAGTCAGGGTGATTCAGGTTTCTTTCAACCTGACGGGTTTGCCAGCTTCGCTGGGCAAACAAAAAAGGGAGTATGGTTGTCATACTCCCTTCTCGGTTAATCAAAGCCAAGGCACAAAATCTGGGCCTGTCAAAACATACCTATCAGTGAGCCTTATCTGAAAGGCGTTTCTGCCAATATTCGGCAGTCGCGATACCTTCAATAAGAGGTAGTGTGATGTCGTGGTATCTATCTAACCATGCTAGCAACTGAGGCACTTCTGAGACGGTCTTTTTTGCGTGCTTCATATACATGGTTAAGATCGAGTAAATCTGCTTATCTGTAGCATTCAGGCCATGCATTGACTCTAGCCAAGCCTTGAAACCGTTCGCATCGAGATAGCTCTGTTTGAACTTTTCGAATGAAGGTGGCACATCCATAAAAGTAATATACTTTTCTACTTTACGGTCATAGATAGGGCGAAGAAATTCATCAAAGGTTTGAAAAGTCGCAGTATTCATAGCAATTTCCTGTGCTGTTTTGTGGACGTATTTATTATGTCACCTGTTTCGATAGCGCAACCCCAACTTCAATAGGAACAGGAAGAACCATACTTTCAACATATTTCATTCGATAAAGAATAAATGGCAAAAAATGCTATGTCTATCAAAGATAAAGCATCGCTCATAACAAGCAGTTTTGAATAAAAAATATCCACAGATATTGTGCGCACATTATGTTTTACCTGTGGATAAGAGTCATCTTTTTAATCAGCTCAATGAGTATTGATGCTTTCTAAAAGGCGCATAAACATTGCTTTGCCCTGCGCCCTGAAATTATCTAAAAGAAATGTTATTTCTAGCACATGTATCACGTATAAGGTCGGCAACAACTGAAGCTTCCCACTTCATCAAATTCAACCGTAGACAAAGCTGGTTAAAGCGCTCCTGAGCAATACGATGCTTTCCATGGCGAACAGCGGAAAGTACAGGTTGAATATCGGTGTGAATTGGATGAGCCTGACTTCGCCAGTTGAGAGGTAGTCTTTGGCCGACTTTATAGATTCGAAGACTCATTTTTAAACCTCGACTTGGGTACTTGGAAAGAGTTCAGTGAATATTGAGTCGCATAAGTTCCACTCCATTTCGGTAGGCGATAACCATGTAAGCGCATCTTGTATCAATATCAGACTGTTATACTGCTCCTCTGCCCAGTCTTCACATGACATCTTGCCTTCGCCAAGCAAATCGAACAGGTTGTCAGGAGTTGGTGATTCAAGCTCTGTTATGCGCGTATGATAATAGTCCGTCGTTGCTATGCGGGGCTCATTCGGTGATAACTCTTCAGCTTCGCGGATACAAGCAATCCCGCCGTCTTCAGTAAGAACCGTAAGTTCTTTTTCGTTCTCATTGATCAATAGTCTGAACTTCATAGCATTATCCCTCTATTAGTAATTTCATTGATTAGATGTTTCCTGTATGTCTTCGAGTTTAATACGGGGAAAAATATGGCAAGGGCTAGGAAGGAAAAGCCCTCCTTAAGTTGAGGAGGGCACTGATTGGCAGTTGAACTATTGAGGTTGGCAAGTCAACGAGAGAATATTGTTTGCCTGAATCTTCATGGTGTCACTGATAGACCATGCTTCATCCGTGGGCATTGTTTTACTGTCGGTCTCATCGGCAAAGTCTTCCTTAGAACGACACCACCCTAGAAGACGGCTAATAGTGACGTTAAACTTAAGCATCGCGGCCTGATTGAAGGCTAAATGACGATTGCCGTTTAGGTAGTACTTGATTTTAAGCAGGTCAATAGTCTTACCATCAGGCGTGTTACCTCGAATGAGATAAGCTTTGCCAGCTTCCATATTTTCGTAGGCCTCTGACATATGCAGGTTGCTGTAACCCAGTAAACGAAAGACAACAATTAAATCGTTCGTGAACTGACGCGTATTTTCATTGATGCCATGTTCCCAAGAATAAGAGCTAAAGTTGCTAGAGCCAGAGTGAATAAAGCGATAGTCTAGCACGCGCTTACAGTCGCGTGACGGGTCGCTTTCATCATATGAGCTATAACGCCAGCGGTCAGAGAAAACACGCTCATTTGACTTGTAGTAGCGCAAAATAGACTCTTCGCTAGTCAATTTCTTATAAACAGAGATCAACGAGTCTTCAATCAACTCGTTACCCATGTCCACCGCATACGAGATAACATAAACAGCGTTTGTATAGGTAAAATCAAGCGCTGTCTGTGATAGCTCATTAAGCAGGGCGGTTTTGTTTTCGCTGGTGAGCTTTTCCTTTATCACATCGAGGTGATTAAATAACATCGACCAATATACGCGACGAAAGCCAAGAAGCTTGGCGCGAACGCCCGTTACTAAGTCTTCATGTTTGACGCCTAACTCACCTAATAGCGCTCCGTCCAATTGGCCTATTAGTTTGTATTGGTCCAGTGTGCGTGTCATATCCCTTTCGTATTGGTCTAGAAGCGCCCACAGCACGCCACGGCTTTTCACGACCTCAAAGGTTTCTGAAGTTTCATCGTTCATTTCACGTTTGATACGCTCGCGTTCTACGTGCTCATTAAATTCGTTTGTCGTCGTAGAATTGGTTTTCTTCAAGCCAAGCTCTTTATCGATAAACATCAAAAAAGGCGATGTTTTATTAATACCTAAAGACGCACGGTACGGGTGAAACATGCGGTTTCTATCTTTAAAGCGCTTTTCATAGGCCGCCATCTCTTCCGCTACCGCTTCTGCGCTCATATCCATGAAGCTAAAGCGAACAACATGCACTTTGGCGCGAGCCGTTCGCTCAGCATCGAAGAAATCAGACTCAGCAAGAATTTCACTGTATTCCAGTCCACGGTTTTGCATCGCGGCCTTAATGTCTTTGTTATCTACCCAGCGTTGAGGGATAACCGCGTACAACACGGTAAAATCAAGCTCCTCAATGATACGAGCTACCCATGCGGCATAATCACTATAGGGCGGGTTTACAAAAGCAAAATCAGCGGTTTTAGAAATTAGGTTGGTTTCATAAAAATCAGTACCTACTAGACTGATATCTTTTGAACGGTAGCTGTTGATATGGACGGTGCTTTTTTCTATTGCATACGCTTTGAACGGCTCATCTAGCTTATCTTTTTCATCATTAAGTAAGTCACGCAGCGCTGTTACCACACGACCATCTCCGGCACCAATATCTAGGATAGTTGGCTTCTCGTTACGACCAGAAATCTCATAGGCTTCCTTCAGTCGAGCGATATCGTTTTTAATGGTGTCAATTTGGACTTGGGTCGTGGGGTACCACTCGTAGTCTTCACCAGCCTCTTGAAGAGCCTTTAGTGTTTTGCTGGTGGAAACTGGCTCTACTGGGGCAATGTAAGTGCCGGTATCTGAATGGTCAAAACCAAAGCTTGATTGATAATCTAACATAGCGAACTCCGTCTTAATTTATGAGTTCACTTTACCGTCTTGCCGGATAACGCAAGGGTCTCACTCACGTCCTTGGTAGACAAATAAGGCGAGCTTATAGCTCGCCTTTTATCGGGGCTAGTAGGGTAGGTTGGGTTTGATATAGTTTTCCCAAAAGTACTTTGTTTTTTCAGAGGACACAGCCGCTCTCTCGTTTAGTTTTGTTGTTAACTCTTGCATCATGTCGGCACTGTTGTACTTCTCCACATCCTCGTAAAGCCAGTCACCGACAAGGCCAAATGATGCAGCTTGGTATTCAAGCGCGAAACAAAGACCTAAAGACTCTTCGACACCACGCTCACCGAAGAAGGTAAAATCGTAGAACTGAATAATATCCTGAATAGCTTTATCAAGCTGGCTATTAGTAAGTTCATCTACACGTTTTGTTTTATCTGACATATGCGTTCCTATACGATGTCTAAATTAGCTAAAGTCTCAATGGTGTTAGTTCTAACCTGAGGGCTGATTGTGCTGCGGCAGTAAGTATCAAAAAATTGCGAAACGTCGTAATCAGGGCAGTAATTAAAGGCCCCTAATAACGTCCACAAGTCATCATTATCTTCTGCACTTTCTATGTCCTTCATAGACACGTTAAGTGCTTTGGCGAAGTTGGCCTGAGCATTACGGGGCAGGCAATGGTAGTGACCTAATAAATCACCAAGGACTTCTGTTTCATCCCAGCTCTCAATGCCTGATATCGAGGCGTGTGATATGCCATGCTGCGCACACTGAACCACTTCATCAAGTACCTGATTGTGCATCTCAGTGAGCAGACGGCCTTTGCCGATGTGTTTGCGAAGCTTAGTAGCATCACAAGAAAAATGGGTGAGAGGCGCTTTAAATTTGGCCTCGTGAACTAAAGCAGTTTCAGCACAACCCAAAAAATGAACCCGTGATGGATTAACGGCTTGTACAAAATCAAATGTTTCTTTAGGAGACAACGCTTCTGCATTGGACGGCAGACCAACAATGAAGTCAAAACCCAATAGCTCACGGCATCGGTTATAGTGTTCTTCAATAGACAAAGCTCCTTTCTGCATGGGTACCATGATAGAGACACCTTGCTGGTGGAATTCTTTGATGTCTTGGTGATATTGCACTAATAGGTCGTAGCTATTTTGCTGTTTGCCGACTTCATCCGGCGCGACGACAATAAGCCCTTCATGACTATCGCACTGGTTGATAACATCGCGATAGAAAGCGAAGACCTTGTTAAAGTTAATCGGAGGTGTTTTAGGATCTTTAAGGGTCTTTCTGAAGACACGAAACGCACCGCTATCAATAAAGACATGGCCACCTTGAGAAACATAGCTTGCCACTAGGGCTCTCACGGGCGATGAAGCATCTAAAATACAGATTCCAATAGGCGACTTGGCACGCATGTAACCTAATATATCGGCACGAGCACTAGATCCAGAGCGATAAGTGGTAACGTTCGACGCGGGATTAAAGGCACTTACAAAGTCACCTTGTTCACGTTTGAACATGACGTCTTCCAGCTTTTGCTCCCAATCGTATCGTTTTATATCTACTGGATTACGCTTTATTGGTACAGGCGCACTGCCAAACATATCAACTTGCATCTCGGTGGTCTCTTTTCTCTTGATATGTGTATTGTTGCAGTAGTTGAGATAACGCAAGGTGGCCAAAACGTTGATGGCGAGTCTATGGAAGAAAGCGTTGGCGTCGAAGGATAAGATTAAGAAAAGGAGGAAATGTCAGAATGAGTAAAAAGTAAATTTCTGATTTTTCTTAAGCAAAAAATTTCATGAGTAAACGTGGCTATGCCGAAATAATTGGGAAATTGACAGCATCGCCACGCGAATAAATTATCACCAATTTAGCGTAACACTGTTTCTAATAGCGCACCCCCTATGAGAGGAGTAAAAAAAGACGCCTAAAAGGCGCCTTGTCTATGGTCGAACTAATTTAATAAGGGGGTCTACAAATATTCTGTTTCAGAATTGATAGCGTTACACACCCTTAAGAAATCGCGAGTTGCCTAGCCAACTATTCATTAACGCTTCACTCTTCTACGTAGGGCAACGATAGAACCAAGGAATAAGGTGGTTAAGAAGCCCATCGAGCCACCACCCGAATCGCCTGAATCAAGGTTGGTCTGTGGAACGTCAGTGGTTGTACCGCCATTACCACCGTTGCCGCCGTCACCACCATTGTCTCCGTCACCACCATTGTCTCCGTCACCACCATTGTCTCCGTCACCACCATTACTGCCATCGTCATAATCAGCATTAACAATGGCTATGTTCTGCTAAATTGTTGCTATACTGTATATGAATACAGTTATTGAGGGTTGATCATGATCCCAGCACAATTTACAAAGCTTATAGCCGAGTTAGAACACTTAACAGATAGTCAAACCCGTTATGTTGAGAAGCTGCTGAAAGGCACTGATAGCGTCTCACAGTTGATAACAGAGCTTGAGGAGCGGATGGTTGAAAACCCTGAATGTCCGCACTGCCATAGCTCACTGATCAATCGGCACGGCAAGGTAAACAAGATGCAGCGTTATCGCTGCAAGAACTGCGGCAAAACCTTTGTAGCGACAACGGCGACACCGCTAGCTCGACTGAGGTACAAAGAGCTTTGGTTAGAATATATTCGCTGTATGCTGGACAGTAAGCCATTGCGTAAATGTGCCGAAGAATGTGGCCTCCACCTTGAAACATCGTTCAGGTGGCGGCACCGATTCTTGGCGCTACCATCAGCACTGAAAGCGAGCAAATTAGAAGGCATTATCGAGGCAGACGAAACACTTTTTCCCTACTCAGAGAAAGGCTCAAAACGGATGACTCGTCAGCCCCGTAAAAGAGGGGTGAAAGCGAAAAAACGAGGACGTTCAAAGGATGATTGGGTGCCAGTTTTAACGGTCAGAGACCGAGCTAAGAGTACGTATGAAGCCGTTGTGCCAAGTGTTACATCGGAAGCTTTGCATCAGGAGCTAGCAGGAAAATTAGAGAAAGACAGTGTGTTGTGTAGTGATGGCTATAAGCCCTACATAGCTCTTTCTGAGAAAAATGATTTAATACACAAGCGCTTAGATGTGGCAGGAGGAATTAAGGTGATAGATAAAGTCTTTCACATTCAAAATGTTAACGCCTATCACAGCCGTCTGAAAGCGTGGATAAAACGGTTTAACGGAGTAGCCACAAAATACTTGGAACACTACCTGGGTTGGTTCAGGTTTATGGATAATCCAGAAAACCTTAACGAAAACAGGCTCTTTTCGATTCAACAACAGTTAATCCGAACATAGCCTTAACAATAGTAAAAGTCTCTGTTGAACTTAGGCCGCCGTTCATGTCCTGATCGGTAACAGTTAGCGTTAACGTGAAGCTCTCCCAAGAAGTATCTACTGAGTCAGGGAATGCGATGACTACATCATTGCCAACCTGCTCAATAGGGAAGGGGCTATTTTCAGATGACCACTGGAAAGTTAATGGATCGTCTTCACCTTCATCTGTCACAGAGTATGCAGAAAATGTGTAGTCGCCGGTACCAGATACAGTCGACGAACACCCATCATTACATGAAATGACCGGTGCCACATTCACTTCATAGTTCTCATTTACCAGAATAAAGGTAGACGAAGTGGATAACTTGCCGTCACTAACTTGAAGCGAATACGATAACTCTTCCCAGTCTTTGTCGGCTTGTTCAGGGAAATTCACGGTAAGGTTTTGCCCCGCATCACCTGATATTTCAGTACCAAACAAATCTGAGTTTATCGTCCAGTCAAAACTTAGCGTATCTTGGGTATTTTGGTCTGAAACATAATACTGGGAGATGAGCGTTTCGCCGATACCCGCAGTAGGTATACGACATACATCAGAGACAACCTCTTGGTCATTCTCATCAAAACACGTAATGACTGGCGCAACATTCTGCTCTATCGTAAACGTGTAAGCCCTTGTAGGCATCCAAATTTCATCGCTTGGCGACCCGTCTTCAAGCATTGGAGCGATTGCTATACCAAATCTATCATCAGTACCGTATTTTCTATTTAGCTCAAATGTCGCTGTTAGTTGTTTAGAAGTCTCATCAATATCTTCGATAGACACATCAACATCAACATAGGTCACATAGTCATAATCATCGTTGACTGAAGCATAGCCTCGCGCTTCAGCTACGTATTCTACGCCCGGTTGAAGATCATAAACCGGAACGCTAACTGTCATTGCGGTATCATCTGTCAGGTATGATGAAGGACCATCAAAATACGGAATGTCGTTATCTTTAAGTAACGTAGTAGCTGTTGCTGGAAGCCCGTTTCTATTGGTCACAGTGATAAAATAGCCATCCCCTTGAGGCTGCTCAATTACAGATGCATCAACCTCGACGAACACGGTCATTGTGCCATCACCGTTATCAACTTCACTAGTAGACACTATAGCGTTTGCATTGACACCTGTTCTCGCAAAGCCTTCGCTAACATCGTATTCATACCGACCAGATGAAGATTCGAGAGTGAATGACAAAGTAAGAGGTTCTTCTTGTTCTTCCTTGCGGTAAAAGACGAATTCGCTGTCGGCCACAATGCTGGTACCCGCCAACATATCATTTCCATCAAGGGCTAATGTAAAGTACGTAGAACCAATATTTGATTTGTATGGGGCCCCGTAATCTACCGCTCGCTCATACTCAACTCTTGTAGATATAACGAAAGAATCAAATTGACTCTCATCCTGATTATTCAATAAGTTGAGATATTTTTGCGTTGGGAATGCATTGGGAACATCAAAAGCAAAACTTATCACACCGTCTTCTAATACGCTTTCTAAAGTAGAGGTTAATTCAACCTTAGCTCCGATGCCTAAGCGTTCTTCAAGTTCATAGGGCTCATCAATGACCAATTGCCACTTACTGTAATCCTCATTATCTTGAAGGTCACGAAGTTCAGCTAGCGCCTCATCCGTTAATTTGTAGGATATTTCGTTACGCTGGCCTACTTGTAGTGTTTCTGGATAAACGTGGTCTGTCGTAGACGACGAAGGAAGTATAGAGGACGTTTCAGGCGACGTGCCTGTGCCCATATAAAACTTGTAAAGAGGTACACCTTGCACAGTACCGTTCACATTCAGACCGGTAAGCACATAGGCATCACCAGTATAAGGCATATCTGTGGTTAAAATTGAAAAAGTATCGGTACCAACTGGCAGGTCATAAGCATACCAAGTGTCATCTCGCCAATTGCGAACGACAAGTGTTTTGACACTTGCTCCACTAACTTCAGGCAGTGAATACGTTTTTTTAGTGACTCTGTTTGTTTGAGGGTCGCGCTCAACGTCAGATGCAGGAAGGAACTTCACCTGTTTATCTTTAGGAAGATACTTAAGGAAGAAAGCCGATTCAGCATAAAGCGCTGCATCAGCACCGTCTACTTCATATGCGCTAGTACCTAGTTCGAATTGGTATCTGTCTGGACTACTCAATAAAGGCTCATAACTACAATCAGAACAAGGGTAGGCCATAAGAGAGTACTTGCCGCGCTCAGTTACCGTCTCGTTTTCATCATATGTAGGAGCAAGCAATGCGCCTCGATTAAACGTATAAGCGTAATTTTCATCGGTAAAGTCGATATTTTCGGTAATCGCATCATGATTTAAACCGATGTTATGGCCGATTTCGTGAAGCAGGACACGGCTATTAAGACAACCCGTGCGAGATACACCATCGATATTCGCGTATTGCCATTCTGGTGAAGCGTTATCAAAGTCATTTGGCCCAGTATTAGCGATGGCCTTATCGTCCGGCGTCTTCATGTCTACGACAGAACCTAGATAGGCAAAGCCGCAGGTACCTTCACCTCTATCACCCCAATATGTACTTTCCATATCGGTTGCTAGATAGATGATACTTTCTGATTCACCGTTAAACTCATCAACTAACGAGTTCCCAACTGGGAAATCAGCAAAATCGTGAATGAGAGTTATCGATTTATTATTCAGCTGAACATCACCAAGAAAACTATTTTCGAGAATCACATTTGATGAATCAATTGAAGAGTCAATTTGTGCCGATAGACGCGCTATGCTTGAGGCGCCAAACTCTTCATATGACTCAAGAACTGCACCTGTATGGAGAAGGTGGTCGATATCAACAGTTAACGTTCCATCTTCAGCTGCAAAATTCTTTAGCGTAGTGTTGTTATTTTTAATCGCTGTTACTTGCTCAGGGCTAAATACGTCATTCCCACGTAAATCACGGGGTGAATAAGCCCTTTCGGTAGGTATGCTGCGAGGAAGAATTTCCTGACCACCAACAATAATCGGAAACGTTTCAGGTGTGTATGATTGCCCACTGTATGCGATTATTTCAGATGATGTAGCTGACACATTTGAAAAATCTTTGTTCAGCTCTAGTATAGCCTTTCGTTCTTTTTCTTCTTGGACACGTTTAAGCTGGCTTTTGTTGGTTTTATCACCTTTTTCCGGCTCAACAAGCTTATCCCCTTCATGGTCTGAAGGCTCAGGAATATCTACAGGGGTAACTAAACCATTGAAGATATTGTAGCTTACTCCGTCAATAACGGCACTGCCGTAACGATTACCGTCCTTCTCATGTAAAAGTACAAAATCCCGCTTATTTTCACTGCTGTACAATGTGCCGTCTTTCGCAGACTTAATGGTATCAAGCGTCATGGTTTTACCAGCAACGGTTAATGCCTTTGGTTGGTCTTTCGCTGATACTTTTACAGCCGTTTGAAGACTACTGATAGTTGCTGAGTTTGCTTTTTTATCAAAATGAAGTTGAGAAGAAGATGCTGAAGCGCCAGACGCAATTAACAAGCCTGAAACTATAAAAGCAATTTTTGATTTTTTAAACAAGGTAAGTCCCTCTGAGTAGTGAAATAACAATCCGTATCTTATGCGATGATAACATCGCGCAACCCCAGCAAGGCACTTATAATCCGAGTTTAGCGTATCTCTAGATAGTCTTAAGTATTATATTTAAGAACTTCAAAAAGCATTCCCCTTAGCTAATAACTGTGGAAACCTATGCTCAATCCACTGATTTATTACAGACGCAATCGCCATTCTGGGGAAGTGGAAAAATATGCGGGTGGTATACCCTTCGTTATCGGTGCATGACTCCAGAGCACCGTGCAGCATAGCTTGCAGTTCTGAAGTGGGTGGTAAACAGTATATTCCTTGCTCGTCCAGTAACTGTTTATCATCTATTAATTGCCGTATAACGAAATCGAGGTGTCGGTGTTGATAAAGTGAAAGGTTGAAGCAGTTTGGAATCACCTCAACCCACACATCACCAATTTTCCGAAGGGAGAAAATTTCTTTGAAAGACATATCTACACCAAGCCAGTTAGACTCGACATAGAAATAGAACTCAGGCCAGATTTTACTTGTCGCCTGCTAGAAACAATTTCAATTTCAAGAAGAGCTAAGTCATTAGGATTTTCTTCGTTCTTGGCTACTTTGTCTGAAGCTTCGACATCATCCTCCCAACAAGTTCGGTGAAAGAATAATTCTTTAGGCTCACCGGCCTGACCAAGAATACTGCCAGACACAATGACGTATGTGTAATCAAGTAAAGATGACTTGCCCAATGAGTCAATAAGTGTTTCTGCTTGTGACATTGCCTCTTCACGGCACAGCGTGATTAACATAGTTTTCTCACACTTAGATTCGTAAACTATCTCTTCGATTAATCGAACGGTAAACACGTTTATAAGTTCCATTTTACTACCTTTAGAATGCTAGAGTGGTAAATCCATTTCTAGGGCTTATTGTTCATGAAATAGTGACTTTGCAAGGCGTAGCTATCTCGTCAACGATGGACTTGAATGACGCCTAAAACGCCATTGCAATTTGCCCATTGTCTTCGAGTAAGGTTTTTACAGAGACCTGCCCCTCATTAACCGCTTCAACTCGTTCTTCACCTGTTAACCATTTCCCGATATGACGTCCCACAGCTGCCCATGGTTGGGGAGCCACTGAATTGCCAAGCATCATATGCGCTCCAGTTGCGTTAGTTCGTGTTGTGAGGTGATGAGAGCCGTCACCGATAGACACTACTGCTTGTTTGTATGCGCCTTCCATACGACGTACATTGGCATGCTCTGAAACAGTTAACAGCCTATGAAGTGATTGTTCTTCAGGATGCGCTATAAGTGGTGTATCCGCTTTGCATTTAGCATACGTAGCTGGGATTGTTGGCATAGTATTGTCATGCATCTCAGCAACACACATTTTATGGTTATGGCCATGCTCACTGTTCTTTTTTGCAATATGCGTCATATCCCGCCATGCTTTATCATCTAAAGGCATTGGTTCAATGATGTCCTGTACGCGCCTTTTTTTGGGGCAGGTGGGAACAAGTTTACTCATATCTAACCCTTGCAGACCTTTCGATACCCACACTAAGCAAAGTCGCTTTCTTCTTTCGAAATCTCCGTGTTCATGGCCATTAACAACCGTTTCAGTTCTATAGTAGCCAGTTGCTGACATTACTCTGTCCATCAGTGACAGCGTTGTACTATTCAGCATATTGTCTGAATTCTCTAAGATAACGAGAGCTGGATTTGCGCGATTAATGATATCTAATGTCGGAATGAACAACGCTCCAGCATCATGCTCTAAATCACGCTTTCTGTTTGCACCCTGCTGTCTTGAAAAGGGTGTGCAAGGGTAACCAATGACTAGGCAGTCGAGTTCTGGCACCAAACTCTTATCCATAGTCATAATGTCATCGTTAACGAACACAGCGTCAGGTGCAGTCTCTTGCCAAATTGGGTTAGAGTTTACATTGACATCAGCAGGCAGGCGCTCAAGCTCATTGCCAAAAGCCATGGTTGTACTTAGACCGGCAGCTAAGAGCCCCATATGCAGCTGTTTTGAGAGCAAGCCAATGCCTGCAAACAATTCGCCCATGCGTAAAGGCACGCGCTTCTTAACTTTACTAATTAACGATTTTTCACGTTGTCTAACGCGTTCCTCGTGATGATAGACACGAAGGGTGATTTCACCCTCTTTGTAGTCTACTGACACACGATCACAATCGGGAAGCGTTTGTCCTAGCTTTTTGTTTCTTAAATCCATCAATGGACCGCGAGCACAGTTTAAAACCTTACGTTCAGAATCTGGGCTAACAATGATGCGAACACAATTTTCTTCGTGAATTTCTTCAAACCCGACGCCAGCTTTAAAGCCAATCTTTTCAAGAGTTTTATTGTTTAGGTAGACGCGGTGACCACCTTTTGTTTTCTTAAGTGAAAGTGTCTCTATCTGTTTCATGGTGCCTCCTACAGCAAATTCGATAGAGCTATAATGACATGGTATATAGGGAGGCAAGAGGGCAGATAGACCCGAAGGCCTATCCACGAGAGAAGATGTTTAATCGTTAATAGGAGTAAGATTATCTAACCACTGGCGAAGATCATCTTAAATGTCTTTGAGAGAGTTTCTTTGGTATCCACGATTGGATACGCTTTATATTCAAACAAGACAGGCCTCCTATTGTTCGGGATTTTTAAAAAATTCAATCTGTCCACGATATTCGGGATGATGCGGTCCAATTTCTACTGCCTCTCCAGAGCGTACATGCGTGCGGTAGTGAGACGCTTTTGCTGCCCCATTGCCGCTAACAAGCTTCTGACAAAAGAAGCAGCAATGTTTGGGGTATGTTCGTTGTTCAGCCATTTGAAATCCTTTAGTTCAATTAACGCGATAATTTAAAATGAGGTGTTAACGCAGTGCCCGTGGCTCATGCGATACTCATGAATTTTGGCATCGCTCCAATCAGCGAACTTTTCTTTGGCTGCTTCTATCACCTCGGGTAAATAGCGTTTGCCCCACACACCAAGATTACGATTCTCTATTTTCGTTTTGCCCGATTTAGTTTTGACTTCGATAGCATTCAGATGGCTCCACTTATTCAATTTAGCCTTTTCTAGCGCAACCCATTCATTTAAAGCTTCACCGTAGTTACGTCTGAGCCATTCAACCTCTTCTAAACTGCCGAAGGGACAAAAAATACAGTTGGAAGGCAAAGGAACATTCTCCCCGACGCTTTTGATATAGGTTTGACAAGCAGCTCTGTCCATACCGAGTTCAACAAGGGGATAACTGTGTGTCACTGATTCGCGGTACCAAGATGCCTTATTTTCTTCAGCGTTAGTCATTCGCTTCTCTTCGTTTTTAGCGATACCGATGATCATGCGAATTTTACCTGACTCTTTAGCGAACTGTTTTAGACCAGACTTTCTGCCGGTCTTCACACCATATCGCTTGCCAACGTAGTCTTCTAAAAAACGATAGATAGGGTCGATTTTAAGTCGCTGAGAGCAAATTTTAGGGTATGCCTTACTCCCTATTGCATTTTTCACTTTGTAGAAGTGCTGGAGCGATTTCCAATCGCCCGTGTGATAGCCCATATCGCTCGTAATGAAGACGAACTCAATACCGTGCTCCTTGCATTTACTTTGAAGGTAGCGCACATGCTCATATGTTTCTGAGTGCTCATTGCCTGTGTCGCTCATCACTACAAGGAAATCGCTAGGTGCGTATTTCCTGCGAAAATCAAGGTCATTGATATATTGTACAATAATGCCGTACTGTCCTGCCCAGCACCCATTGAGAGAACTGTAAGTTTTGGTTCATCATTTTGAGGGGCAAATAAATCATTCATCATTGTCCTGAAATCCTTTAACAACCTTGCTTTGATATGAAAAAGGTATCTTGGATTTCAATGACGCAACCTCTTACAGGAAGAGTCTTATTAGATTAAATATAGCGACGTCCGTGGTGGACAATATGGCAGTTTGAATGCATCGAAAAGAAAAGAGGGGGTATAGTTAGGGTTCACCAAAGGCGAGACGAAGAGATTATAAAATACATCGCCTCACACACGCATAGTGCTTTTAAGCCTATTTATTGGCAGCATTGGGATAGGCTTTGTTTATCTTCAGTCTATCGACGAATTCATTACAAAAAAGCATTGTGATAATAAACGCAGAAGGGTAGAACAAAGCGCTCAAGTTACCTTCAATGAGCTCTGTCACAACGTCTTTCGTAAACCAAGCAATGCCTAAAACAAAAGACAAAGTTAAAACAAGCCGAAATAAAGCGTACATCATATTAACCCCTTTAAATACTAATCAGAAATACTTCAATAGCCCTTGGCAAGCAGTGAGCAGGTTGCTATGAACTAAGCTTCTGAGGTGCTTTAGCATTAGTGACAAAGCCGGTTAACAACATAAGTGAACCGTACATAAGCGCTGCTATGCCGCCTAAAAATGCAAAACTAACTTCGCTAAAAAATGAAGTTGAAATTTTGTAACCTTCAATAAAAAGAAATGCTCCGATTCCAATCCAGATAAGACCACTTATAAATGACTTGAGACCGATTAGGTTCATAACCAACACCTTAGTTCTATAGATGGGGCAATCCCACCAATTTATATGGTCATTAGTGTATTAGTCGCCATAGAAACATGACGGAATTAAGAGGTTAAATTTTGAGGCTTATTGTTTAAATCAAAAACATCGATGTTAAGTACTTCTCACTGTTTTTGATACTATCGATTAGAATGAACATAGGTCGCTTCATTACAGTGTTCGCATATCATGTAGAAGTTATCTTTCCGCTTACTTATTTTTAATGTAGAGGCATTGCATTTTTCACAATGGAGAGCAGTGTTTTTCAATGAAGTATTTTTTAAGCATGTGGTACACTTTAAAAAGTAGCCAAAACGGCCATAACTGATTTCAGTTTTTTCTCTACCGCAAGATGGGCAAGCTAGTTTTTTTATACTATCTTCTTTTCCACTTTCAAAGTGAAATGCTAACTTTGATGTATTACTTACATCAATTCGTTTTATTACTTCAACTAAAGCTTCCAGCTCATTCTGATTAAACCGTACTGGGGGAACTTTATTGCTTAATTGAATAAATTGAGAAGCTTGAAATCTGTTCTTCTCAATGATGTCTGTAACCTTTTCGCCTATGGTATCAGCCTTAACGATCATTGCGTTTTGGTCGTCAGGAATAGATTTCCTATGGATTATGGCAGAATTTGATACAGCACATATTCGGTTATACCTCCAGTTTTTAATTCCTGTTTTCTGTTTAAAAAGTATTTTACCTAAGAACTCACTTACTCTTTCTAAGAGTGCTTCTTTCAAGATATCTTCTTGTAATTGTGCCTGACGAAGTGGAGACTTTATCCCTATCCATTTACCGTTTATGCTTCGAGACCATTCGCCATGGTCGTTTACTGAAACCTCTCCATGTATGCTTTTACTTTCTATAATTATAAAACCTTCCTTGTAAACAAGAAGGTGATCAATCTGAGCTGACATTGATTCATGTGTGATTAAGAGATCGTTGAACACAAAGATATCATTTACATCTGCAAATTTTCGATTCAGATGGAATGCAACATCGGCTTCATTTTTATTACCAAAGCTTGTGTTGCTGAATCCCTCAGTTGACTTTGTAAAAGGCTTAATGATCATTTAGTACTCCTGATTATTAACTTCAGTATGAAGTAGTATTCCGTCTATCAATTTTTTAGAGCAGGGGAGAAAGCGAAGACATTATCGCTTCCTTTAATAGGCACTCTGATAAGCTCTTTAGGTGACGAAGAATTAATGTTTGAAGTTAAGTTTGTTTTGTTAAGCGGCGTGTAATTGGTGAACGAACCAGAACGTTCATAGAAGTCTGCAACGGCCTCGCCTAAATCTAAATTCATACGGTCGTTGGTAAAAACAATGCTGCCGTTTTTCTCTTCGGCTAACACAGTCATGTAGCGTTTTTTAATGTCCGAGATAGTGCCGTCGAAACAGCTGATAAGTAAAACACCATTTTCTGACTCCAAAACGTGTCCAAACAGGTCTTCAGTAGCAAAAATAATATTTTCCAAAATGGCCTCCAAATAACACTACAACGTATTGTAATTTTGAAATCTGGAGGGGATTAGTCGATAAGCTACGAATATTGTTGCTTTAATGAGAAAAGAAAAAGGCCAGCATAAAGGCTGGCCGGGTAAAAGTATGAGTATAAGCTCAATCTGTGAGATGTTTCATGAGGTCTCTACGAATGTACATCGTAGACTCAACAAACGAAGCGAATGAGTTGTAAACAGCATCGTCATCCCACTTACCGGATGCTGCGAGTGCATGTAGGTCTTTATCTTTCGCTGTTCGTTTGGAAGACATGGTAGATACATACATATCTTTAAGCTTAAGCATTAACTCATCACTAGCACGTCTCTCGATTTCTTCGAAAGGCAATTTACCTTCAATAACAAGTTTTGATTCTGCGGATGGCTTGGAAGCGATTTTTTTGGCTTGTGAAGCAGAAGGTGTCTCCTCAGCATTCAAAACAGTCCATGCATAGGCCGCAGGATTGTCGATATCAGAACGTTGCTTCAAAGTTGATTGAATAGCATTGATACGCTCTTCTAAATCTGCGATAGAAAGACGGTCAAAAATACGTTGGGATTGTTTTTTAGTTATTCCGAACTCATGAAGCGCATATTCATATTCTGACATCTCGATTGTAGTGTCAGTATCCTCAAGAACCTTGTAAGCGGGGTTTGGTTTAATCTTAAACCGAATACCTGATACTTTTTTTCCTGTCCTTTTTAGCTCAACTTCAACAATCTTTATATTGCTCTGAGCATTGATCTCTTTGACCGCTTTTTTAATTACTTTCGAGTTCAAGGCCTTAAACTCTACATAAGAGGAAGTATCGATTCCCAATAAACGTTTCAATGTATCGACGGGAAAAATGGGGGTTTCCCCTACATTTATAAACCGATAGACATTTTCATAAAGGGCTAAGGATTGAGTGGAGATGAAACTATTTTGAATGGCTAAATTAATGTTGGCGTATACAGACGGATAAAGCAGCTCTTCTCTTAGCTCACCCGGAAATCGAAAGTAAACTTTACCATCCTCTATTTTTCCGTAACCCAGAATAGGCATTACGGCCCACTCTTTGACACCACGGGAATTTATAATGTTGTACTCTATGGCAGTAGTAACGAGTCCCCTCAGCGCTTCTCTAATGAGTGAATGGTCATTACTATCAAAGTGAATATCTTTCTTTAATCGTTGCAGTGGGATCTCATAATTGATTTCCTGACCTTTCGTCTTTTCAAGATACTCGTCAAGCTTTTCTTTATCACTGCTTCCTATAGCTTCAATTATTGTTTCTCTAGCTCGAAAGAGTAAAGAGTTGACCACTTTTCTCTGTACTAATCCCCACTTTGAACGAGACGTGTCAGAGTGGATTACGCTTACATGCTTCCTAAGTACTGGAGATTTGTCAGTTCCCTTCATAAATAATCCTGCAAAAGGTATAAATAGTATATTACACCCTAATATTTCATTCTTTATATAAAAGTGCAACATAACAAAATAAAAAGATCAGAATGGATCGACGATGTGTTTAGATCGTTTAGATCGTTTGAGATCGTTTGATCGTTTAGCACCTCTATAGACCATGTTCCTAAAGGGCTGCGCCACTGAAAGGTACCCATCTACGGGGAATAAAGTACCCAACTACGGGGAATAAGGTACCCAACTACAGGGAATAAGGTGCCCATCTACGGGAGTAAAGGTACCCGTCTACGGGGAAAGGTACCCAAGTACGGGGAGTTAAGAGGTGTAAAAAATTGAAGCCTTTTAAGTGCGCTAAGTTGTTGATTAAAGTGTGAAAATTATAGCTTTTATTTTCTTAACTAATTTATAAAAATGCAAGGGTACCCATCTACGGGGATAAAGGTAGCCAACTTCGGGGAGGGTATACAACTACGGGGAGTATTAATTTTTTTTAGGAATTTGTACACTCTTTATACAAAACCAAAAAATTTGGCATTTAAAGTGCCCATATCATTAAAAAACTACTAGAAACCTCAGTAAGACACATAAAAAGCGTTCTTAATTAATAAATTGAAAATGTTTTAGTCTTTATTATCCCCCGTAAGTGGGTACCTTTAATCAAAAATACCTCCCGTAAGTGGGTACCTTTTAGATATTTGCTCCCCGTAAAAGGGTACTTTTAACAGATAATCCCCCTGTAGGTGGTTACCTTTTAGATGTTTACTCCCTGTAGATGGGTACCTTTTAAATATTTTCCCCCCGTAAAAGGGTACCTTTATGGCCCTTATTCTTTTTAAATCGATAAATTTAGTCAGAGTGCTCCCGTAAATGGGTACCTTTAAGCACCCCCTTTGAGCGAGGGTACCTTTAGCAGTAGGGTTCTAATTGAAATTTGGAAGGAGGGTTGAAAGGCTGCGCTAGGGTAAGATCTTATTGTCCTTGTATATCCTCGATCCTTTGCTCTGTGAGTTCGTGAAGAATATCCAAATCATTTAGTACATCGATAGGATCACGGCCAGCACAATTCTGTATTGCCTCTTTAAGCCAAAATGAAGTACTGGGGTCATTAAGAATCTTTTTTTCATCCATCAATAAACTGCCTTATTCAAAAATTGATTAATTGTTGACGCTTTTCGAAGGTGCTTCATTACCTGAAATGAAGTAAACAATACTAAGCCAAAATTCCAACTGTGGTATCGAGAATAAAAAGGGAACTGGTCAGAGGCGCCACGCGAACATGTCGCAGCAAGCTCCCTTTAACGAAATACAATTCCACAGCACTCTTTTACTTTAGCGCCGTATTCGTTAACGCAACTAGCTCAGGAGTAGAAATCTTATTTGAGTCTCAAAACCCCCAAGCGTTGTCTACGATATAAAAGACGTTCTTCGTAAAGATGTTCAACGTTGTTTGCTTAACCACGATATGCCGTGTGAATTGTAAAGCCTCTTTAATGCTTCAGCAGAACGCGGTTCTAAATCGGGGTACTGAACGCGAGCCCAACACGAAAGAAGCTTTTCCTTCCATTTGGTTCCGTGATTTCTTTGTAATTCGTTAATTGCAAATTGCGCATCAGATGGTATGGGAATTTGTCGCATGTGAAATCTCCAATAAAGACAACACAAATAGAGTATTCGATAGACAAATTAAAAAATGAAAATAAGAAGGCTATTTTATGGAATTGATGCGCCCCCTGGGCGCACGAGTGAAATCAATACATCGTGAACAACTATCATAGGTTATGCTTTAAGGTAGCCAGTGGAACGTGCTTCTCCTTAATCATTAACTAGAAATCCATTTTTCCTGTTACGCTCCTCAGCCATATCGGCAACAATAGGCCATTTCGCCTTACCAAACTCACCCAAAGCATCGTCTAAATTCCCTTTTGAAAGGGCAATAAACATATGTCTGAATTCACCTTTCTTATTCACAGGGCATATTGACATAAACTCTCTGTACATTACGTATAGTTCAAAAAGCGCTTCAGCGGCGTTTTCATGCGCTTCAGTAGGGCATGAATAGTAATTGTTAATTTGCACGTTCCAAGCCCCACAACAGCGGTCTATGAATGACTGACGGTCATGTATGTACGCATCGTTGCCGAACAAGCCTGCATGTATAGCGGCACAATAAACGCTTTCAGCCTTAGCTAAAAAATCCTCAGTCATTTATAAGTCCTCCATCGTGCTTTCTTCGTGGTATCTGGAAAACGCTTCTTCGATTGACTGTGTTTGAACGACCCATGTGATTTCACCATCAGGTACAGTAGCTTCGAAAATACGTTCGGCGTTATCACTGTCTTGGGCATAAAATAAAGCTGCATCAGGTGCATTGAAATCAGGCTTTGTGTACAAAACAACATAGGGTAAAAGGGGGGTAGCTAAATCAGGCATAAAAACTCCTTAACGTGATGAGTCTAGAATGCCATGAAATCTGATAACACAAGCCGCAACAAAAGTGTCTATCGTTGAAATGTTTCTCGGTCAGGTAAACCTTACACCAAACGAAAAAAGGTGAGCAAACGCAATAGCGCGGCCCTTAGCTTGTCGATAGGTTTTGCTTCCTCAAAAGGAAACGCTGTAACCCAGACGCCGTTTTTGACATATTCTTGTCTAGCGGCGTCTTTGTGTGGTTTTACACGCCCGTGAATAGAAAATATTGTTTTGCAATCTGTACATATGCCATGGCCATCAAAGCTAAATACATCATGGAATCCTTTATTGGCTATACCTCTAACGTGTTCGCCTGTGACTTCTTTTTTACATGATTTACACTGGCCGGTAATTTCAGTTAGCAGAAAGCCATTGGAGAACCGGTAGGGAAGCGCAGTCTCCAAAGGCGCTTCTTTCTTAAAGCGTTCAATCATTTCTTTAGTGGAAGCCATGTTACCTCTTAGAAATTTTGTAATTAGTGACTGAATATAGATTGCCACGATTTCAAATAGAGCAATCTTTCTTAAGCCTTCTATTTTCTTCCATATCGATAAAAGACCAATTTTCAGTGGGATCATATGTAAACCTGACCTGCTCCCAATAAAATAGGAGAATAGAACCGAGGTAGGAACAATACTGTTTCAAATCTTTGGAAAAGAACTCATCAAGGATACTGCATGCGTCTCCCCATTCCTTAGAGCTGAGAGCGGTTTTTAGTGCATCGTAGGGATTGCCTTCGATAATTGCATCGATTGGGAAAGAAGCCGTTTTCACCAATACATCAGCATCACAGTGTTTAGGGATCGCAGTAAAGTGTGCCGTATTATCTTTAACGACTAGCGTTCTGCTATTGAGGTTAAGACTAGTTTCGTCTGAATACCCATTCTCATCTAAATGCGCCTCTAATTGCACCTCAGTAAGCGAACCCATGCCATCATCATTAATAGCACCAAACAAATCTTCCTCCATGCAATATGTACCGTCAGAAAGCAGTTCTTCAATACAGTAAACATTGAGTTCATTGACGTGCATGTTGAGCATTTGGATGCGTGCGGCCAGTGCTTCATTCACATCTACGACCAAGTAATCGGGATTGTCATTATAATGTTCGTTAACATTGGCGCAGGTAAGTATGAGTGTTGTCATTGAGCATTACTCCTTGTGTTTTGATGGAGTAATATTCTCATGCAATCAAGTCTGGCAAGGCCTGCAAATGTGTCTTTAATAGACAGCTAAAGAGGGTCGCAGCGCCAGCTGACGCCTGTTGTAGGATAATTCCATTTCAGTAAGTACACGGTAGACTCATCAGTAACTCGCTCCTTGTAGATGAAATTTTCGTAGCGCAGAACGCATAAATGTTCGGCCTGCACTAGAAGCTTTATTTTCAATTCAAAACCATTGGTTACTGGCGTTGAGACAAGGCAACTGTTGCGCGAGCATCGCTCTCCTTGCGCGTTAACGCAAAGAGAGAGAAATAGAGAAACACATAAAAGGAGTACCTTTAGGAAGTGGGTAAACATACTATGAGCAAGCGGCAAGCATTTTATCAATGACTCGCTTTTCAGCAGGGAAGTACTGCAAGCCATATTTTTGGACGACGCCATCAAAGGATTTTAAGTATTCACAGCGGTATTTATGGTTGGGTGGCATCCATTCGGCAGGGCCAGCTGCCCCTTTTTGGCGATTAAGGTACTTATCGACAGCAATGAGGTTTTCAGGGTCGTTAGCGAACTGTTCCTTAAGTTCTTTACTCCAAGCAGCTCCACCTCTTGCACTGGCATAGCCAAGCGGCACCCTATGGTCGATATCAAGGTCATCGTCATCAATAAAAACTTTGCCTGAATACGGGTCGTAAAAGGTGCCCTTATCAACAGTACAGTTGTCTGGCTTATCAAATAAAACCGCAGTAGAAGACTGGCGAATAAGTTGTTCAGCTCTTTCTGACTGGCAATCACCGTCTTTATCAATCCAATGGTTCCAATCATCTCTGTTGTATTTGTCGCTGGTGGGACTAGAAGCGTCAGACGAAGATTTTGCATGGCCTCTAGGAAGGCGCCCACCAGATGATAAGCAGGCTTCAATATTTTCATAAACGGTGTATTTCTTCGTTCTTGAATAAAAGGCGCTTGTCTCATCGTGACAAATTCCACTGTTAGAAAGCTTAACAGGTGGGTCGCCTGCAAAAGATTGCGATAGAAAAAGAGAAAGCGCTACAAAAAGAAAATAACGACCAAAAGAACGCATTAGGCCACCTCTTGTTGTTGGTTGTTAGTAACCCATTCATAGAAAAGGTCGTGATAATTTTCATCTAAGTGAAATGAACTGGAATCTAGGTCATACACGCCTACATCGATCACTTCTTCTAACGGCACAATAGTGAGTGCTGTGGTTGGATAACGGTCTTTGGCTCGCCCAGCAGCTAATGAACATTTATCTTCAAATGTTTTGATGTTCTCAGCACCATAGACATTACCTTCGTAATAAACCATTACAGAGGTATCAGAAATAAGTCTGGATTTAACAATGGCGCTTGATGGGGAAACAATATCCGCAAGTCTTGAATTTTTGCGTGGGATATACACCGTAAACTTCATAAAAACCTCAGTATTCCAAAGTAAATTTAGTGTCGCATCTAATTCAATGATGCGAGTTCGTTAAGGCAATAATTTTGAGGGGTTAAACATGTCTCTCGTGGACAGTGCTTCACCCGTTAATAAATGCAAATTTCACTCAGGCGAGGATAAAAACAATTCAATGGCCTGTTTTGCATTATTGATAATGCCCGTTTGCTGATTAAGGGCCACATCGCCTGCGATTGTTGGTGTTAGTGACTTACGTGTTTTAACGTATCCCTCAAGTTCCCCACGTTTCTCAACAAGTGTTATTAACGTTTGGTGAGTAGGGTTAACTTCTAAATCGCGCATTGCTTTTAAAGTCTCACGCTGAATTTTTTGGCCTATTTGAAAAAGAGCATTGCGCAACATGTTGTTGTTTTTGTTGGTTGCTTGTCGAGACATTTGTTCATGGATAAACATTGATATTCCTTAGCTGTTTAACGTACACCTAAAGAATGCCATAACCCTGCATAACGCAAGGGGGATGCAGGGCTGATATAGATGGGAGGCCAAGCCAAAAGGAACCTAAGTATATGGAAGAAAATTTTAAAAATTGGTAAGCAGTACGTCACTACCGCTCACTATTGCATATTCGTAGCCTAGTGAATCCAAAACAGGTTTCATCTTAGATTTGTCTATTGCGCCTGTTTCGTCTCTGTCTACCGTATAAAAATGCCCAGCCATATAGGGAGAATAACTAACACGGAGCGAATTGGGGAGCCTGCTTTCAATCACGGTTGAGTTAAATGCGTTCACAAATTCACCCCGACAAAAAGCATGCACGTTCTTTTTGAACTCAATGTTGATTATGCGCTGTCGAGATTTCTCACCTACAACAAAAGTGGGGTTTCGGATAATGACTGATTGAGCATAGCCGACGACCTTCCCTTTATGCTCACCGTCACGAGCGCGAATGCTGAAATACTTCGGCATATTAAGATTGCGATATGAATCAACATTAGAGCCAATAGGGGTTAGGCGTGTTTCAGTTTGGCCTTTTCGAGTAATCTCTGTGTGCAAAGCCCCGTCAGCTATAAGACTATCACTGTTAAAGTAATGCGAGATAGAAAAGGGTTTATCGTTAAACGTTTTGAATTCGTTTATCTCTGATGTATCGAATGAAAGTGTGTTTTGAAACACGGCCAACTCCTAATTAGGTTCCTTCTTATTAGAATGCCACAGTATTATTAGTGGCAAGTGTTGGCTGATAGATGAGTGCAGTCTCTGGAGGACTTAGCGTTTGAGGTACTTGAAATACTGCTTTTTACCGCTTTGTTTGTCACTGGCTATAATTTGATTGAAATAGTCTCTCGTCTCATCTACTGACAGAATCTGTTCAAGTGGTACAACTGAAGCAGGCCTGATTCCAAAATCAGTTTTTGCTTTATTAGAAGGGTACATAACCGTAAAGAAAGCAAAAGGACGGCCATAGAATTGTGTAACTACTGTATTCCCAGTGCTGGTGGTTGGCATATATAGCGCGGATGCAATCGCCCATTGCTCTTCAATTTCAGGTTTCTTGGCGCCGTGTGTAGCGTAAGATGCTTGAAGAATTAACTCAGCCAGCTTGTCGCGCTCTAATAGGTGCGCGGGAACAGTAGTTTTAGCATCCGCATGAAGTTGATAGAATCTATCTACAGACATGCTAGCCATTACAAGATGGTCATTATGTGGGAAATAGGTAAAAAATTGGGCAAAGTTCTCATCCACGACATCTCCATTGTGGCCTGTAGCAGACCACCCTTTGTCTACCAGAGAAGAAAAATATTTTTTAAAGCGTGGATTATCCAAGTTTTATCCTTTGACCTTCACCGTTACACAACGAAATTTTAAAATAGTTTGAAAGCCCTTTAAAATCAATTAGTGGATAGGGTTTTACGTTTTTCACACGTTTATAGCAAAAAAGTTGAGAATCTGGCATGGATGTTCTCAACTGACTGCTAGTAATCTTTGACCGCTTCTGCACGTTGGCCGATAACCCTAAGTATGCTTTCGTTATCCACCCCTTCAAACCATTCTCCTTGCCTACAGTGCTTTCTGAAATGTTTGTGTAAACTTTTTTCTAGCGTTACTGCATTCTTATCTGTGTTGAGAACAAGCGATATTGTAAGGGGGTGTGGGTTTGATGTTTGCAGAGCGCGCTTTCTTGATTTTGGGTCTTTACTAATACCAATTTTACAAAAGTCTGTACCTTTAGCTCGAATTACGTAGAGCAACTGTTCAGACTTTGTTTTACTTGTTCTTGTAAATGACTTACTTATTACATGACCATTAGCCGTATAAGATAGCGATATGCCATACATCTTGAGTAAACCATATACTTTATGAATGTTGTCAAATTCAATATCATCCTCATTACGTCTGGTCATCCATTTAAGAAACGATTCTGTAGTTGTTGATAGTTGCTGCTCATGGCTATCAACAATTAAATCAACGGCTCGATGAATTCCAAAATTTATTATGCGTTGTACTCGCTCAGCTTTCCGTTTTTCTCTTTTTTGTTGAGTACGTAACAGCTTCTTTTCTTTTTTCGAAAGTGTGCTTTTCGGTTTCGCTTGGTTTTCATGCTGTGAGAGTAAAGTTGGAAGATCCAAGTTTGGTTTTGTACCAACAATGGGAGGTTCTAATTTGGGTAGAGCTGCTTCAATTTCTTCAATGTAAACCTTATTCTTACTTGCAATCACAAACCGTAAAAATTCACTAAGCCTGATCTTTTGACCTACAAGCTTATCTTTCCATCCCTTTTTTGCGGGGTACCCTACGCCAATGGCTCTCAACTGCTTGGCATTGTACCCACCATTCGGAGTCTTAGCTTTATCAAGTCTCTCTTCTGTGAGAGTGATCATTCTATCCATTTATAAAAGAGAAAGTATTGTCATAGATATCGACTACCCCTGCTTTTCCAGTTGAGGGTCTTTGTGTGTTGCCCTGAAGACATATCCACATTCAGGTATGTGAGTTTCTTCTATGTATTTTTAAAATAGCTTTCCTTTCCTTGATTCGTCCAAGAGAAGACATGACCTCATTGACACGTTTAACGTTATATTTTTAACAAATAAAAGTCCTAAAAGCAGACAGCTTCTGTTTTACTTATAGATATTTTACTTGTAAGTCTTCAGGTCCAAATCGTTTATCGTCGAGGTAGGTATAGAAGGGCGTGCCTTTCGCATCAACACTGATATAGTGAGGCTTCTTAATACCAGAGGGTAGCGTCTCTATTACAGTCAAATGTGTTCCAGCGAAGCTTTTCAATACACCCAGTAACTCATCGAAAGTTTCTACGAAAACATTTTGTTTTGAACATTTTACTTGAATTGACATTAAAATCATCCTGTTAAAAACGAAGGGTACGCTTTATCACATACCCGTAGTAATTGTTCTGCTGCGATGTTGAATAAATAGCTAAGATTCAAAACGGAATATCTGGGCTCTTCTTGTCCGAGTTAGGTGGAGTGCCGTCGTAATCGTTTGGCGCAGGTTGAGGCGATTGAGCAGCTGCTTGCTGTGGCTCATCATGCTGAGAGGGAACGGCTTGTTTCCTGTCAAGCATCTGCATTTCTTCAACAACTATTTCAGTAACGTAGCGGTCTTCACCCCGTTCGTCTTGCCATTTACGAGTTTGCAATTTCCCCTCAAAATACGCCTGTGAGCCTTTTTTAAGGTTTTGCCCAATGATTTCAGCGAGGCGGCGATATGACACCATTCTGTGCCATTCTGTTCGCTCTTGTAGGTTTCCGTCTTTGTCTTTCCAACTTTCAGTTGTGGCAACACTGATGTTGCAAACGGGTGTGCCATTTGGCATGTAACGTAAATCAGGGTCAGCACCTAAGTTGCCAATTATCTGTACTTTGTTAAGCCCTTTAGTTGCCATAAATCTCTTCCTCTTATTCAAATCGATAGGGGTATGTTAACCCTGTATTTAATAGCGCAAGCACGCATTGTCTACGCCACTGTGTCTATGGTTGAAACGCGACCTGTTTAACTTATTGTTTTAAAATTGCTCTGCAAATATGCCTAGTCGTCACGTCAGTATCAAAAGTGTCAGATAGTAATTCTTCAGGTGATAAGAAACCTAATACTTCGATATCGTTGCTCACTGGCTGGATGTGGGGGCCGTCAAGGTGATAGACGTGTGCGTGACAGAGGCATGGTCGATTGTCAGGGTACAAATCGCTACAAACTATCTTTGGAAGAACATCTAGTTTTACGATGTATGAATCAAGTTCTAGTTTGCAGTCCAGTTGCTTAGAAAAGAAGGTGTCAAAAGACTCGTCTAGGTCAATATTAGAGCCTTTCACAATTAAGTCGGTTATTCCCAGTTCACTGACAATAGCAACGCTGACTTTACCTGTGTGATTGTTTTTAAAAGCCCATACCTTACCGTCGTACATAACAACTGTTGTAGGAACGACCTTTAGAAAATCGCTGTCCTGCTCTGCAACACTACGCTCGCATAAGAGTATGTCTTTGGTAGAAAGTGTATAGTCAATATATGCATTTTTTTCGCCGTCTACCACAGACGATTTAACACAAACAACATGCTGACTATCGTTCACAATATTTTCTCCCGATGTGCGTAAAAAGACTATTGTGCCTTTTTTAAGAAAGGGAGCGTTGCAATAAGGACGGCATATTCCGTGCTTAGTGAGCACGCTTGTAATGGTAGGCCGCTATGCGACCTAAAACATTGCGATTGTCTTTGTATCGATGGATGCTGCGGTTTTAGACTTCTCTCGCTGCGCTTTTTTAGCTGCCTTTTCTTCCGCTTCTATGCGTTTTCGCTCCAGCAGCTGCGCCCTGCGCTCGTGGAGTATCATTTTCCAACGTCTAACAGCCACTTCATCTACCGGAACGCCGGTCTTATCAGACAGTGAAACCTTCATCGTCTCTCGCCGCTTAACTTTCTCTCCATCAACTGTTTCTGTGGTGGTTCGGGTTTTAAAAAACATAGTGTGATTTACGACTTCCTCAAGCGCTATCATCATTTCATAATCTGTGTGCTCGCCGTTGGTCGCAATCGAGCCATACCAGTTCGCCGCGTTGGTCAAATCTTGCTTGTTACCAAGGATGCAGAAACGACAAGATGTCCTTGAGTTCCCTTCCTTGACGCGAACCGCTTTTCCATTTATCGTTTTGACACCGTAGATGTGGAAGGGCTGTCTACCAGCTTGAGCGATAATGTCAAAAACTCCTAGCTCGTTGCTGCCTTCCTCTGCCCACTCTCTTACGTGGAATACCGGCATAAAGTCAAAGCACGTTCTTGATTTTGTAGTAAGGCGCTTATTTAGGATAAGTGGGCTGCGTCGGGAACGGGGCACACTTTCTTGGGATCGTAATCCTGTCACGTTAAAGCAGGTTTTCACCCCCCTTTCGCGGCACACGCGCTTGATTATTTTATCTATCTGCGAAACCTTTAAATCCGACGTACATTGCCTAAATTGACTAGAAGGGAAGAGGCCCCTTAACAGAACCATATCAATAAAATCTTTGTTTTCATTTTTTACAACGTAAAATTCACTTTCTTTAGGAATGTATTTTTTGATGTGTTCCATTATTCCCGGATGCTCAACCACACCAAGATTGGCATGAATAAAGACAATTCGGCTAGGGTCTTTAACCAGCTCTAAGAGTCGCACAGCACCGGCGTCTGAATCTTTGCCACCACTTGTTGAAAAAAACCAGATAGCGTCTGTATTCTCAGCATAATGCTTGATGATAGCTTCACGTTGCTCGACCGTATCAAGCGAAAGCTTATCGATATCCAAGTCGAACATGTCTAAATTTTCAGGTTTACGAGATGCCATTCCTATCAACCTCAAGTGGTTTTTTCGATAGGTTTATTTTCTCTCTAAACCATATATGGCAAGGGGAGGAGGGCGTTTTTAAGTGGCGCTAGCAATGTCGCTGGTGGACTCGGAACGCTATTAGCTACGCCATTACAGTAGAGGGTATGCCCATGACTTGTAAGGCCATAAGCATACTAGTGAAAGACTGCGTGGATACTAAGCCTGATATAGGCTTATCGAGTGCGGAGTGGGTCACCTCAACTCGTTTAAATACCTTCAAATAATCACACGACTTCTTCAAATGTTTCGTTAGTCACATACTCCTCTATTTCTGACATAGTTAAGTCTGTAGAGGCAGAAATTTCGTGAATATTAAGCTTGTCAGCCCACGTAAATGTGATATTCACAATAGGGTCATCTCCATTATCTTCATTGTCTTTAAGTTTTACAGTAATCAGATAGCGGAAAAGCGCAGTGTGGACTATTTCACCAAGGGCCACTTCAATACCATTCTCCTTAACTGCAACGTCACTTAGCATGGTAAATGGGAACCGTTGCAAACGTAGTAATGGGAATCGTTTTTGTGTTTTCGCGAAAGAGGCTACGCTACGCAAATAGGGAGCGATATCCATGGTTAAGGTGTAGCGGCCCTCATCAAGACCGCTGCAACTATCAATTTTCATGGTTTTCAAAAGCTGCTTATTCATCACGCATATTCCTTTAAACGAACTTATTCTTTAAATGCAAGGAAGTTGGTGATGTCTGCAATCTCATCAATCACTTTTGCTTGATCTAGACTTTGAATATTAATCAGATACTTTCCGTGAGCGACAAAGGTCGGCACGCTTTTCAATGCGCCAGCGTCACGAAGAGCCTGAACCATTTTTTTATGCTTATTAGCGCGTGAACGCACAGCAAAGCTATTCAATAAAGTATCAATTTTCGAGCTTTCAAGACCGAGTTGTTGAAATATCTCTCTTACCGACTTTTCACCAACAAATACACCTCGCTGGTCGTGTATAAGGCTAAATGCTGAGTCTACGAAAGGTTTGGCCCAGCCTATTTGCTTCGCGGCCTCATACCCAACAGCAAACCAATATTGTACCTCTGAAGATGAATTACGCATGATATCAGCATGTGTTTTTTCCAATGTAATGTTGTCACGCAGTCGGTCCTCAACAGCAGGTAGTATGCCTTCAATATTATTACAGGCTGGGCAGTAAAAGCTGAAAAATTCACGAAGTTCCGGCATTCGTGACTTAGGAAGGTCTAAAACAGTATAGTGTTCTCCTTCTTCATATTTGGCTAAAGCAGTAAAGGAAAACGACAGTAGAGAAAGGGCTAAGATTAGGTATTTCATTTCTAACTCCAAAAGCTTCATAATTTGAAGTACGCATCATATAGGCATACGGAATAGCGCAAGATTAATAAAGTGACTAAAAACGTAGCTAAACGACGTGAATATGTCTACAGGAGAGTTCGGGTTATTGCTGGCTAATAAGAAAGGGGGAAAAGAGGAGCCAAGGCCAGCCCCTCTTAAGATGTTTTAGAATACGAAGTTGACACCAAGACGGAGTAACGTTGCATCCAATGTGTCATCATTTTCGTGAGATACTTTAGATACATCTCCTTTTATCGCTACACCTGAATCTAGGTCATAACGCAGTGTTGCTGTTAACACATCATAATCTTCAAGTTGTGCCATTTGCGCACCAATAGCAATTGCACTCAGTCCTTGGGCAGTTGCTGCGGGTAGGGCTGATGCACTGATAGCCGCAATCTGATCGGCAAATTTAACGTCACCGGTAGACTCAAAACGTTCGTAGGTGATAGAAGGGGTCCACTTATTGAAGCGAGCACCTGCTGTAACATAGAAAGCATCATCGTCATTGGCAAATGTGTTATTCAGACGAATAGATGTTGCTTCACCACCAAAGAAGTACTCCATATTGTCATACATGAAGCTCACGCCATAAAACTCGCCTGAGTCTTCATCTACGCGAAGATTATCTGCCAACTCTGAAAAGCCTGCCGCTGCAATGAATTTAGCACGCTTGAGTCCTATTAAAGACAGTATGAAAGGTAAGCTGAAGCAGGCGGCGTGGTCTGATGAAGTCAGGGAAAAACTCTTGTTTGCTTAAATTTCATTCAAGTATGATTTTGCCCTGCGATATTAATCTCAGATGTGTTTGACTTGTTGACGATGACAGATACATCAGCAAAGCTCGATGTACTAAATGAAAGCGCTACGATAAGTGCTGCGATGGACCGTTTTAGCATTGGTGCTATCCTCATATTTTACAAAATAAAGATCTGGAAAATCTAAATTCCATAGGGTCAAAAAAGAAAGCTGTAAAGAGCTTCTTTAAGTGTCGTGAATTATATGAGTGAGCTTGATAGAAGATGTTGATTAAGGGCCGTATTTTGGCCCTTTAACGGAATTTTTACAGATTTAAGTTAATGTACTTTTTCTGATACACCAAGTGATGTTTTGATAACGTTAGTTGAAGATGTGAAGTTACGCATTAAACGTGCGCCGCCTTTTGTAATGGTGAGGTCGCTAGCGCGAGCAACAGAGAATGCCAAATTTGAAATGATTGAAGCATTAATAGGTAGAGAAGACATTTCCTCAGGTATACATTTGTCAGCTGGGGAAATAAATCGTCGCAAACCGGTGAAAGGGCGAATGCATTTTTTATCTGCCTTTTCGGACACGGCATTTACATGTAGGTGATAGCCTTTCTCAATATTTTCACCGGCCCAAGATTGTGCCGTACCGTCGTTAAAAACAATAGAAACCTCGATTATCTCAGACGTTTCTTCAGTAGGTACCGATAGCAGTACTTGCTCATTTGCCATTCTAAAACTCCATTTGATTAATTTTATATGTCGGAGTTAATTATGCTGCAAATTGATTTATCGCAAGCCCCAAAATAAAAAAGCCTATCGGCTTTTTCATAGTCGTTTGTTTTTGGCCAGAGTGTTGGTTCTGTCTGCTTGTAATGATTCACTAATGACGGAGAGCTCATCGGGGAGAGAATCATAAGAAAGGCCATTATCCTCGATAAATTTATTAAGTTTTTTCAAAGGACCAGTATCAATCTCAAAGGCAATAGGCAGATCACGCAAGCAGCTGGCTGGTATAGAACGCAGAATACTGATGTCTTCCTCAGTTAGACCGCGAGAAGTCATTTCAAACTCACGCGTAGGGCCTTCTTGCTCAATGATGGAAAATAGCTCGACTAATCGAGCGATGTAGTCGGCTTGGATATCACAAAGCTCCTCAGTAAGCTCGATCCCCTTTTGTAAAGATGGGTTCTCTATATTCATTGTAGGTACCTTATAAAAAATCGTATGTTCATAATTTAGGGTTAATAGTGGTGTCTATAGCGGAAATAACACAACTAAACGAGACGCAGTGCTGGTGGATTCAATAGGTTCCCAGATGTCTTTTCCAGTTTTTTATTTAGCCGTTGAGTACAGATAAGCCAGTTTTGCTTTTCTTCATGCGACATTGAATCAGCACAGTTGACATCAGCAATAGCATTCCGTATTAAAGTTTTCGTGTCTATGTGGTTAACATCAATGTGCGGGTACACCATTTTGCATAAAACGACCATAGACGAATCGATAACATTCATTTTTGGCTTGTTATCAGCAATGTTCATTGACAACTTAAGTAACGACTCATAGAACCGCTTAATAGGTTGCATATTTTTACTTTTTACTTGATATAGTCCAAACCCGGTAACACCTCGCTCACGAGCGATCTCTATAGCTCTCTCATAGACCATTAAAGACTTCTCGGTATCATGATTTAAGTGATTGTGACTAATTTTATTAAGTCTGCGAGTTCGTGCTTCCAGTTGTTCGGCCGCATTTATCCAAAAACGCTTATTGTCATCGACAAAAGAGCGTTCAATATTTGTCATAGTAAATTCGCGCAAAGCTGACTCAGCCTTAGAATCGACGTAAGAGAAGAATCTGTTATTTAACGAAATAGAAGCATTGTTCATAAATTTTAAAGGCTCCTAATGTTGCTGAACTATTGAAAGCAACATTAGATACACCATCCTCAAAAAGTTCAAAAATATTAAATTAAGTTTTCAGTAAATAAATTCAGCCATTACCCAGCTTTTGATTCTGACTCCCCAAGATCAGTAGGGTCACGAATCATCAAGGCGCTATGCAACAAAGATATGTCAGTACAGAATACCGCATGTGTGTATAGCGAAAGGGTCTTAGTAAACGTTTTTGCCAGTAGGGAGTCATTGGCCTTTAGCCACTCAATGCGTTTTTGTATTAACGGGATAGTGGAGGCATCAACAGAAAAACCTTGGATATCGCAGAAGAATATGTCTGTCATTCGTTTCAATGTGAGACTTCGAAGCTGTTCACGTTCCACTTTAAAAAACTGTTCACTTGTCAGAGGGTAAATGTTCTTCTTAATCCGGTGTCTACAATGGATAACTGAATGGCGCATAGCAGAGCCATCAGTTATTGCATTAAGTAAAGATGATTTGGGTTTATCATGATCCATGTCGGCAAATACGCCATGCATATATAGTCGACGTCCGTCTCCTCGAAACGGGCCTGCGTCACGAGAAAAGTTATCTGCATACACCGTTTTAATAAGATCACGAGACGCTTTGGGGTTAACGCATACCACACCAAGAGATGGCAGGTATCTTGCTGCTAATTCCCACAACACGTTGAAGTCTTCACGTTCGCTAGTTGTCTTATCACGTTTAGCAAAATAGTCAGAATTTCGTGAAATGAGGCTGTGCAGAGTTTTCCGTGTGGTTTGTTTGTTTTTACCTGAAACAGCTAGACGTAAGATACCTGTTCGATAGCACTTATTTACCACTTTGTACTGGGCGCCATTAAGACCAATAGTCTTTATATCGATTTTAATCGTGTAGGGAATATTGGCAATCATTTCAGGAGATACGCGAATTTTTGCTCCAGATATAGAAAGGTCCAACAATTCACCTTTGGCACGCTTTAGCAACCCTAAACTAATGGAGGCGGGTTTGTTAAGCATATAACGTGGCTCTGTGCGCCGATTTATCATGTCTTCCATATACAGTTTGAAGATAAGCTTTTCATCGTTATCGATAAACTGTTTTGGTAAAGGCTTAGCATGCTCAATATCGTCAGGTAAGGCTTTGATAATTTGTGATGTAATATCACGTACAAAGAACACTGTTTCTATTGAAGTTAAACGATTAGACGTAGCATTTAATGTGTTAGCAATGTCATTTCGAGTTTCAGGGCTTACAGGTTTAGATCTGACCTGCATTATTTTCAGTGAACTCGTTTTCCTTGCATGAAACAGAAAGGTTTCAAGCAAGCCATTATTAAGGAGTTGAGAAAGAGAAGCTGCGATGCGGATGTACCCGCTCTTTGATTCGACCTTACCTTGGAAAAGGTAAGCCTCATCCTTACACTCCATCTCTTTTAATATGCGATTGAAGAAACGGGCTGTAGGCAGTTCATGCATTGCCGCGAGATTCTTGTTCTCTCGAATATTTCGTTCGGTGAGCAAGATGCAAATCTCATCATCATTCTTACTGTAAAAGAGTGGAATCCACGGGCTCGTAGCAAAAAGTATGTTGCGTTCTATGATTTGGGTAGTTCTTTCGGACTCAAGGCCCTTCTCAAGTGGAAAGTGTATTGAGCGTTCATTTAACAATTTAGAGTAAGCTTCACTAACACGTTTCACGGTGCTATCTGTAAACTCCAGTATGAGCTCATGTCGAGTTGAAGCTTTATTAAAATTTGCGACCATCGCCACGCAATGCAATGTCGTGCCGCTCAAAGCCAGTGGTGAAAATTTTACTAAATGTACTTTGACACTGGTTCCTTTCTTTATCGAAAAAATACGACGATTTTGAATTTTCAAATAGGATGTGCCGACTTCAATGACCTCGTATTGCTCGAACTTCCCGTCATATTCACACTCAACGAACTCGTCATGCTGAACAGCAATATCCTCTCCAAAACTGATATCGTGTAGTGATTGTGCATCTACTCTAAAGTGCTCAACAATTTTCTTTTGGTTTTCAGCTTTTAAACGGTTTTGATAGTATTCAGAACTAGTAACTGCTTCTAATACACCAACGGTATACTTGTTAAAGTAACGCTCAGTCTCTCTATAAAGTATGTTCTCGCCTAGCTGATCAAGGCGCATATCTATTCCGAAGTGTTTAAAGTCACGCACAGGAAAAGCCGCAAAAGCACTATTGTCAGCACTTTGATAAGTTTGTGACATTAACCGTTCAACTTCTTGCTTTAGAACCTTTCTTACTTTATTTGATAAGCGAGTAGTGAATTTATTTAAACCTTCAAGCAAACGGTCCTCATTTGCATAGGGCAACAAAGCTTTAATAACAGGTTGGTACTGTTTGATGATTTCACTTTCAGACATAACTACTCCGAGGGGATATCGCAGTTAACACGCTAATGCTTATTGATTGGCTTCTGTGTTGAGCAAAGAGCCATCTAGAGCAAGAAAGTGCTCATAGGGTTTAATCATGCTTTCATAGTGCAACTCATCGCAGGTGACCACCTCAATATCATCCACTGAAACAGAGAAGGACAGTGGAAAGAAAGGAGAGCAAATTTCTAACTGTTGATTGTTGCTTCCGGGTTTAACACCTTCAACTTTGTAAATAGTATCGACGGCCATAGTACCGAACTCTTCAATCAATGCAGGGCTAAGACGCTCGCGCCGAAAAATAACAGACTTGTTATTCCATTCATGTGCTTCAAGTTCGTTTTTTGAAACAGCTTCTATGGTTGAAGTAAGTGTTTGCATGGTGTTCCTGCTTCCTGAAAATAAATATTTTGCTAACGTCTACCATTGAAGTCGTTTGGGTGTTTGGACCCAAATAACACAGCAGTATCACCAACAAAAATACGATGAAAATTTCTAAAGGCACCCTTATCAGATGCATTTTCAAAACATGCTACGAGGAGGTTGTTAAAGGCTTTTCTTATGCCCCTTCAACAAAATCCCAAAGTGCAAAAATGATACGCCTTCAAGCGAGATGGAGAGTTCAATAAGAGAGCGATTTTAGAGCCTTAGCTGATGATAAAAAGAGTCTTCGATAGAAGCAGAGGAGTACTAATAGTGTCTATAAAAGACACTTTTGTTGGCAGAATTAGACTATTTTAGAAATATTATCTATTAAATCATACGATTTAGAGCATATAATAAAAAAGTGTGTGCGTATGCTTACAGTGATGAAGTTCTAAAATGTTTCTAAATATTTCTACTGTAGACAAAAATGAAATATAAATACTTCATTATGAAATTAACGCCGGTAAAAGATGTCCTTAATGGACGAGGTTTGAAAATTTATAGTGATAAAACTGTTCTAAGATGTGCATGGTAGACACTATAACATCTGAATTTTGAAATCTTTTCTTTGTTGGACGTAGCTTATGAAACACATTCTTTTATCACTGGCGATAGCGCTCACACCATTGTCTCTTTCAGCTGATGTTGTTTTTAAAAAAAATAAGAACGTCGACAGAGAAATTGTGGTTACATTAGTAGAAAAATCTAATTTCGACAATGAAGTAATCGAAAAAATTGTTGAAACTGAAAGAAATAGGTTCGCTGTACACTTCTCAGCCTTCAGCGGCAGTGAGGTTGATAACGATATAGAACTAAGAACTTTAAGGCATGGTAGAACCAACATGACCGGCATAATTAAGCCTGATGTTGTTCTAAGCAATCTTGTTTATAACGTTAGGCCGTGTACAGATAAAACATTGAGTGTAATAAACTCAGTATGCGTTAAATATCAGGCAAACGTGGAGATAGCAATAAATAGTGACGCTTTTATGGATGAAGGCGAAGTACATTCCTTCAATGGTCGTTTAAGCAAGGCCTCTAGGTTATTGTTAAAAAGAGATGGTTAAGAATAAAAGATATAAAAAGTACATAACTCAGAAAGGATTTCTGAAACTTCCTATGTTTAGGAAATTGATTGTATTGACAGCTCCTAATGGTGAAACTGTGCCGCGTGACTTCTATATAGAAGAGAAAGTTACGCAGGTGGTTGGTGTAACTGACAGCAATATTATCCCAAACGCAATAACTGTGGAAACAGTCGATGGAGACTACCACATTGTTATCTGTGATAACTTCGAAAAGTCCAAAAACAGTCTCAAGCTCTTGGCAGAGAAAGAGGATGTCAGTGTTTTCTGGTTAGATAAGGAGATGCTTGAGATTCAAGACGATGATGATGAAGAAGACATCATCGAAGCTATTGCTTTAGAGGGTGTTCGAAAATGGATTTACTGCCCATACATTGCGGAAAGTTACAATGAATGGGTAGAGTTAGTCGTCAGAGATGTAGGAAATGCAGCGGAATATCAAATAGAGGACGAGGACGTAGTTTGCGCCTCAACCATTGAGTTCGCGATGCGTGACCCAGATGTGCTACCAGATGTCATTCACCAGCAATTCAATATTCGCATCGAAACACTGCTCGAAGCATTTAATCTAGAAGACAGCGATAGCCAAAAACAAATTCTCAGCGCAGCAATAATAATTATCCAAGGTATCTATGATAAGAGCATAGGAATCAGCAAGATTGCTCATCGTATGATCAACGTCCTCCGTTTATCTAACGAAGCAAAAGTCTTTCTTCAATATCATGCCCAGACAATCAATTGGCATACGATGGAGCTTGAGGCTCTTAAAAGTGCCTTACCAGTTTACCGTATAGAAGGGCTAATAGACTTTATCGAGAGCGTGGATGCTACAGAAGATGAAATCAAACAAATTGAAAATAACCTTAAGAACATTCTAGGTTGCATCAAGCATACTTTGAAAACGTTACCCGGACTAAAACTGACTGAAAATGACACAGTTCTGACCGTTGATAGGCGTGAGTGGGTTATCTCGATTCAAGCATCAAATCATTTCGATTCTGAGCAATTTATAACTGGAGAATCACCGGAGTATATCGGTAAAGTCATCCAGCACTTGAGCCAGATGGAAATGGAAAAGAAAAAGTGGATTCAAAACGGTACGAGAATATATCAGTGTGTGAAATGTAATTTTATACAAGAGCACAAGCATACCTGCGAATCTTGCGGTAGTTTGGAATTGCTTAGTAAGCTACCAGCATCTATCAAAGAACATAAATATAGTATTCAAGACGCAGTGAGGACGCTGGGGCGTAGTCATTAATATAATGACTACGCGACCAATTTACGTCGTTCTATTGTGTTATGGTTTGTGTCTAAATTAGGCAGTGTTACCGTCAAATCTACACGGTCTATACCATTTATGCGAAGTGTTACATGACTCTTGCTGGTATCGATAACTTCTAAAAATAAATCATCGGAAATACTAATAACATCTCCAACTTTACAGTTCATTTTTAGCATTCTTTGACCTATTTATTTTGATATGTTCTGGCGCGTCGACGCCAATTGAAGCGCGGTTAGAACCGCTTTTAAATACTTTTATGGAGACACCCATCTCCTTTAGCTCGATTGTCGTACCACTAGGGCTAGACAACTCAAAGCCGTATTTTTTTTTCTCGTCAGATTGCAAGATTGAAAAACCCCCCAACAATAACATTAAGCTTCTGTTCCAAAGAAAGCACTATATTCGGAACGGCAAATTCAAGCCAATAGGCAAGTTTATAATCAGGAGGAGCAACTTTGGCCATCCTTATCAGATTCAGAAGCCCTTCAGCAAATTCGAACTCCAAAGAAACAGCTCCATATTGCTGACATATCTTTTCAGATAATACCAAGAGCTTGTCCTCTGTGGAGTAAATCGAACTAACGTTACATGTCTTATTACTGGTAATTGATTTAAAAACATCAACCAGTTCATCTAAGTTTGTACAGCACATAATCAAACTCCTCTAGTGAAGAATATATTACGCAATTTGGTAAATATGATTTGAAAATAAGGAGGGAAAAAAGTGTATTTATTGAAAAGGTGCATCTGACAATTACTCCGCGACTGTCTGATGCGGTAGGTCGCAATGTGTGCTGTAGGAGGACATATTTACCCCCGAAGGGGTAGGAGTGTTATTAATATAACATAAACTTATTCAAGGGTGTGTCGTTTAGAGCGAAGAATTAACCCCTTATTACACGTAATTATCCTTTGGTTATGCGTTAAGACATAATCTGGGCATGTGCTTTCTAAGATCTTATCACCAAGCTGGAATGATACTTCTCCGTCATTGGCCGAGATGATATCTGTTATCGTCAACGAACCTGTGTCTACGGGCGAAAGCCTGCCAGTGTTACGTTGAGCTAGCCAAGGCAACCTGAAAGCAAACTGCGAGCGTTTAGACGCTTCAATAATCTCATTATCATAAAGCGAGTACCATTCGATACCATCTTCACTGAAAGCTTCGATTTTCAAAATTACGCGGTGCAGTTGTTTTTGTTTAATGGAGGCTACTTCGCTATATTGATAACTGCTTGCTTTCATAAGTCGCGAGTTTTCTTCGATATAACAAAAACCTCTGCTGTAGCCAAAACGAACTAGTTGATGCCAGTTTAAGATTGTCGGCACAAAGTATTCATTTTGTTCATCTGAATTCATTATTCCAACAGAGTATACTGAAGACACTGGTTCGCCCCCGTATTCTCCGTGGCTAGCATCGCTTTCTGCTCGCACAAGAAACTGCATTTTATTGAGCGTTTCATACTGTGATTCACTGATTGAGTCGCGAATGCTTAGAACATCCGCGACAAGGTTCTTTGATGTGAGGAATTTCTTGTAAATACTTCTCATATTTACCACTCACAGAACTTAGGTTTTCTGATTTTCTTTCTCTTATCGGTTACTGAGTGGCCATGCCAAACGTTGTCTTTCAGAGATATATGAAGATTGGTCATTGTTTCTTCATAAATTCCAAAAAGCTTGTCGAAATCTTCATCATCAATATAAAAAGTTTCGCAATCGTCCATGGTGGCGTATTCAGAAGCTACAAAAATAAAATCGTCTAGGTCTAACCCAGTTACCACAAAGTAGCTTTCGCGATAGAACATTTCTTGTATGCCGTAGCCCATATTTACAGCATCTTTTGAGAACGAAGTAACCTCACAACTTTTTGTTGTTTTCACGTCAACTGCACGATTGTCGAAACGTAAAAAGTCGAAGCGAGAACGTTTTTTCAAGCCTGTAATAGGGCATGTGTAGATAATACTAACCTCTGGCAATCCTTCATCAGGATTTAGTAGCGGCCCAGCGTCACCATGGCTTAGAATTGTTTTCGCGCAACGAATCGCATCATCATAAACAATCCCGTCAATTTTGTTTTTGCCCTTGTTTAACTCATCGTTTTTAGCATCCATAACATCAAAGATTGGAGTTAAAGGTTCTACTTCCAAAATTTGCTTTATTACAGTTTCTTTTTTACTTAGGCCACTAGTGATACCCAGCGCTTTAGCATGTGATTTTAAATCATCAAGTGTAACTAAGGCGTTAGGGTGTTCTGCTTTGACCAAGCCGCGATAATGTCTATCCATGAAGCCTTCTGGCTCAAGTACGATTTCATGAGCATAAGTTCCAGCGTTAAGGGTGTGCTCTGCTGCCTTTAAGCGATTACGCTGAATATCATCAATGTAAGTACGTTTATACAGCTTAGGGCATGTACGGTACTTCTTAACCATTGAAGAAGATAATGTAGGCAAGCTGTGGTATACCTCATTAGGGATACCAATCCAGATACCATCCACCAATTCATTATTTTCTGTTACAAATAAAGGATTACCAGACTCATCGTAGGCAAGCTTTGCGTCATACGAAGCTTTTGTTAGTCGAGCGCCGTAATATTTTATCTGCAAGGCAACATATTCTGCCGTTACTTTGCATGATTCAAATAAGCTTTCGCTTGTATCAATCTCAAAAGAACCAAGAAGCTCTTTTTGTTCAAAGTAATCATTTATAAATTGGTGACTGGCGTGCATCTTAAAACCTCAAATCGTGTAATCAATCAACACATTTAGAATACCATTGGGTCAGATAGCGCAAGCCCCTTAACTCTTTGAACTCCCGATCCTTTTACCCAAGAGTTTGAAAGAATTATAAGCAGCGTCAGTAGTTAAATGAGGAAAGTTAAAGCAATACTGCGATAGACAAAGGTGGCCAAACATCATGCTGTCTGCGAAAGACATTTTTATGCCCATCTTGGGTTTACCCGACTCGTTTAAAGACGCAAATACACTGTCTTTTTGGAAACGACCTTCGAACCCCTTATTGTTTTGAGAACCATGATAATTACACAAGACAGAAGGCGTTAATGTTAAGAAAAACGCAGCAACCTCAGGAAGTTCAATATTTGTCAGTTGAAGGCTTATTTTGTTAGACCAGTCATACGCCTGCTGCCCGTTTATGCGTTTGGCCGCTTCGATACGAACGGTGTGCCAGTTTGACTTTGTGGCATCCGGCTTAATTTCGATAGCAAAATCTTTACCGTGACATTTTAATGAATAATTTTCACGGTAACCCATAGCAGTCAAGTAAGCATTGTAACCAGTATTTTGCTGCTGATTGTGCGGGGGGCTGTTACGTTGATATCCCGGCTCTGAATTGTTATGCATAGAATCCTCCTTTGCCATTTCTGTGATACATGATACCGCAGGTTCTGTTCACGCAAGATAAATCTAAATTCGTTATAAATAAGCTGCTAATGATTAAGGTGCCGAAAAAGGCGCCTTAGCAACCCTTGCATTGAGTTAAACGGGTGTACGATTTGAGGATGTCCAAGGGGAGATGTTCCGATGAAAAAGATATTAACCATGATTGCTTTAGCAGGTGCAGTATTGCCAAGTGTGGGCTTTGCAAAGTGTGACGCAGTTGAGTTAGAGCAACTATTAAGAAAAGAGCCCTATACGTTGGCCTTCAATGAATTCCAAGTATCTGCTGGCTTTGCTTATGGTGCATGGGTAACGAAATATGACGAATTAAAGTTAAGTAGCGATCAGAAAGAAAGAAGTACATTTTTAAATTTAGGGAAACAGTACATGTCAGACGCTATGAAGTCTATCGAAGACTTATATGGTGTGGCCGCATCACTTCCTAGTGGTGCTTATTGTAGGAATGAAATGATGTCCTATATCAAAAAAAGTGGTGAGGACATGGTTCAATTTCACAATCAAATGGTCGCGGAGTTCGTTCAATGAAGGTTTCAGATATTGTACAAAAGCTAACAGGTTACGGTTCGAGACCCAAAGAGTCTGAATCGATAGAAACACTTGTTAAACTGTATAAGCGCCAAATGATTGCTAAGACAGTAGTTATGCTTCTTGTGCTAATTTCACTGGTGGTTCAATTAGGTTTTTCAAAAAGGCCGCCGAGTTTGACCGTTCCACACGTTGCAGTCATAAAGGTGCATGGTGCGATTGGTGGCGAAAATGGCGTTCAAGGCGTTGATGTTATAAAAGCGATTAAGGAAGCTTACAACTCACCAACTGCAAAAGGCATTATGCTAGATCTAAATTCTGGTGGTGGCTCTCCAGTTCAGGCTGAAATGGTTTACGAATATATAATGTCTTTAAGAGGCAAAGATAAACCAATAAAAGCAATTGTACAGGAAGGCTGTATGTCAGCCTGTTACTATATTGCGTCTGCCGCAGACAGCATAACAGCACACCGTTCATCTGTTGTCGGGTCCATTGGAGTAAGAATGGACTTATGGGATTTCTCAGAAGTAAAAGATCGATATGGTATTGGTAAAAAAACGCTTTCAGCGGGTACGCATAAAACAATACTAGATTCATGGAGTGACAATACTTTGAGTGAAGAGAGTATTGAGCTAGTGAGTAAAAATGCGATGAACCCCTTATATGAGAGCTTTGTCAGTGATGTTAAAGCTGCACGGGCAAATATTGATGAAGCCACTTACCCTAATATTTATCAGGGGATGTTTTACAGTGCATCAAAGGCGAAAGACGCAGGTTTGATTGATCATGTTGAAAGCTTGTATTTCTTTAAAGAAAACTTCATGGGCGAACTTGATGTAACCGAGTCACGAATTTATGAACAACGTAAAAAGTCGTTTTTTGAAACACTTGGTTTTCCTTCAATTAGTGTAAACCTAAACCTACCCAACTCATCAGTAACAAGTTAGGAGTTGTCATGCTAAAAAAGTCAGTCTTTAGCGTCGGTGCTTTATTGATAGCTATGCCATTGCTATCTAACGCACAACAGTTTTCGGTTGAAGACATTGAACAACGTGCTTCTAATCTTGAAAGTAAGCGTGTAGAAGTCATAAAAAGGCTGTCCGAAAGCATTGCTCAATTAGACGTAAGAGATGTATCGGTCATACGTGTAGAAAGCTCTGTGGTAAATGAAAGTGACTTGGGGTTGGCAGAGCTACATGGTCAGTTTCGGATTAAGTTGCAAGAGGGTGAGAGCAAATCCGACCCAAAGCAGTGAAATGACTTAAAAGGTGATTCAAAAAGCCCCGCCAATGCGGGGTTTTTTTATTGGCGATTGATAAGGCGTCAAAATCGATATCTTAACGACAAGTTGAACGATAGAAGCAGAATAGAATGGTGATAAATATAAAACAGGATTTTCTCATGAAAAGATTTGTATTAACGACTATTGCTGCAATTTCCTTATCTTGTTCGGCCTATGCTAATCAAGTAGCTGCCCCTACATCTCCAGAGGACGTGGAACAAACGTTAAATAAAGTAGTGCCGCTGCCTGCAAATAAGTTGTTCTTTGCAGAAGATGGTGAATCGACGTATATCTTCTCACAATCTGGCCGTTTCGTTTTTACTGGAAAGGTTTATGACACATGGCAAAGAAAGTACATCGAGAATAAAGCTGATGCGCTTAATAGCCATACTGTGCGGTTAGAAGAAATTGGCTTCCCACCAGAGCTTCTAGGTGCAATCCATACCAAGCAAAAAGGTCAGGTTGATGCAATTGTGATAACTGACCCTAATTGTTCAGCATGTAAAGCGATATACGACGACATTGAGGATGCCTTACCTGATTCGCGGGTTGCTTATGTGCTTACAAACTTAGTAGGCGGTGAGGACTCAGTTGATGCAATTACAGAAATGTATTGCGCGACAAGCGACGAAGATGCTGTTGAAAAACTCAAAGGCGACGATGACATCGAGCTAGTTTACGACAATGATTGTGATGAAACCCGACTGCTTAAAAATATTCAGTTAGCAACGTTGCTAGATGTTCAGCGATTGCCGGTGGTTATCAACTCAGTTGGCAGAATCCAGCAAGGAGTACCGGCAGATTTAGAAGCATTTTTAGGAGAAGGCCGTGAATAAAACATTAAAGACAAGTTTGTGTCTTGTTGCTATTTCTCTATTAGGTGGCTGTGCGGGTATGTCCGTTGGTGAAAAAGAGTCATGTGGTTTAGTTCCAACAGGCGCAACGTGTGTAAGTGCAAAAGATGTTTATCTAATGACTAATCATAGAGAGCATTTAGAAAATATGTCACCTGAAGAGTTGCAAGCGTTGCGAGAAAGAGCAACAGGCAAGCAATCTGTTCCATATCAAGCGACGGATGAAAAGCCTACGCTTTCTGAGTTTTTTGGCATCGGCTCCAGCGATGATAATGATGGCAAGATGCTGAAGGTCGACCCAAAACCTTTGGTTAATACCAATGAGGTAGTTAGTAATGACGGCCTTAAAAATGCGAAAGATATTAAACTGAAAGAAATGCTAATCGATGAGCAGTCAGTTTATCGTACACCTGCAAAAATGCTGCGCATGCAGTTTGCGAAATGGGAAGACCAGTCAGGCCGACTGCATGACCCCGGTAAAATCTACGTTGAGATCGAAGGTCGTAAATGGATTACTGGCAGACAACAAGTCTCAAATCCTAAGATTATTACCCCTCTAGAAGTAAGACGTGCTGTTGATAAGAAAGCTAAAAACGTCTCGGGTAAATAAGGAGTAGCTATGGGTATCTTCCAATCATCTGCAAAGCTCGCGGAAAAAATAACGCGTAAGCACTGTCCCGGTGACCTTTTCCCTTACATCGATTATATGGAAGAGGACAAAATCTTCGTTTTGGACGACGGCTATATTGGGGCTGTTTGGGATTGCCGTCCAATCAACGGAACCGCAAAAGAAATCGAAGATGTTGTAAATAGTCTTTTGAACAAGGACTATCCTGAAGGGGTATGCATGTCATTCATGCTGTTCGCATCTCAAAACATCGCCGATTTTAAACAGTCTTATCAAGTAATGCGTGGTGGACGTGTTGATGACAGCGAGCTAAATAACCTCTACAGCGGCATCAGTAGAGGGGTAGTGGATTGGTTAGATGAAGGCGTTAAAAAACCACTAAACAAGTCTGGCATGAAGATGCGTAATTACGATCTTTATATCAGCTTTAAAATGCCTGTAAGCAAGAAAAAGCGAAAAGAAGACTTTGTTTCAGCACGAGAGATGTACCAGTTCAGGAAGTTTATGAACATTATGGATGGTGCATTGACCTCAGCTAAGCTAATGCCAAGAATATTGGATGAAGAGGGCCTTCTATATAAATTGCAATCAATATTCAATTGGTCAGATCGTGCTCCTTGGAGAAAGGGGAGAGCGAATGTAGATGCATCTCGCACTATGAGGGAGCAAATATTTGATATTGGTAACGGTATTCGTGTAGATGATGAAGGCGGCACAATTTCTGTCAAAGACAAAGTAATAACGCCATTCTCAGTAAGCGCCCCACCAAACTACATGTTCTTTGGCCGAATGATAAACCTGACCGGTGACTGGGAAAAGGGGATTGAGGGTTATTTCGATAACTATGCTCACGTTCTGAATATCGAATTTCCAGATCGAAAAAAGGCAATGCGCCGATTCTCTAATTCACGCGGAGCGTTAAAGCACCAAGTAAATGTTGGTTTAGCCAAGCTTAATGAACGTATCAAACTTCAAGCTGATGACTTCGATAAGCTCTACCAGAAGATTGAAGTAGATAAGGAAAAACTCATTGAATGGAGCCTTCACTTTCTAACCTTCACTGATAAAGATGAAGATATAGAGGGGAAAGCCGAAGACTTTATGAACTATCTAAAGTCTCGTGGGTTTAGTGTTGAGCAGGACCAAGGTATAGCATTGCCTTTGATTATGAACTGTATGCCATTGGTGGCAAATACAGCCCGTAATAAATTCCTTGATCGAATGAATAAAGACACATCCAGTGTTGCTGGTTTCTTCATGCCGATATATGCGTCATGGCGTGGGAACGCGTTTTACAATCCAATGATGCCGTACATCACAAGAACGGGGCAATTATTCGGGTTTAACCCATTCATCTCTGATACCAACTACAACATGCTGGTTTGTGCAACCTCAGGGGCCGGTAAGTCATTCTGGACGAATGGATACGTGGCCAACCTCCTTACGAGCGGTAAAACTACCGTTAATGGCCTATTAACCAAAGAAGGGATGGAAGACAAGTCTCGTCACCCTCTTGATGGCGGCATTGTTTATATCATAGACGTTGGTGGTTCATACGCGAAACTGTGTGACCTTTATAAGGGTCAGAACCTTCAATTTAATAATGATTTCGACTACTCGCTTAACCCTTGGCCCATGGTAGATGAATGGGAAGGTGAAGAGGGTATGGCTGAGATGGTTTTCCAAATTCACGCGCTAATGGCGTTTGAGGTGGGAGAGCCAGATGCATTCCAAACATCTCGCTTGAGAAGCATCATTAACCAAGTCTGGAATGAGAAAGCACGAGAAGCGCATATTGATGATGTGGCCAAGTTGTGTCTTGCAGATGAAGACCGTCGTGTTCGCGATATGGGTCACCAGCTTAAAGAGTTCTGCCCCGGTGGAACCAACTATCGCTATTTTAGAAAGGACAAAAAACCTGTTAACTTCAACAGTAACTTTGTACTGGTAGAGCTCGAAGAACTTAAGTCGAAACCTCACTTACAAAAGATTGTACTTTTACAGGTGTTCTCTAACATTCAATTCTCGATGTATCTGGGCGATAAAAATCGACGTAAGAGCCTGATTATTGATGAAGGTTGGGAATGGATTAAAGGTGATAACAAAATCGTTGGTAACTTCCTAGAGACCGGTTGGAGACGTTTCAGGAAGTACAATTCCAACGGAATACTAATCACTCAGAGCTATAGGGATACGAAGCAATCTTCAGTTGGTGAAGCACTGTCTACGAACTCAAAGTGGAAGATGATTCTTAAACAGGGTTCTGGAGAAGTTAAGAAGATGCAGCAAGAAAAAATGCTGGATGTTACTGACTCTCAATATGAACTAATGAGCACCGTAGCGACGGTACCGAAGCAGTATTCAGAGATATACATAGATGGTGGAGATGCCAGTGAAGTAGTTAGGTTTATCGTACCTCGCTTCGAGCAACTGCTTTATACAACTGCGCCGGAAGAAGTAGCGGCCATACAGAAATATACTAAGAAAGGCCTGTCTCTGATTGAAGCGATTAGAGAGGTTATGAAAGACGAAGGTTCTTCATAATATTCTATGGAATATTGAGGCCATCAAACTTATGCTTGCTGGCCTCATACACTCTACCGCAGACACTAGTTAAATTGACTGGATATTATGAATACAGTTCAAACCTACACCTCTTTTAGCAAAGGTGCTAAACGAAAAGACCGTAGAGAGCATCTGAAGCTATGTGGTTATGAACCATTGCCGATATAGACCCTGCTCTTGGTAAGCCAAGAGAATTAGCGATAGAGCGTCTTAATGCAAAGTCTGAAGTCGCTGGTGGGCAGTATCACGGCGTCTATCTACAAGATATAAAGGGTATGGATGGCAACATAGGCTATTCATAGATTTTTAGTCGATGGAAACTTCTGACTTTAGTCAGGAGAGGAAATCGACTTGACAAAAGTCACTGTATGTATAACCATGTGTTTATGGTCGATGTTATATTTTCAAGAAACTCTGTATATCAAACTGCATACCATGTGGTTTGGTGTCCCAAATACAGAAAATCCATCTTGACTGGGCAGGTCGGAGAGGATTGCTCTCGCATGATTGATGATATTTGCGGTGCGAACAATTGGCCTGTTATTACCAAAGAAATTCAACCTGACCATATTCACCTCTTTGTGTCGATACCGCCCTCTATCTCGGTGGCAAATGCAGTAAAAATCCTCAAAGGCTCTATCGCTCGGAAGTTGTTTGTTTCACACCCTGAAATCAAAAAAGAACTATGGGGTGGTTCTCTGTGGTCGCCCTCTTACTACGTCGGCACAGCAGGGAACGTTAGCGCAGAAACAATCCAGCGTTACATTGAACGAACTGAGCACATCAAGGGGAGGCGATAATGCTAAGGACGATATCGATCAAGTTATTGGCCTCTGCTGAAACACATAATGCGCTGAATTCTGTTCGCCATGCGTTTGCCGATGCTTGTAACAATATTGTTCCCTACGCCAAAGAAAATCGGATATTCAACAACGTTAAATTACATCACCTGTGTTACTACGACATCCGAGAAAAAATAGGTTTAGGTTCGCAGTTCACTTGTAACGCCATTAAAACCGTGGCGGGTAAATACAAAGCGCTAAAGCTTAAGAAAAATCAGGATGTACCGCACATTCGCTTTCGTCCCAAGTCAGTTCACTACGACAGGAAAACCTACACACTGAAAGATGATAATACCGTTTCACTTTCGACGCTCGGTGGTCGCGTCGATGCAAAACTCATTTGGGGTAAGCATCAGAAGGCGCTTTTTGAAAAAGGCACACCTAAAGAAGCCGAACTGATTTTCAAAAACGACACATGGTTTTTCAATCTTGTTGTTGAGCTCCCCTCACCTGAGCGTGTTTCAAACATTAAAGTGATGGGTGTTGATTTGGGTGAAAACAACATTGCTGCTACATCAACAGGTAAGTTGATAGGTGGCGGTAAACTTCGGTATAACCGAGACCGATTTCTTGCAATACGTCGTCGTTTGCAACGCAACGGGTCGCAATCAGCAAGACAATTGCTGAAGCGACTCTCAGGCAAAGAAGCAAGACACGTCACGCAGGTGAATCATCAGGTAGCCAATGCCATTATCGCTGAGGCTATCCAACACAACATTGGTGTGATTGCACTGGAGAAGCTAACCAATATCCGCAAGCGTATCAAAACAGGAAAGCGCGTTCGCGCTCGCCTGCATCGTTGGGCATGGTATCAGCTTCAGACATTTATCGAATATAAGGCCGAATCTGTTGGCATAGAGGTGATTTATGTTAACCCAGCTTATTCGAGTAAAACGTGCAATCAGTGCGGCGCGTTAGCAACACGTAACAAACACCGGTTAACCTGTTCTTGTGGAAACCGAGCGCACAGTGACTTAAATGCGAGTCAGAATCTTGCTTGGTTAGGCGAAACTGCCGTTTCGTCTAGGGGCGCAGTAAATCGTCCTAATGTGGCAGCGTAAGCTGACCATAATAAAAAGCTTCTGACTTCAGGAGTTGTTTACTGTATGCAAAAGAAAAATAGAAATTGGAATGCCAAGTGCCTTCAGCGTTACATGACCTCTTATGCATTAGAGCTAGTAAGTTTTTACAAAATAACGGTTTTGCGGTCTCATTCGATGATCGTTTCGAAGCAGCGGTAGACACTGGTGAACGGCCCGACGCATTAGGTTTCAGAAATGGTGTTAGCTGTCTAATCGAAGTTAAAGTGTCACGCTCTGACTTTTTGGCAGATAAAAAGAAACGATTCAGGCAAAACCCATCCTTAGGAATGGGAGATTGGCGCTTCTATCTTTCACCTCCAGACGTTGTGCGCGTAAATGATTTGCCTGAAGGTTGGGGGTTATTGCACGCAACCAGCAAACAAATCAGGAAAGTACATGGGTGGCCGCCAAACACCCAGTGGTATTCGGCGAAACCTACATGCGCGAATAAACAAGCAGAGTGCGATTATCTCTACAGCGCTTTGAGACGAATTAAGCTAGCAGGCCATTTGGATGCTGCATTCCTGAAATAGAACACAAAAAAACCTAGCATTTGCTAGGTTTTTTTTGGAATTTAACGAGAGTTTTACTCTGCAAGTCCTATTTTTTCTGCAACCTGTTTTGGCGGTAAAGCGCCGGGGATAGTAACTAAATTGTCTGCTACGATAAGGGGCGTGCCTCGCACGTTAAACATATCACCAGCTTTGTACATTTTATCAATCTTATTGTCGCAGACTGCCGTTGGTACTGGTTGTCTTGCAAATGCTGCATCGAACGCAGCTTTTTTATCGTCAGCACACCAAACGTCACGGTTAACGGCATATCCAGAACCAGAAGTGCCTGAACGTGGGTATGCGATATAACGCACTGTGATACCTAATTCATTAAGCTCAGGAATCGATTGGTGCAGTCTGCCGCAGTAAGGACAAGTCACATCTGTAAATACGCTAATCACGCGCTTCTCATTTTCCGCTTTGTATACAACCATGTCGTCGGCCAATACTTCTAAAGCGTTAGCCTTGATGGGCTTAAAACGTTCAGACGTATAGTTTTTAAAGCCTTCACCAAAATCATAGATTTGGCCTTGAATAAAATGCTCACCGTCTTCTGTTGCGTAGTAAATACCCTTAGGCGTTACTATCTGTTTAACGCCAGATACAGGTGAGTCTTCAATTGCCATTATTTCGAAAGGGAAAAGCTTACTAAACTTATCCTCAATGATGGTGTTGGCAACGGCGCTGGCGCTTAGCAATGAGGCTGAAAGAACAGCGGTAGCAAGAAGTCGTTTCATAGTCTTTCCTTCAAAATTGATGACATGCAGATATTAACTGGAATATTGATACTGCAACCTCATTAAGCTAGTTAAATCGGGCTCTTAATAATCAACGATACTTCTAATGAAGTGGATAATACGTAAAAGTAAAAACAACTTGAGAGTTCCCAATGTTAAAAAAAGCTCTGTGTGTGATAGCTGCGTGCGTAATAAGCGCGAACACCATGGCTTCCCTTTCCAATGCAGAATCTACTATTAGTGTAAAGGAAGGAAAGGTCTCAATAGAGATATATTCCGAACCAAGCACCATTGTTTATTTAGACGGATTGAGTGTCATAACTGAAGGGGGGATTGCTTCGACCGATTACCCTGAAGCACAAGCACATCGTTTTATTAGAGAAGATGTGATTGGGTATAGGGGTGGCTTGAACATGGGGGTGAACATCTTCAATGTAAAGGAGGATGAGCTTAACGTCATTGTTAAATACAAATCCTGTGACCTTGTAAAAGAAGTGTGTTTCCCGCCTCAGCAGGATGTCCATCGTATAAGTAAAAACAGATTGGACACTCATTCAAAAAGTGATGCTCCGAACCTTAAAATTCCTATTACCGAAGTTGATAGTTTGAGGAAGCGAGTAAACGAACGCATTAGCTATGAACGAAACCCTTACCTTCTTTTAGTTGAGAAGGGATGTCTTCAGTGCAAATTAGCGCTCGATGAAGTGCTACCAACCCTCCCTAGTTCAGGTATGGATTTATACATATTTGAAGATGCATTTACATCAGAGAGTTCAGGTTACCTAGCTGATATTGCGACACCTGAAGGGATCATGATTTTCAAAATAAACAACGACGCAACGATATTAGATAGTGTCGGTGGCTTAAACGATAAAAAAGAACTTCTTGGGTATTTCTTATGAAAATCGAAAATGTAAAAAGAGTTAAAAAAAGTGCGCTAAATAGCAATGTAAACAAGACGGTTTCTGGTCTGTTTGGTGTGCTTGGTATGTACATGTTGTTCATTAATCTTGCGGTTTATGGCAATTTGGTTCCATTGTGGATTGTGGGATTGTCTCTTGTAGCGTTGCTATTTCTCCCATTGACGAAGGTGGAAGATGCCCAAGGCAGGCAATATCTAGCGTATTGGGGAATTGTGTTTAAACCGTTAGCTGTAGAAGCTTTAGAAGATGTTTCACACCGCTAGAGCAGTTACGCTCTAGCGTTTTCCCCTTTATTTAGCGTGAGCGCTTTCTTAACGCATATTGCTAAGATAATGCATCCCATGAAAGCTAAATTCGCATAACAAGCGATTAAGAGTATTTTAGTGAAGATGCCGATAGCTTCACGAATTGAAAGTAATCTGTAGCTTATTTCAGACTGAAATATTACAGCCAGCAATATAATGATAATCGATAAGGCCAATACACCCGGTAATGCGTTACGTAAGTCTGCGGTAGACGGCCCCATGTGAACAGACACGGCAATTATTAAATAAACCCACAAAACATCTTTAAAGGACGCATCACTAAGGGCGAACAAGATGCCCTGAAAGCTCTCGATGGAAACGGCCTCAAAGAATATAAAAGAACTCAATAAAGTCGAGAATCCACCGCTGATGGCTTTCTCATTAATGGCTAAAAAGAGTTTGTTTACTTCTGGAAAGAAAACCATATTGGCGAGAAAGATAACGGCAGCGCCCATCAAAAGTGGCGCAATTCCAATAAAGAAACATCCACAAATCTGATAAATAGTATTTCTGTACCCATGTTGAACGTAACCTAAAACCCCTGTCTTTGGATCAGGAGCAAAGAGTTTTACTTGTGCCACTTCGTGACGAAAGAAAACAGCCAAAATGGCGTGAGATAATTCATGTATTGGGGTGCCGATAACAGCGGTGGGATAAAGGCTTTTAAATCCGAATTGTGTAACTAGGAGGTGTTTATTGAGTTTTTGTAGTCCATATAGGATTAGGCTGAAGGCAAAAACAACCCCAAATAAACTGGATAGCACTTCAACGCAAAATGAAAGAACGAGCGGAAAGTTAAAATACATAAAGATTTAAGTTCCGCTCTGCTCTGTTTCATTGACCGGTAGTATTGGGTCACCTTCTAATAAAGCTGAAGACTTGGCTTTAAATTTTTCAATGACTTCCGGCGCAATACGATAATACTCATCAGAGTTGATAAAAATTAGCGCTTTCCCATCAACGTCTACAAAGAAGTTTTTACCCTCCAGTGCTGCTAGACAAGCGCGAGCATCTTCTTTTCTTTCGGCTTCATTTGAATCATCTACTACACCATATGATGCCTTAATGCAGCTCTCATAGTTTGACGGTTGCACTATTAAGCTACTGTCTACATCGTAGTTATGTGAAGGTGTCGTCATTACAATGTACCCAATCGCGGCAAGGCCAATAGCAACTAAACCAATGATCTTTCGTTGTTTAACGGTTAACGATTTCATCACTTTTTGTCCTTTTTATTCTTTTTGTTTTTATCCTCATCTTCATCGATTTCTGGATTGATAAATACGCTGAGGGAAGAGCGGTTTACATCGACTCGAAGGTCATCGCGCTCAGGGTCAAAATCACTTTTACCTTCGTCTGTTAATTCATCGTCTGGAGAGAGATTTGTTAGAACGTCGCTGCGAGTCGGTTCAGGAATAAATTGTACATCTACCCAGCTTTGCAATTCCTTGGAAAATACAAATGTCCTATCAATATACTTACGCATTCGCGTGAATTCTTTAAGCGTGAAGATGGGCTCCCTATCTTTCATCGCTTCTGGGTCGAATAAGTCAGTTGCTTCTATTGGATCATCTTCAAATCCTTCATCAGGCGCATCGATATTAACGCTGAAGAACATGTCGTAAATGGCTTTCAATAGCCAAAGCGCTAACAGCACTAGAATTACACTGAGGACAAAATTAACCAAGATACACCCACTCATTAAGTTGCTTTTGGTCATTATATTGACAATAAAACGGCCAAGAAATCATTAACGACACAAAAAACGACGCTAAACAAACAAAGGGGAGGATGAAACCAAAATAAAATGTGTAATTAATTGGTGTAAATGTAGGTATAAAAATAGTGATAAACGCGCTAAAGAAAATCCTTCCTGCTTTTCTGCTTTCATTATCCGCAATGGGAGTAGCTGCGGATCAGAACATAGAAATAGAGCAACAGGTAACCTTAGCTGTTGATAAGCAATTAGAGCTGCCTGATGGTAGCGCGCTGAGTATCGTTCGTACTGGGCCTCTTACTGATGACGGGGGCAACCTCCTGAAAGGTAGGCATCAACTATTTTTTACGAACAAAGCAGAAAGCACTATTCCGGTCGTCGTAAACAATATTAATGTTTCTCCCGGAGAAACAGTAGAGTTCACTGTAAACCTATCATTAACATCTAATCGTTTATATTTTCCGATTTATCCAGCAGTGGCGGGAGCTGCCGGTGAGATCTTCTATGATATCAACCTTCCATCGCTATCTATAACCAACTGCCCAACTGAGTACACAGAGCTACCATCAAATGCTTGTGAAAAGGTAGAAGTGGCTGCGGGTGAATACGTTTGTCCAGATACCTACACCAATGCTGGTACAGAGTGTTCATTAGAGAAGACCATAACCATCAACAGCGCTTGCCCTATCGATTTTGCACTAATAGATGGGGAGTGCGTCAAAGAAGACAAACTCTCGGCCACAGAGAGCTGTGAGTCGGGCTATAGGCTAAACGGTGATGGTCTATGTGAACAAAACGTTATGTATCCTATGGAATTCACATGTCCAGATGGTTATGCCCTCGACAGCAATAACGTGTGTAAGCGCACTTATTCTATTGAGCCCGGTGAAACGTGTTCTAGCGGCTATATTAGAGTAGGTGAGCAATGTGAGCGCGTTTTGGAACTTGCTGTTGGCGCTTGTGAAGCTGGCTTTGCCCTTAAGTCTGGTGAATGTTTCGAGCTCAAAGTTCCCTTAGATGTGTGTCCACATGGCTATACACAAGTGGGCGAAAACTGTGAGCTTCTAGAGGCTAATACACCAACTCTGGATTGCCCAGCTGGTTATGCCCTCAATGCTGATAATCAATGTGTCGACAGAACAGAAATTCTGGTATCTGGTGTTGCGTGTCCTCCTGACGCCGTGAATGATAATGGTGTTTGCAAGAAAGTAGAATTTTTTGAGCAGGATGTTAAGTGCGCCACTGGACAATATTTTGATGGCTCAAAATGTATTGAAGAGGTAGTTAAGCCAATTCCTCAGTGTCAGGAAGGATGGGTATTAATCGACGGCAATTGCTATGAAAAGCATGGCTATGAATTAATTTGTCCTGATGGCTTTACCTATGCTGATGACCACTGTGAGCGTGTTGATATCATTAACAAGCAACAATGTCCTGACGGCTATACGTTTAATGAGCAAGAGCAGAACTGTTATAAAACTATTGTTGGCGATGCTATAGAAAGCTGCCCTCAAGAGTACGCTTTAGTAGATGGTAAGTGTCAGCGTGAATCGGTTCTGGACCCAGTAGGATGTAGCACTGGACATGTACTTAATGATGGACGCTGCTATGACATAGTTCTAGTCGATTATGTATGCCCAGATGGCTTTACAAAGAAATCAGGTCAATGTGAAAAAGTTTCTACCACAGAACTTTCTACTCGATGCCCCGATGAATACAAAGAGGTAAACGGGCAATGCGAGAAGCTAATTACTACTGATGCAGTACAAAGTTGTGCAACTCCCGGATACTTCATTGAAAATGAAGAATGCTTAAAAGTCACTGAAGCAGCTGCGAAACAGTGCGAAGCTGGCTATACCATGATTGATGGCCTATGTTATCGCACGCAAGAGCCGATGTACTTTTGTGACAATGACTTTGTGCTAAGTGCAGACAAAACCACATGTACCAAAGAACAAGTTAAAGATGCATTCCAAACCTGCCCAGAAACCTTTGAAAATGTCGGTGGCGTTTGTGAAAGACGTTCTACGATTACGCCTGAATTGGAGTGTCCAGTGGGTTATGAACCTGCAAATGGGCGATGTGAAATGCAGGTGGAGATTGTTGCTTCGCAATGTCCTGAAGGCGCTTTCTATAAAGAAGATGGTACCTGTGCTGTCGTTAAAGAATTAGTACAAACATGCCCATCGAATATGACGCTAAAACAGGGTGCTTGTTATGAGCGTATTTTCAAAGCTAAAGATACCTGTAAGGCTGGGTTTGTATATAGCAACGGAGAGTGTTTCGAACTACTTGGTAAAGAAAAAGTCTGTGAGGCAGGCCAAGAGGCTGTCACCGTAGCAGGAATTACTTTATGTAAAACACTTGAAAGTAAAACATTCTGTGCAGACGGTTTCTCTTTTGACGGTAATACTTGTGTTGATAATGATGGAAAGAGGCAGTCAAGTCAGGATTACTGTCCTGATGGGTTTACTTATTCAAATCAAGGAGGAATTGAACGCTGTACCTCAGATGAAAATCTTACGTTAACCAAAGCATCTCTCTCGTGCCCAGAGGGGGCTACATCTGTTTCTAGCTCTGACTGTTTATCGCTATGTCCCGAAGGGTATCAAGATAACAACGGTACGTGCGAGTCAGTCTCTCTTGTAGACTTCGAATCTACGATATGTCTCGAAGGTGAGATGGTAGATGGCAGATGCTGGGTAAGCGAATCAAGAAGTGCAGGCCTTTCTGGCTACATTTGCCCAGTTGGCACAGAGAACGCGTCTCCTTATATCAATGACAGCACTAAACGTCGTGGTTATTCAAAATCATGCTTGAAGACTATTACCACAAGTAAAGAACAAATATGCATGAGCGATCTTGGTCTAACAGGCCCTGCATGTGTGATTAACGGTTCAAAAGAATTTATTGCTGCCGAGGTTTGCCCTGAAGGGTTTGTTGTTAATAAAGAGGGTGAATGCGCTGTAGTAGAGCATGCCGAAACAGCTTGCGATGGTGTCTCGTTTGATGGTCCTAATAGCTCATCTGTTGATACATATGTGAACGAGAAAGGTGCGTGCGTTTCATATGTAGAAGTTGAGCAGCAAGAAGCATATGTGTGTCCAACTGGGTTTAAGCCAGTATATAACTATGATGGGCATGCATTACCCGCCGAGTTGAATCCCAAAAACGTTGTAAATGAAGCGGTAAGCTCTGATGTATGGACGGCCTTCGAAACTCAGTGGTCAACCGTCAATTTCATAAGCTCCACAAGTGATGATGCGCATCAGGTCAAAGGTACTCCGAAGATTAAAGACTTCTTGTGTGTATCAGACACAGTTACGTTCATTGAAGCTGACTTAGGGGAGTCACCTGAGCATACATTCAATGCAATCTTTGACGGTACAAAAGATTACGGTATTCAAGGGCAGTCGCTGGTAGACAATGTTTCTAATATGGCTACTCGCTATCAAGGTAATTATGTGTCAGGCATCGATAGTGCTGGTGAAATTTATAATTATGAATTTCTAAAAGCTATCGTGCGCGGAAACTCTAAGGCCAGTATAAATGGTTATGCGCCATCTCTTTCAATTAACGGTAATAGTGGCATTGCGCTATCTGCCCCCGGTACCGAAGAAGTAAAAGAATTTATTAAACTTTATCCCGTCAAGGGGCACGAGGATAAGTTCATCATCGCATCAATGCTGATGGCGGGTAATGTAGAAGGCCAGAGCCATGACGCTGGCGATTACGTATCTCGTGCTATTCAGTCTAATAAGCCAAGCATGATAGATATAGTTGGGGGCTGTAGCGTTAACAGTGAGAAGTTGGTTAATAACATAGCTTCATACAACACTCCTCTGTACGACTTTATCACTTCAGCTGGTGGATTTGTTGTTGATACAGATTCGTTTGTAAACGAGCAAAATGAAGAGTCATGTTACATAACTTATCAACACCAAGGCGCACAATCTAAACAATGTCCAAGCGGTATGAAAATGAACGCGCGCGGGCAATGCGAAACACTAAGTGGTATTCCTCAAGCTCAGTCTTGCGAAGCCATATCGCAGGTTAGCGTAGATTATAAATGCCCAGCAGGTACTCAGTTAGGTTCTGACGGTACAAGTTGTATAACGAAGACGTATTCTCCAGCATATTCCTGTGAAGTCGGCGAATATCAGTCGGAGACAGGCCTATGTGTTCGTAATGCTGAATGTAAAGACGGTTACAACGTATATGGTCAGCTTTGTGGTAAGCCAATTGATTGTAATGAGGTATTAGGGATAGAAGGTTCCACCTATGACCCTACAATGAATATATGCAGAAGCAAAAAATATAGAGAAAGTGCCATCACCACTACCGCTGTTCCTTCTTGCGAGGAAGGTGAAGTGTTGGACCAAACTAATGCAATGTGTACCTACCCGTATGAAACTGCAACAGTTCCCGCAACACTGGCTTGCTCTGCTGATCAGATAGAAGGTGACCAGTGCGTATCTGAAGTGGCTATTCCTGCAAGTGCTTCACAAAGCATAGAGTTATCGGAATATAATAGTTCGACAGGCCAGTGTAATACCTACTTTGTTCAAGCTCATGATGCGTCTGAGGTATATTGTGACTCCGCTCGCGAACCACTTTTCATTAATGGAAACTGGTATTGTGCAGAGGATGAACCCGCTGAGCCTGCTATTCCAGTATGTCCGTCAGGTTATAAGCAATCATCTGCTGGTTCATCAAGTTGTATAAAAGACAACATCACTAAACCTCAAGAAAAGCCGGTAAAAGGTAGTCAGTTAATAAAGGGTTTTTATGTGTCTAGTACACCTGAAGCAAGTGCGCTTTTGTGTGGAGGAGATGCCATTTGGAATGGAAGCCAATGTGAGCAGCTAGTTAAATCAAATGTCCCACCATCTATCGGAGCGTGTGAGGGTGTCATAGAGTATGGTTTCGATGAAAATGGCGTTAAAACATTAATCTGCCAAGTATCTACGCAGCCTGCAATCTGTGACGCAGGTTACACCATGGGTGAACAAGGCGTTTGCGAGCGTGTAGAAATCCACGAAGTAAATAACATATGCCCAGATGACTTTACTTTCGATGGAGTTCATTGTCAGCGACTAGAAACTGAAAATGTAGTTTTTTCATGTCCTGATGATATGACACTACTATCAGAAGAAGAGGGCTGTAAGGGTGTTGTTACTCAGCCTTCTACCGTTCAGTGTCCCGAAGGTGAGTCATTGGTAAATGGTACATGTATCAATACCGATACTGATGATTTCGTGGCAATGTGCGATGCTCCACTAACATATGACGCAATCAATAATAATTGCCGTCTAGAAGAGATTGAGCCCATCGTATACGACTGTGGACCTAATCAAGTCTTAAATGGATATGTGTGTGAAGAACTTCTTGTTGAAACAATCATAGAAGAATGTCCAGCGCAATTTGTCCAAAATGGACAATGCGTTAAGACTGAGAAAGTACCAATGATTGCTGAATGCCCATTAGGTTATTCTGATCAAGGCGCTAACTGTGTTTCTTCTGTAGACAATGCTAATGCCATCCTATGTCCTAATGGAAGTACGAAAGTACCCGGTACATCTATTTGTGAAAAAATAGAAACGACAGGGATTATTTTCTCATGCCCTGCACCTTATGATCTTAAGAACGGAAACGAGTGTCACCGTGTGGTTGTTGAATCTTCGAAAGACCAATGCCCATCAGGCTATCGATTAACTGAAAATGGTCAGTGTGAACGAGTAACTGTGACTCAGGGGTCAACGTTTTGTGCCTCTGGATTTAACTACAACGAACAAGAAAAACGTTGTGAAAGATTAGTCGAAACCTCAGTTTCAAGTTGCCCTGAAAACTATAAGCTTGTTTCAGGACGATGCTATCCAACGTATTCTTCAACAATTGAGTGCCCTAATAACTTTACACTGAATAATGACGGTAAGTGCGTTAATAATGCCGTGTCTCCTCTGGACACTATTTGCCCTAATGGTTGGAGAGCTGGTGGTAATGGCCAGTGCTATAAACTTGAAACTACGAGTGGTTCTAAAGCGTGTCCAACTGGTTATTATTTTGAAAATGGTGTGTGTGTCGAAGATGTGTTTACCGATATCAACGGTTGCCCAGAAGGTTTCTCATTCGTTGATGGACAATGTAAGGAAACGAGCCCAGTTCTTTATAGTTGCCCTAGCGGATGGACTAAAGATGGCGATAAGTGTGAAAGAACGCTGATTCAACCTGTATCATCATGTCCTTCAGGGTATACGAAGCAAGGTGACTACTGTCACGCAGTGAAAGCTGCCGATGAAAGTTGCCCAAGTGGCTACGTGAACGGTAATGACGGTACTTGCTACAGAGATGAAACTGCAAATATCTCATCATGTCCGTCAGGATATATAAAACAAGGCAACTACTGTCGTCGTCTAATAGATGCAGGTCAGTCGTGCCCTTCAGGTTATATCAACGATGGTAATGGAACGTGTTATAAAGAAGAAGATACAGTAATTACAAGTTGCCCTTCTGGCTATGTTAAAACTGGTGATTACTGCCGACGCGTTATCGATGCTAATCAAAACTGTCCATCGGGCTATACGAACGGAAACGATGGTAAGTGCTACAGTGAGCAGGCCACCTCTGTATCGAGTTGTCCTTCTGGGTATGTGAAGCAGGGCAATTTATGCCATAGAGTAATTAACGCTAATATGAATTGCCCTTCCGGTTATTCGCGCTCTGGCACTACCTGTAAGAAAGATGAGTCGATTTCTGCAACACCAAATTGCCCAAGTGGCTATACGCGCTCTGGTTCGACATGTAGTAAGACTGAAACAATTTCGGCAACTCCAAATTGTCCAAGTGGCTATACACGTTCTGGTTCTACCTGTAGAAAGACTGAAACAATTTCTGCAACGCCAAACTGTCCAAGTGGCTATTCGCGTTCTGGCTCTACTTGTAGTAAGACTGAGACGATATCGGCGTCTAAGACTTGCCCGAACGGTTACACTTTATCAGGAACTAAGTGTGAAAAAGGTGTTAGCCAGCCTTCACTAATTACATGCCTTAATGGGTACTCACTTTCGGGTGATGTATGCGTACAGCCAGCAACACCTTACTGTTCCAGTGGGGAGCTTAATTCTGATGGAACTGCTTGCGTAACATATACAGATGGTTTTGCTGCGTGTAGTGTTTCAGATGGTTCTGCAATCAAGGACAATGCCGAGAATGTTTGGCGCTGCTCATTTACAGGTGAGTTAGCAAATGTATATTGTTATGATGGAGGTGTTTACAAGGGCAGTTGCCCCGGCCAAGAAACGCAACCCTCGTATTCATGCTCTGCTGGTTTAACACTAGACGGGCAACGTTGTACTCGTCCTCCAACTAAAGTTTGTCCTTATGGTTATGTGTTAGAGGATAATAAATGTAAGAAAACACTTTCAGAAGATGTAGGGTATTCTTGCCCTTCGGGATATACCCTCAGTGGTACATCTTGTACTCGTACAGTCACACAACCTGTAACTTACTCGTGCCCGTCTGGTTACACATTAAATGGAACATCATGTGACAGAACCCTGTCTCAGCCAGTGACTTATTCGTGCCCATCTGGGTATACAAAGAGTGGCACGTCTTGTACGAGAACATTGACACAACCGGTGTCTTATTCCTGTCCAACAGGTTACACATTGGACGGTTCTTCATGTGACAGAACCCTGTCTCAGCCCGTGTCGTACTCATGCCCATCAGGTTACAGTTCATACAACACGTCTAAGTGTAAATCGAACTCTCCTACGTATAGTGTTGGCGTTTGTCCATCAGGTTACAGTTTAAACACGTCTAATGGTTCGTGCGAGAGAACGCTTACTCAAAATGTAACTTTCTCCTGCCCAAGCGGATACAGCTTATATAACGGCGACCAATGTAGAAGTAACTCCAACAGCTTAAACGTGGGTAACTGTCCAACTGGATATGGGTTAAATACTTCGAACGGTAAGTGTGAAAGAACACTTACTGAAAATGTCGTTTACTACTGTTCTAACCAATACACTATCTATGATGTTGATATGTGTAAGGCAAAAACACCGACGTACAGTATTGGTAACTGCCCATCAGGCGGTTATACGTTAAATACCTCTACTGGTGTCTGCGAGAGAACGCTAACAAATGCAGTTACCTACTACTGTGGTACTAGCGGATATTCACTCTTCCAAACGGTACAGTGTAAGAATAATAATCCAACGTACTCAGTAGGTTCTTGCCCATCTGGTTATGTAAGAAATAACTCAACAGGATATTGTGATAGATATGAGAATAAAGACGCGACAGAGTACTGCTTGGCTGGCAATGAGTTAGAGAGCATCAATTGTCCAACACAAACCTGTGAGCCCGGTTACTCGCTTGTTAACGGCCAATGCACGCAAGTAAACGAATTTCCAATTGCGTCATGCGACAGTGGTTACGCGAAACTAGACAACGAATGTTTTAAAACACAGAACATTCAAATGACATGTCCAGCAGGATATCAATATGCCAATGGTCAGTGCTCACTAAAAAGTACTGATGCAGGTGTTAAGACCTGTAAAGCTGGTCATGCACTTGTCAACGGCTCATGTTTCAAACTGGTAAATAAAGTTGCTCAGTGTTCAAGCCCATACACGCTAGAAGATGGTTTCTGTAAAAGTGTTCAAACGTCTAATCCACTGGGATGTAAAGAGGGCTATGTGGGTAGTGGCACAACCTGTAGACAAGTGGTAAGTACGGTTAATATTTGCCCAGAGGATTACGTCTACAATGAAGAGTATGGTCTCTGTGTTCGTGTAGAAAACTGCGATAACGCCTATGGCCAAACTCAATGCGCTTCTCAGGTGTATTTGGAAGTCCCAACAAAAGGTTGCGCATCGTATGCTAGCTTCGTGGGTGATGTATGCGCTATCAACTATCCAGACTTGAGTGGAGTGGCTTGTCCTGACGGAATGACTTTTAACGGTGACTCCCGCACTTGCGAAAAAGTGACCTCGATGGCACCTACTGAAACTTGTCCATCGGGTTCTGTTAATTACTCAGAAACGCAGTGTCGTAGTACATCTAAAAATAATGCAGCTGTGATATGCGAAGGTTCATCAACGTACAACTCAGCAACTGGGCAGTGTGAAGTTAAGTCTACCACTGACGTTACACCGACATGCTCATCAGGATACGTTCAATTAAACAGCACGCAATGCCGTGCAATTAACCCAACGCTAAATGCAGGCAATTGCCCATCTGGTATGAGCCTGAAGGCCGATGGTATGTGTGATCAAGTAAAAACTAGCGCACCAGTGAATCTATGTCCTGATGGCGTTACTGGTACTATGTCACAGTGTCGTTCAACATCTGGCAGTAATACTGGTTTATGTCCTACTGGTTACATTTACGAGAATGGAAGATGTAAAGATACAAGAGAATTAAATAACGTCTTGTCTTGTCCAGATACGCATTTCTATTCAAATGGAAAGTGCTATCCGATGACGCCGAAGTTTAACGCGTGCCCATCTGGCTACTCACTCAATGGAGAACAATGTGAGCGAGTAGGAACAACAACAGTTACTTCGAACTGTAGAGATGGTTTTGTTAAGTCAAACGGTATGTGTGTTAAAGAAACAAAACGCTCATTCGTCAACTGTCAAACTGGCTTCGCTCTCTCAAATGATGGCCCATTTAAGAGCTGTCATAAGATTGAAGAATCGTTACCTACATGTCCTGAAAATATGGGGCTAGTTGATGGCATGTGTAAGCAGGTGGTCGTGACTGACATCCAGAATGTTTGTTTCGATGGTTATTCACAGTTGAATAGCACCACATGCTTTAAAGACCTATTTACTCCGCGATTCTTCGGGTGTCCAACAAGTCATCCAGATTCATATGTGCCAAATAGAACATTGTGTACTAACGGTACCCAGCAGGTTCCACGTCAGCCTACCTGTGCGGAAGGAACGGTATTTGATGCCAGTGAGGGTATGTGTAGAGAGCGACTAACACAACCAATTCTTAAACAGTGCCCGTTAGACTACACAATGAAAAATGGCATGTGTGTTAAAGAAGTAGAACAACATCCACTAAGCGAAGTTAAGTGCCCCACAGGATATGTTCAGCGTATAGGTCAAAGTGAAGTCTGCCAGAGTGTGCCTGATTATCCAGAAAAAGGGATATGCCCAACTGGTACCCAACGCGAGGGCAGAGTGTGTATTAATACTGAAACATACGACCCGCAGGAAAGTTGTCCATCAGGTTTTGCTAAGGTTGGTGATTCTTGTATGAGAACTTTGGTGTCACAAGTAGACAGAGAATGCTTAACTGGAAATTCTCACGACCTACACTATTGTAAAGATACAACGGCTGTTAATAATCTTGGTTTTGGTTACAAATATAATTGCCCAGCAGGGTTTAAAGCTAAGGGACAGTCATGCTACCGCATCGTTACAAGAAGCATCGACTCAGTTTGTCAAAGTGGCCAAGTCATTACACCTGAGGGTTGTCGAACCATCAATGAAGTAGCTCATGTGGATACCTGCCCATCTGGACAGCAGTTATTGGCTGATGGTGTTTGTCGTTCGACTACACCTCAGAATGGGGCTGCCGAGTGCGCAGATGGTTATGTCTCAACTGGCAATGGAAAGTGCTACAAGCTAGATTGGCAGTCGCCTTCTGTGAACTGCTCAATAGGTGAAAAACAGGGTCTTAATTGCTTCAGTTTCGAAGAAATCGTTGCTGAGCCTGATTGTCCTTACGGTTATCAATTCAACGGCAGTCAATGTCAGAAAATCGAAATCGAAAATATCGTTAAGATTTGTAAGTCTGAATTTGGTGTTCTGAATGAATCGTTCTGTCGTGAAATTGCATCAACAAACATTCAAGCAAACTGTGGTGCCAATGCATACTTCTCAACTGACCATCAGCGCTGCATTGAGAGGAAAGAGTTGCCGCGTAGTACTAATTGCCCATCGGGTATGACGTATAATCAAGATACCGGCTTCTGTCAAAGCGTTACAGTAGTTCCAAGTGATCCGTTAAACGGGTTTGTATGCCCTGCCGGATATTGGTACGAGACTGAGCGTGACATATGCGTGTCCTATCAGGAGAGTGCATCTAAAACACTGTTCACATGTCCTTCTGGTTACACTATTCATCACAATGAATGTCGTAAAACGGGGAATGTTAATGCGACCTATACGTGCCCTGAAGATACCGTAATGGTCGATACTGTGAGTAAAATGTGCGCTTATACGGCATTGGATCTTAAGCTAGGAAGTTGCCCAGCAGGATTCATATACAATACTACACTGCGTATTTGCACCAGTGATGAGCGAATCAAAGCACAAGCATCATGTCCAAGTGATTCATTGCTTACGTCGACTGGCCAGTGTCGCCGTGTCCTAGATAGTTTGCCTGTTACCAAGCAATGTACAGCGCCTTTCAAGGATGTAGATGGCTACTTAAATTGTGTGAAAGAGCTGACTGCGGTAGCTACACCTTCCTGTCCTTCAGGCTTTGTATATCACACGGGTATCAGTCGCTGTGTTGATGAAAACATCGAGAGCAAAATCATTGTATGTGAGAATGGCTATGCGCTAAACGCTGACAATGCGCGTTGTGAAAAACTGATTACTAAACCTGTAGATAAGCAATGCGATGACCGATTTGTGCTTGAAGATGGACAGTGTGTGTCTGTACTGCCGAATGAATCAGTGTCGATTTGTGGTGCAGGCTTCCTTTACGACCCTGAGTCGGATCAGTGTGTTCAGCATCAGGTCACGGAAATTGTGTACACATGCCCAACCGATTATTCATTCGACGACGCGCTCAAAGCATGTGTCAGAACGGATAATCAGAATGCGATAGAAGATTGTCCTACAGGCTTTGTGCTAACCGACGATAAGAAATCGTGCGTTAAGACAAAAGAAATGGCGGCATCACCAGCATGTCCTGATAATTATGAGCTTAACGGCACAGAATGTACCTTAGTCATTAAAAAAGCACCTGCGACTGCGTGCCCTGATAACTTCACGAAGCGTGGCGTCAATGAGTGCGTCTCAATTGAAGAGACAAGCCCAATGATACTTTGTGGTGAAGGCTACGACATCGTTGATGGACAATGTACCAAAACCGACTATAAGCCTATTGAACGTTGTGCAGCAGGCTACAGGGTCATTGATGGTGGTTGTTATAAAACAGAGTTGGCGACATTTGATTGTCCAGCAGGTACAAGTTTGACGCGTAATGATGATGATGAGTTAGTGTGTCGTTTCTACCAAACGCTCAGTAACACAATAAGCTGTCCATTAGGAGAGTACAGCTGGATTAAGCAAGGTTGTGTTGATGTTGATACGGACGAACTACTAACAGAATCAGTACCTATGTGTCTTCCGGTAGAGTTCGGTCAGGGAGAGTTGGCCCGAGGAGAGTTCGATAAGGTAAGAAATCGTTGTATCCACCAAAAAGAGTATCCAGCAGGAGAGTATATGAATACGTGCTCTGGAGACTTAATTCAGCATGACGACGTATACTGCCGAGCAGTAACAGCAGATAACGATAAGGTTATCCCGCCGTTTGGTTATGAGTACGATGAATTAACTGGTTATGTGAAAAAAGAACTGGTTTCTTCAGCAGACATTCTTTGTCATGACGGTTTCAGCTTGCAAGGTGGTACATGTAAGAAAGAAATCGTAGTAGAGCCAACTGCAAATACGTGTCCAGAAGGGTTCACTTCTACTGGGCCGGATACGTGCGAAATGAGCGACACTATGGAAGCATTGTTTGTTTGCCCTGAAGGATACTTAGATATTGGCAATAATCAGTGCCAAAGGACGATAATTCTTCCAGCACTTTAAGAGTTAAGAAGTCAGGGTAGGGAAACCCTGACTTTTTTCAAATTAATCTGTTAACACCCCAAAATCCTATTCTTAATTAACCGCTACAGCTATTCCATTAAATAAAATGGTAACAACTGGAAAAGACTGTATTGGTTATGAATAAAAAAGCACTTATAACAATTTTAACCTCGCTCCCATTAATGGCGATGAACGTTAATGCTGAAATGAATGTTCGCGGCGAAATAGACGCATTATTGCCGACACTATCAAAAAGTTTTAATGACGCTCGCTTTGCCAATATTGATAATGCTGAGGTTAGCTTGTCAGTCAACCCTGAGTCAGGTTGTAGCATAGTCAGCAATAGAAATGTTGCTAGACGTAATAACCTAATGGGCGACCTGTCATGTGTGTTTGAATGGACTGATATACCCAGTGGTATCAGTGCAGGATTGCTTCAAGCAAGGGGGATTGTTAGTGACATATCTGATAATCAACTTTCCTACCAAATATCATTCTTTTCTGGCCAGTCAGAAGAGAAGGTTGTTATCAATAGTGAAGATATTAACCTTGATCTAGAAATTCCAGAAGCTCCAAAATTAGTACGTGTGGAGACTGAATTCAGCCACGACACGATTGAGGGATTAACGCCAGTTAACTATTCCCTTAGCTCAACACTAAAAGAAATTAGAATTACGGTTGAACCGAGAAAATATACTCAAAAAGTAGAGCTGGCAGGGTTAGGCCGCTGTGAAATCCCTGCTGATGAGATTTTGTGTACTATCAATAAAAGTGGGGCGCGTTTCGGTACACGCGATATGCCTCAAGGTTATAGTACTCATCCAATCAATATTAACTCGTTAAACGGTTTTTTTCCTGAAATTAAAGAGCTATACACAATCGCATGGGACTACCGAAGCCCCATCATAGAAACCTTTGCTGCTCGCCTTCATACTCTGCAAGCTAATGACACATTTCCAGCGACAAAAGTACTTATAGGTGAAACTGAAAAAGAAGTACCTAATGGGCAGGCAATGGTAGTAGTGCGTTCACCTTATGAAGATAGTGAGCGTATAGGTAACATGCTGCGTTACTCGGCAGACATGGGTAATGAATCGGCATGGGTAAAAGGTGGTCCAGAAAAGCCGGTTATTTGGGATTCGAGCCTACGGGCACCAACTGGGTTTGGGTACTCTGGGGTGTTCAGATATCAACAGCGTGGCGATAATGGTATTGACTCTTCATCGCTTAGTCAGTGCATTCAAGTAACAGATTTGAAGGATGATGATGAATTTACCTTCTCCATGGCAATACGAGCAAACATAGGAACATTTGATGACGATGTAATTGTCCGTATAGATACGGGATGCCAACCCGGCGAAGGGCAGACAGGTGAAGAGCATCGCTTCTCTTTAACCGATGACTGGCAAGAAATAGAACTTACTCAAGTATTAAACACGTCAATCAATGATCGTGTTTCAGTACATATCTATGGTGACAATGGCGTAGATGACGGGGAAATGTTTTTCTTAGCTAACGCTCAACTAGAGCGTGGCAATAAGCGAAGTGTTCATATTCCCACTATGGCGAACCCAAAGGTGTTTGAAGTTGGCGCTGGTGATTGGATAGTGCCTGAGAATGTCAGGGTGACATTTGAGCAAAGTGACGGCTATGAGAACCCCGATAACGGCTTAACAATGGGCAATAGGAAAGTAGTCGAAGAGGGTAAATTCCAACGTAAGCCACAAGCATTTTCTATAGAGTCAGATTTGGCGCCTCAAATCATTGATAACTCCTTTGTGTATATCATGGACATTTCCGATGTCGAGAATGGCGTATTCCAGCCTGTCGTGTATACCGAAGACAAATATGCAAACTTTGCTAGTAAAGAAATGGGCGAGGTAAAGTTAGACAGCAAATTGCCAACAATTAGATTTCACCAAGCATCGACAAAGATGGAGAACGGAGATGCTTTGTACTTCCCTGAAGATATTGTCGTTGTTGCAGAAGATGAATTTATTGGTGGTGCAGAAGTAACAGAGATCCGTTTCAATGGAAAAGTTGTTGAGATGGATGCCAGTCAAAGAAACTATGCCCTTATTACTGAGTATTTAGACCTAGAACGGGGTGATGAATACAGTATTGAAGCAACAGTGATTGACCAAGAAGGAAACCAAGCGACTGAGAGCATTAACCTTGTCTATATGCCCACTCGTTTTGAAGAAAGGATTACGACTGACACAGCTTATCAGTACGTTCAAAATTTCCAGTTTTCACTTCTGCAACGTGAGGGCCGCCGTTGCCGTTTCGTTTCATCAAAAGCAGATGCTATTGCACAAGCGACATATGTAAGTCCTACGTGCTATCTAACAGTTGATTCTACAGAAATAACTGTAGATGAGAATTCTTCCGTACCGTCAGCTACCGGTGTGTTCCAGACAACTGGAACCAAGTATATCAACTATGTATACACGTTCGTAAATGCCATTGGTGCTGAGAGAGTGGCAGCGGAAGGCACGATTGTCGTTGAGGTGGTTGAACCTGACGATATTCAGATTGAACTTATGCCAGAGCCTAATGTTAACAATGAGGTGTTTTCAGTTAACCTTACTGGTGGAAACGTGACTACAGCTCGTGTAACAAGCAGCAACGGACCAATCACATTCAAAATAGTCACGGACGGTGAAGATGATGAAGTCTATGAGTTTGGACAGAGAGCTAAAGCGCAAACGATAATTAATGGTCGCCGTATCAATGCACCCGAAGGTGACTTATGGGAAGAGAGAGTATTTAAGATAACGGCTTTCTATACGCTAAAACCAGATCTTGTAGAAACGGCTGAATTTAAGATTGTGTATGTTCCTAGTCGTTATGTACGTGGACGTTTAGAAAGTGATTTTAGAGATGCCCTAAATACGGATACAAAAACGGATACCGTGAAAGTTGGTATGTATGACCGCGCTATCGGCGATTACGTCTACGATGAAACCACCATGGGTAAATGGCGAGGCTTTCTGGCCCTTAGGGAAGGTGATGGTACGATCATCCCTCTAACGCCAGAGAAAGATATGACGTCTGGTCAAGCTGACTTTGATGTTGATATTAGCAAACTTGGTTTAGGTTCAATGTCATATGTTGGCGTGTTAAATCTTGTTAGTGAATTAGAGGGTTACACCAAGCAAATTATCACCAACAGAAACTATATCCGAGTTTGGAAAGGTACCCAACTCAACGGGGGGATTAAAGCTTTCAGGTTGTTCGGTAAAGTGCCTTTTACATTCCTTGGCCAGTATAGACCTGATAGTTTCGATGACAGTCGAGTATTAGGGGGTGTTAAGTGGGAGATAACTCAGGATGAAGTCACATGGGAAGAAATGCCAGCTGGGACTAATGAGCGCTTTATTCGTCGTGTATTCGATGAACCCGGTGTATGGAAAATAAGGGCTGTTGCAACCAATAAGCTCACTGGCGAAGAGAGTGTGACAGAAGAAGTCGAAGTAACTGCATTCAATACGCCGACGATAACCATTATTGGGCCGTCTGTAATGTATTACGGTGAAACTCAAGAATTCCGCGTGCTCGATAGAGGGGAAGAGATCGACGGTACAGGAGGTATTATTGAATGGTCTTATGATGGCGAAGAGTGGGTTGAAGGCGACAATGTGCTAACCCATACCGTAGAGGAAGGTGATGAGTCGTTTAGGCTGTTTGTAAGAATGCGATATGAAGACACAGATAGCGTAGATAGGTCTGCTTACGATAGCGCGAGGAAGAGCATTAACGTTAAGCCACCGTCGCCACCTCGTATACTCATTAAAGGTCCGTTCCATTCTGAGGTAGGAAAAGAAGTTACATTCACTGCTAGAACAAGTTCAGCCTACGCAGGCACTGTATCTGAGTTGGTAGGCGAGTGGACGTTGCCAGATGGTACCGTAGTAGAAGGTGATGAGCTTACCATTACGACTCCAGTAGATTGGGAAGACAAGACGGTAAAATTAGAGTTCAAGGCTTGGCACAAAGGACTTGAAGCCACTACTACGGCAGACAGGTCATTCACCACGAACGGCTGGCGATATGAGTTCCCTGATTACGACTTTGTTGTGAGGCAACAAACAAAGTTCGCACCGTCGCAAATGCAAATCTTTGCACAGCGAGAAAGGGTCTCTTATCCAGATTCAATTTATTTTGAAACTCAGTTCACACCGCTATCTGATATGAAGTTAGAGTATGAAGGGCGTAACAGCGCAAGATTCGTTGCCGAGAAACCCGGTGTGCATACTGTAAGGGTGACTGTAAAAGATAGTCGTGGCAATGAGGTGGATTTCATTGAAACAATTGAGGTAGTAGAAGCAGATCCTCCAGAAGTTACATTTAGAACATCTTTCAACAACCGAAGAATGCGAGAGCCACTGGATGTTATCATTAATGCTGGTGTAAGACTTCAACATTATCAGGATAAGGTTGATACATATCAGTGGTATGTTGATGATGTCCTTCTTCCTGATAGTAATGCAAGAGCAAACGTATTTGGTCTTCCTGAAGGGCAGCATGTCATAAAGTTAGTTGCCACCACTGATCATGGTCACGTTGCTGAAGAGGAGTATGTGGTGGACGTAATTGATAACAAGACACCGACATGTAAGCCTCGCTGGAGAGTTTATGCTTATTACACGCGCATCGACTCCATGTGTACTGATGAAGATGGAAGGATGACGCTTTATGAGTGGGAGGTCGATGGAAAAATGACTGGGGTAAGGGGTTCATCCATCCAATACTATTATCCCAGCGGCGTTAGACCAGACAGTATAGATGTACGTTTGATTGCATACGATGACTCTAATGAGTCCTCGGAGACCACATTTAATGTGAATACTAAATAAAACGAACATCATACTGAAAAAGCACGGTTGCTTTAAAGCAAGGGAATTGGGGGGGAGATTTGTAACATGGCGAAATCGCCACGCGAACCAATTCCCCTGCATTCTTCCAATTAACACTTAAAAAGAGCCCCCTTAATTAAGGGGCTCACCTGTCATCTCTAGAGATAATACACGGCAAGTACTAACTGCTTCTGGAATGACATGGACATCCAATCGCTTCTAAAAACCCACAAAGCGAGAATACAGAGTGTTCTCTTTATTGGTCTAGCTTATCTAGCATTTACCCTATTCCAAGCTAACTACAAGATATCGTACAGTCAAAAGGCTGTGTATTCGCTTCCTCATGGTCTTTATTTGACCGAATTTAGTGAAACCTTCGAACGAGGTGATGTTGTAGCTTTCGTTCTTGAAAAAGACAGGGTAATACATAAAAAAGGCACCAACTTCGCAAAAATAGCCGCAGGTGTACCCGGTGATAAAGTTACAGTCGATGAATATGTTGTGACTGTAGAAACGCCTGAAGGTGAAGTAAAAACTTATCCAGTAGACATGCCATACCTCACCCAAAAAGCCGGTGTCCCAATTGAGGATTATCTTAAAACTTACGAAGTTAAAGAAGGTGAATGGTTTTCACTTGGTACGCATAGGTTATCGGTTGATTCAAAGCTATTCGGTATGGAAACAACAAACAATATAGTAGGGGTAAATTATGCGATTTGGTAAAGCATTAATCGCACTGGCATGCATGTCATTGTCCGTAAACGCACAACAGGCATTCGAGCTAACGCCAGAAGAAAAGGCGATGTACGAAGCACAGAAGCGACAGATTGATGCAGCGCAAAAACAAAACACCTTTGCTACTGGTGCCGTACCTTTAAATACCGAAGAGTATAAGCTCTCTGAAACTGACAGAGACTTGATGTTAAGGGCTCAAAAGAGGCTCTTAGATATTACAAACGGCGAAATACCACAGATTGCTAAAGGTCTGGAAAACATCACTGAAACCACATCAGAACAAGCAAAGAAGTACAATCAAGAAGCACAAAATATAGAAAAGCGAACCCAGTTTGGTATTTCACAGGACCAATACAAGGCATTAGAAATCATTGCTGGTGACGACAGCCAAGACCTGATTCAACAGATGAAGCAGGCAGAGCAGCAAGTCATTGAAGAGCAGGTTGTTGAAGACGGCGAGAAAGTTAAGTACTTCATATCCTACTCAATGCCAGCTCGTATTGTCGATGAAATTCTAATAAGTGCCGCAAAGAATAAAAACGCTGAAGTGCTTATTCGCGGCCTAATGGATGGAATGGACAATGTTGGTCAGATGATAAGGTTCGTAGATTCGATAAATCTTCGTTTGCATAAACAAGGCAAAATTGAGAAATACCCCAACGTGCAACTGGCGCCAATTGAGTTTATGAAATATGACATTGCCAGAGCACCAAGCATGGTTCTTACAGAAAATGGGGAAGTAATTAAAGCGCAGGGTTTGACCACAATCGAAGACTTGAAGCGCAGGTTAGAAGAGGGAGTTAGCGATGCTGGCATCCTGTCTGAAACTTATCCCATCGGTGAGAAGTTACTTTTCGACGAAATAGAAGAGCGTATAGCAAAGGTTGATTGGGAATCAAAGAAACAAAAAGCGATTGATAGATATTGGAACAACTTTTCGTTCATCGACCTGCCTACGCAACAAGAATCGGAAGTTTATTATATTGACCCGTCGATAGTCATGACCAAAGACATACCAGCATACAACGGTAAATTGCTGGCCTACGCAGGACAACGCGTAAACCCATTAGAATTATTGCCTTTAAATCTCAACATGATTTTCTTCGATGCCACTAATGAAGATCAACTGAAATGGGCGCTTGGACAATTTTATAAATCAGGCAGTACCGCAACCATGGTTGCGACAAAGCTAGACAGAACTGATGGCTGGAAGCAGCTCGAAGAGATTACTAACAAAATTGGAGTGCAACTTTACGTGTTACGCCAAGAGGTCGCACAGCGGTTTGCGTTACGCAATACGCCCTCAAAAGTAACTACTGAAGGTGTCTTATTGAAAGTAGAGATTATTGGTCAAAGTGAATGGGAGAAAGGGCATGATTGATATTAAGCTAATTATAGGATTTATTGCCGGTGTTGTTGTTTCACATATCTACCCAGTAGTAGCCACCACCATCTACACTTACGTAATGAAAGGGTGGGTATTACTGCAAGGAGCAATGGCGTGAAGCGTTTTAAGGCATTTATTCTCACTCTGTTCATTGGTTTCACTGCGTCGACAACGGTACAAGCAAGCGGCGTTGGTGAAGCACTTTGTACGAATGCGAACGTATTCACTAAAATCATGGACCAAATGTGTTGGTCATGCATGCTTCCTTTCCGTATGTCTGGAATAGGGCCCAATGCACCAGAAGGGGCCGCTAGTAGCCAGTTACTGTGTTTGTGTAAAGACGATAACGGTGTTTATAAACCACCGGGTGTGCCGCTAGGTTACTGGTCGCCAAGAAGGCTTATAGAAACAGTAAAACTGCCTTGGTGTAGCCCGTCACTCGGTGGTATGCGACTACAAGATACGATTGTGGGCCTTGGAGAAAGAGGAAAAGCAGGTGGTTCTGCGCCGGATACCGATAGTGGTACAAATGCTTTTTATCAATATCACTATTTCAGTTACCCAATAATGCAGATGCTTTCGTTATTTGTGGTACCAGAGTGCCAGCGCGACCAATATGTTGATTTCGATATCCTATATCTAAGTGAAATTGACCCAACGTGGAATAATCCGCTTTTGGCATTCGTACTGAATCCGGAGGCAGCTTTATTTGCCAATCCACTCGCACAAATTATGTGTACGGTAGACTGCGGTTTGATAACTTCAGGTATCGCCAAAGAGCAAAACTACTTCTGCGCAGGTTGTGACGGTACTCTCTACCCGTTTACTGGGCAAGTTTCAGGTGGTGGACAGCCAGCTCGTAATACATCACTCGTAGCTCAACGTGTACTAGCTTCTCTTCATAGAAAAGGGTTGTCTAAGCGCACTATGGGTAATGACGCAATGTGCGAACCGCAGTACGCGCCGATGGTACCAAAGAGTATGTATAAGTTATCAGCTATCCATCCATTACCCGAAGCAGATGGCGATGCCATGGTTACTGTACCTGAACGTGACAGCGATGGTAACGAGATACTAGGCGACGATGGAGAGCCAAAAACAAAAAGCGTAAAAGCTGGGTGTTGTCATCCATTAGGCGACATGGTTTATAAGTGGCGCGGTGTGACTGGAGAGACTATTCCCGGTGTTGGTGAGGACTATGTATACATGCAATTTCAATACGTAGATTGCTGTCTAGCGAGGTAATATGAGTCTCAATCCTAAACAGCAGTTAGTAGCAGGTGCTAAAACATATGCGTTGACGTGTGCGTTGCCCGGTAGCGGAAAAACACATACGTCCATGGAGCTAGTAAAGAACCTGCTAGAACCAAAAGAGAATAAGGCTGTCATGGTGACATTTACCAGAGCTGGCGCTGGTGAAATGCGAGAACGAGTAGAAAAAAAACTTACTGCTGAGCAACAAAAGCGAGTCAGAGTTAGTACCTTTCATTCCTTGTTTATCTCGATGTATAAAGCCGCTGGTGGGTATAAAAAAATTATCATGGGGGCTGATCAGGACAATATCATTCGGATGGCTGTCAAATCGGTTGATGCAGCACTTTTAGATGACTACATGGATGTTGTGCAGTCTATCGATTTATTAGGCCGTCAGCTTGACCCTGATATGGGAGCAGTGCCATCGCTACATGCAGAGGTGTTTCGTAAATATCAAAACCTATGCAGAAAATACAATAAGACCGACTTGAACGCCCTGTCTCGTGAAGTGGTTCTCAAGCTACAAAATAATGAAATGAAGCCCTTGAACTGTACGCATATGATTGTTGATGAGTTTCAGGATTCAGATGAAGTGCAGGTGGAATTTTTGCTATTACTAGGTCGCGCAGGCGTGATTGTTATGACAGTTGGCGATGACGACCAATCAATTTACTCATTTAGAGGAGCTATGGGCTACACGGGAATGGTGAAATTTCTCGATGAGTTCAAGATAAAAGCGTTTGTGCTTGATACCTGCTACCGATGTGCTGAGGAAGTCCTTATGTCAGCAAAAGGGCTTGTTGAGAACAACGTTTACCGTGTAGCAAAAACCATGAAGTCAGCTGCTGGTGATGGTGGCAGTGTTTATGTTTATGAGACCAATGACCTTGAACACGAGGTCGATACGATTATTAAGCACATACCCTCTCAAAAAGGGCAGTGGGCCGTACTTTCACGTAATCAGATTCAATTAGATGCAGTGCAAACAGCCTTACAGGAACATGGGTTCAGCTATCGTAGATTAGGTGAAAAAAGCATCTTTGAAAATAAAGATGTGAACGCGTTAATGACCATGATGGCATCGATAAAGTACGATAAAAATAAGCACAATATCATCGATACATTGATGTTCATGGAAGAGCCTGAAGACAGTATGGACATCATCGTTAATACGCTAGTTACTAAAAAGCAGAGCCTTGCTCATATCGCACAATCTGAATTTCTAGACTGTTCGGCTGAGCTAATGAATTTGTCACGTCTATGGCCTGATCTGAAGTATGACACGACCAACCCTAGTGAAATAGATAGGCGTTGCAGAGAACTAAAAAACGTTATCTTTAGAGCCAAAGGTGTTACGGCAGATAAAGGCGGTAAAATGTTTGAGGCGTTTTTTAAAATGTTTACGCGCTGGGCTAATAAAGGTGGATGGACGGATGCCATTGAGAAGACTGCGTATCTTCTTAACAACAAGGATGACAGTGAGAAGAAAGAGGTTGAAGTTGAGTTGTCTACCCTGCATTCAAGCAAAGGTCTTGAGTGGCCAAATGTGTGGATAATGGGAGTCAATGACTCAAACATACCCGGTGAGAATATCAACGAAGCAACACTTGAAGAGGAAAGGCGCCTTCTATATGTCGGCATGACAAGAGCTGAAAAGAACCTACGTCTTTCCTATCATAAAGAAAAAGCATCATGCTTTATCGGTGAGCTTACACATGAGTGTATTAAATTTAAGCGAGCTGCCCCTTCAAAATAGTTGAATAATATGTAGGCGGTGATAATATTAAGTTATCCCGCCTCACTTGCTTTGCAGAAGCAAGCCAAGGAACCTGACGTTAGTTCTCTTAGAAGAATGCTAAGGTCAGGTGTCTTAAATCACCTAAACGAAACACAACAACTCTCGTTAGCTTTTTTGTCTGGACCTTTATGGTCTTTGCAATTCTTTGCGCGAGAGTTTCTGTGTGTTGCTGTCGCACGATGCTTGCATCAACGTCAGCCTTAAGAGGTATATCTTCTTAAGTAATATAGGAGTTCACCTTAAAACCGCTTCTCGGCAAGTGATAATCAATCTTATTGATGCCGTCCCCAATAGGGAAGACTTTCTTCCCTGTAGGGATAGTTACGTCTTCTTAGTGCGCTATTGGGTTTGATTTTATATCGATCTTTCGCACGAGATTGTATGTCTGTAGGAGGACGTAACATGTTAAAGAAACTTCCAATAATTGTTGGTGGTGAGATCGTTGGTTTTGCTCTTTGCGAGCTGGTTAACAATAAATTCCTTGTGAGGTCTGCTGTTGCTGTTTTCAGTGGCTCAGTGCCTTCCACAACTTGATTCATTTCGATGAGTTGAGCTTTTTCTAAATCAGTGATGGCTGGTAGTTCAAAGTGCCTGCTTAGCGGGTATTTTGCTCTACCCGCTGTCAATCAAACTGTTTAAAAATTGAAGGAATTTAAGATGAATACCAACGATCCAAACTACAACGTATTTGACCATATGGTACAAGTATGTTCAGGGAAATGGGATGTAGTTGCTAGTAGATATAATCTACTTGCTGATGCTGCGGCCCGTTATCCACGTCAAACCCCTTGTCCGATTTCTGGAGAAGGAAAAACCAAGTTTCGATTCCAGCGTGGCTGGGAAGATTCTGGTCTTGGTTACCACAATGATAGAGGCGCACTCAGCATTTTGCAGGTCGTATCTGAAATTGAAGGTATCAACAAAGGTGAAGCCGCTAAACGTCTCATTGCGATGTGTGGTGGTTCTAACGTCGACTTTAACCCTAAACAGGTTAAAGCCATACGCAACCGAACGTTTAAATTAGACGAAAAGGAAGCGAAAAAGCGTTGTAACTCGATACAAAAAGTACTTAAAGAATGTACTCCTGCTTCTGAGTCGGACATCGTAAAGATGTACTTTAAAACTCGCACAGGTCTAGATTACAACGTAATACCTGACAGCTTACTGTTTCATCCTGAGTTAGCATATTATGAATATGATAATCAGAAAAAGAAGCCAGTATTCGCAGGTAAACATCCTGCATTAGTTTGTAAATTTGTCGATGTAGATGGGCAAGGTATTACCTTACACCGGATATTTCTTCAAGTTAACGCTGATGGCTCAGTCAGCAAGCTAAAGCAAGAATCAAAAGTCGAAAAAGGAGTGTTCATTGACCCTAAAAAGGTCATGAGTCCACCGCGTGACATGTCTCGTGGAAATATTCGACTTTTCGATAAGGACGGTATTACAGAAGCACCTATGGGTGGTTTTGTAGGCAGTTTTACTGAGGGTGTTGAAACTGGAATGGCTGTTCTAAATGCAACAGGTATAAGTACTATGGCCTGCTATTCGGATACTATCTTGGCTAATCAAGATGTTGATAGAATGGTAGAAAAGAACCTTAAATTTGTTGTCATCTGGGGTGATAAAGACGCTGGTTTTGCTGGCCAAGATAAGGCTTTCAAATTAGCGCGTAAGTTTCGCCGTAAAGGTGTTGAAGCTCAAGTAGTGTTACCGTCATTACCTATAACAGGAAAAGGCGTTGACTGGGAAGACGAATTGAAAGCATTTGGTCCAGACCATCTGCTAGATATGATGACTCGCTCAGTCACTTATGATGAAGCTAAAGCAGAACACGAGAAATTCGTTGAAGCTGGAGGCGTATCATGAGTCACACTATCAGGATTACGCTAGATGAAGTACGTAAGAAACCACAAGTGATACTCAAGACGATGGAGGACAAACGTTCTGCACCTGAGAGTCATTGTCGAGGTGGTCATTGCGGTGTATGTAAATGCACGTTAAAAGCGGGGAAGGTACGATATCTGAGGCAACCATTAGCGTTTCTGGATGATCATGAGTTTCTTCCTTGCGTCAGTATCCCTGACACGGAAACTGTGGAAATCGAACTTGAGGCTGGCTAACTAGCCTCCCTCTTGTTCGGTTGTCCGTTTCTCTTCCTTAATACCAAGTATATCTTTCAAATCCCGTATAATCGCATCCATTCTACCTTCAGAATAATTGGCCCTCTGTTTTACCAATAAAAAATTAACGTCATATTGGTCAATTATCTTAAGCTTTGCTGTAATTTCTTTATGTTCTACGCCCCAGCGCTCATCGGGGAGTAAGAAGACACAGAGCGAAACAGTTGGTGTTTTTCGTTTATCTATAAAAATAAAATCAGGAATGATAGCGTTCGTAATCATGCCCATACTGTCCATTAACTTAAAGACAAGGCTTGTCTGATCATCTATTTCACGTTTTATATCATATTTCGACAGTACCTCTATATCCTCGATAGTACGTTTAACTAGGCCCAAATGAAGCATGTGTTCAGCTGGCAACCAATGAATGTCGTTGATTGTGTAAGAGTTAAATGTATTCACAAAATGTACCTTGTACTAATAATGCTGATACTTTAACACTGCATCAAATTGAGCATCGCAGTTAAGGTGTGAAAATACGGAGATTATCAAACATGGGTTGCGTGTATATCCGACGTCCATCAGCGACAAACCTTTCTCCAATTTCAAGTTGTGAAATAAACGGTGTCTGCGAGAGACAAAGCACAATCTCATCACTACCTTTTTCACTTTCTGCGTGCAGTTCATAAAGAGTTTTCATTATCACGCGGTATGTTCTGCCAGATGGAAAATGGTAGCGTATTGCTCTACTAGCAAATTGAGCGTACTTTTTAAAGGAAGCATAGGCCGCAATATTAGTTCTTTGATGCCATTCTTCTGGCGTTGAGAAGCGTGTCGCGAACCGTAAAAATCTTAAGGGTGTGTTTAGAGCTCTAGCCTTCATCTCTTCAAGCCTTGAACCTACCGGCGCATTTGAAGAGTTATCTGCCTCTATTACTTCGTTGATAACGATATCACCGTTGTGTGTCATCGTTGTGTTTAATGTTAACCCTTTGATATCTAAATATGCGTGCAGCATTGAGAGTTTTGACAAAAGGGTATCGGATAGGCTGTAAGTACCTCTACCATCCCACATTGAAAAAGGCTGCGTCTCTGATGGACTTAGCTTAATCATTACATGATGTCCATCGTAGAGTTCACGCACATAGTTGTCATTAAAGAATGCTCGATCGATAGGCATCCTCTCCGTTGTGTTCCAAGATGGTCCTTCGGCCCCGGTTTCCCATTTGCTTTTATCATAGTCCACCATATCACACAGGTTTCTTGGCAAGGGAAGGAAATAACCGCCAGTTATGAAATGGCTGACTCGCCGCCTAAGATTGATTGATGCGTCATCGAAGGAGTCGAAATGCGCTTTTTGGGTGTCATTTTTATGAATATATCGAACTACATAGTTACCCTTGTCATTAGACAACCCCAGCGCTTCAATAGATAAAGAAATCTGACCTTTACCCTTAGGGTGTAATAGAGTTATGTTTTTATTGTTCACCTAACAATTACCTTCGTACCACAATTAGACATATAGGTTATCATCCGTTTCTGTACAGCAAGGTATATAGTCACGTTAATACTTTTATTAATTTCTGCCCTTGCTTGATTTTGTTGTCGCATCGTTTTCACCAAAAAACAAACCTTCACGCCAGTTTTTTACAAAAACAATTCGAGGCCAATGAGCAGCTAACAAAATAGCAATCACTGATGCTAATACAAATCGAAAAAATCCAAATTGAAGAATTGGTACCACTGGACTGAGAAAAGCTATAATTGGGTCAGCGAACAAAAAGCTAAAGAACATATGCCCGCTCGCAATAAGTGTTGAGACTAAAGCTAATACACCAAGACGAATTGAATTAAGAACGGGTTCGAACTATTACTCATTACTGGGATACATGCACACGCTAGCGCCAAACCAAATGTGCTTTTGATGTAATTAATTCGATTCTTTTTAAGCATCTGGTTTATTCACTTGTGATTTTGCTTTGCTTGTATTGGTTCGCTTCATACTCTACTAGCCCTAACAAAGTACATAAGCCTATAACAGGAATCATTACCCAAAACACTCTAGGTTCTTTCACAAGATAAGCACCGATAACAACAATCATTGTAGAAAATACGAACCTAAATAAACTGTTCATTTCATTCCCTTGTATCTTTTAGATTTGCTGTGCGTTCCATCAACTGTTTATAAGTCATCCAAGTAGGACCAACGTCAATAACTTTTATATCGCGCCAACAATCTTCATTGATAGTGTGGTTAGTTAAATCATTTTGGTCACTCTCAAACGTGTTAAAGTTCATCCTCTGCATATTATTTTCCATCATTCCAATCAATTACTGGCGAATACGATAAGATAAACTCAACATGTGACCTCAGAAGCGGTGAGCCAGATATTGCTGATTGAACGGAGCTTATTTTCTCTTGTTCATCTGAAGTAATTATCGAATCGCACAATGTGCTATCTATTAATGAAAAGCAGAATAGGGCAGCATAATATTCGTTAAGATCCTTTGAGTTTTTATATTGGCAAAGCCTAAAACCAATTTTACGAGAAGTTCTTAGAGCATTGAATATTACTCCCAGAATGGACTCCTTCGATTCATATAGTTTTATCAAATCTTCAGTAGTTGTTTGCACTTTAATCCTCAGTTCCGCTTTTGTGTGATGGCAAAGAAATATGCCAAAATATAACAGTGAGAAAAGCAATTAAGGGAAGCACAACGAACAACCCTCCTAAGTTAAACCTTAACACCTCGAATTCAGACAAGTTCATTTCATTCCCCTGTTGTTTTATCAGCTATAAAGAACCGATAACCGCCATAAACTACCCATGTAAGAACAAAAACCAAAGGGACATACGCGGATAAAACATCACCTAACTTTTGATTTTCACTATTCAGGACGAGAGGAATAATGCTCTTTTCGTAATAAAAAATTACTAACCCTGCTAATAAGCACAAAATTAAGTATTTTATTGTCTTCATCGTTGATTCCTTACTTAAAAAAAGCGTTGCCAAGCATCAGTCCAGACGCTGCTGTTAATACTATAATTAGCATTTGAATAGGAAACGTTTTTGAGTATTTAGGGTTGCTCAACGTTAGGCCAAACATGAACAGCAATGATCCTACAATTCCGACTTCAAGGTGTCCTTTTGCCAAATTATAAGGGGCCGTATTAGCAACAAATGTAAAAAACGAATGAACGGATAGCATTGCTATACTCAACCCCAAAAGCAGCCACCCAAGAATCAGTTTCGTTGATAGACTTTTTCTCATAGCTTTTCCCCTCATAAATATTTCCTGCCTATCATAAATTTTCATTTAAAACTAAATCCAACAGAGCTACCTTTTTCTCGTGCAATTAAGTATTTAATAGAACAATTATACCCTCTATCGGCGTGGTGCAAGCAAATGGGCTGGCAACTTCGGAGGTCTAATCGTTTATTTTAGTAAGGCTAGTCTCATTCCCTTGCTTCTAATGTTTTATCAACAATGTCTGGTCTAAATACAACAATATAAAGTCCCAGTCCGGATAATACACAAATCGGGGGAACCATCACGTACCAAACGGCCATTACGTAGATGTTTTCAAGGGTAGCTTAATCAAATGTAAAACTGGAACCAACAGCAAAGAGAGCGCCTGCAAGCGCAAAGAACCAAGCTTTGTAGTCACGCAATGATGCTAGAAAATTAAAAACTTTCATTCATGCTCCAGTTATCTATCATCCACAGATTTACCGGCAACTGTTTTACTTGGATTATCCCAACCAGTGCCAGATTCTGGTGCTTTCGACTTCTTCCAAGGGCTAACAGCGCTAATGCCAAATGCGACTCCCATGATCAAAACATACCAATCCCGATTATCATAAAACATAATAAGAAGGTAGATACTTGCTATGGCGCAAACGATTCGTACCGTAAATTTTAAACCCTTGTTTTCAGCCACTTCTTTGTTCCTTTGTTAAAGAGTTGCTTTGGAAAGGTGGGATTGCTTAATTTTTACTTGCGTAAAATCTCCCGCCCTGTTTGGTAATGATATCCAATATGAACAAGGAGCATTTTTGTGTTCTGGCAATATCGCAACATCCATGCAATCAACATGGTCAACACGACCAACTAGACCTTCTACATCAACCTCGGCATATTCACCAATTTCAAAATCAACCTCAACATATTCACCAATTTCAAACTTTGGCTCCATCATTTCACTACAACCGGATGACATTAAGAGCATTGAAAAGGCTAGTAACACTCTATTCATAACTTTATTCCTTTGTTGATTTTAATGACTTTAACCATGCTGGATTGCGAAACGTGAACTTTAAGTCATCATCCATGAAAAACATTGGCCCAAAAATTAACACAAACATAGATGAAAGCCATGCCGCTAGAGCAACTGCAATTAGTGTGAAATCCTGAAGCTGTTTTGACCCTACTGGCAACATATCTCTTAAACCAAATAGGCCTGTAACAACTGCTCTATCAAACAGAAATGTAAACGCTAACGTCACACCAAAAAACACCGCAAATATGGAATTGAAGTCCGAGTCATCATCTGATTCTGAGGTTCGATTAACAACCAATTTGACAGCGCCAATAAGCGCAATCACTAATAGAAAGGCAGCCCAGTAAACATCTAGCATTGTTTTTCTCCTTTATTCATGGTTCCATTACTTTATGCGTGAGAACACGCTGTTAAAAACTTTTTCAATTTCACGCTCAACTGGCTTTATTTTGGCATCCAGTGTCGCTTTTGTTTTGATACCAGAAACTTCCTTCAAATCGTTATAGCCGCACCCATAGTCATACATCATTTTGACCCAGCTATCACGAAACGTACTTAACGTAGCCCCTCGCAATCGAGAGTTATCCAAGAAGCCTCTCAGCTTGTCATCAAGCGTTCGAGTTTGAAAGCTTTCGCTGCCGTCTTTTTTAGGCTTCCCACGAGGCGTCATCTTGAACGGCTCCAATTTGTCATTCACGAACAGCTTCATATCTGGATTTAAGCCACGATAAGTATGCAAATTACTTTTGCCGACACCACTTTCTTTAAGCCATTCAATATATTCGTCTAACAAAGGCAGAACATGGTCGGCGGTACGTAACTCTCTAGCTTCACCATTAAACGCGAGCTCTTTTGGTATATGCCAAATAGAGTGCCATTCACCAGCCTCACTCATGACTGAGCTGAGCGGCAATTGACAAACCTCTTTTCTGTCCAACCCCCAATAACACAAACCAAAAATCAACGCCTTATTTCTTGGTGCGAATTTGGTCTGTGCATTCGCTTCAATCAAATGCTGAATGTCATCTTCAGTAAAAATTACTTCTATCGGCATTACTGCTAACTATGTCCCTGACGATTAAAAACTTAACACATACACTAAAGATACACCAAAAGTGTAACGTGTCAAATATCCCATATAGGTAAAATGACACGCTGAAAGGCATCTTATCACACAGGAATACCCCGCAATCCATTTTAGGTACTGGTAACAGGGGAATCGTCTAAAAGTGGAAAGCTTATCGTTGGCAGGATGCGAATATCTCACGAGATGAAACCTTTTTTAGCGCTCTACGAATCTGTGAGCTCTATTCGGTTGCGCTATCTCAAAATGCGGTAAAGTGGACGTTATAAATAATTATATTTTTAAAAGGAAACCACTATGTGCAATCGAGAATTATTTTATGAAGGCAGAAAATTGTGGCATCAATACGTAGATATAAATGGATATGCGTTTGAACCAAATGCTGAAGGCATTGCGGCTGTAGCAAAAGCAACAGGTTACAAACCCAAGTACATCCGTGAGCGAATTAACGCATTTTTAGAAGCTTAACCGTCCTTGTGGCGGTTTTTTATGCCTGAACGTTTCCTATCCCCTTTTATTTCTAGTGACCTATAGACGGGCGCTGCTATTTTACACTACGATGTGGGAAACCACGTTTCCTATATCAATATGTCGGACGATAACATTGACTTTAAATGGCGCTGGAACCCTCCTTCTTTGCGTACTGTTAAACAACCAGAAACACTAACACCGGATGAATTCTTGGACATGGTTGAACGCGTAGATAACGAGGGTGTTGATCCGCTTATTGGTTTGCGCAACCAATGTATGTTGCTAACCACCTATTTTAGTTGCTTCAGGGCTGTTGAAGTGAGCCAGTGGAAAGTAAAAGAAGCACTATACCCTGATGGTTCCCTTATGTTCGTTACTCGTTTGAGAAAGGAAGGTACGAAAGGTAATTATCCAGCCATCGCCCATATCCCTAACGTGCGAGAATACAGAGAGTATTTAGAGAAATGGTTCGATGCTAGAGTAAAGCATCGAATTGGGCTGGCCAAACGGGGTTCGATTGAATATAGAGGCTTAGATCCTGAATCACATGTATTTCTCAGTAACTGGCGAGGTATGTGGCAACCGTTTTCGCTCACTAGAAAAGTGTCGAAAGGAAAGGAATACAAGGTTGCTACTGCTGTTCAAAACCTTCTGACAAAACTCTACAAAGATTATGGTTATCAGAACTCAAGCAGCCATGCTGGTCGTCATAGCTTCAGTAGGTTCGCACAAAGACTATTAGAGAAGAAAAACAACCCCGACACATCACGCATAATTCAAACGCTGCTGCACCACAGGACTGAAGAGGCACAACGGGACTATACAGATGTGGATTTCAATCACATAAGAAAGGTGGCTCAAAAAATGATGCCAAAGCCGAAAAAGCGCGGTAGGAAGCCTACTAACAAATGAAAAAGTTTAAATTCATCAATAACCAGTCAAAAAAAGAATTTCTTGCCTTGCCTGAAATTATTCAAAAACGTTTTGCCAGCGACCTAAACGCTATTTGTCAGGATAAAGAGCCGTTCAGTAAATTTAAGCATTTGAAAGACAGCGTAGGGATTGGTGCTGTAGAGCTAATTGAAAATGGCAGGCCAGCTTACCGAACTGTCTGTGTTGCTAAATTCGCTGATACAGTGTTCATACTTCATTCATTCACCAAGACCACCAACGGCGTTGACCGAAAGGCTATGGATACGGCCAAAAAACGTTACAAACTGATGATGAAAGAAATCAAAGGTTGATATATCAATACTTGTATTTATATCAATATTGATATATGCTGTTTATAAGTTAATCAAAGAGGTCTAATCATGGCATTAGAATACACGAATATTTTTGACGCCATTACGGAAGATGCAGCAGAAGCGTCAGAGTTACAAACTCGGTCTGACCTTATGATTGCCATTCGCGACATTGTGAATGCCAAAGGATGGGATCAGAAACAAGCAGCGGCGGCAATGGGTATCACCCAACCAAGAGTAAGCGACCTTGTAAATGGCCGGATAGAAAAATTCTCTATCGATAAGTTAATGACCTGCTTATACAAGATTGGCTTTCGCTTCAAACCGCAGTTTGAAAATGGACAGCTTACGATGTCTGTCCAATCGGTTGCTCAAAAGCAAAACCATGCTGTAATTGCATAAAGATTAATAAAGGAAACATAATGAAAAAACCGCTACTAGAATTGCTAGAGAAACACCGAAAAGAAACTGGTTCGTATAGCAATTTTGATTTTGATCCTTCAATGGTAGAAGGAAAGGATCTTGCTCAGTTCATCAGAGGGATGGAAGAAGGGATGTCTGAAGTGATTGAAATTTGTCGGCGTTCAGAACTCCCACAATGTGAAAAACAGGCTGCCATACTTACCATAACTACAGAGATTGAAAAACTAAACTCTGCTCTATCAGCAAATTAGTATTTTTCTTTTTAAAGATTGAAGCGATTGGATTAACTTAATGAAAACACTCCTTGGCAACAAAGTTGAAATCTATCTGTGTGAAATTAAACGAACTGCCATTGGGTTAGAAGCTTTTGTAAACGACGCTATCGTTGAAGACATGTTTAGCTCAGATCGTCAGGATTTCAATTTTTTGAGCACCGCTTGTATGGAGACGTTGAACCGTTTCAAACACTTGACAAAAAGCAATATTTTGATGGATGTGCACCTGGTTGACGACGGAATGGAAGTCAATTTACCCAAAGGCTTCGGTAAGCATATTCCCGACAAGATAAAAGCCAACCTCTTCGACGATGCTTCGAAAATAGGTCATCTATTAATTAGAGTCATGGATCGAGAAGAATCGGATGATCCTGAACTACAGTCTATGCTTGAAGAATCGGCGTGTGAAGAATGGCAGAGAGAAAATGAAGCCTACAGTAGAGATTTGCAGGAGGAATTTAAGGGCTATAAACAGCTTTCTCCAAATATTTTACCTGATGGGGTACTAGCCTCTCGTGGCAAAGATCATAGAGGCTACTGCATTCAAATTGAGCACGAAATTCACGGTTATCTTGGCAGATTAATAATCACGCCACACGACTCAAAACATAGCCAATTGCTTTCGGAAGTGCCTGAAGATGTTATAAAGGATGAAACCAAAATCGCATTATTTAAAGATACTTTGCAAAAAATTGAGGCTGGCATGGAGATGACATACAAGATGAATCACAATATCAACGAAAGCTAAAATCGTTGACACATTTTTTAGTTCGGTATGTGACCCAAAAACAGCATCACTATGACATTCATACAAAGATGGTATCTAGGGGTTACAGTGTCGAGTTCAGTAGATTGTTTGAGCGAGGCGAATACCTTGCCGAAAAGAAGGCTATTTGAACCTATATACAGCCAATTTCAGCCAAAAAACGGATATGGGAAACATTGCATCGTGAAAAGTCTCGCAAAGGATTTGCCACATGGTTGGATTGAGAAGGTGTGTAAATGTGAACTTGGTGAGCCTCATTTCAGATATGAGCGAACCGATTGCGGGACAGTTTGTCGTGACCATAGTAATTGCGGGACTGTTTTGAAATCGCATTGGATAGGTTGTGGGCAGTATTCAGATCAAGAATTACGACCACATAAAACTGCTTTAGCAGCTATTAAAAAGCTGGATAAACTTTATCCAATTGAAACAAATTAACCTAATGGGAAACACTATGCCTTCACTGCCAAACGTTAAGAAACCATGCGCTCAGTGCCCCTTCAGAAAAGATACCTTGAAGGGCTGGCTGGGTGGTGAGCGGATGGCAGAAATATTAGCGCAAGGCTCGTTTGTTTGTCACAAAAAGCAGGACTTACAGTGTGCAGGACATATGCTGATTAACGGTGATGACAACGGTTTTGTAAGGCTAGCGAATAGGCTGGGTATTGAGCTGGATTTGTCTGGCCGCGAACTGGTGTTTGATACACGATCTGAATGTGAGTCACACCACGAAAATCGATAGAGGAACTAATCTATGAACGATAAAGTTGGAAAATTATACAGTTTCGTTTGAGAGTGAGGCGCAAAAAAAGCCTGATGACTCAATAGTTGTTGCGGAGTCTGGAGTGCGATTAGTTTGCGAAAACGAACAGCATAGTCCGTTATTTCTAGAAGCTGGAAAGCGCTACAAAATCACTATCGAAGAAGTATAGGAAATATCGTCGAGTGTCTAATGCATACCAAATAGGCGATAAAGTCAGAGTGACATATTTATGTCAAAGTCAAAGACCTTGGCTGCGGCAATTAGCAGCATTTGATGCTGAAGTGTTAGATATAAATGACTCTGGTTGTGAAGTTCAGTATGAACATAACCTAGCACGTTTATCAGTTGGTGAAGAGCGTCTTTTGCCGAGAAATAGTATTAGAACACCTGATTGGGTGGCTAATGCGTGGGGTGATTATGAAGCTATCTCGATTAGGTCACGGTGCTTAACTATCTCTTTTGAAGCCCTATTCAGTGAACTTGAGCATATCATCGGCGAAGAAAAAGCTAGTTTAGAACGAGATCGAGTAGTCAGGTTGCAATTTTTCTGTGAGCAACCAGTCGTGGATATCACACTAGAATTGAATAAACGTATTGTTTTTAGATGGTATCACACGCCAATTAAGCGCAGTGAATTACTAATTAAATTGAACAATTTATAAGATTGGAACTGGTAGCATGAAAGAACATAAATCGAAAGCAAAAGGTCAGGCAATTCCGTTCGAGCCAGCAGTCAAAAACAACAAAAAGTTTTATGAGGAATTGGCAAGTTTAAGTGTTAGTAATGGCAAGAAAACAGATCCAACAGCCGTCAAAAGACTGGTTGAAGAACTCAAATCTGACAAGTAGGAAACACGATGGCAAAAATTAGCGATATAAGACTGGATATGCCGGTAGAGATTTACCCGTGTAGAACAGAGGGTGTGATGACAGTCCCTTTGGATACCCAAGTGTATGTTCTTTCGCCTGATCAAGCATCTAAGTTTATTAGCGAGCTAAAGGATTTAGACAAACTCTCACTCGTTGAGGAAACATTGCAAGGTTTAGCTGAACGCAACGATGGGACGAAGTTGAAAACCGCATTTCCTAGTGTCGATGATTTTATTGAAGTCGCACGTATGACCGAATCTCTACCTACAACTCTTCTTCCGAAAATAGCTGCATGGAAGAGAGAGGGGGCTACAGAAATTAATATCGATTTTGAAGAAAAACCGTGATGGGAAATAACATGGGCACTCCGTATCGTGAGCGCAAAGATTGTAAACAATGCGGTTCAGAAGATTCAGGCAGAGTCATCGTAGGCCCATTTGTTGACCGTGACGGCAGTGGCCGAAAAAGTGGCCTGCACATGGTTAAATGTTTGCAATGCGACTTCTTCGCTGAACCTCAAGCTACACCAGATATGGCTTTTGAAGATTGGGATAAACTGAACAAAACTGGATGGGAATAATTGATGCCGCAAATTATTGAGCAAGAACATGAAAAAGTGGTTTTTAAGTTGGCAAGTGGTGTCGAATTTCATGTTGCTATTGATGATGAAAATAAGTTGAAAATCCAGTGTGCGGCAGATTCTGGTTCTCCTGCGATGTCAGTTGAACCGCGTTCTGATAACGCAATTTGCATAACGCAGAGAGCATAGGAGACATGAGCATGCCATTGATAGCGTACTATCCAAATGATGAAGCAAGTCTAAAAAATCTCACGCATGATGAATTTACTCGGTTTGAAAAATGGTTTGCAGAACTGAACGAAGAAAACCTAAAAAGAGATAACACTTTTTACTCTGGCGAACCTCTTGAAAAAGGTACTGGTATTTTCTGTTGGTATTCGTCTTTTAAAGATGGGCTTACTCCATTGGAAGCGCTAGACGAAGACTTAACAAACGCATAGGAAATTAGATGCCTCCTGAATCTGAACTACAAATATCGCTAAGAAATGCGAAAAGTGCTAACGATGATCGCAAGATAAAGGCTGAAAGAAAGCGGCAGAAACGTGAAATGGAGTTGAAAGAAGAAACGGTGCAGATTGCCAAAGCGAACTCTAAAAAAGTCACAGTGGCACTCGTCATTTCAATTATCAGTTTGTTAATGTCAGTCTCTACTTTTATTCAAAACCAAATGTAGGAAATTCGTGGTTAATTTATTACTAGTCATTTTGATTGTAGTGGCTGTATATGCTGTAAACATCCTCACTGTTATAAAAAAGCAACACTACGTGCTAATCGAAATGATAAGAAAACAAAATGATTGGGACGAAAACACAATGGATGAAATCAGTGACAACGCATTGTTTAAAAAAAACACTTCGGAACCACAATCAACTCAAGATTAAAAATGAAAGGTTTGTGCTTCATTATTTTATAGACAAGCACGAAGTGAACACTAAATAGGATTGATCGACATGGAAAAAATGGATTATTCGCCAGTTCTTAAAGCTCTGAAAAAAGCTGATCAGGACTTTACGGAAAGGAATGGTGTTACTCACTATTCACTGTTTGATGCTGCTTTAGAAAAAGCTGCGGAAACATTCAACCGAGAGAACGGAACTAACTTCGATCCAGTTGAAGCGCGGCACCAATATCTTGAACTGTGTGAAGGGGAGCCAAACCCTTTCGCTTTGGAGGAGTTTGAGGTAAACGTTGATGATTTGGTTGTCAGTGAGTCGTCAAACCGTTCAATTCATTAAGTGAAAAATAATCATGAGTAAAGAGCTATTCATTAATTTCATGCGCAATAAGAGGGTTGAGCCAACTCAGCAGGATGTTAAACACTTTGAGCTTATGGCTAAGTCCTTTATGGAGCCAGTAACCGAAGAGTTAGAAGAACAACTTGATAAAGCCCATAGCCTCCTTTCTGAACTGAGAGAACATGGTGATTATGGTTCTCATTGGGATAATAAAATCACATCGCTTTTGGTGGTAAAAGATTAATAGGAAACACGAGGCAGCAATGAACACATTCACGTACATCGATAAGCGCTTAATCGACTTAGGCCAAGAACAAAAAGCAAAGCTTGTTCACGCTTTAAATGATAAAGAAAAAGCGTTGGTAAACGCGTTTTACACTGGTGCAAAAAATGAACTTGCGTCGCTGCGTGATGAATTAATGCGTGATGTGTCACCTGTTGATGACGAATTACCTAAAAATCACATCATTAATCACGCAGAAATGCGTTAATCGAGCTAATAGAAAATAATAAAAATACACACAATGTCCAGTTTTACATATTCCGCAGTCTTTTTAATTGAAGTAATCCCTGACTGAGGAATTTATGAAAGAATATTTGGTAATGATGTTTGTGTTTATGGTAGCTTTTTTCCTGTTTGGGTGGTTGTTTGGACCATTACTTATCTCATGGCTCATTGTAGGCCGCGCAACTTTGTACAATAAAGGCGTTAACCTTTCCAATGATGGCATAGCTTGTTATTTATTTTACTTAGCTTGGCCTTTTTATCTATACCGGTAAGGATTTATTCAGAAAAAAATATGGCTAATGAAGATTTTGAAGAGTTAAAGAAGCGTTTAGGCGCAGCTTCGGGCACCGAATGGATCGCAGTGATGATTGATCCTACCAGTGATACAGGAGCTTATAGCATTGAAGAAATTTATGTTGTAGCAGAGCAATACTTCTTCTGGGGGGAAGGTGAGTTCATGGATAAGAAATTTTGGCAGATGATAACGAACGCTACCAATGTGAAAAATCAAAGTGAATTCTTTTCTAAGTATAAACGTATATTTGATGAAACGAAGATGGATGCAAGCAAGCTTAACATGGCGAAAGCTGCATTTGCTGAGTTGAAACGAGAGGCAATGCTTTATGCTCAGGGCCTCGATAAGAAAAGCGAGGATTTTAAATTTGAAGCTTAAAATAAAAAAGTGATACGCATCTGCAAACTATGGGATACCCTCAAACTCCGTAAAAGTTAAAAAACAGAGCGTGTGTACTCAAAACTTTGACACTGATTGCATAGGTTTGATTTCCCCTCCCACCTGTGTTCGCACTTTATGCAAAGGTGGAGCATAGATTCTCTGAAGTCAGTGTATTTCCCCATGGTATTTTCACGAAACCCTTCACCGTTTTCATAGGAAGCTTTGTGACTACCTAATAACACATAAACAGATTCCGACCCTTTTTCGAGCGCATAAATGCGTGATTGTTGTATAGAAGTACTTAAGGTTTTTATGGGGGCGTTCGCGACTTCTGTCGTGTTAGTTTGAGTCGCAGACCCCGTATAAATGTTCGTGTTCTGGTATATGCGTCTTGCAGTGTCGATATCAGCTAGTAACGTTTCCTTATTATCACTAACAAACTCATCGTGGCGTTGTTGAAATCGCCCTTCTCTAGGGTGATAGTGCCAATATTTGCCGGTGTGCGAACGCGCTAGGAACTCAATGAGAGCATCCTTATATTGACCAGACTTGGTTTCTTCAAAAGCCTGCATTAGAGACATTACATTAAACTCTATTACCCCAGAATTGTTTTCTGGGCTTTTGAGTTGTTCTGGTATACGTCGACCATCATACGTAATGTACACAACCAGTTCGAATGAACCAATCTTAAGAACAAGATCTACCATAACACCATTGCGCATCAATTCTGATTCAACAGTGTCGAACTGAACCACTTTTTCCTCAGTCAATGTGTATCGATGTGAATAAGGGTGCTTCGAACCCGGAATGGTGGCAGATAAGCTTTTTGAATAGGAAGGTAGGCAAAGCATCGCGCCTTCTTCAAATAGCTGTTTCATCATTAACCTTACCGATACAGCAAAGGGATAATCACAGGGTTTTTCCGTTTTCTTTTTTACGTCTCTTGATTGGTGAGCAAAATGCCACTCTTTGATGGAACCATGTCGCGCAATTAAAGGTGTTTTGCAGGATGGGCATATACAGTCGCACTTAATTCCGTTTTGAACGCTGCCAACATCTACTACCTGATTGCTTTTCAGGTGTAATCCAAATGGTATGAGAGTAAAAGCGCCCATTGTCATTCCTTTGCTTAATCGAATACGGCTATGCGCGACCTAGATAGAAATAATATTTGTTTTATTCTGACTTTGATAGTGCGACGTTAAAAGTATGAGTTTTTTATATCTGTATTAGTTACTGAATTAGGGGAAATATCGTGCTGGTGGTATTTACCTTCGCCGCAGGTTCGTCTAAACTTAAATCAACAAAACACTTCTGTTAGCACTTTTTTTATGGCCATTATGGTCATTTAATTCCCGCGCAGAAGTCACTTGTGTCTCAACTACATTGTGCATTGTACAAAATAGTAGAGACTTTAACGGAGAAAACCTTAAACCGAAGCTTCGTTCTTCGTCAGCTTTATGCAAAACGAAACCCTGTTTGGGACACACCAAACAGGTGAGTCCTATATGTTTTTTCTTACACAATAGGACTAATGATATGGCTTATTCTTGCTATTTAGTGAAACCCGAACAAATCAAGCGCATTGCTTCACCAGTTCACTGTAATCACTTTATGCACCATATAACCGTAGATTTTGGTATTCCTAATAATTCCCCTTTACCTTCCAATCCCAATAATGTCCAAGTTATCGGTGTTGCTTCTGACGATAAAGCGCAAGCTTTAGTTGTTTCAGTTGATGGTAAAAAAGAACGGTCTAATGGACAGGTATTTCATATCACAGTTTCTACTGCTGATAATGTAAAGCCCGTCTATTCTAATCGCCTGTTGGAATCTGGATATACCCCCATTAATCCAATTAACATTGATGTAGAACCATCGTTCGTTAACTGGTAATCGCAAGATTATTTAAACCCATCAGGGACAAAACATTGTCCTTATGGGCTAGTGATTTGTCCTTTTTCTTTGAGGAATTGTTATGCAAATCACTCGAAAACAATATGACTTACTCCTTGGTTTCTATGCTCATTGTTATTGTGTCTACCACGAAAAAGTGAAAGCTTGTTTCGATTTTTGGGCCGCACAATTAGATGATGCAAACATACCTTGGACTATACAGAACAATGTTTCTGTTACCGCTGAAGATAAGGGCTCTAATGCACTCTATCTATCAACACATTTAAAAAATAAAGGTGTAGAAATACACTGATTGTTAGTTATTAAAACCCGTCAGGGAGCACACCTGACCGGTGTCTCCTTTGGTTTATTTTTTTGCTGTAGGAGGCAATTATGAAAAACGATATGCAAGATATTTATGTTGTAGTGCGCGATCAAGTTACAGAAATGAAAATTGACTTTAAAGTCAAAACCAAACTGTTAGAGAAGTTAGAGGATATGTTTGTGAATGATGCAGATACCAATGCGTATATGCGTTTCACAACCTTAGCCAAAATGTACGAATCTACGTTTGTTTCGGAGAAAGAGCGTTTCTTACTTAATAAATCACTATGTGAGGAGTTAGGTTCAACACCTCTTGAAACTGATACTTCATTCGCTGCGAGAATGATTGAGCGTTTAGCACAATTTTCATTGGCATAAAGGGCAGGTGGCACCTTTTACCCGCTGTGAACCTTGAGTTTGGTTCACCACCTAGCGTCTTTACGAGGATGTTAGGTGGTGAATCAAACTAACTAACCAAGGTAAATCCAATGGAAAATATGCATATCTTTTTATTCAATGAGCAGAAAGTTCTTCTGGCCAACGCTAATGATTACACTGGCGTAAACGTTTCGAAATTTATTGATGAGAATGAAGCATTCACAGCAGTAAGAGAGGCGTTAATTCGTGAAGGTAAAGTGTTGGAGAATGATGAGTGGACTTGCTTTTCGTAGATTCAGTAGGGGTGGTGAAGCTACCCCCTGACTACTCACTATATTTAATCAGTGCGTTTTATTACTTCTGTAAATCTCTAAGTCTGCTTTAAACACAAAATCCAACCCCAGTTCATGAAAACGGCGCTCTTCTGCATTGGTTGTAATCTTATGACAGGGTTGATAACTGCTGAATATTTTATGGAAGAGTATGGAAAAACATAGCTTTTTATTGCCATTAAAACTGCAATTGAGATTCTATTTTAACTGTATATAATGACAGTATTATCAGTCAGTTATTTTTCTATGCGAACTTACCAAACAAGAATATCAGTATCATCAGAGTCAGAAAAAGCCCTTTCTGCTTACGCATCCTTGTATGGAAGAGTTGAGCGCACTCTTTTTTCCGAAACGATTGATAAAGGCGTTAAGCCGGAATCCGTTAAATCGGATTACCAAAGACGATTTGGTCTGACCGCTCGCCAGTTCAATGCTATTTACCGAAATCTAAAAGGCAAAGTGGCATCCATCAAAGAACTACGGAAGTCACATATCAAAGACCGTGCTGACAAAATTAAGCGGCTTGAAAAGACTGTCTCTCGGATGGAAATGCGTATTAGCAATATCCGTGATGGCAGGCTCAAAGGACACCAAGATGTCGCTGATAATAAGTACGCCTCCCTGAAATTCTCTTTGCATCAGAAAAAGCGCAGACTACACGCGTTAAAGCAAAAGCAAAAACGTCATATCGAAGATCAAAAGTCGGGTAAAGTGCGTCTTTGTTTTGGTTCTTTAAAGCTATTCAACGCCCAATTTCACTTGTCAGAAAATGGCTATGACTCCCATGAGAAGTGGAAAGTAGACTGGCAGGCATCACGTAACAACCAGTTTTATGTGCTTGGTTCAAAAGACGAAACCGCTGGCTGTCAGGGCTGTGTTATCAGTCAAAATGATGATGGCTTTACATTGCGAGTGCGGATCCCTGATGCATTCGTATCTGACAGCAAATATATTGTCATACCCATTACACTTAATTATGGCGCAGATCATGTTCGTCAGGCGTTGCAAAATAAACAGGCTATCTCTTATCGCTTTCTAAAAGATAAAAAAGGCTGGCGGGTTTTTATCAGTACCGAGGCGGTACAAAAGTACACTGTTACCTCGACACAAGCTGGGGCCATTGGCGTTGATATTAATGAGCACCATTTGGCAGTCACAGAAACAGACCGATTTGGCAATCCCTCTTCAAGTATATCTATTCCACTATCCACTTATGGTAAGTCTTCTAGCCAGAGTAAAGCGATTATCGGTGACGCTGTAAAGGCATTGATAGCGTTTGCTGAAGATAAAGGCAAGCCTGTCGTTGTTGAGCAGTTAGACTTTCGCAAGAAGAAGGCAAATCTTGAAAACGAAAACGTTAAGCGAGCAAGGCAGCTTTCCAGTTTTGCCTATAACCAAATATTGTCAGTTATCAAATCCCGATGCGTTGATAATGGTATCGAATGCATTGAAGTAAATCCTGCTTATACATCCGTTATCGGCAAGTGTAAGTTTATGACCCGTTACGGTCTATCTAGTCATCAGGCAGCCGCCTGTGCAATAGCCCGTCGGGCATTAAAATTTAGCGAGCGACCGAATCGTCGTGACCACCTCGCCTCATCCCTACCTGCACGGAATCGGAATGAGCACGTATGGTCATTTTGGAGAAAGGTCGCACGCGACAAAGCGGTGAGTAAATCACTATCGTTGCTGAGTAAAGCTCAATCCAGCACGTCACGAACGTTACCTGCTGTGATGCAATTACGTAATGATATGACAGGGAGAGCCTGTCACGTTAGCCAGAAGCACTGTTCGTCTGGTGAAATGCTGGCTTAGCCAGTAATGGAATATTTTTCCATAAAATTAGGAACGGCTCTAGTGGCTTATTAGCGGCGTGCGGAATAACCTCTATGTGTACGCCATACTCACATGAAGAGACATGGCTAAATAAACATCCTTTGCATGTTCGCTTTTGTGTGAACGCCATAAAGTAATCTCTATTTTATTTCTACAGTAGACGTAATAAGAACCCGACGTGCTCGAAAGAACACGTCGATGTGTTATAGAGGTTTAATCAAACTACGCGTAGGATCTTTTCTTTAAGCGCAGGCAGTTTGGCTTTTGCGTCTGCTATCGCTTTATTCAGCGGAGCCATGATGGCCTTTCTGGCGTTACGATTTTCTTTTCGATAGGTGAAACCCTTCCACATCCACTTCAAAGTTAAAGCTGCAAATATGAAGATGAAAATGTTTTCTATAATAAACGTATTATTGGAGGCCCAAATGAAGAACGCATTCTCTCTTACAGCACCCATCGCCTCGTTGTTGACAGTTTGTGCGGTGTGGACAAATTTCGTGAACAGGGTAGACCAACCCCAGTGTAAAACACCAAACATCAACAATCTTACCAGCCACTTACCAAACGAAGATCGGCCTTTGTAGTTTTCAAAAGAGGAAGTGCTGAGGCTTCTGTCTTTAGTGAGGTTATAGGCATATTCAATATTCATCGTAGGGTTATCGAGTAATGCCTTAGATTGCGCGAACATGAACCAATCGCCCTCGTCTAATAATCCAGTAACCTTTTCAGGGAAGGTGTGCTCTTCAATCCGGCCATTTGCTAAACGAACCAGAACGGTTCCCTCAATCTTAGATTTCTTTGTCCTTCTCTCACTGCGCTTTTCTTCTGTCTCAGTACCTGTGTAGACACCATGCCTATAAACATCATAGGTTGTAATAGTAGATGTCACATTGGTTATGTCACTGACATTGGCATACGTGTCGCGACTTAGTACTCTCCCGAACATAAAAGATACTTTGACGTCAGCTTCATTATTTTTCAGCATGGCGTACTTATGAGAATACCTATCCATATAGTTCAGAGGCATGACTTCCTTGAGAATGCCTTCCTCTATGGCTATAACACTGTTTGATGGTTTTTCATCTTGTTGATTCTGCTTGGCGCCACATTTGGGGCAGAATAATGCGTCGTTTGGTATACGTTGTTCGCAGCCGCCACAAATAACGTCGCTGGGCTCAGGCTGTCTAACTGACAAATGAAAGCCAAGCGTATTCTTCGAAACCTTAATTAGTTTGGCTACTGCGGCCTTAATTGACTCAAAAGCCCGCTCTCTTTTTTTGTAATCATTGTGCTGCAATAAAGCCTCGATAACGAATACAAGTGCGCCAACACCAAAAGACACGAGTAGCCCTATCTTATTAAAATCGAACTGATAAGCGGAAAAGATTGCAGAAATAACAAATGCTGGCAAAAACAAGAATATTTTTTTCTTTGTTTTTGGAGTGTAAGCATCATTGATAAACGATGTTTGACCATCATCTTTATGGATGATCACTGCACCCGGAGTTCTATCGTTCATTACAATACGGTCAGCATCTGCACCTTGAATATCGTGAGTCAGGCTTAAACCTGATATCCAAAAACAGGAGAGGACCGCGCCTTTTTTCAGATTCTGAAATTGGGGCTTTTCAGCGCTCAGGCTAAAAGAAGACTCTTTGCCATCTTTATCAACAAACTCAACCCACCAAAAGCTCTCCGTAAGGTTGCTGTTACCAGAGTGATAAACACGTTTATAAAGATAGGTCGACGTAACGCGGCCAGTTACCACCCTTGCGTTCGGATAGTGTTTTCGTAATTCATTGATAGCTGAACGGTCTACTTCATCAATATTTTTGAGTGTGGGGAGGTCAGTGATTTCCCTTCCAGTAGATGTCCAAAAACGGTCGCCCACATAGGCTTGTTGAACAGCTTCTTGCATTTAGAGTCTCCATTTCTAATGTTTAAATTGTATAACTCAACAACTAATTCTATCGAATACAACATATCTCTCGATGGTTTAAGCCAATAGAAAAGTGACTTTAAAAAGAAAGTCACTAGCATTGGTGAATAGAATGCAAACTATCTTCGGTATTTTTAGCGTAGCACTGTTGTTGAGGGCACAAGACTACTTGAATTAGAAATGAATGAAAAAGCTTTATTTATCAGATTTGAAGCATGTCTTTCATAGACGTTGTGGCAAATAGTTTGAGAGAGTTAACGTTCGAGGGAGTGTAAGAACTTCCCCCATGCCATTGTACTAAGATGTAGATTTGTTGCGTTTATTCATCACAGACAAACCGATAAATGATAAGACTGATATTGTAAGGGCGTAACAGGCTATATGAAATATCAAAGGGTGAACTTCTTCGTGAAGACCGGCTTTCGATGCCATAAATGCGACCAAAGCGGTCATGCCGACTGCACCAGCATCACGAGCGAGTATAATCAAAAGTCTACGCTGTGACCTTCCAACAATGCATTGCATAAAAAATTGAAAAATTAGATAAACTACCAAGTATGCAAAAATAAGCACGGTAAATGTTAACTCCACATGAATTTTGATGAATTCGTTTCAATGGCACTTTGAACATCCTCATCAGAGGCATCGGTATCGACAACTACAGCTACTACCGCTCCAGCTCTTTCAGCACTCTTCACAAGACACTCCTGTTCGATTTCGCTTACCAAGGTCAAAGACGCTTTGATAATTACGAAAGGGGCAGGCATAAGTTTTGTTGTATTCGCAGCATGCTTTTTGAGAAGTGCATTAAAGTTTTCTTCAAGCGCTTTGGCGTTAGCGATGAAATGCATGCTATCTGAAAAGCTCCCTAAAATAAACGCGCTATGCTTACTATCTAGCGTATAGGCATTAAGAGAGTTTTTCTCAACCTTAACGATGATGGCGTTTCGCTTGCTGACCTTTTCTAGCGTATCGAATATGTGCCCGATAACCGCAACAAAGGGCAAAAAAAGTAATGTGAACGCTACGTTGCTGAGCGGCCCGTAAAGCTATTGGCCACCTAGAAAATGAATATGACCGGTTTCCAGATACGCTAAGAAAGAGACAATTGCCATAAAATTAAAAAATCGTTTGCTCATTGTGACGGCTCCTTTTCTTTTTGGGCCTTTAGTGCTTTTGCGCGTTCACCTTCAACCTGCGGGTCTAATCCTAATTGCTTACCTTGCTCAACCCCTCGCATATAAGCTGCAATCTCTTCAGAGGAAGCATTTCGCGTGGGTGCTGGCTTATAAGTACCGGTTTCGCCAAAGTATTCGATAATTTGTGACATCTTAAGCGGAATAAGCGCTGTACCAGTTGATGATACCATCGTTTGCTGACGTTCATTGACGATTAGTGCGCATCGGTAATTCACTTGTTGGGCAAATCCCAGTCGAAAGAAGTTTCGCTTTGATGCACCTTTTAGTTTTAGTTGCTTAAGTTGCCTTTCACACGCTTCGACGAAATATTCGAATGTGAGCTTGGCCACAATGGTGTCTGCTTTGAAACCTTGGAATACAAACGACATATTTGTGTCGTAGATACCGCGCTGACGTAGCACTCGACAATCATTAAGTGAAGAAGAGGCAGAGGCAAGTGCAACCATCCACTTTGGTGAGCGAGAGCCATTGAGTTCGTATTGAAGCTCAAGAAACTGGCTGCCTTTGGCGGCTTCAATGTCAGAGACTTCAAGCTGGTGCTTGTCCATTAAGGCCCTTGCTCGTCTGGCAGCGATCATCGCTTCATTAGGTGAAGAAGAGTCATTAGCCATCGCCAGCAGCTTGCTAATTTTCTCAATGATTCTATCCATGTTGTCTGACATCTACTTTATGCTCCAGTGCTGTTTCACTATGTACTTCAAAGTAACACTTACCTTTAGTGCGCAAGGTTACAGTAAATAACGGGCGATGAGAAAGGATTCGGTTCAAGTCACCTAAGAACTTGTCGAGTCCGTCGTAGACATCCCTGACTGTCACGCGGTGTACTAACCAACCATTTTGTAGGGCGAAGGATTGCTTCTGCCGGTCACGGTTAAACGATTCTTTGTCTCTGTGAGGTCCAAACCCATCACTCTCAATGAAGACTTTCCATGGTAGTAAGGCAAAGTCATACCGAAACGCAATTTCATGGCCCGGTAAAATGACCTCGGATGCATGTTTACCGCCTTCGCTGTATCGACCAAACTCGATGTCTAAAAGTGCATGGATTTTGACAAAGGGATCAGGGGAAGGGTAGTGACAGAACCTATGGCCGTGCTCTGTGACGCCGTGCTTATCTTTACTTTTTTTGCTGGTGGATTTTAGCCCTCCATCGATACGCTTTGCCGCAGGTGGTGAGGGCATCTTGCCGCTCACCGATGAACTTTTATCCATGTGTTTGCGAATTTGGGACTGCGCGTGCTTGCCTAGCTTGCTAATGTCCTGCTCAGATACAATACGCATGGTTACGCTTGTTTACCTAAAGCTGACATAGAACGACGTTTTCGAGGTTGTGGTGCTTGCTCTTGCTCCTTTTCAGGTTCAATTTTATCAGCTTTTGCTTGTTCAGCCTTTTTGTTGACAGGGTTATTGGGAAACTCAGTCGCAGATAGTTCCTGCTCGTGATCTAATAAGCCAGCCAAAAGGCGTGTGTTGTTACCAAAACGAACCCAGTTTTTTGCTTCCTTGCGCACGGCTGTTTTACATGCCATTTGCATAAAGAAGTTATCCCAATAGGTCGAATCAGCCATTGCCCTAATTTGATAAATCTCTCTTATGTCAACGATAGAGGAGGTTTTCACACCACTACTAAATTCTGTAGCGCAAAAGGCACCAACAATATCACCTCGCCCTTCTCGCAATGCTGCCAAGCCAAATTCATGCTCTACAGCTTGCGTACCGTCTTCACGCGTAAATACACGAAACTTATCATCATTACCGTGTACAGTACTTGCCGTCGTGACTTTGATGGATTCAGATAGCACAGCGAGACGTATAAGGCCGTTATAGCTCGAAAAGATGTGAAACCCTTCCTTTGACATGGTGACATACGAAAACATCATCCCAGACTCTTTCACTAACGATAATCCATGTTTTGCAACATCAAGGAATGCCGATGTTAAACGGTCACCGTCAATCAGGTGATGAGGCTTTACGAAGTTGTTTTTCATTAGCTCGTTTAAAAAAGCTGTCAGCTCTTGGCTAAAATCTTTAGTAAGGCCGGTACCATGTTGTTCCTGAATAAGGCTATTAAAATCCGCTTCACGTTTTGCAATAAAAGTTTTTGCTTTCTTTAGGATGTTAAATTTCTCAGTCATGGTGGATTCGTTAGACATTATCCTCTCCGCGATATGTGATGTAACTGTTCTATAGACACATCGTCTCACGGTAATTTGTAGGGCAACCCCCATTACGCAGTTAAACCAGACTCTTTCGAAGACAAAGTTTATGGAGCTAGGTATCATACCCATGTCCACGGAAGACATCGCTTAATCACATCACCATGTCCATCAAAGAAGGTGCTTGTATAAAAAGCTTTGTCTCTGGAAGAACCAAGTAAAATTCGATACTTGCATTAGCGAGGCTTGCCACCTCCGTCTATGGGGTATGATAAAAATATTGGAAACATCAAAGTTTAGGGATGCAATGAAAGTTAATTTAGCGGAATACAAAAAGAATAGGCCCACTATCGCGCCGTTGTTTGATTACATTGAAAGAGTCACAGAAGCAGGCTTCTCTGATAGTACCCATAGTGAGACCTTACCTTACCCTGAAAACATTGATAGGTTTACAAAGTTGTTCTTGCCTATGTTTTTGTATCCCGTTTCATCAAAAGAGTTTAAAGACATGCTCTCGTTTATTGCCGATTGGACGGAGCATTTTCATTTCTCTCGCCCCAATTTGATGCTGATTAAATACCTCGCGAATAAAGCACCAGACGTTTATCACCGTTTAGCTGAGGGGTTACATGGTGAAGCCGGTTTCTCTGCTTCAGGGCAGGCACACGAGGGGGTATCTACATTTCTTCAGGCACGTATCATTGAGGCAGCACATCTCGCCCACAAAGGGCCGACGATTGCGTATCACCCAAAACTTTATCAAATGTTACGACTGACGGATACCGACAAGCTCACAAACATCCCAATCACGATGGTTAATACGCCCTACAAGTCGATGTACTTAGACTGGAACGGTCTGAACACCGATATTGCTGATGTAGACGGCATTAAGTATCAGGGGTGTTATGTGCAGACTAGGACTGTGACATGGAATGCAATGGTTGATGGCAATATCATTGCAAATGACAGGGCTCTACAAGTGGCATACGAAAAGGGCACCATCAAAGATAATGAAGATGTTTTGTTCTTCGACATGCTATTTGTGGGTAAACCTGAAAATAACGAAGCCATGCAAACAACCCTATTCTCGATTGCAGCATCAAAGGTAGAAGGTTTGTCCATCAGAGACGCGGTTTTCGATGCGGAAGAGGCAAGTCAGCATGCGTTTGTTGGTATTCCAATAGATGACATGAAAGAAGGGATAGCACTGGTAATAAATACGCTTTTGTATATGACAGCGAAAAAAAGCGTGCGCGAAGAAATGAAAGAAATGGCTGGGATGGAAAAGAAGATCCTCAATATCAAAAATCCCGCCAAAAAGAGAAAGGCGCAGGCGCGGTTAATGAAAAATACCTACGACTATGTTCGCATAGGTAAAGCATATGAACTACATAGGGAAGATGAGCCCAAAAGGGAAGGGAAACAAGGAAAGCAGGAACCACATATCCGTTTAGGGTTCTTCAATACGTTTTACATAGGCGATCGCATTTTAAAAGACGACAATGGCTTACCAGTGAAAGATAAAGATGGTAAGAGCATACCGCTCCCTATAGAAAAGCGTGCCAAAGAAGTCAGATGGGTAATGCCATATTTAGTCAATGCTGACTCGCTATCTGATATTTCTGTTAAGCCTAGAAAGCTCGCTTAGCGAAATAAACATTCGCATATGATAGATACACAAATCCAATCCAAATGAACCGTGATTAAAGCGGTTCGTTTCTCCTAGATATTCCCATCTTCAAACTTAGGTAACAGCTTTATGGCTGGCCATTGAAGGTGCATTTCAAAAACCAACAAAATTTTTCCAAACAGGCTAAATGGATAGACCAATTACACTAACTAAAGAAAGGTTAGAAAAAGCGACAACACCCAACGGTGGTTACAATGCCAAGCAGCTTAAAGTGCTTGGTGTCGGCTTTCCACCAAAAAAAGGCTGGAAATCCTCTCTTATAGGCACTCAAACGAACTTAACTACGTTTATAAAATTTGTTAAAGCGTCAGGAAATACCGAGTATTTAAGTGAGATAGAAAGGATACTACCTAAGCTATCCCCTCCCACATCAATGCAGGAGCTGTTTTCAAAACCAATACAAAAGCAGACGGTGAACCCAGAAGCTGACCGCAAGGTGACGCCGTATGTGGCGCCTAATGCAATCAACTACGCTGAGTATGCGTGTTACCCCACAAAGAAGAAAGCTTCGAAAGCGTTAAAAGCGCGAGTAAAAGTAATATTGAATTACGGCATACATAACGCGGCTAAACTCCTGAGCGAAGAAAGCAACAACTATGACGACTTTGTAAAGCATATTTGTGAGATTGAAGAAAAGTCAGTTTTGCCCGTGGATGTAGAACTTCTTAGGCGTTATTTAAGATATGCCCGGATGCGGATTTTAATGAGAAATGGTCGGGCTGAAGCGGTGAAGTTGCCACCAAAGCCAACTCCTGAAGAGCAGGAAATGATGCATAGACTTGGACTTGAAAACAAATTAACGAAGTCTATGGAGAAGCGCATGCGCGTCGCCAGACGGTATGAAAAAGCAAGTAAGGTAGGCTCTTACAAATATAGAGATATCTTTTCGGCTAATGGCATAGATAAGCAGCAATACCTTTATGTGATACGTCCAGAGAACAGTAACAAGGTTAAGATTGGCATCAGTAAGAATCCAGCTAAGCGGTTAAACGCATTGCAGACGGCAAATGCGGATAAATTGTATATTTCATTGGTACTGAAAACGAATGATTTAGCAATCAATGAAGAGAGCAGAATGCACAGGTACTTCAAAGAAAGGCGCTTAAATGGAGAATGGTTTAGAGATATTGATGATGATGAGATCATGCACGCTGTAGGAAATAGAGCGGAATCTTTGTAAGAAGCAGTGGTTCACGTATTATAAGTTCCTTTACATGTGCAAAGGATTATAGAATGCATATAGAAGCCAATGGGAAGTCAGCAAAAGAGCTGTGCAAAGAATTAGAAAAGCTCATACAAGATGAGCATCATGAAGTTGATTCGATAGTGATAGGTGATTTGAGTCATATCAACCACCGGGCCGAATGCTACAACGGGATTGTAGTGGAGAGTGTAGAACATAATCATGGCAGCACGTTTACACTCTCCTATAGCTATGAATGGAATGTATATAACGGATGCTCAGATATGGACGAACATGATGAGGTTCATGACTGCATTGGGTTTGAAATTGATGATGATGGGAAGATAATCTTTGAACAAATTGTTTTGGAGCAAAGAAGTACGTTAGACGAATTCTAATTCATTTAAGCGACATTCCGTAGCGTCATCAAACCTTAGCGAAAAAGCACAGGATTGAATGGCGCTTGCTTTTAGTTTCCTACCGTTCAATAGCTCTATGCCTACACTAAAGAGAAAATTGAACTCAATAACCTCTGTACCTTCATAAGCAAAATACGCGTTATGCGGTAATCTATTGTTCGCTGCTGAAAGGGCTTTTAAATCAGTTTCATTCATAATTAATTCCCAGTTGAATCAGAGCAACGAATATACAAAATTCAAACTTGATATATAACTGTTCGAGGGAACAGGTAATATCCACTGCGACTTAAAACAATTGTATAGAAAAAGAGCGGCGGAAAAAGGATGGTGCTGTATACTAGGTATCGAACGTTGAGAAACGTACAGGTTTTCATTTCAACTAAAACGCAGTGAAAAAAACATCAATAAAATTAAAAAATGAAAAAAGGGCACTTCATAGCCCACGCATCAAGCGCTAACAGACAAACGGCCAGTAAGATGATCGAAAATATTGTTATAGCGACTATTGGGGAAATATCCTCAAATCAACCAGTTGTAACCTTTTTATTAATTACCTACTTGTTTTACTGTAGGAGTTGTAAATTAGTGGAGGCCTACTGGAAAAGAAATAAGTAATGCATAGTAAGAGCATTACCTTTCAAGCCCGCATTTTGCGGGCTTTTTTATGTATGTTTGATAACTAAAAGTGTTTAGCTCCAATTTTAGACCCCTAAATTGCCAAGCTCCCTTTAATGTCAGAGATATGATAGTTCCAAGTTATATGAGGAACGAAAAAATGCTCTTACATCTAATTCCAAAAATAATTAATAAGTACGCCAATGTTTCGGTATCGCTGGTGGACATCACTATTCCTGAACTAGACCTTACGCTGCGCGGTAACATTGACGTAACGACACGTAAGCCTTACCCCAATAAAACACATCATGTTGCTTGCCGAAAGGCTGGAAGGAAGGCAATAAATGGGATATTTGTCGAAACCGGCAAATTTATTTTCAGTTTCAGCGTGGTGACCAGATGGAGCTTAAATGCCCAGCAGGTAATAACACATAGGGTTAATTACAATGTACTGGATAGCGATTACAACTGCATTAGTGACGATCCGCTTAACTGGACCAAAACAAGAGAGGGCAATTTTGAGTGCAGAACCCCTGAACGATTATCAAACTACTCGCCATTAGAATCAAAGGTGGCGATGGAGGTGTTATATGAGGGCAACAGCAGCCCCAAAAAGTGTTTTTACACGGATACATTTGAAAATGGTTTACTCATAGAACGTGTTGAAGAAAGCCACATACATACCATTGAGTTCGACCGTCTTCATCACTGGCAAGAAATGTCAGGCCGTATTCCAGCGCTTAACGATGCGTTTCTAGTAAAGGCGTTGGATGTCGCGCATGGTTAGTACTTATCGCTGCCCTATGACAGAAAGAGAAATTATTTCATATCTAGAAGAGGGATACTCCGGTGCATGCAAACTGTTATGTGAAGACAAGGACGGGAAAAGAGATAGCGCTACCTTCCTGTCAGTAAAAGAAGCAGAAAGAGCGGCAAGTAGGACTATGCAGCAAGATAGGGGCGGGTATATCCAAGCCAGTCTGCATCCTGCCACGGATTAATTTCAATATGGTCATGCAGAGAATAGAATTACATATTCGTGAGTCGCTGGTGGTTAATTGCTTGCTTCGTGAGAATGCATCGACCCTGCGAACAAATTATAAGGTATTGTAGACATGACTTACGCACAGGTTTACTAGGGGCTTGCGCTCTTCAATAATAAGTTAAGATGGTACCCTAAGTAAAACTTGTCAATAGCATAGAGGTAAAGTATGCGTGGCGTTTCATATGAGGAAAAAAGAGACAGATGGCGTTGCTTTCATGTCAGCGGTGCAAGGACATTTCAGCCGCGCTTCCCGTCTGAGCGTGAAGCTTTTTGGAAAAAGATTGAGCTGTGTGCTGATGATGGTGTTTTCCCTTTTTCTAAATCGGTCAAGGAAGGCAACAAAAATGCTCAATCATCGAAATCGGGTATTAGCAATCTGCCAGAATACCGTTATAAAGATGGTGACTGCGAAAGTAGAGAGCGCGTTATTCGACAAGCAGCATGGGATAGATATGAGCATTGTAAAGCGCGTATAGAAAAAGAGGCAGAGCGCCAAGCGCCAGTGAACAAATCATTGCTAGAACGCCTTTTCGAAAACACTGAAGTTGCCCTACAGACTGAATTAAACCAATGCTTTAAAGAATCGGCCAACGGTTTATCACATTAAATACCTAAGGAAAGAAGTCTTTATGTCAAATAGCTATGAAGCCTTAATTGATGAAATTATGGAAATGGCGATAAAAACCGCTAGAAGTAACGGGGTTGATGTAATGGGCATCGACTATCCAGCGCTTAACGTTAGAGAGTCGTTTAAGAATTGGTTTATGTTTGCTGAAGATGCACCTGAACTACCTACTGTAGACAGTATTTCTGCTAAAGAAGAGCTGAACCTGTCAGGTAAAGTGGTAGGTCAATTCGAAGCGGAGGCCCATTCTACAGTCATAGATGACCAAAAAGTTGTTGGCGTGTGGACAGATGGTGTGATGTTGTCTGCCGATAATGGACACTCAAAAATGATACCCGGTATAGCACCGTGCGCGTTTAAGCTGAAAGCTGGTCAGCAGTATAAAGTCACGGTTGAAGAGATCTAAAAGGAGTAATGGAATGCATATCTTCAGTATAAAAAACGTCGGTTGGGTTTTAGCAATATTTTTTGCTGCGTTGTTCACCATCAATTCTTTAGAAAAAGAGGGTGAGGAGTTTGATTATGTTATGGATTCAATGAAATTTCTTTTCAGTTGGAAAGCTAATCAAGATTACCGGATAGCTTGCCATCAAGAGAGTAAAAATAATCATGGAGATAATGCTGTAAGCCTTGTGCAGATAGGCGATCTAATTGATAAGGGATTTTTGGCATGTCCACTAGAGGGTAGGGTAGGAGTTCCGTTAGGCGTAGGTAAAGCACTAGTTGAAACAGCTTATGTCCCGCTGCGTGCTGCAATTCCATATGAGATTGCTAAAAGCGCGTTAGAGGGTGAGGAAAATAAGAGGTGTAGTGATTACATCAAGCCATTGTTAGTAGCTTGTCCTAGTCTACTGAAGCCATATTTGGAAAGGGTTCAGTTCATTGAACAACCAGATGCTTAATTAATAGTGTCAACAGGGAACAGGAGTCTCGATGCGTAAAAATATCCTTCACCAGTCATACATTTTGGGTTACGGACAGTGGTTAGCTCCACGATGGCTTCGCAAAGCGTTGGCAGGTTCAGAACTTCATAGATCGTGGTTAATCGGTTATATGGGGATTTATGAGGAACAAGGTAAGAGGTACGGTGTGTGTGACCGGCAGTGGCTCGCGAATAGATTTGCAAAATAGGAAATATAGAGTGGCTTGCGACCATAAACGATTAGTAATGAAGTTAGCGCCTTTGCCTAGTGAAACCGAGTACTCTTATCTGGTGACACTTGAGCGTAAAAAGCCTGTGTCTATTTTCGGGTGGCCGCTTTATATGATTAGAAAAAATATGTTTTCCCATGTAAAGATTGCTCAGTCTGAAGTGGAGTCAATTACTTGGTCAAAATCAGGCTCATCATGGAATGTCAATTTAGGGGAGCGCGGCACAATTTCTGCGCTCGAAAATGTGGACTCATTAAAAGAAATGAAGAATGAATTCATTAATTCACGGGTGTAGGAAATAATTACATGATTTATTTAGTTGGCTTGTTGTTCTTGCTTTGGTGTTTAACGGGGCTGTATCTAGCGACACAATATCAAAAACTTGTGCAGCAGTTGTTTGAATTTAGAGAGGGAGTGAAAAGTCATGTGCTAGAAAATGGCACGACTGACGAAAAACTTTATGAACTTGTAATCGAAAGTTCACGGACAATTTTGCCAAGCGATCATCCGGTTAATCTAGCGAAAAAAACTCAATAGGAAACACGAGCAAAATGTCCAGATTCACATGTTGTTCCGTCTTATAAATTGAATACAAAATACTGATAGAGGGACTTATGAAAGAATACGTAGTGATGTTATTCGTCTTTATGGGAACATTATTCTTGTTCGGATGGTTTTTGGGCTCATTAATCATTGCTTGGATTATTATTGGCCGCGCAGCTTTGCATACCAAAGGCGTTAGCCTAGCCCATGATGGAATAGCTAGTTATCCGTTTTACTTGGCTTGGCCGTTTTATTTGGTCACGTTTAAAACTGTTTAGTAGGGAATTTTGTTATGAGCTTAACCGAAATATATGAATGGGTTGATGAAGAGTACGGAAAGCCCTTAGTTGTTTACCCTCAAGGATACGATAATCAACATCTTGAGATAAACGAAGGTGAGGTTGAATGTTTTTGGGTTGTTGTTGAGAACAGAGGCAAAAGACAAATCAAATGGTTAATCGGCGGCATGAAAGATATTTCAGAGGGGGAAGGCCCTTCATCATTGGACTGCCCATTGTTCTTTTTTGAATTGGTGCCTGAAGAAACAAATTCGTCTTGGCGTAGCAGAGTTCGCGAATATTGGAGGTTGCAATGTCAGCAGTGATAAGCGATTGCGGTAATTACAGGTATGTTTTAGAGAGAGAGAAGGGGAGCAATCCTCTAGTATTCTTAATGCTTAATCCGTCAACAGCAGATGCAAGCCTTGATGATCCGACAATAAGACGATGCCGCCGCTTTGCGTTTGATAACGGCTACACTGGCATTGTGGTCGTTAATCTTTTCGCTTTCAGGGCCACCAAACCAAAAGACCTTTTTTCTGCAAACGATCCGGTTGGCCCAATGAATGAACTTTACATTTCTGAACAAACGATTCAAAAAGATGTTTGTTGTGCATGGGGTGCAAATGCACCAACAGATAGGGTTCAAGCAGTGAAAAATGTATTGGCGTATTCCGAAGCGAATACTCTGTGTCTTGGCGTTACAAAAAATGGTTCGCCGCGACACCCTCTTTATGTAAAAGCCGACCAGAAATTAGTTAAATATTGGTGATGGGAAATACGATGGCAGCAACTAAACAGCAGGTATTAGATTTGGAGCGTTGCAACATTAACCTTGCTGCGCTGGGTAACATCAGAGAACAGTTGGAAAAAATCCGTCCATCGGACGACGAATCATTTGCCAGACACATTTCTAAAATTCATTCTCTGATTGACGAAATGAGCGCTGATGAAATCTCTTTGAGGGATGCATTTTTCGAAGAATTAACGCAATAGGAAACATCATACCCTTTGACCAAAGATTCTGATTTTCTATTGCTAATTATTATTGGTTACGCATTAATTAGACATGTCCGAATATCTAAGCAATACTGTTTTGCAAAGTGCGAAGTACTTTTCTATGAACAAGAGCAAAGTTGTGTGCTCTATCCAAGAAAAAACAGGACATACTGAATAATCACTACGCGTTTAACTATCTAGTGCGGTGGTAGTGCTAACAGGAATAAATCATGATTGAAGAATTTTCGATGTACGACCATGTGCAAGACATAGTAAATAATATTATAAATGAACAGTTGGAAGAGGGGCATTTATTAGCTGAGCGCTTTTTTAGAATTTGCCAAGAATTTAGAGGTTTCGACGCGCCCAACTTTGACATAGACGAAAACACGGCATTGCTTAATGACCTTTTAGAGTTTGAGAAGAATATCTGTAGCTTAGAATTCCTTTATATGTTCTACGGTTATATTGCAAGAATGTATCTGCAAACAGGTAATGCGGAGAACGCCATCATGTATGGGCAAGCCGCAGTTGAATTGAATGAAAGAGTAAAAGATGCTGAAGGCGTTAGAGCCGCAAATAATGTATTAGGAGATTGCGCCTTTGCTAACGACGCAGCTCTAGTGGGCGTTGAGTTTTTCGAAAAAGCCCAACCTCATTCTTTACCTCAAATCGAGCATTTTAAGAAATTACCGAATCACAACGCGCACCATATTAAAAAGCTGCTTAAGAGAAAAAAGCGACCTAATACTTTCAAGTATTTTGAATCTCCAGAGGCTCAAAAGCAGGAAGAAAGTATTCGTTTGATGATGGTTGCTCAAGGATGTACCAGAGCCTCAGCAAAAAGGTATTGCGATAACTTACCTTCTTAACTTCTTTAAATGTGGTTAAGCACATAATTACACCTCCTTAATAAGCCACTCCCCCTCAAAATACCGCTTACTATTTAAACCCTATGATGTGCGCAAAATCACACCGCGCACGTCATGTGATGCTTATTTGAAAATTTTCACAAAAAAAATGGGCCTGAAGGGGTTGCGCTACAAAATACAGTGTTAATTTCAAAGTGTATCGTTTTGATTGGTTACACGGAGACCGTTATATGAAGATTAAACTAACATTGCTAGCTGCGTCCTTCACAGCGCTTCTGGGAGGTTGCGCATCTAACCCTGTCGATGAGCATGCAAAGCATCAAGCAGACCTGCTTGAAAAGCGAATGGATGCGATGGAAGAGGTATTAGATGAAGCCCCGGACTGGTTCTTGAATCCTCCTAAGGCGACTGATGCAGGTGTGTATGGTACCGGCATGAGTTCAGGTAAAAACCTGCAATTCACCCTCAATAAAGCAAAGCTTCAGGCTGAGTTTAACTTGGCCAAAATGTATGGGCAGGCTATTAGCGGTCAAGAGCGTTCATATATCTCAGATAATGGAGCCAGTTCAGGTCTTCGCGAAGATAACAGTCAAGTTATCGACAAGCTGATTGCCGAACAGGATATCTCTGGGTATGAGCAAATCGACAGTAAGACCATTTTAGAAAATGGTGCCTATAACACCTATGTGTTGTTGTTCTATCCATACGACAATACAAACCGCATGAAGGAAGGTAAACGTCAGGCGTTAGCGAAAGAAGAAGCGTCTGCGGCATACAGAACTTTAAACAAGCGAGTCGAAACGCGTCAGAAGGCTCAGGAAGCGCGTGAGCGTGCTCAACAAGAGCATGAAGTGCGTTTGCTAGAAGCTGAGGCGAAAATTCGTCAGGCTGAAGCTGGTGTGTCGCCAAACGGTACTGCGGGTGGTCAATAAACAATGATGTTGGTAAATCACCTAGTTGTTAGTTTGACTGGGTGGCATGCGCTATCACAATCAGGCGTGTTGCCAGAGTTAGCTAACGTAGAACCATGGACTTATAGCTTGGTAGCGTTAGGGACAGCACTGCCTGATATTGATCACCCCGATTCCACAATTGGGAGTCGCGTGAAGTGGTTATCATGGCCCATTAGAATCGTGTTTGGCCATAGGAATATTACGCACTCTCTAATTGCCATGGCGGCATTGGCGTATATGGTCCATCTAGAGCCGCTCCTTATCTCAGTGGCCTTTGGCTACCTCTTACATTTAGTGGGTGACTGGTTTACTCCAGCAGGCCTTAAATTATTTTGGCCAGCACAAAGAGTCTATCGTTCACCCCTTACAATTCCAACAAATAGCATAGCTGAATACCTCTTCGTATGGGGTACAAGTGCGTTGGCACTAACAGCATTACATACGGCATGAAGGCCGAATAGATTTTAATAAGTTACGAAATGGAGTATTACAGCTGATGCTTGATAAACAACAAGAAGCCCTTTTAACAATGAATAAAACTGGCGTAAACAGTTTGTTTGAGGAAGTGACAGCGCTTGATGAAGTTGCGGTGGACGACATGTTTATCATCGTAGCTAGCGCATTAAATAAAGTAGACGCAATTGACATCATGGAGCGCAAAAAAGATGGTGTGACCGGCTTGCGCGTGAGTTGTGGCGAGCAAACATTATTTGATGTATATCCTGAGCCTTACGAACACAGCAGCAATGATAAGTGGGGAGAAGGTAAGAAAGTATCCCATATCCGTTTAATCAAAGTTCATCAAGGTATCGAGCTTAAGCGTGAAATGTTAGATGTTTACTGCCAAGTTAATCCGCAAAAGTATATGCCAACTGGCAGTGGAGTCATGATTTACGAAGATGTCATGTTGAACTATGGACGAAGCATTGAAGAGCTGGTGGATGTGGTCAGTCGTTTCTATCGTAATTCCGTGGCATTAGTAACCGCTAAGTATATGCAAACCATGAGCGTGAATTAAGCGCCCAAAATAGGGGTGTTAAATGAAGTGGAGGGCTATTACAGGGTGACATAATCATATCAACGCAATTACAGAGACGTTGTTGATGATGAAAAAATCCATACTCGCTGTTGCAATAGCAACATTCCTTACCGGATGCGGTGGTGTTGATGAATCGGAGCCTACAAGGACTGAAACGCCACCGACTAATTCCAATCCAACAGGTGATACCACGCCTGCTCGACTTGATATTAACGGCCCATCTAATATTAATGAGCGCGACAACGCAACGGCGAAAGCCGTGGTTGAATTTACGCTTAACCGTGATGCCACGTCAGATCTAGAAATCTTCTATTCAGTTCAAAGCGCTGAATCAGGTAGCGTAACAGCCACCCCCGGTAAAGATTTTACTGAGGTGGAAAATGCCAGCGTAGAAATTACGGTAGGTCAGCGCCGTGCGAGCATTGAAGTTGACATTTTGGGTGACCTAATCGATGAAGATAACGAGACCATAGTTGTCTCAATCAACGATGTACAGGGCGCTGAAGTTGATTACATCAAAACGTCTACTTTCTTCGAAATTATTGATAACGACCCAGAACCGGAAGTGGTTTTCGACATTCCACAGCAAATCGTCAGTGAAAAGACTGGCGGCATTGAAATCGGTTTAAGCCTGACCTCAATTACCGAGAAAGTGGTCACGGTACCTATCGATTTCACGGGTACTGCCAATGAAGAACAAGACTTCGAAAAGCAATTCAGTGACACCATTGAGTTCGCGCCATTACAGGACAAACAGACGTTAGCATTAACGGTTATTGATGATGCTATTCCTGAAGGTGGTGAGAGCCTGACATTAACGCTGGGTGACATCACAAACTCAGCAGCGGGTGATCAGGATAGCCATACCGTAATTATCTCTGGTCAGGTAGGGCTCAATGATACCGGCGTTCTACTTTATTCAGATGGTGTTAACCTCGACTATCAAGAAACGCCAGATGGCTTTCCCGGCCAAGATGCAGCGTCAGGCCGTGATGTGACGGTAAATAACCCTGTAGACGGTTTTGCTGGGTTTGCCTTTGAATACTTAGACGCAGATGGAAACGTTATAGGTGAGGGCAGCCGTGATGAGGCGTCTGCGGAAGGCGCTGTCTGTGTCCGTGATAGAACTACTAATCTGACATGGGAAATCAAGCAAGAGCAGCATGTGGACCTACTTCGAAACAGGGATGAAGTGAACTTAGCTTATAGCGAAGGAAGAAGTACCTATACAACTAATTTTGAAGATGAACATCTATTTTGGAGGAGTTCAAACTATAAATATTATTGGTACAGCTTAGATGAAGGAAATAATGCTGGTGTAGCAGGTGCCCAACCTGAAGCTTTATCAACTACTCTCCCAATGTCTAGTGATTGCGCATATGAGGCTTCAGAACTTGATCATGAATTAGGTAGCGGTAGAGGCCAAGCCAGATGTCATACTAATGACTATTTGCGTGAAATGCAGCGTGCATCATTATGTGGATTCACTGACTGGCGCTTGCCAACACTCAATGAAATGAAGAGTGTCGTCGTTTATGAAACCCAGACAGCTATCAATGGCGAAGAGGTTTCAGTCATTCCTTCAATGTTCCCTCGTGATGCGGCCATTGAAAAAGGCAATCAGGTGTTTAGCGTGTATAGAGACCGTATAGAGCAATCACCTATCACCCGCCCATTTTACTTCACTAGCACGCCAAGCACTGAGAATGATGGTTCGGTCTGGTGTGTTAATACCGAGACCGGCGATACGGCCCTGTGTCTGAAAAATCGTACTGGTTACATTCGCGGCGTTCGAGGAGGCTCTGAGTAATGTTTAAAAGAACGGTAACTGCATTAATGCTGATGACTGCATTTTCAGCATCAGCACAAGACTGCACCTACGATACGGTGCGTGCAACTATGAACCCTGATCTGTTTATTCAAAACGCTGATGGCACTGTATCCGATGTTCGAAACGGTTTGCTTTGGCAAAAGTGCTCGTTAGGCCAGACAGCTACTGAAGCTGGTTGCTCTGGTGTGCCTACAACGTTCGCTACATGGCAAGAAGCATTGCAGGCGGCTGAGCAGTTCAATACAGACAATAACTTAGAAGGGGCCGAGCGCTGGCGTCTTCCAAACATCAAAGAGCTATCGGCTATTGTCGAATATGCTTGTGTAGCGCCGAGTATCGACCTGACTGTTTTCCCAGATACACCGAACGGCCGATTTTGGACGTCGACCCCGAAAGCAGGTGGGCTGGGTGCCCGTGTTATCGATTTCACTGATGCTCAAGAGGTGGATAGAGAAACCTTACCAGAGCGATATATCCGTTTAACCCGTCTATTGAGTGAGTAGAGTGATGAAGAACTTCAAAATTAAAAAAGCTGCGTTGATGTTAACGGCATTAATGTTTGCAGGTGGCGTTGCAGCTAAAGCTACACCAGTAGATACACGGTTTGATCTGGGTTACGGGTATACCAAAACCACGTTCTATGATGGAGAGGGCTTCTACGCAGACTATCGTTATCAATTGTTGCGCGATGTGATTCTTACGGGCCACTACACAAAAGTAGATGATGACGACCTTGAAGCCGATGGCACGCGCATTGGCGCGAGTATCGAAAAGGTGTGGTCTTATAACCCATATACCGACATTGGTATCGAAGTCTCTTATACACATGATGACCTATCAGGCAACGGATATGATGAAACTCGTGGGATTGTTGGTTTGGGTGTTGGTTACCATAGTTTTGTGGGTGCTTGGCGTTTCGATGGTAGCGTATCAATCAATGATGCAGAGGTTGAAGATACTTTTATCGAAGGCGAATTTAGAGCGACATACTTTCTTGGGGAAAACTTTGGCCTCACTTTACAAGTCGTTGGTGGCGAAATTCAAAACGCGGCACGACTCGGTATGACGTATCAATTTTAAGAGTAGAAAATGGACGCATTAATATACGCAGCTTCATCCTTTGCACTGGGTTTGGGAACAAACCTAGTGCTGAGGCGTTTGTTAAAAAAACAGCAAGAAGATAGCTTAGTGGAAAGCTACATAGCGATTTCCACCAAGGCAAATGCCCTTATAGCTAAAAAGCGTGCAAACCAAGGAGATATCGACCCTGATACAGGGCGTATTTCTAGGAAGAATGCAATCAAGCGTATTAACAGTGCTATTAAAGCGTCAGATGCCGAGGATGAGATATCGGTTGTTGCCATGTTCAACCCGGTGGATTTCCATAAGGTGAATGAAGCCTATGGGTATGAAAACGGGGATAAGATTATTCTTGAGATGTACAAGCGTCTTAGGAACTATCTACTAAAACAAAAAGACACGAAAGAAACGGCAAATATCGGTGTTACAGAATCGGCAAATTTTTTAGTTTGGATGCCTGTTGGCATGGAAGTAAATGAAGTCAACAAGCACCTGACTATGATGGGTGAGCTTATAAAAGAGCCCATCGAGTTGGATGGGAAAGTCGTTAATATTGTCTCCAATATTGGGTATGTGGTTGTTCCAATTGAAATGGATGTCGGCGAGGAGGCGTATTTAGCGCTTGAAAAGATCTCAAAGCGCTGTGTGTCAGTGAGAAGCGCCATTTCTACGGTAGACGATATACAAGAGACTTCTATACACAAATCGGCCATTATCGAAGACATGATAATCAGAGCGCTGGAGGAAGACTCGATAGAGACGCATTTACAGCCCATTGTGAATACGACTACAAAGACGATGGAAGCCGCAGAAGTACTCTCAAGAATGCGCATAGATGGCGAGGTGATTTCCCCCTCATCGTTTATTCCTGTGGCTGAGCGTTCTGGCCTAATAGATAAAATAGCATTGCGCGTAATTGAGAAATCAGCGGGGATACTTGCTCAAATGAGTAAAGCTGGAAAGCTCAACGACCAATTTTATTTTTCAATCAACCTCACTACACGGCAAGTGGCCAACACGCAGTTCATTGAAAATGCAATAGAGTTAATTAAAAATCAGAATATCCAAAATCACCATATTCAGTGGGAAATAACTGAAAGTGTGTTTAGTGACAATGATGAGATGTTCAGAATTATTAATGAGCTTGATGAAATGGGGTTCCGCGTAGCTATGGATGACTTTGGTACCGGTTACTCATCGCTTAAGCAACTATCGAGATTAAAAGTCAGCACCATCAAAATTGACCGCTCATTCGTAACGGATATTCATCGAAACGAAAAAAACATGAAATTAGTTAGGGCAATTGACAGCATTGGAAAAAGCTTGGGGATGCATGTAGTTACTGAAGGTGTTGAAAATGAGCATGAGTTAAAAGCCCTTCAATCACTCGGAATAGAGTCCTTTCAAGGATTTTACTTCTTCAAGCCAATGCTATCAGATAAATTCCTAAGCATGGTTAAACAAAACTATTCGTGAAAACTCATCCGCTGCCGTTCAAACATAAAGAGCGGCAGTGGAGAAAAGCTATCTTACCCTATCAATCATTACCGAAAGGGAAAGAAAAAGTGGTTGAGTTTAGGTATCAACCACTTTAAATAGGATTTTCTAAACGAACAAATCAGTCGCTCTAGAGCTTATCTTAGAGGCGATGTTATCTATTTTAGAGATATCAACCATCCCTTTAATATCCCTGTCTTTCATGAAGCTGGTGACCTCTTTAACATCATTGTCTAATCCGTTTATATCTTTCGTGCGAATATGTAGGGCAAAGCGTTCTGCGAAGGCTAAAATTGCACTTTCTTCCAGCTCTAATGTAGAACTATCTTCATCAAGATTACTGATCATGTTTCGAATGTTAATATCAGTGCCCCATCTAACAAGAATAAGCGTGCTGAGGGAGTAGGGTGATACACCGAAACTTTCGCGAATCTGGTCATTCATTTCAGTAAATGTACTTTGTTCTATACACTCACTTTCGAAGCGAGATGTAATCTCATTTTCGTTAGAATCAAGAAGATAAACTAACCCTACATCTTTAAATAGAGAAGTGAAATATATGCCGTTCCAATCAATAGATTGCGTAGGGAATGACTTCTTGAGTAGCAATACAACTTCAGATGTGATGAGTATTTGAGACCATACAGATGCCGGTGAAAACACGGAAAATCCGTATGCAGAACGACCAAGGTTAGTCATGATGCTCATCGAGAGCGATAGTACACTTTCAATACCTAAGCACTTAGTGATTGCTTCCTTGAGGTTTTTCACTTGGAAATTAGCGTAAAAGGCCGATGATGCGTAGGACATGATTTTTGCCACGAGTACCGGCTCAGGTTCGATAATTTTGCATATCTCTTCAATAGAACGTTGTTCTGATTGCGAGTATGAAACTAGTTGTGAGGTTGTGTTTGAGAATAAAGGGACGCGCTCATTGTTGAGGATGTTATTCTTTAGCGATTGAAAGCGAATTTTAAACACGAGCTCTCTGTACTGAGCTGGAGTTATCCCCGTAATCTTTTTAAATGCGCGTTCAAAAGATTTCCGCTCTGAATAACCCAGTTTTATTCCGATGAAATCAATACTCTCACCCGCAATGATTCCGTTGGTTGCAACCTCTTGAATCCTTCTTTTCAATAACACATTAAATGACGTGCTATTTTTTTGAAGCGCTCGTTCGTAGTGGCGAACACTAACACCCAACTCTTCGGCAAAACTTTCCTTTTTCCACTTATCGGGCCCCAAAAAATTAAACAACTTATTGGTTGCGAGTATGGGGTCGTCACTTTCAGATACAACAACAGCTATTCTGTTTCGCTTCAATTTTTCTTTAAAGTGATTGAACGCTGTTTTGTCAGGCGAGGGTGTTTTAAGGCTAAAACAAGACGTCGAGTAATAAAAAATAATGCCGTTTATGTCAGTAACAATCTTTGGAGATATCTTGAAGAACGTAGACATTTCTCCAGCAAATGAAAAATCGGTAGCCTCTATTGGCATGAACTGATGGCTAAACACATCATAAAGCAAGCGCTGTATACGGCAGCACGCCATTTTCTGTAGTGATTTGTTTTCAGATAGCGGCCATGGAAAGTCAATTTTCAAACTTAGCTTGTCACTACTTTCGATGAATATGCGCTCACCAAAAAGGCTGTAAGATTGGTAGTAGGTGTTGAGGATATTAAGTGCTTCATATACGCTCGATGCGGTCGACATCGCGAGGAACATTTCACTGGCACGAGAGGTAGAGTAATTCCACCCAAGGACGAAGGGGAGGAGCGGTTTTTCAGATTCAACCGTGACTAACTCAACAAGCTTGTTAATTTCTTCTGCATTAGCAAATAATTCTTTACTGTTTGTGCTGTCGTTCTTCAAGTTCAACTCATCATACACTTTACCTAAAAGGTCGCTATACGGCTCAAGTGCATGAAATAAAGTATCTTTTGTTATAGAAGCTAATGGCACGTGCGTTAATCCTCCCTAATCGTTTTTAATCATCAACCTTTCGGATGTGAATGTTAGCAAAATCAAGATCTGGAAATTCAGGGTTGAATTGCCGGTCCCTTCTACGTTTAGTATTATCTCGCTTACGTGGTAAATTCACCTTGATGAATTCATCAGTAAAATAAATTACAGGCAAACTTGCACTCGGCTGTTTAACACGCTCGTCTGAAAACTTTACGTTTAGCATTGGGCGATAATATGACCCTTTCGTGTAACGGAATTGATATTTTTTTTCATCCATCAATTCAACGCGCTCAATAGCTGCTTTTACAATACGGTTTGACTCCGCTATGGGAACATTAGACATTAGTCTATCCTTATATGTTCCTAAACGATTAAGTACTTCCGTTTTTGTAAGTGAGACTATACTTGGCTTTCTATGGTATGAAATGCCCATATAGATCAACTCATCGTGAATGCATTTTATTTTTCGTGTGATTTGCAATGTGATGTATGAAGTCGAACCTAATGCATCATGCACTCTTTTCGCTCGCTTCCGCGCATCTAGGTCTTTAGTCATCTTAATATAAAGTGCCTCGAAACGTTCTTTCTCAGCATTAATATTCGCGACTAAATCCGACACCGGCAGCTGATGTGCTGTGGCTATTTGTATGACACCCGGTAACCGCAGTGGCCGTGATGGGTCTTGGTCCAATTTGGCACTAAACTGACTGTAGATATCAATGGCTTGCCTTAATTCTGTATCATCGAGCACCCTGTAATCTTTTCCATCTACAGGCAATTTTATAGCGGCTATCTTGATGTCGGAACTGGGTAGGCCGTGTATGTACCTAGTCAAATCATCAGCGGCTTGTTTGATACGTTTATAAATATCCAGCAATTCCAAATTATTTGCGGTTTTCTTCATACCCTACTCTAAACGTGATACAACACATTTTATTGTAGCACAAGTTTATGACGGCACAGTGCCTCATTAAGAAGTAAAATACAATGCGTTAATAATCGGACCAGTGTGGAAAGCTCGTATACACTAAATTCCATGGATTGCATCAAACTATTGGTGTCAGCATTATCGGAGAGAAAACATGCTTTTAGGGTTGTATCTGTTTGTGATGATATGTTTGCTCGTAACTAAGTTGACGGACTCATATATTGGATTAATCATACTTGGAATTGTGGCATTAGTTTCTTATATGACTACTGTGGCTTTTGAGACAAGTCTATCAAAGAAAAAAAGGGTATTGTTCGCCAGTTTGGGTTTCGTACTAATTTCAACTTTGGCAATAGTGGGCATGGTGAGCATGGAACAAAAACCGGTTACTGTGGCCGATTATTTGATGCCGTTGTTCTTGGTACTTTGTCACCCAATAGTGTCACGTATCAAAAAGGGAGGTGAGCGCAATGCAGGCTAATTCGTTTTACAAAGAAATCCTCACATTAAAAGAAAAAGTTGAAGGTACCGACGAACTGGATGTTATGCACGCAGCGCGTCTTAAATTACTTCGTTTGAGTTTAGATAAGGAAAACATCGACCTGATGAAGCGCAATGAGACGCTAAAGAACGTGGTGTTAAAGTTGTCTGGTGAACCTATAGATATGCCTTTGTTCGATCCAGATAGCATTGAGGTAGGTGATTTTGTGAAAACTTTTAAGCAAGAGACTCTTCAACACTTTAATAATATTCTTCTCGTGGCGCATACCGCTAAGTAACCATGCTTACGCCAGTTAAATAGCTGGCGTTGTTATTCTTTCAATAATTCTTTAATTATTTCTGGATTCAACAGAATATCTTTTGTGAAGTGTGCGCTGGCGTCATAGGCCGCTTCAAGCGTATCTAAATTACTTTGGCCAAGAACCAATCGCTTAAGTTCGCCTGTCTGTTTATTCTTTCTCGTGACAAGCATATCTGCGACGACGTGCTTTTCTTCGTGCATGGTGCTATGTAAAGGCGTGGATATGTAGAACCGATAGTCTTTGTTGTTGTTCATGCCATAAAGAAACGGTGATAACGCAGTCACTAAACTATGTTGTTCGTTTCGTTGAAATGGAATGACATGACGGGTGTCGCATACTGGGTAAACCAGCGTTATATTAACGGCGCCAGTAGCGTCAATCAACGACATGATCAACCAAGCATCTGAAGCTGGGTGATGCGGCCATTCAATATGTGCAGTTGGGAGCTTCTTATCATTAACCATCAATCCCTGCGAATGTTCGCAAACAGAAGAGGCCAGTCGTATCCACAATGCAGCGCCATGGCGTTTAGCGTGTTTTTTAGCAATTAAAAATCCGTTCTCCCCAAAGAAAAGACCGTTTGTAACGGGTAAGCCGTTCGGAAGCGTAACCGAAGCATTTGACTCAGCGCTCTTTATCTTCTCTGCAAAATCCTTCACTGTGACAAATCGGCCGAAGTGAATGTGGGCGAAGCTGTTGTACGTCAATGTAATGAGTAGCGATTCCATCATAGACGGCGCTACGACTTTAACCCGCTGGTGACGATAGTTGTTTATTGAAGCCGTAGAAGCACTGTCTTTTATAGACACAGGTTTACCGTTGTCTTCCAGAGACGGCGCTTTGCCTTCAGCGTCTTTCATGGACAAGTCTTCAATTGTGTCTTTTGAAGACATCGCTTTATCGTTCCCAAAAAAGGTAACGCTATTTAAAGGAACGAACACATCAGGGAGCAGTGTCCGTCGTTGACGAAATAGGGGGCAGTCGGAATGATGTAGTGGAGAATCAGGGAAAGAGGAAAGAAAGTAAGTATCAGTATCGCGGCGGTGTTTTACGACCATTTTGATAGGAGGGCGACAACAGTGACAAAGTATATCCCAATGCCCGTGCAGACCGCGTAAAAAACCTTTATCGTCCAAACTATCTAACGATACTCCTGACGACGTGCGGTCTGCATTTTTCCTATCAATAATCGAGAACATTATTCCTCAGTGGCGACATCAGCACCTTTGCGTTCGTTCATGAATAACATGGCAAAGAAAACTGCTACACCGGCAACAAGGGCATTCATGTCATTCAATGCCTCAGTGGCGATAGCTGCGGCCATAGCACCAAATGAAACACAACCGATAAGCGCAGCCTTTTTTACAGGGATAGATTTAGTCATAGTAATACTCCAGATTAAATGAGAGCGCACAACTCTGTGCAAATTTCATATTCATAATAATATCCATTTGCAGGTGGCAACCCCATTAAGCGATATAATATCGCGCCTTAATAGCGTGCCAGAGTAGTGTATGACGTAGCTATATTTTGTTTTCACGATTGTTGGTGGCTTTGAACTCATTGTGTTCATTGGCCAGTCGCGCTTTGATATCCTGCATTTTTTGCGCATCAACTTTCTCGCATGCCATGGGTTTGTAATCAAACATTACGTCTAACGTTTTTCTATTTACAAGGACATGGAGGGTTTTTTCCTCGCTCCCATGATTCAGGAAGAGCATAAGTTCGTCGTCAGTAAGAACAACGCTTTCAGTGTTATAAGGATTTGCCTCTTCTACATCCTCTGCCCATTCATAATCACCCATGTAAACGAATTGTCCGATGTTGCCCAGCTGCGTTTCTTGATCGTAGTAGAGTACATAAGAATTACCTTGAAGAGGGCTAGACGTAAAATTGGGTTTTTGACAGAAAAAGCGAGTTGCATTGGTAAAGTCACTGCTTATAAATTCACGCTTAGGTTCAGAGCAGGCTGTTAATGAGCCTACAAGCAAAAGTAATGAGATAGCGGTTGTTAAATGTTGTCGGAAATACATTAAGTGCCCTTGTGTTAAGCAGAAAATTCTAAATCGACAATTTTTATAACTGCCTTACTTTCGTCCCACTCTGAAAGCTTAGACTTCACAGTGAAATAACGGCCCTCTTCCATTTCAAAGACGTAACCTGCTTTAAGCGGTTTATTATTGCGTGTGGAATAGCGACTAACGAGTACTGGGTGAAAGCTTTCCTCAAAGATGGTGTCGCCATGTTTGTTTTGGAAATAGACGATCACTTTTACTTTATCCAACGAACGTTCGCCGTTGTTTTTGAGCGACACGCGAATGGCTGGCACGTTTTTATCCCCATAGGTGTCGATACGTTTTGCTTCAAACTCCGTTATGGCCACTTTATCAATGTATTCCATTTTTTCGGTAAAAGCCTTAAGCGCCGTTCGGGTATCCTTTATCCCATTCATAGCTAATTCTTTTGCGGATTCGATTTCGCTTAAGGCATGATATTTTGCTAGTGCCTCTTCAAAGCGTTTACTTTCTAACAGGGCTTTTGCTTCATCACTGAGTTGGCGAACGGTTTCTCTTTCCTCGCGAGCTTTTGCTTCTTTTGCTTCTTTTTCGGCACGTTCACGCTCCCTGACTTCTTTATCTGCTGCCAGAGCAGCGCGGTATTTTTTGAGCACTTCCTGCCCGGTCATCCCATCCAGCGACTGAAGGTTGACGGCCATGAGTGTTTCGGGTGTGGCTTTACTGTTGTAAGCGGAAAGGGAGGTCAACATAGACCTAAATCCGTCGGGGCCGCCGACTGAGTAATACATTAATGCTTTGGAGAATTCATTCTTTTCTGCTTCGGTCATGTCAGCGGTAATGGCTTGCGCTGAGCTTTTAATGGTTTCTTCTGACGTGGTATCGAGAGTATTGGGGCCAAAGCAACCGGTAAGTACCATTAAAAGTGGGGCAATAAGGACAATGTATTTCATGGCATCCATTCCTATGTAGTGTTTAAAACAAAAATACTGCAACGATAAGATAGCAGGGTTACTTGCGTTTATACAGGCGCGTTAGTTACCAAAGACACCGACAAGGCCACCGAAAACGAGGCAGCACATAACACCAACGGCAAAGAAACGTATAGTCTCGACGACGACCTCTTCTTCGTCATCCCTTATCTGCTCAACGGTAATATTCTGATCACTTAGCGTCGGCCGGGTAGAGGTCGAGTTCATCTATACTCCTTGGTATTTTGGCCACATCTAATGAGACCATTACTTGATGCTCATGATAATACTGTGGATTGAGGAGAGGCAATCACACCAAATAGGACAACCTAACCAAGCACCCTTTACCCACCACGGAACCCAGACCCTTATAGATTTAGGACAACCTAACAGGCACCCCTGACATACTATAAGGCACTTCGTAGCCCCATTTGAGGGAAATTTAACATCAGCTTTCCTGCCGGACCCCCTCACGCGTTTGTTTCTTATTTTTTCTTTTTCCGTTTTTTTCCGTCTTATTACCACGGGCGCAGGCTCGCCAAAGCAGCTGTCCGAATCATCCCAGAAGAACAGGTCAGGCAATTCAAAAGAAGCGCAGGGGGGAATAAAAAGTCGAAGAAAAATCCTGGGGGGAACAACAGGACAGGATTCAGGATAGGGAGGGGTAGCTGTTCGCTGTCTTTATTACCCTGCCCTGTTAGGTTGTCCTAAATAGAGTGGGTGAATACGCTTTTAGGGTCGACTAAGGGGGAATGTTGTCGCGGGTGGTATGTAGGTGACAGACAAAGTTTACCGGCACGAAAATGAATCGCGTGTTGATATAGGTCATGAGCTTTCTAATAAATACACATGGTCCTAATACGCAGTTTTGGAAATGATAACGTTTATTATGTTAAATACTAAATTTTCAAATTAGACTGTCGAAATTCGTCAGTCTAATCTCTCAGCCACCTGATTGGATGCATTATATTTTTTTAGACAATGCAAAAAAGCCCCCTCTATAAAAAACAGCCTTTTTGATTAATAGATAATGGCTTTGTGCACAGGGCACAGGGCACAGTACCAAAATCCTTCAGGAGATTAATTTATGAGAAATGTGTTTCAGGTAATTATCGCGACGTCATTCACGCTGATACTGGCAACCAACTCCGTGTATTCCGCTGACGATGCATGCACAGAAGCGCTTAACAAGGCGATTGAAAGATGGGATAGGTCAATAAACACCTACACCCTTAAACCTATTAAGAAAACCTTTACTGAGAAGTCAGAAGAATGGAAATTGATTAGGAAGAACGTGTCAGATACTGCGTTATTATCAACGACGATTGAATTGCAAGGTCAGTTAAATAAAAGGGAACTAAAGTGTCTACAAGGTAAATAGCGTTAATGCACTGCCTCAGATGCCAAGACCTTAGCTTAAGGCTCTTGCCTTCACTAACTGAATAAAAACACAGGTTGTGAAGTTAAATCGTATACCCTAATATCGTGCATATGATAATAGGGTATACGAACATTGAAAATACTAAAACAAACTGAATCTAGGTTCGAAGCAATTGAATATCTAATCGTATGGGAAGGCGGTGTTAATGCATCACGTCTATCACGAATATTCGGTGTCCAGTCACATGTGATTGTAAAAGCCATTTCTGATTACCGGACAATGTACCCAAATAGCATCGCTTATGACGCAAAAGACCCAGAAAAGATTTTCAAAGCGACTGATGAATTCAGGCCAATGCATATTACTTATTCTTGGAGCGATTATGTCAGGTTTGTGGTTTCTTTAGGGTCTGAACATATAGAACAACTCTATGGCCATGGAGCTATCACGGATATTCTTCCACCTTTAAGCGCTCCGACACCATCTGTCATAAGCCCAATACTTAAAGCTATTCGTCAAAAGAGAGCCCTTAGCATACTTTATCGAAGCCGTTCGAATCCAAAAGGAATGGAAAGAGAAATCATACCTACAGCGCTGAGCAACGACGGTATCCGCTGGCATTGCCGTGCGTATTGCTGTTACAGAAAGCGATTTTCGGATTTTAACCTTAATCGTATTTCTGAGTGCGTTATAGGAAACAAAGTCGCATTAGAAAATGAAGATATCGTATGGACAACGTTTGTTGATATTGTCGTCAATGCACACCCTGCACTCGATGAGGATGAAAGATCTCTTGTGCTTAACGACTACGGTCACAATGATAAATTTTGTCTCCGTGTAAGAGGGGCTCAAGTTGATTACACCATTCAATATTATCGGCTAGGTCGTCATCCCGATACTTGTTCGCCTAAGCAACATCCACTCATTGTAGAAAATGCCGAAGAACTCTCTCCCTACCTTTTTAAGAGTGATACGCAATGAACATTCATCAATATTTGGATGCAGTGAAACAAGGCCGTCCTATCAATGTACACCGTTTCAAAAAACTGCTTCAGAATGAGGGACTCAAATTAGACGATGTTGGCAATATAAGTCATGTGAAATCGGGGAAGTACGTCGTCAATGTCTTAAATACAGAACTATTTGAAAATTGGATGCATAGGTTTGCACCGAGCAAATCACGGGTAGATGCATCGACGCGATTAGGTGACTCCCACCTTCACAGTACATCGGCTACCTATCTCATTGCTAAGCAAGGAAAAGTAAATAGTCCTGATTTTGTAATAAAGTGCTCGCAAGAAAGCAGAAATAAAGACGTTAATAGTGATTGGAAAGACAAGACAGCAATACTCATTGAAAACAGTGAATGCTACACGCAAAGCTCTGCGTTTTTAGCCAACTTAGGGATTACAGAAACTAATCATAAGCTGGTGATCTGGTCTCAGGGCAATGCTGTTACCCACCCGCTGACGGTCTCACTATTAAGTAAATTCAAACATCTATTGTACTGTCCAGATTACGATTTAGCAGGCATTGAAATCTACGAAACGTTATCTAAAACACTCGGTGAAAAGATAACGTTCGTAATGCCTGACAATCTAGAAGACTACAGCTCACAGTGTCGCGCACCAAAGGCCGATGTTCATTATATTAAAGCCCTTAAAAAGGCTAAAAAACATGGTTTCACACCTATGATTGCCCTGCTGACGAAAGGTATGGGTGTACTAGAACAAGAAGTGATTATACGAGAAAAAATATGAATACATGTCCATTTACAATAAATTTGAAAAGAATAATCGCTATAGATTCAGCAGGATTTGCGTATGTCGAGGTCCCTCTTAATGGTAATTTGGTTTTACTGGGGACAGGAAACTTAGGCAAATCAAGTGTTGTAAATGCCGTTCGTTTTTTCTTTTTGCCTGATATTAACGTTAATCATGCTGATAAAAAGTTTGGATTCCTTTCTGGCTCATCTAACTCTGAATCTTCCTACTACACAAAAGACCAAATCTGGAACCATTACTTCCCAACCCAACACAGTAAGCTAGTACTTGAAGTAGAGCATCAGCTGGTGGACGGAACTACTCGCCAACATTGTCAAATCATATCCCAAGGTTCTAATTACCGTCTTAATCGAATATTTTGTCCTGAGCCTTATGAAAATATCCAGCATTTATTCTGGAACAAACAAGGCATCGCAGGAGAGCGGCCAGAGAAAAATACCGGTGACCGGATATTAGGTCTATTAAAGACTATTCAATCCAGTACTAAACAAATCAATCAAGTAGAGCAATTGACTGAGGCCCTTTATCACGTCGACATATTACGACCGGATCTCTGCCCCTTTGTTATCTTTCCAATAAAAGACATAGATGCACAATCTGTAAACTCAATAAGAGCGCTAATTAAAATGCTATTTAACCAAGATGGCAGTTCTTTGCGTTTGATGTCCGGTACAGCTATAGAGGCTAGCTTAACGAATGAAGAAAAGCTGGAAATGGATATTGGTGAATTAATAAATGAGCAAAAAGCCTTAAAGCTGCGAAAAGAAAAACTGAATAAGCTGAGAGCTGCTGAGCCCCGATTTATAGCACTAAAAAAACATTACGAACGGTTGTTAGAAGAAAAAGATACGGCAAAAAAGTTCGCAGAGCGACTTTTATCGACAAAAAAAGTTAAAAGCGACCTCGAAAAAGAGAATATCCAGTTAGGCGAAAGAAGGGCACAACTGGAGGAAAGACTGAACTCCCATAAACGTTCTGTAACAAAAGCTGAATCTGACATTTATAGCCATAAGAAGAGACTTAAAGAGATAAGTACGCACCTTAGTCGGAATTCTGAACACCTCAAACACTGCGAAGAGCTATGTTATCCATACCCTAAAAAACTGTCAGTAGCAGAAGTACTCGACATGTTAAAAGGTGACCTTGAGGACAAAAAAATAGAGTTAGAGCAGTACACTGATCAGAATACGCGAAACATACGCATTGCTGAGCTTGAAGAGTTGATAAATACCAAGAAAGGGGAAATTGGTACACTCAAACGAAAAATAGAAAACGAAACCTTTCAGTTAGTCAATCAGATTGATAAAGAGGCGTGGGAAGTTCTACTTTCTATCAATCCTCGTCTAGGCAACGCAAACCCCGGAAGACCCCTTCTAAACGAAGAAGTAACCTCAATACTTCAATTTACCTCATTGTTCACAGCAAATGGCACACGCTTTTCGTTTTTTGATGAATGGATTGATAAGATAACTCAATGTGACTCGCACGCCCCTGAAAAAGAATTGGATGATAAAGAAGCTGAATTGAAAGCTCACATGCAGGAGTTAAAAAACCTAAATAGCATGGATGGCGAGCAAACAATAAACATAGCGAATAAGATAAAAATTAAACAAAAAGAAATAGACGTCCTCAAGAGCGATATACCAGCACTGGAAAATTACGAATACGTCAAAAAGCAGACCGCTGAACTAAAAGAAGAGGAATGTTTAAAAGCATCAGAACTGTTTAAACTAGAAGAGAGTCATGCTCTGCTCGTTGAGACGCAGACTAGGCTTTTTGATCAAGCAAATGATATCAAGAAGCAGCACGCAAAAGAGCAGCAGGCAATACAGCAGTTAGATGTGCTTATAGGACGGTACTCTACCTGCGAAGATCGTTTCGACGTCCTCAAACAAGCGTTAGCTGAACATCAATCAAGCAATGGCGATGATTCATGCGAAGCGGCTACAGAGGAAGAGATGACCTCACTGGTTAAACTACTCGAAGCCTCTGAGGAAGCGGAAACTACCATTAAAGATGAATTGAAAGACATGATGTATCAAGGCTTGGTCGAAGATACTTACGGATTACTTGAGGGTAATCACTCACGCGAGGCAATCAAGAGCACTTTTACCAGCTTGTCAGATCAATTTTCGTTGCTCGATAAAAACCAAGAGATTCTATCGCACGACACAAGTACACATAACTCGTTAGTTAGAAGTAGACTTGAAAGGCTAAGTAAAACAAAAGAGAAGATTGCATTAACCTTACAAAGAATAAATTCCGATTTAGCTAATGCGAAAGTAAACGATCTCGAAGCGGTGAGGTTGAGTCTCACGTTAAATGCGCATTTTGAAGACCTTATTCAAAGCTGGGTAGAGTTCGATGACTTGGGAGACTCAACGTTGCCCGAAACGTGGTATAACCGCTTGAAGGAGTTTTTACATTCTGACGCTATTAATCAGAAAGACGGCAAACTCCGCATGGACAATATTATCCAAGCAGCTCGCTATGAAACGAAAAAAATTGACGCGCCGTGGGACCAGAAAGACCAGTCAAACTCAACCAAGATGCTCATTAATATGCACCTCTGCGATATCTTCATCCAAAAACTATCGAGTGAAACGAGTCACATTGCGTTTCCACTTATTATGGATGAAGTTGGAAGTGTAAGTGAAGAGCAATTCCCTGACCTTATGAAAGGTCTGAACAACAAGGGCCATTGGTTAATTGGCGTGACAACCCATGGAAAAAGCGGGGAATTGATAGCAAAGTTTACTCAGCACCTTGTGATGGACGAAGCAAAAACTTCTAAACCCTATAGCAAATCGAGACGCAATGTCTGTTACCCCATCGACTTAGAAAGAACTGAACGCCTTATCGTCAAAGAGCAAGGCTCCTTTTTAGAGCACATATAATGGCTGTATCTATTCAAAAGCAATTTAGTACTGTTGAAACCATTCAGCTTCTTTTGAGACATCGTGAAGTCCTGTTTGGTGTCATTAGCGCGAGCGATGATGTGCATGGAAACGCTATATCAGAGATGATGTTTCTCAGGCTCGTAGCTGAATATCAACACAGTTTTAGCAGGGATGTAAGAAATGAAATAGCACTTGTATTTGACGTTAACAACCTACTTCAAGCTAAAATCATCAATGATAGGAAACACACTGATAACACGACCAAGCTTTGGTTCAACAGCAGCGTTATGGAGATTTTTAGACTCTGTAAGATAAGTCTTTTTCGCCCTATGACGCAGACTACTTTAAAGGCATCGATGACTCCGCTTTGGTCCGTATTAAAGGAAATAGAGTCACAACAAATCTCTGTTACACCGGGTACTGAAGACTATCAAGACTGGCTAGGTGAAGTTAACCATCGAATAACTGAGCTGTTAGGTAATATAAAAGCAAATATAAGTAAGCTTCAGCAGGCTGGTGACATCTTTCAGAAAGAAGAAAAAAGTACATCGATAACTGTGACTCAGCAAATGTACCAAGAAGCAGCAAAGCTTTACAGGCGCGAAGTAGAACCGTTGAGAGTATTCCTTAGCAAGAGTACTCGATATGAGCAGGGGGATGGAATTTACCTTACCCTAGAAAGTTTTGCCAAGCTTTTTTCCCGTTTTGGCGACACAGAATCACAAAACATAATTAATAGCTTCCAAATTCAGTATTTAGAACTATTCGAGCCCATAAAAAAAGTATCAGATAACATTAGTGTCTACCTTCGTAAAACGAAGAACGCAATCGTTGAGCACAATGCAATCCAATCGGCTTTTGAAATAATAAGAAACGCGTACAAAACTACCCTAAGTCACAATAAGCGAAATAAATATATCAATTATAGGGAATTACGTGAACTCGGTGCTTCTAAATCACTTACCTCAATTGGCCGAATATCGCCATGTAAACTGGACAAAAGCCCATCCTATTTAAACACTGTGTTTAATGAGTTAGCGCACAGAAATTCTAGTCAGCTTACCGACTCAGAAGAACGGTACCTGTTTGAAGAGTCAGTTGACTCTACCACCAGCAAAAAAATTAGACATACTTTAAAGCTCAACGCGTGGATAAGTGACCTGACATGGCCAATAGACCAAGACTATATCAAGTTCGCATACGATAAGCTTAGTGGAGAATGGAAAGAGTTCTCCATTCCAGATTTGTTAGAGATTAGCAGTAAATTACACACATCACCTGATTACTCTGTAAAACTCACCAATGAATACAATGTTATCGAAGATGAGAAACACAGATATGAATATCGCGTCAGGTTATTAACATCAAAACCGAAGGAATGAGGGCTGAGTCTTCAATGAATACTGTATCTACATTTAATGACGCTAGCGCAGCGTTATCTCAATCTATCTATCAAGCATTTAGCAACGGCTCTGTTATAAATAGGAAAGTATATAGTGAGGCTAATGCTAGCTTTATCGAATACCCAGAATACCGAGAAATAGCAGTTAATGAAGGACATTATAAAAACCTTTATTGGCATTTGGGGTATCTACTTGAGCATGATAGCGACGGCGATTATTATCACTTAAGTAGAGCTCAAGAGCAGGATTCAGATACAGACGATTTTGATGAAGCAAGCCTAAAAATCATGGCCATACTGACAATCGTATCAAGATTTGTGACAAATAGAGGCCAAGCAATAGACACCTTAACCTTACCGATTCAAGGTATAAGTAATGCAGATGTTGATGCTATTGCTGAGGACGAAGAAACGCTATCTATACTTAAAAGTCTGAAATTAAAAGACTGCTATGATGCTTTATCATTTCTCAGAAAAAGGGGGTTTGCATTTAAGGTGGACAACAAAAGGCATGTTCTCAGTGAAGGTGCTAAGTCCATGATAGACACTATTATTGAGAGGCAGAAATCTTTAGAAATTGAGTAAAAGCAAAAGCTATAACACTCTTTCCCAATATTTAAGCGCGGTATACTTTTTTCATCGAGGGTAACGAGGGAGCTAACCCAATGACAAACATCGATGTACGTACTGATGCAAGAAGTCAGCAATATGCTATCTGGGCAAGGTATCAGCGCAGAAACACTGCTTGATGCAATAGCCAATCAGATGAAAGAATCTAAGGGCTAAGTCGATGAACGATCTTCAAATTTTTGGGGCTGCGATGGTTCTGCTGGGATTTATTGCTCTTCTTGATGGGTTCTATTGGCTCAGGAAACGAGACTGACGTGCCTGCGCCCCCCAATACGCAGTTTTGGAAAAAGATAACGTTTATTATGTTAAATAAAACTCTTTTGCTGAAAGGGCTTCCTATGATGTCCTTTTCCAGTGCGCACTCTTCGCCTTTGCTGTAACGTTAACTATAAACTATCCCTGTGTCACCGACGCTAACTGGCCCCAATGCTCTCGCACTTGCTCTCTCTGAAGCTGGGTAGAGTTTAAGTAGAAGGTAATCGTTAGGCTGCGCAGGGGTATTTCGATTATTTTCGTGATAAGCTCTATGTCCCGGCAGCGATTAGGCTGATAGCGCTTTACGGTGTAAAAGGTAAAGTAAAACCCTGTTAAAGTTAAGAAGGACTGGATGAATGGAAGGTGTGATAAACGTAAGACTGGAAACGATAACGCTACGTATATCCGACCTATTACCAACGCTAGATGACGACGGGCATGAACAATTCATATGTGAACTGTTCGGTAATCGCTCTATTGATGATCTCGAAAATAATGAACCTATTTACCAAAATAGCGAACCTGCTGTCAGTAGAGATGAGTTGCACACATTAGCTGAGCGCATAATAGGGTACACAGACTACTCAATAGAACGTGCAAAAATGGTCGTCAAAAATGTGTTAAATACCATTCCTAAGCGCCTTGATGACTTAATTGATTACACTAGTGAGGCACGCCTGTCTGATTTCAAAGAAGACGCTCGCCTCTTTCTAATGGCCCATTCTGAAAACAACAATTCTTTAGAGACGCTTGAACAAATAGAGTTGGCGTTTCGCAATCTACCTGATGACATGGTTTCGATGTTTTGTAACACACAGATGCACAAGAGTAGGGCTATCAGCGATGACATGATAGAAGGATGTACAGAACGCCAAAAAGTGCTCTACAGAGCTTGCAATTATTATTTAAACCACCGGCTAGGTTTTCATAAGAATTCAATGTGGTTAGCCTATTGTATTAATAGTAACAACTTTGGTTGTGCTGATGGCTGGATTCATCGAGATGGACTATTGTGTAGCCTCACCCATTTTGGGTTCAAAGATGACGAAGCTGTAGTCAATTTAATCATGAGTTCAATGGATTTCTTAGAGCAATACTTCACTAAGCAAAGTGAAGTATTTGAAGGGGAAGAATCAGACCAATCGATTCAATATTGTAAAGATGGCGGCATGTACATTGACGTTATGCTCAATGCTATGGAGTATTTGGTAAAAAGAAAACAACTAATAAATGACACTGAAAACAGCGAATACAAACAGATTAAAGATCTTCTATTGCTTCACAAACATTTATTCAGCGATATCCAGTTCCTTAAATATATGACCCACCTACTTGCTTTCGATGAATATACCGGATTCATAAAAGAGCAATTCGAATTGATAAAGAAAATTGCCAATAAAGATTATGGACCAGAAGGCCCACCAGAGGATTTGTATTTTTTTCTCGATGCGTGGAATTTCATAGTCTTCGACGAAGTAGTTGAAACTGGAATTATGTTGTCGCCTACATTTGTTAGGTCGAAATATCATGGCCCCTCTTTGTTGCAATTTTCATCTGTAGTGCTTGATTTAATGAAAAGCAATCGTCTCGATCAGCAACTGGAAGACATGGTAAAAGGCTATTTTGAAAACTATTTGTTTTTACTCGTCAATGATAATTCCCATACTCATTTTCTCTTTAATGAAATATTAGAAGTCTCACTAAAAGCAAAAGATTTCTTCGAGAATCATCACGTAGTAAGAGTTATGTCCTTGCTGGGCCATGAAGCTTCGCAGAAAGCACTTAAAAAGTTTTATTAACCTTCTCAACAGAAGTGGCTAAGGTACCAGACAAGAAGGGGGGCACAGAGCCCCCTTTAACGGGAAGTAAACGTAGACTATTCAAAATGTATGTGAGGAGGTTTTGTGGAGCTAAGCATAAAGTGTAATACATCCAGCAGGGGGAGCTCTGTTCTTTCGTAACAATCTTCTTCTGTGACTAAAAGATCTCCTACAATATCATAATCTCTAAAAAGCCTTTTCAGAACGGTTATTTTCCAATCTGGATCATATGAAGTGTCTTTAAATACTACATGAAATTCTTCGTTGGAGAAAAAAGGGTGCCTGAAAATGAGGACAAAATATTCATCTGAGTCATCGTCAGAATCGTATTCGTAGACGTGTCGATAATACTCCTCGCCTTCGGTAGGGATTGATATTATAGCGCCTAAAATATTTTCTTTCTCCAACAGAGCTCTAATTAATCCCCCCAACGAATCATACAAAAGAAAGCCATCAATCATTTCATAGAAGTTATCTGCCGAAACAGGCAGTATAGCGATACCGCTTCCTTCGATTGTCTCGTCAGCGTTTAGCATTTCCTCCAAAAATGACGTCTCTTTCTTGACTAATCCGTCTGGGGTATTCAGTAGGGAATGATGGCTTAGCAACACATCTTCTATGAAGATATTAGGGCTTAAGGCTATTTTTAAGGGGTTTATCGACCACAAAGTATGCCTTTTAAGTCCAGCAGGGTATATCGCATCGATGTCGTCTAAGTGTCCTATCGTCAACAAATTACGCCTTTTAACTTCAACTGGGTATTTTGCATCGATATCGCTAAAGTAGAGCTCATAGCTTGTGGTGTCGTAGTCTGTGAGTTTCCATCCCGGCGTATTAAGGTTTAATCCACATTTGAATAACTCGCCAAGTTCAGCGGTATGTGGCTTCAGGATCAATGATGTGCCTTTTTTATCGCTGCGACATTTAACTACGTCTGAACTAATGACCAAGGCCTTATAAAAATCGTGGAGCGTTATAGGTTCATCACATAAGGCTTTATATTGCTGCGTTTTAAGTGACGTATTAATGTCGGCGATCTTCTTTTTATCTCCTTTCATTATTGCGACAAGTCCTTCTTTGAGCGTTTGCGTTAGCACCACTTCAATGTATGACTTATCCTCCTGTTTGATTTTGACTGGACTAGTCTCAATAGGCAGCTGATTTATGGCATTTAAAAATGGCATTAATGAAGACTCGGATGTCGGCCATAGTATCCGCCCACCATTTTCATGAACACTAGAAGCCAAAGAATATAAAACGGTCAGAGGGTCAGGATAACTGTCAGCAGAAGAGGGGTTGTGACTCAAAATAATTTCTCCATGTGTATTTATTTCTAAACTATAGAGCCACTCGCAGAATGGCAAAGTTAACGCATAGGAAATATTGCGCATCTCGCAGTTCAGTCAATTATTAAGTATGTGCAAAAAGGTAAATACACGATATTTATCGGGCCGGGATGCAAGACAATCATAAAAATAAGGAAAGATCCCCTATTGCCTTTAGGTGCGTGCGGGTATGTTATTAGTTAGGATAAATCTGTTCTTGAAAACTGTTATGGCAGGCATGTTGTTTCTATCAACATTTCTCCTCGTTTATATATGACACTCCTATTTGGGGTTGCATGTTAAATAAGTAGGTTAGTATCAATTGTACAAATCAACTCAACATAGGCGTATGACATGTCAGATATACATCGAGAAAGTACTGTTAACCTAGCTAAAGCGGTTAAAACCATTAACACCGCACGTAATCAACTCGCCCCGCTGGTGGCTGATGCTGTCATTTCGGCTGTAAATTCTAAAAGTGCCGATTCTCAACTACTTGAAGTGCTTGGTCTTATCTCTGGCCAAGGCGTAAGCGCAGAAGAGTTAATTAATGCTTTGCGCGAAGGCATTAGAGCGCGAAATAAATAATGCAGTTAAGATGGCCTCTGGGCCTTAGGTAATAGACAATACATGCATATCAGGATTAATCATTATGGCCAGTAAAATTGAATTTAAACTCATCAATGTGGTACCGCATCGAGCACTGCGCGACAAAGGGCATGCCAAATTTGCCATCTATGAGGATGATGAGCAAGTAAACTGGTTGTGGATGACGAATGACGATATTAACGCCAACATCAAAGAGTATCCTGACCAGCGTGAATACTTAATACAGGGCTTAATTTGATAACCTATGGATTAATCGACTATTGAAAAGTTCGGCTCAATTAGCCATCCAATCCGTTACAAAAATTAAAGAGACATATTCATGGGCTTTAGAGGTCTTAAAACATCTTATGGTGATAAAGATGTGTTCTTTATCACTCCATTTGGTGACAAATTTAAACTGCATGTGGAGCCTGCGTACCGCAATAACGGGACACATAATTTAGATGGCTATTATCCGCGTTATTTCAAATCTATTGGGGCAGCTAAGGCATCTCTAACCAAATTTCTTGGCAAGCCACCTAAGTGGATAGATGTTCAAAGCAATGCCGATTTCGAATCATTTGAATAAAGTTAATGAGATGACTTAATGAAAGTTTCTATTAGAAAAGGTTTACCGACTAAAAAGTCACTATACGAAATTGCCGATAGTCTCAAAGTGTCGATCAACTCACTAGATAACCGTTCGTCTATGGATGAGGTTTCGTGGCAGCATCACAACGTCGAAGCCATGCAAGCGTTTATGGAGACATTGAATAAAGCAGGGTTTGAAGTCTATGGTTACGAGTCTTACAACCCTAAGAAGTTAAGAGCTGGCAGTTTTCGTATCAAGCCTCAGATAAAGTAAAAGGGCCAGCAATGGTTAAACACAAAAGGACCCATAATGATTAGATTCTTCGCCGACGATGCAAAACAAATTACAGATCTCACATTTATCGGTGATGCCATTGACCTACCATATTATGACTTTGTGGTGGGTGTTGAACCGTTAAGTGGAGGAACCTCGATAGCATACAATAACGGTGAAGGGGAGGCGTTGAAGACGCACCTGATGAGCCTTAACGAGACTACTGTTTTGCATTTAAGCCACCAGCCACAACCACCGAAAGAAAGGTCTGAGGATTTAATAGGTAGTATATTCAATCGATTGGAGGTGAAGCCCATAAAAGCTCGTTACGGCATTGCAATTCTCCAACCACAACACAAACAGGACCAAGTTACATTTGTTAACACACCTGAAGAGCTTCTTGGAGACGGTGTTGTAGAAGAATCGCCTGAAACATTACTTTCAATGCTCAAAGAAAGAATCATTGATAATGCAGAGCATGACAGTAATTAAGGTCAAAGCAATTCACCAGATAATGTTAGCTTAAAAATCCGACCCAAAAAGGTTTACCATGATAGAAACAATGCCTCCCATAACGCATGTACCACCTCGTTTAAACGAGAAAAACATGAATAATATACTGCTTCGCATTGCTCACTACTTTCCAAACTTAGATTGCATAGGAAAGAAGCAGTTTCTATCGGAATTATTTAATGTTCGCTGTATTGATGAATGCATATCTGATGAATGCGTTTTTCAAAACATTGAGCCAGCCGTCGATAGAGATGAGCTAAAAGAACTAGCTGAAAGAATTATCGGTTATACGAACTACTCCTTAGTCCAAGCAAAAAAAGTGGTAAGGAATATTCTCAATACAATTCCAAAACGTTTTGATGACCTTATCGATTACACCACAGAAGAGCGGTTGAAGGCTTTTAAAGAAGCGGCCAACTTTCACGTATCAGTTCATACAGGAAACGAAATTCATTTAGATACGCTCGATGGCATAGCCAACGCCTTTGAGCAACTCCCAGACGTCGCTATCACGCTATTTGGCAATTCACAGATGGATGAGAGCCGAGCTATAAGTGATGAAACGATAGAAGCCTTAACAGTTCGTCAAAAGATGCTCTATAGAGCTTGCGATTATTACTTGAATCACAGAGTCGGATTTAAAACCAACACCATGTGGTTAGCTTGTTTTATATCAAGCAATAGTTTTGGCTGTTTGGATGGATGGCTACATAGGGATGGCGTGCTTTGCGATAACAGACATTTTGGGTTTAAAGACGACGATGCTGTTGTCGAGCTAGTTCTATCGTCGCTAAGCTATCTTGATGAATATTTTAATCGACAAGTCGAATATAAAGGCGTGAGTTCTAATGAAGCTAAAAGCTTCTGCCGAACTGGCTCTATGTATATCGAGGCCATGCTTGATGCAGTCGAATATATTGTAAAAAGCAGAGAAGCAAAAGGAGAGATCTTTGACTATGCCTACGAGAACATAATGGCTTTGCTTGATGAACACTTACTATTATTGGACGGTCGTCAAGAACTGAAGTTACTGACACATAAAGTTGCATTTGATTGTGTAACTGGCTTTACCCAACGTCAATTCGACTTGTTATATGAAATAGTCGAAGGTGACTACGGAACCCAAGGGCCACCTCCAGACATGTATACTTTTTTTGATGCATGGAACTTCATGGTATATGGCCAACAACATGGTATCAAAGCTATGTTGGGCCCTTTGTTTTTAAGGTCTAATTATCATAGGTCGTCATTGACAGAGCTGTCTAATTTTGTCACTGCTCAACTGGAGAGTGATGGGCTCGAAAAGTATTGGGAAGACATGTTCATGGGATATTTCACAAACTATTTATTTACTTTAGTTAACAAAAACTCCCACAGTCATTTTCTGTTTGATGAGATATTAGCCGCTTCTTTGGATGCCAGATGTATCGTTGACAATAAAGATGTTGTAAGGACAATGGCCGAACTGGGCCATCAACCATCAAGGCAGGCCATGAATGAATATTGTTAAGCGTTGCGCGTAAGGTGAGCGTTTAAATACAGGGTTGCGTCCTTGGTAAGTACATTACAGTAACGGTATTGTTTTTTCATTTCCTTATAATAGTGGAGAAAGTTAATTTATGAGTAATACCGAGCAAAAATTCCCCGTCAATGAAGTCCATGCTGCATGGCAAGAAGGTTATGACGCATATGATGAGAATATCGAACACCCAGACCCACCATACGAAGATGGTTCACTTGAAGCCGAGTCATGGCTTGATGGGTGGGATGATAGACAAGAAGATTTAAAGCAACAGGAGAAGTAGTGAAACAGAACGAGCAGCGCAAAGAAGTACCGCCTGTATTAGTTAAAACATGGTATGAACTTATCAAGAATGGCCCGGACAATGAAACACGGGAACATGCACAGAAAATGTTGCTTGGAGCATTTGGCTCTCATCATGAGCTAGAAAAATACCTTAAAAAGCACAGGCTCGTCTAATTACTTCTAAAGTCGTAAACAATAAAAAAGGCACATAGTGCCTTTTTTTGTACGTATGGCCACATCAACCAATAGCGTTTTTAAAAGCTGTTCTTCATGCACGAGCAGCAAAATTAAATGAAATCACGTTAGTGCGTTTAGGCTCAAAAAAGTGCTTAAGCTTTAAATTGGCAGAGTGGTCTATCGATACGCTATCACCTAAAGCGTTCTGTATATCACTGAAAACTCTTGCGGCTTGAAAGTCTTTAAACGTCTCTGGCCAATAATAGACCTTGCCATCTGAGGCAGTGATATGAAAATAGTAATTCCACGATTTCGTCTTATAGTCAGGGCTGTGGTTCGCTATACGGCAGACTAGGCTATTTCCGTCCTTTATAGCCTTATGTAGATCTCGAAGCTCTTTTTCGTCAGCAGATAATAATAATTCGTTCATGGTTTAGAAACCCTTCGTTATGTCACTTGAAATATAATACGAAGAAATAGGAGGCCTTCGATTTATTAAGAGGCTAAAAAATCTAAGTTAACGGATCAGCCTGAAAATAGTGATTAAAGGAGTTATACGGAAGGATAAGACTCAGGAAAGAAGAGGTGATGAAACCCAACGAATGCCTTATAAAAAGGCATTCGATAGATATAAATTGACGAAAGTATAATTAAAGGCCATAGAAGCGCATAATGTAATTAAAAGAAGCGGAAATAACACCCTCATCTATGGTATACAAAATAAAAGCGAATGCCCCGACTAGCAGGCCACCAACAACTATTTTATGCATTAATGCATTTTTCCGTAATATATAAGAAAGGGAATGACCGATCCCTAGAAACACCGGAAGAATGTGTCCTACGAACAAAACGATGGTGGTTATAATCATTGTAAAGAAGCCATCGATAACGTTGCGATACTCAAGAAAATTAGCAAGTGGGATTGCAACTAAAAAAGAAAGTAAAACGAGGATATTTAAAAACCACCTTTCAGCAACACCTTCCTGTCTGACTTCAGTATTTTCATATGCAGCCTTGGCATCTTTTTCTAACATATCAAAATCATGACTGGTTTTTTCTGCCAGCTTTATGCCGCACGCTAGAAGGGGGAATAGAAATAAAAGAGGCATAGAGGTTGATAGCATGACTTTGTTTACATCATTAGTCACAATGGCTATATATAAACTGATAACGAAGGTTATTATTAGAAAAGTCGCCCCAGTATGGCCTGTTCCTCTCAAATCTGCTTTATAGCTTCCTCTATAAGGGTCACGGACAGTAACATTGCTATGGTAAACTGTATTCAAGTCACTATGCATTTCTCTATAACTTGATACAACAGCTTTCACCAAAGCGAATAAAGCTAAAAGTACAAAATTAGCTATGGGTATTAATGGGATAATAGACGTTCGAAGGAACTTAAACATTAACGTTTCCTTGTGATTTTCAAATTTAAAGAGGCTACAACCTAGAGTTAGGACGGCGAATATTACATTAATCTGTTCGGGACAACGCCATTAATATGTATCATTGGGCTTTCATTAGAAGCGCTGCCAGCCTGTCCGACTAAATCATCTTCATTAACCCTTTGTTTGTATTTCTCGATCTTCTTAGCAATGTATACCAAAGACAACGTTAGCTCCTGACGGTGTTTATTAAATGCTTCATCATCCAAATGTCGAGAACATGTCATAATGCCTGTATAACGCAAGCGGGGAAGATTGCGCCATATTTCGCTAGGGTCATTAATTCCATGGTGCGCATAGAACCCAATTAGCTCAGTGTCTGCGACTTCACCATGGCTAAAACAATAAGAGCATACCCCTGTATCAAAGAGCAAGTCAGATGGCTTTTTCTTACCTTGAGTTTCTAAACAACTCGCGCAAATATTCGTTGCTGGAAACGACACGGTTCGTAGATTTTCTTTGAGCGTATCGACTAGCTCGTCTTTGAGAGACATCGCTTTACTATTTTCTTCAGCTACTTTTGCTGCTTCACTCTTTAAATATTGCGTGCGAACAAACAACACCACACACATCACCGTGGGCAAGACGAAAAAGAGTGGGATTATGAAGCTATTTAATTCTGTCGCCGAATGGGCCCACGCAAAACTTAAGCTTACACAGGCCACAGCGACGGCGACGCTTTTAATTAAAGATGGCAGAACTAGCATCCAATTTGATTTCATAATTGACTCATTTGCTAAAAGTGGACAGTGGGGTAATTGTAAGTGCTTTATCATTAACGCCAGTTTATTAACTCGACTTTTAGACGCGCTTATTGCAACTAAGCCAAATTAGATACAGGTAATTCAGTGTAGCCCTCTGGGTATCCCATAAATTGCTCGCAAAAATGTGGATGCAAACCACCAGCGTTAGCGCCAATTGCCATAATTTCACCAACAAGGCCACCTAACTTGCCCGGCCTTGTCAGGCGGCTTTTACATGAAAAGTTGTTATTGCCGTCTTTTCTCAAAAGCGTGCTGTATAGCCCTTCATAGCGTTGTTTGGGAACATTCAACAAATGACACTTTCCGTTAGAAAAAATGGTGTCAGAGTGAGCTACGCCGCGTGTAGGCATGCAAGTAACCTGCTTGCCATTGAACACCCACCCAGCATCTTCACGTTTTCCTGCTATTTGTTCATCCGTAATGTGGGTATTACCCTTTTCATCGTCAGATTCTTCGAGCATGCGGATTGAATCGAAGATGGATTTTGCAATGTCGGGGATGATGGCATTGCCCAACGAATTAATGCGTTTGGTTCGAAGCTTGATAGATTTCGGGTTCTCGCATACGGCATTATTTAATACCCACTGGGGAGCCTCCTCCAATAGGGGCATTTTGAATGGTTTATCTAAATTGGCCAATGCAACCTGACGAACATGGTCAAAGACATTTCGTTTGCTTTTACCCGCGCCAGTTGAGGGAAGGTACGCAACGATATAAACACGATGTCTATAATGAGGATAGTTAAAGGCAGTAGCGCTGATCGTTTCCCATTCAACGGTGTAACCTAGCTTGCATAAACGCGCCACGATGTAATCAAGTCCTTTTCTATTCAGACGTTCCGCGTTTTCAAATACACAGTAAGGTATTTCTAGATCTTCTATTATTCGTAGCTGCTCATGAACCAGCGAAGACTGTGTACCATCAATACCTGATTTATCAGTTAAATTAGCACTTGATACGTTCTGACATGGGAATCCCCCTGTAGCGATATCAGGGAAGGGCACGACGCCCTCAAAGAAGTCTTCGTATGTCACGGTTGAAAAGCCAGTCTCTTCACAAGGCACAATGTCTTTATCGGTCATCGCGCTGTGATAAGTAGATGGCACGCCTAAGTCACAAATATCACCCGCGTTCTCCATGTTGAACTTTTCATCTAAGAGGCGATTATTGTATGAGTCGGTTTCACTGCAAAGTAAAGTGTCGATATACCCGCTCTGTTTTGCTGCAAGAGAAAAACCACCTAAGCCAGAAAACATGTCGAGATGTTGAAAACGCTGCATATAAACCCTTAATGCCTTGTATATGCATTCTAAGGTACAGCGAATTAATATGATGCAAGGGGGAGGGTTACGCTGTCCACCGAGGACAAAAGAAAAGGCCATTCTACGATTGAATGGCCTTCTGCTAGTATGACTACTTTAACTGGAGATTATTTGATGTCTGTCAGTAGTTGTGGTGTACCAAAGTCTGAGAGATTGCCACCAGCTTGCGCGATTACTTTTTCCCAAAAGCTCCGTAGTGAATTCAATGCAGATTGAGAAGAATACGCTCTCCCTCCATTCAGATAACCGCCGCCAATAACAAAGACGTCCACTGAAGACAGTGCATCCGTTGGGATTGTACTTGAGTACTTGGCAAATTCAGCGTCAGGGTCAATGGTGCGAACACTTCCTCGCGCATAAAAACTGGATACATCGGAGTTCTCCAACATATCTGAAACTAAGATGAGGATCTTACGTTGCTCACCTGCATCAGAGAATAAGCTTTTTGATACGCTCATCAAAGACCCGGCAAGTTCAGTTTTGGGGTAAGTCTGTTCGCTGTCATGAAACGACGTTTTCAGCTTTTCATGCACAAGACGGATTGCCATTGTTTTTTGCTTTTCCATACATGCATCAAACTTATTCAGTTTAATACGGTTCATGGCGTTACGGCTGTCATTTGAAAGTTCAGTATCAAACGCACCATCAAAGGCGACATCCGTATAGCGACCTTGGGCATTTGCTGAAAACGGCACAATACGAATGCGGTCTCCAGAAGTTAACAATTGGCCCATTTGCTGATGCACTGTTTTTTTGAGATTAACATCAAGATTAACGGTTTGGTCTACCATCACAACTACGTCACGAGAGTAACTGTCTGGCTTAAATTCTGCTACATCAGCATAGTCATAACAGGAGATGATGTCATCGCGCTCTGTTTGTGCCACTGCGGATAGGCTGCATGCAGCAAGCATTAAAGAAATTAATGTCTTTTTCATTACAGTTTTCCTTCTGCTTTTAGTTTGGCTAGAAGTCGGGCACGCTGTTCTTCAGGCGTTTCCTTTTTCTTCTGCATCTCTTCCAATAACTGCCTTTCCACTTCTTCGTCTGACAATTCTGGCTCAGATGCTTCTTTGAGTAATTGCGCTTCCATTTCCTCATCAGACAATGGTGCTTCCGGCGTCATAGACTCAGGCTGTTCTGGCACTTCAACAGCCTGCTTAGACAGCATACTAGAATGCTCACTGTCCTTACTTAGGGTTGTTTTAGTGCGTCGGTTACGATTAGAAAGGGTTTGCTCGTGCTCTTCTTCAAGGAAGTCAAAGAAGGTCCTTTCTGACGCTGTATTGATAAGGTGATCTACACGGTCATTCATCGTCTCACCCGACAATTTCTTGGCCATGCGTGATTGCAAGTTGCTTAGTGTTTTTTGAGCGCGTTGAGCAATTGAACGGGCTTTAGAGTCCATCTCAGTCTCATATTGACCTTTGGTTTTGTATTTGTGGGTATTTTCCCATGCTACTTTTGAATGTTTGCCTACAAAGCCGAACTTAAAAGATACCCATGTAGCGAAAGCTTGTAACACGAGGAATAAGATGGCCAGCATACCAAATGTTGCCCAGCTGCCTTCTTTGGTTGCCTTACAAATCTCTGACTCCCCTTTTTCTCTTGCTGCTTTGGATACCTCAACCGCAGATGGAGGAGGGGGCGGGTTACTACCATAAAGATCATCGAGGTTAACCTCACCCGCTGAAGAGTCTTCATCACCAGCTACACACATCGTGTCTTGTGTCTGAGCAACTTCCAGCGTTTTAACGCGAACAAACGTAATGATGACACCAATAATTACAATAGCGAGCACTGCTAACGTGGTAAAGGTATGCTTTACACTTGGTGAACTCACATCAAGCCTATCAAGACGACGCTTGTACATAGGGTTATCTACATCAGATTCATCACCTATTTCAGGGTCTTTCGATATCGCATCTAATGATGAAGGCTTTTTAGGAGTCTTATCTGTTTGCCAATTGTTTCTAATGCGTTTAATAATACCGTTACGATAAATCTCATGTCCCATCAAGTGAGTTAAAAAGGCGAGAATCACAGCAAATGCAATCGCAACGATGCCGGTCATGATAACCCGTGTATTTTCAGATGCACTCAAGTCAATAAACCCGCTCATCGTGTAACTGAAACCCCATGCTTCAAGTACAAGTACGCCGAACAAGCCTAAAAGCATAAACGCACCAAGGGGACGACGGCCTGACTCACCGACTATCGCGAGGTATTCTTTACACGCATCATAGAAATCGCCGTCCTTATGAACCTTTGAGTAATGTTCATCATAATCCCTGCAAACGACATTTTCTGAATGAAACCATTTGCCGTTCATGTCTGGATTTTTAGCGAGAGAGCGCGTCTTAGGGAATAGGAAGTTATTGTATTTTACATTCTTCCACCATAGACGTAGGGATTCCCAATTTGTATAGGAAAAATAAAACAGTATAGATAGCGTGAACGCTACCACCATCAAAATATCTCGGTATGTATTGAGTAACTTAAACAAGTCCATCTTTTATCCTTTTACTACGGTTAACTCAAAAGCTTTTGCCATTAGATTACGCTTGTCTTGATAGATTAAAGCGCTCGCTTTTGTTGTGTTTTCGCCGTTGGTAGAAAACACTGTATCTGAGCACTTCATTAGAGCATTGTCGTCTTTGGCGTACATACGGACCAATACCGTTCCATCCCCTTTGTAAGTTTCTACAGTCACAGGATATTGGTAATCAGGTTTAACATTCCCGCCCTTGTAGTTCTTAAAGAAGGAGAAGAATGGCGTTGTCGTAGGGTCTAGCGTTTCTTTATCGATGCCAATTGGCCCAAGCGTGACAGCAGTGGTACCTGCTACGCCATACCACGAGTTGCCGTAAAGGTTTTTGATTTGCTCACCAACTTTCCTTTCCTGAACTGGTCGCCCCTTGAAGTCGCGTAAACGCGATGTAATGACTGGATCGGTATAAGCGCAGCTTCCCACGATAGGCGCTTCACTGTTCGCATTTGCCTTTGCAAAAAATCCCCAGCTGTCATCGTTTTGTTGCTCACCGAGCGCTGCCACAATGTGAGATTGATCAAACGACGATAGTGGTACACCGTCTAAGTCCAAGCTCTCCTTGCGCAGTGAACGCGAAGCGGTAACCTGTGGCTTAGGCTTCTTTCGCACCTTCTTTTCTGGAAGCGTATTAGTGACATTCTCGATGCGTTGCTTTTTGGCGCGTGCAACTTCAACCACATTCTCAACGGGCGCGGTATTTAGCTGCTCGGCTTCATCTGGCACTTCTTTATGGATGATATCAACTAATTCGAATCGACGGTTTTTGGCGCGGCCTTCACTCGTCGCATTTGACGCAACCGGTTGTGACTCACCAACTCCTTCATAATAAATATTGCTTTCATCCATTCCCGCTTGAGACAAAAGGAAAGCGATATAGGAAGCACGATTTTCAGATAGCTGTTGGTTATAGGCAGAGGAACCTGAACTGTCTGTATGCCCAACTACGTAGACTTTAGAGCCTTCGCCTAAGCCTTCAACATACTTCTTTAGAAACGCCTGAAGGTTCTTTAGCTTCTCAGGGTCAGTGATGCGATATTGAGAACTTTCAAATAAGGGCTTATCGCTATTAAGGGAGACTTGTGCGGCAATTACATCTTCTTCTGCATCCTGTGAGAAGGTCGTTCCCTTTTTTTCGTCGAGAGCAATACGCTCGAACTCAGGTTCAAAACCATTGGCCTTAGCCGCTTGTTTTAACTGCTGCTCCCGATAGTCTAAATAGTTGCCTATCGCACAGCCTGCGATGCCGCCGATTACCGTTCCTGCTAATGCTTTACCGGGATCACCTGTCGCTATCAAAGTGCCCACACCACCAACGGCAGCACCTCCAATACAACCTAAAGCAGTTTTAGACATGTCACCAATGGTGGCGCAACTTGTCATGAAAAATGGTGCGGTGAGCGCGAGCACGACCGATTTATTGAGGTGAGTTCTCTTCATATTTATCCCTTTTAAAATTCACTGACAGGTATTATTAATTATTTTATGACGGCGCAAGTAGTGAATGAATGCTTCGTTACACCGTCCTTGTTTCCTTTGCTATGAGCAAGCAACGCAATGCATTCGGCAACAAGTGTACAGATAAAATAATAATCGGGAAATCATAAGTTAAAGTTAATTAAAGGAAGGAATATCAGCGCTTAACTAAAAAAACGCCAATGGGTAATAGAGGAGGGGGAATGCTTAGATCACTGCATAGTGGATTACGCATGAAATGGCTACCACGAGAATATGCAAAAAGATTAAAGGATACTTGAAAATGCGCCTTAATGTGGGTGTGCCATTATTATCGTAGCAATAAATGACGCTACGTGTAGATAGTGATACCGAAAGTAAAGATGCACGATAATACCAGAATAGTAATAGCCCGACTGTTGCCCACCACATGTCGCGAGACGGGATATTAATCAGCCCTGCACCATCGCCCCAAGTATTTATGATACCGACTTGATACATCAAAATATTGTACACTATAGGTGCTGTTGCAAGTCCACCAGCAAAGTAAAGAAATAAAAAACGGTCCAGTTTTATTTGTTTATTCTTATGAGATTCACGTTTCTTTTTAGCTATGAAGTTCAACATATTGTTGACTAAATATATCGGTAATGCCACAAAACCGCGTGAACATTAAAGACGATAAAACCAATTGCATGAATTGTATAATAGATTATTGCTGCTCGCTTCTCCAAATATATACCCCCATCAACAGTCTTTGTAATACAATTTTTTCCTTTCAATTGATAAGGGAAGAGGGTTACCCAGAATTGAAGAAAAATAGCAATAAAGAACGTTACTGGCGATGTGAATCCATTACTCCCATTGCCATCTCTAAATGGTAGTAACCCCAAGTGATACAGAATCACGGGAAAGAGAAAGTTCGCTATCAAAGAAAGCAAGATCAAAAGAAACCACGGACTGTCTGTTTCAATTGAATAATTTTTAAAAAAGTGAAGTCGTAAGTTCATATGCCACTGCATAAGCGCAACCACCCAGTTGTTTAAAAGGGGCCGAAGCCCCTTTAGTTCATTGAGTATTATTCTTCGTAGACCGTATTTGCTGCTTTTTCTTTAAATATAACAGCTTGAGGTTCTATCGAATCCAAATACACTGTGTATTGTTTTGGGGGAACATCAGGCGTTAAGTCATCACCAGACAAAGGCGAACTATTAGACGCCATTCGAACATTAGAAGGAAACTCTATACTATATGTTCCAATTCCATCAGGCGCTTCTATACCTGCAAGTATGACCGTATTAGCTCCTAACCCTAAAGACACATTAAAGTCTTTGCACGGTCTAAATCGTGAGGTTTCAGTCGTACCAGCATAAAAGCCGTTGACAGTTAAACTGAAGTTATCATCCTTTGCTGTTCCGTTATCGCACACACGAATTACCGTTGAAGAACTAGCTACTATCAGTTGAAGAGTATTTGATTGCTCAATGACTTCACCTTGTGCATCCAATTTTTCCACAAATACTTCGTATGTACCATCAGCTAATGATGAAGGTAATGAGAAAAACAACTTATCTTTATAAGCGCTAAGAACCCTTACTTCCTCTCCCCCGATTCGAATAACATTATGCTCAGGATTTCTATCAAACCCTGAACCATCGATAGAAATTCGTTGATTAATGTACGCAGTAGGCTGGCTTAATGAAGTAATGATCAGGTCGTCTTTAACTTCCAGTGCATTAACTAATGTCTCAGACTTTTCAGGATTATTAGGATCATCAAAATATAAATACGCATCGTAAACCACGTTATCGTCTTTGAACAGTTTACCCGGCAGAGTCAATTTGGCTTCTGTACCGCCATTTGAAATGTCATGTAACATGTAAGAGCCAACAGATTCTGTACTCCCGCCTTTCAACAACATTAGTCGAGGCCGATAAGTAGATAGGCTAAGGTAATTATCTTTATATGGCTCCATCCCTTCGCCTCGAATATCCACATTAACAGGCTGAAAATCCGGTGCGACGACAGATGGGGCTATACTTATTAGATTTATCTCAGTCACATGAGTGAAATCAATCGAACCATCAATAGTATAGAAGTCATAAAGTGCTTTACCTATTGATATTGCACTTCCTGATAGCGCGGCAATGTCTTTAGCTGCCAATAACTGCCCAAGGACAGGCACAGATCGCAACGACCATTTAGCCGTTATCTTAGCAACTGATATGTCGTACTCTTTAGCTAGAGCTCCAATAAATACTCTATCCGTACCTAGTGCAACTAATGCATCAACCACATCACCTCTCAACGAATCAAAACCTTGACCATCACCAAGTGTTTCAGCGGTCTCTGCTATTAGAAAGTTACCGTGTTCAAATAAGAAATCTCTTACCTTATGCTTGTCAACCCTTGAAACTTTCAAGCCTGTTGAAAGAAGTTCTACCACGATTGGAACAAACACTTCATCAGTTAATGAACGTATAGTCGCATAATGCTTGGCAGTTCTTTGATTTGAATTCATCATTCCGGCACTAAGCATAGGTGCGTGTTCAACGTCAAATCCGGCAGTTAACACATTTACCGTTGATGACTGAACGTTGAAGATGGGGTTGCTTACCCGTGCAATTTGAAAAAAGCCATATTGGGGGGAGACTAAATTCGCATCCCACATTGTACTTACATGATAATCTTCGATTATAACGCCATTTTTATCAACGGCCTGAACTGCAAGGTACGAGCGGGTGTCATTTTCAACTACTACAGAGCCGCTTCTACTGCTGACTTTGATGTCATCAACTTCACCGGGGTCAAAATCAAAATCACTGGCAATAGCAGCGACAGAAACTGAAGCTGTGGTTGTTACCGCTTCTAAAGCATCACCATAAACAGTGGTAGTGTAAACATCAAAGCCACTTAAGTAATCGCTGTCATTCTTCAATGCCTCAGTAAGGTGCAATCCAAGTTTGACGACCTCATCCAATTCAAGCAATTCCTCGTAGACTGATTTATTTTCAGTGAGTGACAAATCAACGGGAATAGATTCTAGCATCAGCGATAGAGCCAATGTCTCTGGAGTAAGCTCAAGGGTCTCCATCCATGGGGCAGATATACCGCCTCCCACCCAATACGTTTTCTCACCATCAGACGTAGTGACAGTTTCTAGGACGTATATGCGCTCTGCACTAAGTGAATTGATTTCTACAAATGAAGTTCCCTGATCAACGTCGAAATCGGTTCCAAAACCTGTATCTAGTGTTAAAGACGAACCGGCGTTTAAGGGTAGGGCGCTGTCAATCGTTACACTTCGCGTATCATTGAATGCTCTAATAAAGAATGTAGCAACAACGTCGCCGTTTACAACAATGGCAGCTTCACCATCCTCATAGCCTTCATCGAGCACAACAGAATCGAAAGATGCAGAATGATTGGCGGTGTTATTAACCCCCTGCGTAAAGTTTTCACTCACGATACTGTAAGGCTGATTCAGGTTATTTCCTGATAAAGTAACCCTACCGTTATCATACTCTACTGAGTCGAGAACCATTGAGCCGACTGGTACAACGTTGATTCCGTAATTACCCGATATAAGACCACCAGCTGTTACCACAATATTAGCTCGTCCTATCATCGCTTCGGTACATTCGATAACATAGTTGCCGTCGATGATTTCGTAATCTACTTCAGTAGCTTCACCATCATTCTTAAGAAGTACAGTAACGCTGGCTGACGCAGGTGTATTGACCACCTCTATGACAGCGCTTCCACCTACTTCACACTGATTAGACGATGAAAAATCAGGGTAGCTAATACGTGTAATACCAAATGCTTCAGGGGTAAAGGTTGGGTCTGGCTCTGGCAAGCGAGCAGTTAAACTATCATCATCGATGATGTCGTGTAATCCGTCATTGTCGTTATCAATGTCATAGATATCGGGTACACCATCATTGTCGGTGTCTACTGGAGACAGTGGATTGCTGCCAGCCTCAACTTGATCAGAAATGCCATTTCCATCTGAATCAGTGTCGACAAAATTCGCGCTATTATCTTTATCAGAATTTTGAGGGAAGCGAATACGACTCTCAAACGCATCAGCTATATTGTCGCCGTCAGATTCAAGATCCCACCATGATGGAATACCGTCTCCATCGACATCGGACAGCGATTTTTCTGCTTGGCTTATTTCTATACCATCTGGAATTTGGTCGCCATCAGTATCAGGGTTTAGTTCATTCGAATCGAGTGCTATTTCGACATCATCACTGACGCCATCTTGGTCAGAGTCTATTACCACATTTAGTGAATAGTCTACCTTGTCCGATACTTCACTAGTCGCAACGAGGTAATAAAGACCATCACTCGGTACTAGGACAGTATATGAGGCATCATATGTACTTGATTCAGCATTTAGATCACGACTAGGAAGAGGGGTACCATTCGACTCGATTACCGAAAGTACTGGCGTATGTTCACCACTAGTACTGACGTTAATGGTGTAACGTCCTTCTGGAATATTTATCTCATAGAAGTCTTGGTCAAACCCTACTTCATCATTGAACTGTCCAGAAATAGTAAGCGGTGCTGTTAACCCAGTCTTTTCAGAAATAAGAATGCCATCGTTTGTGAAACGTTCGTTAGCAGGTTCAACATATTCTTCGAATGAAGTCCGTTCTGGGTCAAATGGATAAGCATCTAAGTAATCCACAATACCGTCGCCGTCTTCGTCTTCCTGAGCATAGTTGCTAACGCCGTCACCGTCACTATCTCGGTGTGACGCTTTGTCGTTAGGGAAAAGGTCTTCTGCGCCGACGTAACCGTCACCATCGGCATCTGGGTCTTCCCCGTCAACGATACCATCGCCGTCGCTGTCAGCCACAACATTGATTACGTGCGTTGCTGTTGAAGGGCGACCAATTTCGTTGATAACTGTTAGGGTAATTTCATACTCACCAACAGTATCCGCGTAGAAGGTAACTTCTGGCGAGTTGTTGCTCGATAAGTAAAACTGTGCATTTTCAGGGAAGTTATTCACCATCCAAACTGGGTCTAGGCCAACAGTGCCGTTACCACTAAACACGGCCATATTCGGTTCACTGGCATTGGGCCATTGCTCAACAACAGATACCGTATCTTTACCAGAGATTGCAGAAACCGGTTCAAAGGTCACAATGCCTTCGCACGCTCCCAACTCGCCTTGGCCATCTATAAGACCACAATGATAGTTTTCATGTGGTGCTTCCGTAATACATTGGATACCATCTTCTTCGTCCGAGCAGAATGCATCCTGACTTTGCTCAAATACACCTACGCGTAATTCAATAGGGTAGGAGAGTGATTCAATTGCATTGGTGAGTGTGGGCTGAATAGAATATTCGGGAGAACGAACGTAGAAGTAAAAAGTTTCGTCTGTCGTTGAAAAGGGTTGTGCTACACCTTCATCGTCAAAAGTAGCAAATGCCTGCTCTATTATCGTGTCCTGAGGTTCTAGGAAAGGTGTTCTAAAGGCTTCAGATATATAGAGTAGCGAATCAGGATCAGCATCATCGCGATTAACGGCATCGTGAATATCTTGTTCTGGCATTAACTGGCCAAACAATACACTCTTATCTTGGTACCAAAACTCTGCGTAGGGTGTTGGTTCAACAATATCGATTACCGTGGTGATTGTTCTATTACTGCCCGTGCTTGGGACCGTAACTTTAAAGGCCTCTAATTGTTCGCCTGAATTTATCGTAACATTTGTGAATTCACCAATGGTTAACGGCGTTGCGTTGTAATAAGTGCCTTCAGTTACTTTGGGGAGGGAATCATCGCTACCACAACCAATTAGCAAGGTGGAGCTAATGGCCGTAGCCAATAATTTTAACTTCATGAATTTTCCTTAAATAAGAGAAGTTAATAAGAAATGTAAATAGATGTGCCAATGGCACAACTACATACTAAGCGCCTATTCGTCCGATAAGCTGCCGCTAAGGGTATAATTATCCGTATTTAATTAAAGCAATTGTTTAATCTTATCTATCTGTTTACCCTTGATATTTATTAGTAGTGTAATCAGAAGTCTCTTATTTTATGTCTAAACGCGACGTCACAATGAAGTTCATCACAAGGCTAGGAAACGGCTGGACAGTCAGAGTGGCTATTCCGAAAACGAATGGGGAAGACTATATCTACAGCCGTTTTTTGGATAAGGACTACGGCTCGAAGGATGCTTCGCTCTGCGCAGCACAGAAACAACGAGATCACTATGCTAAGTTAATAGGCGCAGATAAGAATCGAATTCGAAAAAAGAAAACCGATGCAAAAAGTTCTGACTTGATTACGGGATTATCTGAAGTGAGAACCCTTGAGCCGCATAAAAATGGGGCGATATACGAGAGAAACTATATCATTGCTTATCATCCTGAGAAATGGCGCACGGTAAAGAAGAAGTTTATGTACAAAGATAATCCGACCAGCGCGAGAAACAGAACGAGAAAAGAAGCCATCAAGTGTGCTGAAAGGGTGCGCAAAGAATGGGAAAAAGAACTGAAAATGGTGACTTAAATGTGTCTATGGAAGACAATTTACTTCACGCATGATAAGTGTAATTATCATGCGTGAAATCAATGACTTATGAAATTATACAATAGCGCATTGAAATTAATTCAACAACGACTTTCCTCAGACCAAATACAGCCATTGTTAAACACATAAAATATAAGTCTTAACCGCACTTGCCATATTTCTGTCCGGTGTAATCTATCTTTGCAAATTGCATTGCAACGTCTATTTCCAACTGTTCTACGGATTCAAAATATGTTTAGTAAAAAAATTATTTCGACAATCCTGCTCACTGCGGCAGTAACACTATCGGGCTGTGCCTCGCATGCGAAAATTGAACGCAAAACGCTAAATTCAGTCAGCATTCCTGCGATGTATGAGAAAACCATTAATAATGAAATATTTTATTCCCAGCCTGTGCCGGGCGTGTTTAATGGAAAAGAAATGCAGGACGTACAACCCCTTGAGGACGTCCAGCTATCCGTAGCGTCTGCTGAGGTGATGGACGGTATTGATAATCTACTGGCAAGACATAAACCGCTAAATACTACGGTCACAGACGGTAACGCTGACTATCTTTTAAGAGTGACTATTATTGCTAATGACAAGAAAGGCCCTGTCTATGGCGATCACGAATTTATGAAGTCTGTGGCTAAAAACATGCTGACATTGGGTTTCGCTGGCAGTGATTATGAGATTGTGTCTGACTTTAAGATCACCTATGAACTCTATCAAGACAATCAGTTACTTCATCAAAAAACCCTGAAAATGAATGACAGTTACGACCATGATTCAGGTTTCATTGAATTCAATAAGTTTGAAAACGTGGATAAAGCATCTAGGGCCGCTTTTGAAAAACACATTGGTGAATCAATCACAACGTTCTATCAAGAAGCTAAAAGTAAAATGAGTTAATACCTCTAAGGGCAGCGCCCAGCGCTGTCCTGACCGCCCTTTCGTTCCTACTATTTAGTAATAAATACTTACTCTACTTTGTCTTTTTTCAGCTGTCTCGCTAACGCTATTTCATTAGCATTCTTTTTCGTGCTGCGTGACAGTTTCGCTGATTTCCAACCGAGTAAAAAGTAAGACTTAAGCATTTTGATAACTCGTGAACGCTCGCGTTCAGACAGCGCGGCTAAATACGCATTGATGTAAAGCTCTTCATCCGCATAGTGTTTGTCATTAAACTCCTCTATCGGCAACTCCCAAATGCTACGGTACCGCTCTTCCAAGAGGTATTCCAGAGCTTCATCAAATGTGTCAGCTTCTACCGCTTCGGTTAATTGCATTATTTTTTCATGCGTAGCGGTGCGCATAAGTATGGTTTTTTTGCTATGACCTTTACGATATTTATAGCTTCTAAAGCGTGAGCGAATTGTGAGTACCGTATGCTCATCCACTTCGCCCTTGAGTAACTTCATGGCACTTTTATAGTCGGGTAGTGAATGAAGATTTTCGAGGAGTTCGTGTATCTTAGTATAGCCACCGGCAATGAAGCATTCTGGGCCTAGCGACCGTACAAACCCTTCAAAGGCTTTAGATTCGCTGTATTCTCTCCATAACTCGTCTTTGTTCATCTGAATGCTCCTGTCCAACATTACCGATTTTAGAGCAATTACATGCACATTTCATCTAACATCACGTTCTTGATATTTATTTCTATGTTTGAGTTAGTGTTTTGCACTTTGGAAGGTATGGTAACAATGAAAGAAGCAGATGATTAAACCTGCTCCTTTTTATTGTTCGGTAATAAGATACTCTACAAATACAAACCCTCATCGTCATGAAACAAGAATTCGTCATTTGGGAAATACTTTAGTAATGATGTTTTAAAAATTTCACAAGAACTGCCTAGCACTAGGATTTTTCCCGCCGAACTCTTAGCGACTTGTCCTTCAATATCATCGATGTGTCGAGAAATAGCAGTAATGAACTTAAACAGCTGTTCACCAATGCTTTCTTTTGAATGTATGGAAAAAATGGCTCTAGTGAAAAGCAATATACTCTTACCCACGTCATTTTTTATTCCGCATCTAAAAAGTATCTCCGTCGGTATAAATGGGTATTCTTCATCGTTCTGGTAATACTCAGAACGAATGACAGGATCATCTAATTGAAATTTGCCATAGGCAGGAATATAAAAGAGGTCAAAAGCAGCAGTGGCACGCTGAAAACTAAAATCAACATACTTTATTTCCCAATCATTACGATAAATCGTATTGTTTTCAAAAGCTATACACGCTTCCTCAAGATTCGGAAAATCAACCCCGAATGCGCGATAAACAGTCATTAATTCAATATCACTTGGGGTAACCATGTTAAGTTTACCCGTTTTAAATACAATAGAGTCATCTTTAACGGCAAAAAATTCCGTATCTTCGTACTCCGTTGCGTCAGATTTAATGTCTTCACTATCAATCAGACGGTTAACCGTATTCCTTTCCTTTAACGTTTTGTCTTGTTTTTGCAAAACGCTAAGTTTAGGGAAGATATCTCCAACAACAGTCTCTGAGGGAAGTTTTTCAAGTTTGGTTAATAGAGCGTTTATCTTAGAGTTCAACGCAGCTTGAAAATCATATTTTTTCTCTATTGAATACCAAAGTTTATCTTTATCACCTTTTGAGAGCGATAAATTAGGGTCAATTTTTTCTAACTCATTCAAAAAAGCCATATACTGTTGAGCGTAGAAATATTGGGAAAGCTCAGTTTTGATTCTTAGTTCATCATGCTGGTAATGGAGATTATGTTCTTCCGGTAATTCCATGCAGACAAGTATATTTGTTTCTGCAACCATTAACATAAGACGAATAATTGACGTATTTTCCGTAATAAATTTTGAAGGCAGTTTGTCATTGATCAACGATTCAAAATCAAGCTCTACGTTATCGACAAATAATCTAATGTTGTACTCTAGTAACTCTGAGTAAGGAGCTATTATTGAGGACAAACTGCCTGCGGCAACATAACCACGCTTCACAAACCATTCTACATTGAATTGGCCTGTATATATCTGAATCGCTATTTGATACATGTCATCAAGAATATTGCCTGCCGGATGGGTATCACCACTGACACCTTGATAGTTATCGTAATTATGAGCAAAAGCCTTTGAAACGTGAACTTCGTGCAAATCAAGTTGACTAATCGCAAGTAAAAGCGCTAAAAAACATCCAACAGGGCGCGTTTCTGGCACCTTCCAGCCACCTTCTCCATTAGTTTCAAGCAAAGGGAAACAGTTAATATCCATATCGAAACTTATATGTTCACTTTCAAACATACTACTAATCAACATATCAATATCGTTTAACCACAGAATGTCGTCAGGGATGGTAGCTTTCCAGTCTTGATATGCTTCTTCTGAGAGGACGGCAGACTCATCAGAGGTTGGAATGAAACCCTTTGGTAGTGGAAGTGTATAGACCTTAACAGGCTTGCATTGCGAACCAAATCGTTTGTAAAGAAATATAGGGAAAGCCTTCAATGCATCCAGCTCAATATTCATTGGGCAGCGTTTTTGCAGTGCGTTTACATTAGGTTGACCAAATACTTGTGCGAGCGTTTCGCGTATTTGACCTAATGCAAGTGACTTAGATGTGACGTTAAAGTGGAAGTGCTTGGCTAATACGCCGAATTCGTCATATGACATCAACATAGCAAAATCTCCGAACTGCAACTAACTAGGAATTTGGTAATCTCACTTGCTTACACCTAACTTGCAGCGCGAATCGCTTTGTTGAGTAAATGTAAGTTTTTATTTTTTACGTTTTAAAATCGTTATTTAGGCGCAAGTGATAGCCTCGGTACGACCCCCTTGTTTCGCAAGTTATCACCAATAATATTTAAAGGCAAATGAGTGAGAATTTTTTCTTCAAGAACGATTCGATTCTCTCAAGACAACATAGTAAGTGGCCTATTTAGTTTCATCAGCACTTAATGCGTGGTATTTCGTGGATACGCGTAGTGTATCGTTTCGAAAGATAATTGCGCTTCATTGCGAATCGTTGCTTAAACCCTTTAGCAGCAAAACTTACGGTATCTCTACCAAATCTCGCGTTCATAGTGTCCAAGGCATTCATTAACGCGGGATTGTCTGTGCATTGCGAAAAGAGATCATGTTGGTAATACGCGCTGTCCTTCAAGTCAACAAGGCCTACTCCTACCTTGTAGTATCGAAGATGAGGCACAAACAACGAGCCTATGCCGGAAGAAATGGCCCCTATGATATTGCGCGTGTCAGAAGTTGGTACCTCGAAGGGCGTATAGAACGTTTTCTTTTGATAGGGTTCGTCATCATGAGGCGAATTCGCCGCGAAAAGAACAATACCACCAGCTACACTGTTCTGGGCTCGTAACTTACCAGCTGCAATTTCGCCATGACTAACCAGTGCAGACTTCAGTTCCTCGATACTTGATACTCGCTGGCCAAAGCTGCGGGTGGAATAAATCTCTTTTTTAGCGGGTCTCACATCATCCCAAGAAAGTCTCACTTCTCCCTGTAACTCCCGTACTGTGTTTTCCAGCGTTATCGAAAAGTACTTACGCATTTTGCTTGGATTCTGTTGCGCTAATTGAAAACCGTTCTTTATCCCCATGGCCGCAAGACGTTTCTCCAATCGACTGCCTATACCCCACACATCAGACGTTTCCATTTGCGTGAGGACGTGACGCTTATGCTGGTCAGTGCGCACAATTGCTGAGCCATTAAAGCCCGGTAATTTCTTTGAGGCGTGATTCGCCGCTTTAGCCAATGTGCAATTAACACCGAAACCTACCCCAATGGGGATACGTAATTGGCGCCAAAGCGCCCTTCTTATATCAAGGCCTAGTTGTACCCATTGTTCATCAGACATTGTATTATCAAACCGCATGAACCCCTCGTCGATGCTGTATTCATACAATTCATCTGTGTATTCATTAAGTAGCGAGAACATTTTGCTAGATATATCAGCGTAAGCGCATACAGTTACTTGAGCGCACTACAGCATTGTACCTCCTGATATCATCCTTCATCTGGAACATGGGCATAAATTTCTTAAAACCCAATCTTTTAGCGATTGGGCATAACGCGACACAACAACCGTCATTGTTGGAAAAAACTAATACTGGGCGTTGCCTTATACTGGGGTCCAGAGACTTCTCTGCACAGGCATAGAAGCTGGTGGCGTCACAAAGAGCTATCATTGGATGTTTAATGGCTTGAATAAGCGCACAGAGCGAATTACCGTGCCTTCAATGGTGAAGTCATCTGCATCTGATATTTGATAAGGGGGGTAATCTGGCGATGAGGATAAAAGGCGCCTATTTCGCATATCAAGGCGTTTGCATACAAACTCACCACCAACAGCGCATACTACAACAGCATTATCCTTAATAGGCTCCGAACGCGAGATTATAAGTAAATCACCATCGAAGATACCATCGCCTACCATTGAATTACCTTGAGCCAAGCCAATGAATGTCGCAGCTGGTTTATCAATAAGAAGCGAGTCGAGATTAATACTCTGTTCGACATAGCCTGAAGCCGGTGACTCAAAGCCTACGATACCAGCTTGAATTTTCAACTTAAGAACTTTCAACATAACCAATACTGTACATAAAAAACAGTATTATCGCAGTTATTACGATTTTTTTAAAATTAAATAAAATGATGACGAACTTGAAGTCAACCACTTCACAAGTATCTTGGAATATCTACGCGTTACGTGAGCGCTATGGAATAAATAGGCAGGTGGATTCGAAGCTATGGCAACCCACCTGCGGCTATTTTATTTTCTTGGTGGGTTGTTAGAACGACCTTTACCTGAAGGTCTACCTGTTGTACTTGGACCATTCTTAAGAGTAAGCATAAATTCCTCGCTGTTTGTTTATCGTTTCATAAATTGAATATCAAAGGACTTCAACGCCCGGTAGGTATCCACCTGCGGCGGCTATATTTGTTTTTAGTTGAAATTCAGTTTCCTCCGTTAGTTTGAAATGACTGGCTAGCTTTTTATAGACATCAATTATTTTGTCCTGCGGTACGTTCCTTATGATGACTTGGGCCTCGCGTAGACCTCTGTCTTCTTGAATATGAATTCGGTACTCCATGTTCTTGTTCATAGTTAAATTGCATATCACGCCCTTGAATGCCAGATTGGATAGCGCTAACAATTCATCCGGCACGGTTATATCAGCAATACTCTTATCGTGGCGCAGACCGTTGTTGCCATGCATTAGTTGGCTTTTGAATAAACGTATAGCTTGCGGTTCAACATACCCTGTATTAGAACTTGTAAAGTGAAGGATTTCTTTTCCTGTAAGGTTCACAGGGCGTGCATTGAGATGATTGGAGTTGTACACCTCTTCTGATGGCAGTCCGAAGCTGGACCTATTGTTAAAATAAAAATCGCAAAGTAGGTACAACATTACGTGCTCATCTTTATGAATGAAAACATTGTTCCACCCGTAGTCCTCTATATTTGGGGCGCTACGCCAATCGATAATTGAGTCAGAGGATGAAGTAAACTCGCTCATTTTTTCAAACCATTCCTTTGTTTCATCCTGTTCAAGGCGCTGCTTTATCCAATCAAGAACTGCGGGAATATTTTGTTTTGAACAGCCATTGAGCATTGAAGTAATCCTAATACCGGTGCCAAGATCCAAGCTCTCTTTTTTGGCTAACACACTATCCCCAACCAGATGCGTTAAAATCTTAACGGTACCTTCAGAGCTAAAAGCCTGAACGAGCCCTTGACGATAAAATGAGTTATTCCTTTCTGTGAGTTGCGATAAATACTCTTCGACAGACTCGTATATAGTCGCCTCTAGATACTTTCCCGAATCCTGCCTTGGCATACCATAGCGAGCTATAAGGAGATTACATTTGGTAGGGCCGAGATTTTGCTTTCCATTCTTGTAATGGTTGATGTTGGTTTCGTTGATGCCTAAATACTCTGCAATATCTTTTTGCTTCTCATTCATTAACTCAGCCTTAGCTATAGCGTGGTTAATAACCGCCACTGAGTATTCCATTGTGATTTTCTTTATATCCATTGATGCGTCCCTCATTAAGTTGATTGACTAAGAGACTAGCAAATAGCGCAGTAATTGGAATTAGTAAAAAACTAAATAGCCACTAAAGAACTTTAGTAACCGCTTAAAACATACTATCGATGAGATACCTGCACTGGCAAAGAATACAAAAACGTGTTGTATCACAAATATAAAGACCTTGAGTCATAACGTGTTGCATCACGGCGTTAATTCATGATGCATCACAAAAAACATAAAACGTGTTGTAACACCCCTACCCTGAGCTATAATTTTATAACTTGTTTAAATCAGACTTTTAACAAGTTATAGTAGATTATAAAGAGTAGGGTGCTAATTTGATGTCGTCGCATAAAAAAGTCTGTACACAATAGCGGCCTAAAAGAGCCGTTTGCATAATAAAGTTTGTACATTAGTTCTTTAAATCGAGAATCGGAATGATGCCTAAAGCGTCTGAGTGGGTTTTGTAACTAGCTGATACTTCATACTAATCTCAATAGTGTACAAACTTTATTATTCCAAAATGCAGTTATGTACAAACTCTATTATTCCAAAACATTTGATTAGTAACACTGTTTTAGCACTCAAATGCGGGGTACATTTATTTGAAAAATAACGACACATATGGGGCTAGAAATGGAATCATGAAAACGTGTTGTATCACGCATTAACGTTTTGTTGCCTTATGAATTTGAATGGTATATTGAAAGGCAGCATAGAGAATAAGGACGACCGTTAGATGAATAAAAGACAGCTTAAGAATAAGATGTTTGTTGAAATCTGTGAACGCACTATGGTCACATGGCTTCCAGTCCGTAAAAGCATCACGAAAGCGCCATTCAACGAAAAATGTAAATTTTGGTACCAATTATGGGCTCCATTATTTGTATCATTTATAGCTGTCGTAGCTTTGGATTGGATTGGTATTTTTATCGCGATTGCATTAAATTTCTGGTGGTTTGGTCAGTGGAACCGTTATTTAAAAGGAAGTGAAACGCAAAGTAGCGTCAATGATAGACACAAGTAAATGAGGGCGATTTCAAAGCGTCGTCCACGAAAGACAAAGTTAAAATATATGTCGAGTTTACACCTATGTCCACGAAAGACACATTAACAGTCATCGAAGCTGAAGCAACACTACCTTTGTCTGCGAGAGACAAAATTAATATTTCTCCGTCTTCACTGCATCTGATGTCCTTACGCTCTAAGCGATCTAGAAAAACAGTCGCTTCGCAGTTAAATCAAATTGTGAGGATATTTGGACACGATAACCACGAATCATTCGATTGGTTAGCAATGAAACCAGTTGATATTGATGTCGTTATTGAAACACTTCTAGAAATTCGTAGGATGAAGCCAAGAACTGTAAACTCATATCTTGCGGCTATTAGAGGTGTATTTCGAGCTGCTTATATGAATGACATGGTGAACAATGAAACTTACCATCGAATTCAGCAGATACGTAACGTCAAAGCTGAAACTATTGCCAAAGGCCGAAAGCCGATAAAAAAAGAAGCTGTAAAAATACTAGTTGAGCACTGTCTGTCATTCGATGACGCAATTGGCTTTAGGGATGCAACGATAATTTCATTACTTGCAGGTTGTGGCTTACGCAGAGACGAACTCGTTAATATTAAGCTTAAAGATTACGACCCCTCTCTAAAAAAGTTTGTTGTCACGGGGAAAGGGAATAAAGAGCGAACTGTAGATATCCCCCCTAATACCTGCCAGCGTTTAAACGAATGGATTGAGAGATATCGAGGCACCCTGCCCGGTTACATATTCTGTGGCATAAATAAGTGGGGGCAAATGAATATAAATGATAAAACCCCACTAAGCGGAAACGCTATCTACGATTTATTAAAGAAAAGGACGAATGAATTATCGCAGGAGCAAGTACGGCCGCATGGTTTACGACGCTTTTGCGGTACTAACATGCTTAAAAACGGCGTGGATTTAATCGTAGTACGTGATGTACTTGGACACAACAGCATCAGTACAACCCAAATATACATCGAAAATGACGAAGCTGAATTACAAAAAGCAGTTGAGTTAAACGATATATAAAACCAAAGCACTAAACTAATAGGTGATATAAATATGAATAAAAGTGAATTAATAGAAAGTATTGCTGAGAAATCAGGCCTTACAAAAACAGAAGCAGGTAAAGCACTGGCAGGTTTCACAGAAACTGTAACTGAAGCACTCAAAAGCAACGACTCAATTGCATTAGTTGGGTTTGGTACTTTTTCTGTTTCTGATCGCCCTGAACGTCAAGGCCGAAATCCAGCGACAGGCGAAGCAATGACTATTGCAGCTAAACGAGTAGCCAAATTCAAAGTGGGTAAAGGTTTAGACCACGCAATAAATAATTAAGGTTAAATACAAAAAAGCAGTCAATCGACTGCTTTTTTTTGCTGAAATCAATTCTAGATACTTCTTAACCATCCGAGCTGACAGGCTCATTTTCTAAAGGTTGTGATGCAGTAATCTGTTTATCCAAGACTAAATGTGGACCTTTAACTACTTCTGAAGTTTCTGCACCAGTATTAGTTACCCAAGAGGTATAAAGAAATAGAATTAAAATGGATATGCTGAACACGCCGAAAAGATAGTTAAACCAAGTAGGTATCTTAGAAAAATTGTTTTTATGCATAGTAAACTCCGTTTACTAGTCTTCTTTAGAATAAACTAGACTCATCCTAAGCCTAGCCTACATAATCAAATGGAGGGCCCAATAAGAGTAGAATATAAGCTTCTAATCTAATTTATCCAATATTTCTTCATTCCGTTGTTGTGAATTAGATTTTGAGACAGCGGTAACCTTACCGTTGGCCCATTTTGTAAAGGTAGTGCAGCCAACTCGCCATTCGTAGATTTTCCTCAATATCATTCGGTTAATTCCTTCATTGATAGAAACTTTTTATTCTTTTGTCAACCGAACGCACCGAATACACCAAAAGCAATCAATAAACGAAAAACTACAGATAAAATACGTTCTATTTCCCATTAATTTGCTTAATTCTTGGATCTACCATATGTCGAGTTACTTCTGAAAATATCCCAAGTGTTTTCGCTGCCTGATAACTTGATGGAGATGATGATGCCCAAGCTGTTTTGTTTCCATATTTTTTCGCTTCTGCACGAACTGTCTGCTCATTCCATTTAACATATCGACTTTGATTGTCACTTGGTCTTTCAAGCACCGCTGCAACATCATCTAACCACCCTTTTCTCTGAGCAGCCATGTAGGACCTTCTGTCTTCCCGTTTCCATTCAGTCCATGTTCTATATTTAGATGCTCTCTTTAGTACGATATCTAATGTGAACATCACTTTCGGATTATCCATGTGTGCTGTACACGCCTCGAACCATCCGTTTCTACGTGCTGAACGATATGCAGAATGATTCCCTTCTTTCCATTCCCTTTTGGTCTTGTAATTAAGCGAGTCTTTCTTACACGCTTCTTCTGTCCATTTTTGGTTTCCTTGACGCATATGGGCGGTACAACTATCGAAAACACCAAGCCGTTTAGATGCATTATACGAAGCACGATGTCCCGCCATCCACTGACCTTTTGTGTCATATTGTTTTGCTATTAAATGGCAGTCTTCAGGTGAATACATAATATTTCCTATTTCCAGATAGGGAACTTTTTATAATGTTCTAGTTGCTCACATGAGCTTACGTCCCTTGCCCTAAAGAGAATATTTTGTGAAATAGCTAATTCCTTTAAAAGCATGATTTAAATAGAGTTCGGTCCTACATCTGGTAAGTACATTGAGGCTATAGATTTGTCAGCAAACGTATGCTTATGGTGCTGATAAACCCGATCTAAATAGCTCGCTAAATTTGTTACATAAAAACGCTTTTCATCACACTCTTCTTTCGTGAAAAGGGATAATCCAGTATTCCCATTACTGGAACCAAACCAAACGAAAGTTCCCATATCTTCCATCTTATTTCCTATTTACTGAATTCTTTCGTCATATAGTCTTTGTTAGATTAAGCACACACATAAATCTACTTCGTTATCGTGACTGCATCTTATATATGAAGCAGAAGCTTATGTTACAGTAAAATACTTTTTGGCCTGTCGAAGTGCTTCGTGTTCATTCTCAGCGTTAATCCTTGAAGAAACTTTCAAGTCTGGAGAGCGCAACTTATCTCGCTCCATTTTTGCTAAATCTGGGGCTTCGTAAGGTTTACTTATACAAACCCGTCCATCTGGCACAACTCGATAACCAAACCACCATGGCATATTAATTCCTTATATAAAACAGGTATATTGTTAACAATAAGAAGCGATTTAAAAATTAACGCAATTTAGCCAAATAACTATTGAATAATAACTTAAATGGAAACCTTATACTCTTAATTGCATCATCAGCATGAATATAAAAAGGCGCTCTTTTACTGTGATAATCGACAACGTTACCTATTTTAATGAAAGTGAGCCCAACAGCAGACATTTTTATAGCAAGAGCTGGTTCAATCATTACGTATACATGTTTTCTACCAGAATTTATCGCTATTGCAGCAGCGGCAAGATAAAGACAAACAGCTATAAGAGGGAATGCTCGTGATGCCTTTTTTAAAGTTGATTGATTTTTAATGTTACCAAGAGCAGCCCCTTCATACTTATCTACATTACGTGCTCTAAATTCACTTGGTATTGCTAGACGTGACACTTCGCAGATATCTTCTCTACGAAAATTATTTGGGTGATACTCCATATCTGAAATTGCGTGTAGGCATGATTCTTCAATAGGTAATAATTGAGTGTCTGTGACTGGAGATACTAGACGTACGGTACCACAATATCCATTGGAGCTGTTTAGTAACATTAAACAATGCGTTGAATAGTGGTCGCTATTATTAAACTCAAGTTTGCAGTCATTCAGGGGCTCTAAGTTCAATTCCTCTGCAAACACTCCATACCTAATAGCAAAACAATATTCACGCATCGCGGGAGTGTTTGCAATGAGTGGTGAGAGCAAATGCCTTGCACTATTGATTGTCCGATAGAGGCCCAGTGCTCGTCTTGTAGTTGACAAGAATCGACTGAATGGAAGTGTACTTTTTTGATTGCTGGTGGCTTTCATTGTAATCCCTAAGATTCATATGTATTGAATGTCTTAGAAATTACCATTGATTTATTTGAGGCAAGGTCTGTACACGACACTTCTTCTCACAAGAAAATTTTTGCAGAAGCGAAAAAAACTCGCAATTGAGATTATTTGACTTATTTATCACCCGGCCTCCTGAAGGTCTCAGGAAAGTATTTGTACCCTATCTTGTCCCAATCAATAAGAATTCCTGCACATAATACAAGAATAAGTATTCCAATTGTTGAATAAACAATAATTTCATAGACCATATAGTTACTCATTTTGTAATCAGTTTACCTTAGACAGATTGAGTCCAAGCTTAGATAAGGTTTCAAAATATGACACTTAGCGCCTAATTACCTAGAAATATTTCAATTAAAATTGTATGAGTAAGTGTTAACCTGAGACTATAAATGAATAAGAAGTTCAAAGCAGTAATGAATGTGTCTGCCATAGCTGGGTTGTTTATTGGTACATATTTAATCAGTGGATGGATTCAAGAAGATCCTGCACAGACGCATGATGAGCTGAATAACATGCCTGCCTCTGTAAAAATCACACGAAATCTTTCAGCTAAGGAAGCGGGTTGGAGTCCTAAAGAACTTTGCATTGAAGGCGTGAAATATCGATTTATACCTGTTGGCCGAATGGGTGCGATAATGCACCATTAAAGAAAATGGGGCCCACCAACGTTGCTCAAGTGAAGTTTATCCCAGTGCGGGTAATATGTTCTATAAAGTTTGTGAGCATGGAAAGTTATACTATCATTTTCAGAATATACGCGCTGGAGCAATTGTTGAAGCAATAAACCTAAATGGCTCACAGAAAGACTGCCAATGAGCTTATTAGTCATGAGTTACAAAAAACTGGGTAAGATTTTACAGCCAAAAAAAGCACCATAAAAGGTGCTTTTTAAAAAGAATTCATTTGTCATGACGGTGAGCAATCCAATAGAAACCCACACCCAAAATTAAGAATGTTAAAATAACAAAAATTGTACCGATTAGTTGAATCTCATTCATTGATTACATCTCGTCAAAGTTATTGGTAACAACAAGTGCTTTTATAATTACGAATGCTACTACAACTGAAAAAAAAACCCCGCTATTGCGAGGTTCTTAGAGTTATTTATCATTCGGCTTCCTGAAGGTCTCAGGAAAGTATTTGTACCCTATCTTGTCCCAATCAATAAGAATTCCAGCACATCCTAAAACGGCTAGGATACCAATTGTCGAATAAACAATAATTTGATACATAATGTCGTTACCCATATTACTTTCCTTAACTGTACTTCAAGTAGCGATAAACCGCAATTCCACCCGCAATTATGATGAATAATCCACCCATAATAGCGGAGACAACTGCTGCTCTATATTCAGCGAACCCAAGTTCCTGTGACAAGATTATTGGAAAAAGGCCACCAGCAAATAAAGCTGGACCAAATGCCAAAAATATTATCTCAATGAACAAGAGAACTGCGTCTTTCATAGACTTTTTCATAAGCGCTCTCCTCTTTAATTGCTCATAGAGCCAATAAAAAGAGATGAACGTACCCATTAAAGGGAGTTATCTCCCCTTATGGGCATCTATGAAATATTTTCTTATTATTTTTTATGCCTTCCAAGAAAGGCATCGGTTATTAATGGCTCTCAAAGAGAGCCATAAGGTTATGCAAAGTTTTTAAGTACAAGTTCAGATAGTTTTGATTGCAGTTCTGAGCAATCTGAAATACAGACGCTGTTGCTTTCATCAAATCCACTGACCTCACTTACACCAATGCCGATAGCCACGAGATACACTCCCATTTCATTAGCTAACTGCTTGGCAGCTTTCACAGTTTCTTCATTACAGCGACCATCAGTAATAACGCAGATAACTTTCTCGCCAGAGGCATTAAAAGAAATCATGCGCATTAAGATAGACTGCAATGCTTCACCTGTTGGTGTTGAAGAGCCTATAGCAGGCACAGACATGTCTTTACTGACAGGTTGCAACCATCCCTTTGTCTCGATAATCGAGTTTGCAACGGGATAGTGATAGCAAGCTGTCTTGACATCTCTGTGTGGCTGTAAGCCTTTCATAACACCGTAAGCAGCATCATTAGCCAGATGTATGTTTCCTTTGTATTTCATAGAAACGGATACATCCACCAGCAACGCCAGATTGAAACCTAAGTTTCGTCTTTCTGTCGGATTAACGAACACATTAAAATTGCCAGCATTTACGCCTGCAATCTTAGATGCGTCTACACGTTTACCAGAACGATCATAACGTTTAGTTACTTGACCTTTCTTAGTTAAACGATGCTGATTAAACGCTTGCCCAATAGATTGAGAATAGCGTTCTGCATTATGAGTAACACTGCTTATACCGTCAGGTAGTGTGTTGACAATATCAAGTGGTTGGAATTCTCCGTCACATTGAATGCCAGCACGCCCTTCGTTTCTTGCTTCTTCGGCCATCTCACCAATGGTTTCTTGAAGTTCTTTATGGAGATCTTCAACATCGGATTGCTTACCTTCTTCAAGTGCTGCTTCTGCGAATTGTTGCGCTTTATCTGAGCCGTTGCCACTGCCAGATTGAGCTGAGTTTTCATCGCCACTTTGGTCACCCTCGCCACTGTTGTTTTGAGTATCACCATCGTCTTGACTATCACCCTCACCTTGACCGCCGTTGCCGTCTTGGTTTGAGTCATCCTCGCCATCACTACCAGAGCCCTGCCCGTCATCTGAATCGCCTGAGTCATCACCATCAGCACCGTCATCATCAGATGAACCGTCGCCTGAGTCATTTTCAGAGCCATCACCGCTATCGCTAGAGTCAGAGTTTGAATCAGAGCTTTCATCATCATTTGACTGTTCTGAATTATCATCACTGTCATCTGATTCATCGTTCTCATCATCTTGGTCTTCAGATTCGTCTTGCAACAATTCTAAGACCTTTTCGGCAATGCGTATTGCATCATCAGTGTGTTTGCACTGATCAAGCCCTGACATGATATCCACTAACTTATCAGCAAATTCATCACCCGCCTGCTGGCGAATATACGTAATCGCTAAGTTTGCTTCTTCATGCAAGTTTTGACCGATTGAGCTTCTCCCTTTATAAAGCACATAAGAAAACACTAGTTGCATCGGTGAATTATCAGGTTGAGGAGTGCTAAATTTGCCTTCCTGTTTCCAAATATTCACCCCAGCTGCGTTTTCTATCTCCATACCCGGATATGCATTTATAACCGCTTTTTCCATACGAGCATCTTCAACCGCATTGGTGAGATTCATAAGGAGCTTGTTTTTAGCAATCCGAGGGAGTGTAGAAAAATCAGTAAACTTGATATGACCAAGTTCGTGATTAATGTACCACTCTACAAGTGCAAGGTAATTTGGATCGCTCCAATCGCCTTCAGGGATATGAATTGCATCTTTTGTCGCAAACGGAGAACCGCCTTTAACAAGTTTGATGCCGATATCACCACGAGGTGACATGATATTTGCCAATGCGCGAGCTTTAGCAAGGATTGTATTTTTCATTAACATATTGTCCTCCTACAGACTTAAGTAACCCGCAGAGACAATTCCCCTAAAAAGGGAATGCCCCTTTTAGGGAGTTAATGGTAAATAACAAAAAGGTGACGCCGAAGCGCCACCGATCAGTTTAAAAGAATGATAAGAAATCATCCTGTTGTGGTGTTGATACTTGTGGAGGAATATTGTTTTCAACAACAACTTCTTCTTCAAGCATAACGTCCTCAGCTTCATCAGTCACAGAAGTGACTGTTTCAGCAGCCTCGTCAGAAACCGTAGTTTCAATCTCAGCTTTAGGCTCTTCCACTGGTTGAGTTGGAACATCAGTTACATCATTTGCATCAGCAACAACATCAGGCTCATTAGAGTCATCGTCGATAGATTGCTGTGCATCAGAGTTACTGCTTGCAGAATTGTTTTTCCACAAGTCTTGGTCCAATAATGTTTGAGGGTCTTTAAGTCCAGCTAACATAATTCGGATAGAATTAAGTTGTACGCCATCATCAATCACCCCAGCTTTGGGCAGCTCTTTGACTACAGAGTCAATGTACTGCACAAACTTGATAGCACCACCATAAAGCACAACCCCATCATAGATTAGGTCGCGTAGCGCGTTTAGACGCTTAATCAAGTAAGATGCCTTTGGCCTCTCACCTAATTTCTTTAGGTTGTTATCCGCTTCTTTTTCAATACGCTCAAACAATACCGCTTTAGCGTCTTGTTCAAACAAGTTTTCTTCGCCCGGAATTGCCATAAATGGCAACGGTGTATCGAGTTTAAAATTAAACTCATCTGACACATCTTGAGCAGAAGGCAACTTCTTTTCGAGGTATAAACGAGAACGGTCATCAAGCTTACTTAAAACATCAGCAGAAATGCGCGAGTAATCGGCAACAAGACTGGCAACGTTTACTTCCCATTCACTAATGATTTTATCGGTTTCCCGTTTCAAATCATTCCACTTAGAAGCCAAAACAATGTATGAGCGACCAGAACCACGACGCAAAGCACCGAATCTTTCTTCCCATAGACGTTCTAACTTCTTATGTGTACTCCAGATGAAGCGCTTATCCTCATTACTAAGGATACGAGTCAATTGACTCTGAAGCATTTCTGCTGGAATCTCGGCATCCTTAGAAACTAAGTTGCCTTTCGTCAAAGCCTTATCACCAGACCAATTTTCAAGTGAGTAACCGACTAAGATGTAGTTATTGTTAAGTTGTACCATGATGTCCTCCTACAGACATTGAGTGACTTGTGCGAAAGTCAAAATATTAATTAAAACACCCTAACACGCACGAGGAGGACACAACTTCCCTGACAGGGAAGAAGTGTCTTCCCTGTTGGGATGGTAAATTTAAGCTGAGTAAAAACTAAAGTCGAAGTCTAACGCGTCACCGATCATTGTGTCTTCCCGATAAAGGACATAATCTCTGGAAAGACGTTTAACACCTTTACTAATAAATAATTCAGATGCTGCACTTTCATTTCCTTCACCACAATCAGTTTCATGGTAGACCATCACGCTATAATCATCAGGATGAGAATATAGAGCGTGAACCTTGGTTCCACTATTTCTAAGAAAGTAATACTTTCTTTTGCCATCTTTAAAAACCTTTACATAAGATTTATCCCAGATGAACATATTGATTAATGCCGGTACAGGTGTGGAGTTGACTTGCGTCAACCCACTATTACTGCCCTGTCCGGCTGTTACTTTCCCTCAAGCTGTTTAGGTGTCTTAGAGAGCGCGTCTCCAGCCACTTTTCGCAAAATACCGCCGTCACCCATAAGAGCAACATAAGTCTGCGAATCTAAGCCTGCTAAGAAAGCTGTTTCTAAACAATCCTCAAGCGTTGCTTCAAAACCACGTTTAACCATTTGGTCAGCCCATGATTTAAGCCCTCGGAAAGTCAGTAAGGCAGTTACGCCATTCGTGCGACTCGCATCTCTGCGACGACCCACTTTTGGCCCAAGCGTTGCGTCACGCAATGCATTGGCGACAGTCAGCATAGTGCTGATGGTTGTCATGCCTAGCATTGGGAAACCCTTAGCAATAATTTCAGACTCTTTACTCGGCTTTAAATAGTCGAAAGTAATAAAGTTGAATCTATCTAAGAACGCATCGTCCTGAACTCTTGATGAAGGAAAGGCTGGATTTGCTTCGCGCCCGTTGGTATTTGCACACACAGCGAGTCTGAACCATTCACCGGGGTGAACAACCTCTTTAGTATCCTCAATAAGCCAAGGCTTCATTTCCGCTACGCGGTGTAACGAAGCTGCGGTATCAGGACCAAGCTTGTCGCCCTCATCAAGTAAACAGAACACACCGTGTTTCATCGCATCAGCGACAGCCGCAAGGTCAAATTCTGTTTCAACGCCGTCACCCTTGTTACGCAAAACAAACTTGCCTTGCAGCTTGTCTGTTTGTGTATCAGGAGTAGCACTTAGCACAAGCATAGGTAAACCAATGCGAGAGCAGATGAAGTGCCATAGTTCGGTTTTGCCAGTACCCGGAGGTCCAAAGCACCAAATCGAACGGCCATTCGGTCTAACTAACCACATAAGTGCATTAATTAGAACGTCGGTATCAGGTTGGTAATGTGGATCACATGACGGCACCTGAAGATGACTCGGAAAGTTAGTCGGAATCTCAATAACGATATCCTTCTTAAAACCGCATTCTGGGAACATTGCTTTAAGGTTAACTTTATTACGAGCATTTATATTTTGAACATTGTTCATTGTGTAGTCCTCCTACAGACTTATGTAAAAAGGACTACTCCCCATCGGAGTAGTCCCGATTGGGGTTTAGTTATCCAGAATAAAAGCGCGAGTTCTAAGAACTTCACTGTCAAACTGGTTTTCATCAGAAGATGAAATTGTGATCATGTCGCCTTCACAGTATTCAAAAACAGACATGCTGTCTTTGTGAGCGTATGCCGCATGGCAGCCACTGTTTACTGTACCCAAATACTCAACGCCCTCTGGTAAGCAGGTGGTGAAGAACTTTAGGTTTGGAACATATTCACGAGTGATACGAGAACCAAATACAGATAATTCCATATTAAGCTCCAGCAACACGTTGGAAGCGAGCATCAGCTTTCGCTTGCTGCTCTTGATAGTGAAGTAGACCTTCACCATCATTGTAGTCACAACGATCGTCAGAGAAATTGCGACCCTGCTTCATAGCAAGAGCGCCCTTTCGTAAGACCTCACCGTCTAGACCAATATATGCCGTATAAAGCAAGAAAAGTTCGCTATCTATAAAATCGATAACTTCTTTGTATTGCTTAGAGGTGGGAGAACAATCTCTCACTAGCTTTAACTGATCATGGATGAACGCTTCAATGAAGCGATACATAGTTTCATTATCGAAGTTAAAACCAAATGCATCTAACTCAGGAATGTAATCCGGGTTCATGATGCAAAACTCAAGCGGCATTTCTTTATGGTTTGGAAAAACAACTACGTCGTTTGACTGGAACCATTGGTTTTCTAATTTTTGTTTACGATTAGTACGTGGCATAACAAGTCCTCCTACAGACTTTAGTGGTTAAAAAACCATCTGAGGAGCACAGACACACTAATCCCCTGATGGGTAGTGAAAGTGCTACCTCATCAGGCAAAAATGTAAAAATTAATGTAACGGTCGCTTACGCTCGGTTACTGAAAATTCGGTCTCTAGTAAGCCTTCAATTGAAAGCAAACTTACTTCAGCGCTAAAACGCATAATCTTCTTAAAACCCGTCTGCTTGTTAGCAAGCGCAACCCAGCGTTGGCCAAGTTTCGGGGAGTAGAAAATATCTGCGTTCCATTCGGGAGAAGAGAGATGACGAAAAACTCTAAAATTGAAATTAGCTTCAGAAAAAATGCGTGACCAAAGGCCTTCATTTTCACTAAGGACTAATTCGCTAATTGGGGCCATCATGATGAGGAACCTAACTAGCTAGATATAAAGACGTGGCATATGATTGTTGCCTTTCAGCAATTCTCATGAGCTGTTGGGCGCATCGGTCATCCTTTGTATATTTAGCTTTTTTAGCTAAACGGGATGCACGACGTGCTCTATAAGCTGCGATATCTTTAGTATTCATGGTAATGCCCTCCTACAGACAAAGTGTGTAAGGGGCATAACTCCACTAGGGGGTATGCCCCTAGTTGGGATGTGTTAAGTCGTAAAAACGCAAAAAGAATTCAAAAGAATCCATACAGGTTACGTCTTAACAGGGAAAGCCTAAGCGAAATGCTAAGGTGATAGATGTTAGCTCAATGGATGACACCCAATGAGTTTCAACAATTCGTAAGAACTAATACTGGTTGAGCAGCACTTTTTTGAAGGTAGAGTCCTTTAAATACATATTGAGAAAAACCCAATATGGCCACTTTTTAGAACGAGTTCTAATGCAGTGACGGGCACAAAATACTCTTGCGCTAGATAATGAGGCGCGAAATGCGCGACAAAGGAAGCTAACAAGAGTGTTTTGATTCGGTAAGGATATCGGCAGCACCGATATTTAAGAAAACTTTTTTATCGAGCCAAACCATGTTGGCTGAAGTATTTCGAAGTATGGTAAATTAATACTATAAGTACCATACTTCGTCAACCTTTTGCTTTAAATTTGAATAGAGTCAATAAATCTTGTTTCAAGCACATAAGCGCTATGCTGGCCCAATACGCTGGTGGCATCGAGAACAATAAACCCTTCAGCATTTAGCCGTTTAATTGCTTCTGCGACCTTCTTTTGCAATAACGCTTCATCTTGAGTAGAGGTTTCTCGCATAATCTTAGCGAAATTTACTACTACAATTTGCTGTGCGTTTTCTGTAACCATCGAGTCTATTTGCTCATCTAATTTTGGTTGGTAGTAAGTGGTAAAAACCAAATTCACTACCAATAAAATTGCGATTAACTTCAACCCTTCTGTTAACCAAAAGCCACGGTTTCTAGTGCTTTTTGCAACAGGTGTTTTTTCGGTTACGACTTCTTTATCTTTTGGCTTAACGCTCATATTCTAGCCTCCAGCGCCAATCCTTTTTGAGTTATTAGGTCAATTTTGCGCCCAGCTTGAATTTCAATATAAGGCAAAGATTGTTCAGCCAAGGATATCCAATATTCAGATAACCGCTCCATTGAGTCACCCACACCATTAAGGGCCGCGATGCCAGTTACTTGACCCGGATCAGGTGCTTGGAATAATGTCTCTGAACCCGGAGATGTCTGAACGCCCGGAATGTTCGTTGGACGAACCGCACCAGCAAAACCAGAAAGCGTACCGGCCAATACCGTATTCGCCAACATTTCATCCGCGTTATGCACAAGATTACCCTTGATACCTTCTAGACCATCAGAGCCACTACCAAATGCGACAAGTGATGTCTCGATAGCTGAACCATCATCTCTCATGCAGCTCAATACCTCTGAACGGACTTTCCCACGTCTGTCTTTGAGAGACCCAACTACACCAGCAATAATTGTACAACCACGAAGGTCGATATAATAACCGCCCGGAGTAAGCACTTCTTCGGTAATTCTAATCATAATGGGAGGTGGACTAGACGCGGTACTTGCTGAAATGTCAGCATTTACGCCTGTTATTACAGTTCCAGAAATCATTGAACCGGCAGGTAACCATACAGGCTTTTCTTCTTCCTCTACTTCTACCTTATTTTCCATTTGATTGATGGCTTGCTTGCGTTGTAGTTCTTCACCTTTAAATGCAACTTGCTGTTCGCCATTAGCGCCAATACGGATTTCTTTTGATTGAGAAACAATACGTAAACCTTTCCCCATCAGAGGTTCGGTAGAAATAATATTCTGATTTCTACGTTGAACACGAGGTGGTTGTTGCACAATGATTGGCGGCTGCTGCACTTGGGCGCCTGATTGACCTTGAGGTGATTGCCCCTGATTATTGGATGCCTGCGTATTGTTATTGCGATTAGCTGTTCCAGTAACCTGAGATTGTCTCGAAACGGCCAATTCTAACTGGCGCTTCAAGTCTTCTTGCTCCAATCTGATTCGGTCCATCTCAGCCTGCATCTGCTCGCGCTCGGCAGAATAATTTGTATTTACACTTTCCATTTGGGCACGCATTTCTTGCGATTGCGCTTGAAGTGCTTCATAGGCAGCCTTCATGCGTTCATCTTGTACCCGCTCTGATGATGCGTTGCTTGTAAACATAGTTTCAGATTTTGATTTGACTGGTACATATGCTGGGCCGCCGTCACCTGAGTCATAGAAAGTAAGAAACAATAGGACACCTACAAAACCACCTAGCATGACCTTGTTACGAAACGAACTGTCTGTTTTTAATCTTTCGATTTTATCTTCGAAGAAATCTTTTACGAAATCCATTGTTCACCTCACTCTGAAATCAAACGAGTGCGCTTGCGCTTAACCTGCTCAGGACGCATCACTTCTCTAAAAATGTACACTTCGGCTTGTTGACCCGGCATGAGCGTAGAGCGAGGGTAACTTCCAACAACAATCACACTTTCATCAGCTGTGTAATACCCAAAAGCATCGCGCTTGACCATGCAATGCTCTTCGTCGAAATCAACAGGCTGATTGCTGTCATTTGATATTTGAACAATATCTATGACGTTTCGAGGGTTAGATAAACGCTGCAATTGAACATGGCCTATTCCAGTTGAGACTAACCCTTCACATGGGCGAGTTGGAGCGGTCTCCTCTAAGATAAATCCAGCAGGAATGTCAGAGCGTGCAACAGACTCCATAATGGATGAGAACTTATCAACGTACTCATTATTAACGCGGTCGAACTCTTGCTGCGCTAATAATGACTCTTCGAGCTGCGCTTGTTTTTCTCTTGACTCGGCTCGACGCTCCATTTCCCGCTTCATCTCTGGAGTGAGCTTAACGTTCAAATCAATCATCGCTTGGCCCACTGAGAATGGAAATAGGGTCACAGCAATAGTGGTCTCAGGCATTCCCTCTTCTCTTAAATGCATCCCGATTGGTGCTTTAGAGTCAGTAGCAATCGTTAAGTATCGACCTTCTTCAAACAAATATACGTTATCAGGAAAATTACCAATTACCTGTACCTGTTTGAAGTTAGTTGTAATGCGGTTAGGGAGACCAGATGATATAGGGATCATCTCATTACCACCGACAGACATCGTATATTTTTGTTGTGGTTTATATTTCTTAAGCACGCGCTGCTCTGGGGTTTCGTTAACTTCATCGCTTGCGCTGTAACCATACATAGCAGGGTCAATTGTTGTTTGACCAAACTTAGAATTCATAATTGTTGCAATTTCTGCATTCACCCTATCAGTGTTCGCTGGCTGACCTTGCTGTTGCACCTGTTGAGCTTGCTCGGCTGACATTGGCTGCGAGCTTGAAGAAACCCAAGGCCTGTCGAAGGTGTACCTTTGTTCTTCCTGTGCAGGCTGAGATTGCTGAGCAGACGCTGAAAATGAAACAGCAAGCATCAACGAAATTAAACTCTTATTCATCTTCATTTGACTCCAGTTTTGTTGGTGCAGCTAACACTTCAGCTTGGTTAGCCTTAAGGGAAGATTGATTGATTTCAGAAATACGTTTTGAAATTTGTGGCGCCCCCGGATACACCGTATACGATTCAATGACTGGGCTACCATTAAGTACATTTACCTTTATTTCATAAGTATGTGGCATTGGGTCGCTACGCCCATCTTTGCGCGATAACTCTTCTTTATCACCATAAACCCAAACAATGTCGGCCTCAGCAATGTAATCAGAATCCTTCACAATGAAGATTTCTTGTACTTCTTGTAGACGCAACGTTTCAATATGACGGTCTATGTTTTCTTCAAACTTAAAATGAAGGCTAGGCGCTAAAATTCGCTTTACATCATCGACTATTAGGTCGCGAGAATTAGGGTTGATATTGCCAACTAGACCCACGAACCAGTCTGCCCAGTACTTCTTAGTGGCAGCGTTTGCGTTATTATTCGCAATAACCATTTCCTCAGCCATGTTTGGCGGGACCAATATTACTCGCTCATTGTTTTTGACCGTTTGCCAACCGAAAAGCACAAGCGCTATTGCCATAATGATGTTTGATACTTTGTTATTTTCAATGTATTGAACAGCAACAGCGAAGGACTTAAGAGACCCACGTTTGGTCTTTCCTTTAGCCATCTTAGTTATTCCTCTCTTCTAGGTATTGCGAAATCTGCTGGGTATCTTTTGGGGTTCCTTGATACTGAACAATGCGATCAGGGAAAATACGCAGGTTCTTCAGCACCAAATCAAATTCGTAGGTCCACTGTATAAAACGCGGGTTTTCATTTGGGACGAACACATACTTTTCACCTGTCACCCAAACACGATTCAGGGGTTCGTAATATTTGGCTGAACGAGGAACAAAGCGCTCTATAACCTTAGATTTACGAAGCGTTTCCTTTGTCTCGTCAATCCCCTCTTTTACATTTTGCTGAAACGCAAAAGGCATCATATTGAGTGTTAATGTCTTCAGCTCATTGATACTTGATAAATCAACGTTACCGAAGCGGCTAGCAAGATACAGAGACGTACTTATTTTTGCCGACTCTTGCATCTCACCACCCAACACTAAATCAAGGTGCGTCATATCCCGCTGCTTTATAGTGATATCCCTATCAGCCACAACGTTATAACCAATAATCACAATCAAACTTGTCAGCAGGAAAATTCTAATCTGCTTGTAAGCCACAGCTTTACCAAGCGTGTATGTGATAGACATGTCAGTATGCATAGCGGCTACCTGATATACTCTTTAATAAGAGGGTCAGGTACACCCTTAGAAAACACACTTGGCAACCAACCTTTATTCCATAAATAATGGAATATGAATCCCCTACCCTTTTCCTTTACAGAATTAGCTTTAGTGATCCAATAAATAGCTAGAACTACCCCTAAGTTGGGAAACCCTAACGTCGCAAAGATGGCAATAATTACAAACATAAAAGCAAAAACATCCTGAGGAAATATAAGCACTTCCACCGGTTGATTCTGCCTAGTTGGAACATAAGACTGTTTCATACATTCATATTCGTTGTTTGATAGATAGCTTCATTATGTCACCCGTTTTGATAACGCAACGGCGTTTAAGCCCCAAAAAAAGCCTCTTAATTTACAGAAACAAAAAAGCCCTCAACTTCGTGAGGGCTTTTTTTTAGCAAGTGACGTTTAGATAAACGCAACACCTGTCAATAAGTTGGTGATTAGCGTTTCAGCGTTGGCGAATACCAAACCAAATACTGTTGCACCAGCAGCTTTCAAGAAATCTGGCTGGATTACCGCATAGAAGCCAGCAGCCATAAACATGAACACCATAATGATTTTACCCGGCGCACCAGTTAACCAACCGGCAACTTCCGCATAAAATGCATCAAAGTAAGCACCACCCGTACCTGCAAATGCAGAAAAGGCGAACATGCTTGTAAGGATCGCTAAGAAAGATAGCGTTTTTTTATTAAAGATATTGCTCATTAGTACGTACTCCAAATTAAGCAAAGTTTCACGAATAGGTGTGCAATCACCGACTGAGATAAGGTTACTCATTTACGAGACACTTACCGTTGATTAAGAGTGCTAAAAAGTGTGTTTAACAAAAAAAGCAACCCTATCACCAGTAAAATTGCACGATAAAAACCAAACTGAATAGCTTATTAACTATCTGGTTCTCATACATATATTGACGTGAAAAATAAGGTAGTGACGTTATTAAGGGCGGTAAAATAACGCTTTAATAAAAAGTATATCGAGTAGGGTGAGGCTTGCGCCTCATCCCTCTCACAGAACCGTACGTACGGGCCTCGTATACGGCTCCTGCATACTTCATATCACTTGCTAAGTGACACAATGCTAATTTGCAATCTAG
>VMHT01215971.1_pt1 | contig 181458 bp, 218 predicted proteins | sample 4693611 | NCBI WGS metagenome assembly VMHT01 (sample SAMN12280063, study PRJNA550983) | marine metagenome | isolation source: seawater sampled from same location over 5 years 0.02-0.2 micron viral filtrate | place: USA: collected off the coast of southern California halfway between the port... ... | reverse complement strand
CTTGATAAGTCATAATTAAGTGATTGTTCATTAACCTGCTTAACTGCATCTAAAATGGTCTCTCTTACGTCCTTAAGTGTTGGATGGTCTAGGATGTTATTTTTCCCGATTTGCGTCACACCGTGGCATATATCGCTATTAGGGGATTGAAATAGGTCATCATTTGTGCAACTATTAATATAACTCGTAATTGCAAGTTTATCCCTTTCGTGGTTTTTATTGGTATAATTACCTACAGGGGACATAAACAACCCATAGACGTTAGTCTGTGCGATGGATTCGAAATCGTCCGATAGTTCTTTAGGATTATGCATAAAAAAAGAGGACTTGATTTAGTCCCCTTATTATAGTGTATATAGTGAATTAAGTCAACTCCTTAGAACGCTAACTCCATACCGTTAGCGAAATCTTCAGTCAAGTTCTTATAACCTACGAACCACTCAAATTGCTTTTGAAAAACTCTAGTGCCATAAGAGAATTCATCAAGAATAGCGTTTAGACGTGATTTAGTTGTATTTGACTGCCAACCGCCATCGAACAATAAAACAGAATTATTTGTAACTGTCGCGATGTGATTGCCGTGAAGATAAACGTTTGCTTCGCCGTTAGCGTGTGAAACAGTAGTATTTGCTGAACTGAAGTTGCTTCCGCTTCTGATTGCTGAGTTCATTTGAGTTTCGATCTTACGCATTTGAGTGGTGCTCCTGTGTTGCTTATACTAATATTATAGAGGATTGAGACGCGATTGCTAGGGGTGTTGTGCCACTAGTCAAACTGTCTACTCCTCCCTTACTTCAAAGAGTTCATATGTTATCATATCAATCAGATCTACGTCAAGATCTTCTTTAAGTAATCCTCTGAGATTTTTTGAACTTAGTGCTTTAATTTCTTGATATGTCATTACTTGCCTACTCCATAGTCTGCTGCCGCTTGCTCAAGTTGGAATAAACTTCCCGCTCTGTATCCATCCTTATATGATGATTCGATCTTTTCATCGATCGCTTCAAAGTCATCTTCTGAGAGACCGCTCTCTTCGAAAATAAGTGCATTATCTGAAAACTTTCTCAACTCGTCAAGAACCTCATCATATGAAAACTGGCGGTTGATAGCATTCTCTCCAAATGCTAACTCATAAACCTCTTCAATAAATTCGTTTTTTGTCATTTGCTTTTGTATAGTAAGATTGTTCAATGTAAGATTAAGATCGGTGAAAATGTCGTGCATAGTGCTTAGAATGGATTTGTCCAGTTGTATGCTTGCCAGTCGGTAACCATACCATCCTGATTGAGGCAGTCAACAAAATTGTTCCAACTCTCGCGCTTCGCTATGGTGTCACCTCTGAGAGATCTATCCTGAGCAACGGCGACTTTCCAGTTGTAACGAAATTGATCTAGAACCTGTGCTTTAGTTGCTCTCCAAGTCATTTGAGTTTTTCTCCTTTGTTGCTTATGTACTTATTATAACGGATGAGAACCGCCTGTGTAGGGTGGGTGTGCCAGTTCGTGAACTGTCCTAGAAAGTGGTCAGTCTTAACTGTCTCATCTATCATTTATTAAGGGGACTATTGAAATATGCTTTATTAACTGTGTAAACCGTGAAAATCGCGACGATGATACCAAAGAACCCTAACCAAAGAATTGGGGAATGGGGGAAATCGTAAAATGGAACTGTTTTGTCGAGAACTGTTGAAAATAGCATCTTAGTAATTAGGATTGTAATAGTTGAGAAATAGCACTAATATAAGTGCGATGAGTAAAATTGAAATTGCTGTTATCATTCAGATTCATATATTGAAACTGAAGCAAGTTCAGTATTTGCAGATTCTTGAGATTCCATCACATAAGTTTCATATGATGTATCTGAGAAGAGTTGATAATATAGATCATTCATAAGACCAAATTCAAAACTCGTGCCCGCGTGCTCTTCAGTCACTCCCTCGTAGCATTTGAGAATTTCATCGTATTGTGTCATCTTTTCCTCTGTGTGTATGTAGTTATTATAAGGGATGGATTTGAGTTTTGTGTGAGGTGTTGTGCCAGTAGTGGAAGTGGCACAACATAGGTTGACATTTAGTAAACGATCTGACTATTGTCAATGATTAGGATTATAAATCCTAGTTTGTTCAAGATATTCTTATATCTTGCAATTTGAGTATTCTTGCGATATTCCCAAAGATCATTACCAAATGCGATATAAGAAACTTTTGCTGTTTTGGTCTTATCAATGTGTATCGCTCTGTAATCATCTTGACTAATGTCATCGTGGGCAACATCGTAAACGATCTTAGCAACTACTTCGCCGCCGATGATTAGATTTGAAAATTGTGAACTCTCGTGCTTATGGTGAACTGAAACACCATTTTTCCAGTCTCCAGATCCATAAGTGTTGATAGCATTCAAAACTAGTGACTGATATACATCTAGTTTGACCTCTGGGTCTAGACCTATTCTAAGTGTGTCTTTTTTGATGAGTTCTTTGTATTCTGTAGGTGTCATAGTTGTTTGTTGCTTATACTAATATTATAGAGGATGTATATCCAATAATAAACAACGTGTGTGCCACTAATACAACTGGCACTAGAATCTTTCTAAAACTTTGCATTTTGTGTAATCATATACAGGGTGAAATAATGTTTCATCGTTACAGATTTCGAACTGTGGTCTACAATAGCGTCCCCATCTTCGAATAACTGTCCCAATAATTCGCTGACCTATTGGGTCAGTATATGCAACAATGTCACCGATACTTATCTCTGTGAATGTGTCATAAGTGTTGTAATCTTTGATCATTGTGCAACCGCTCTTGTCTCTGTGATTATGTCTCTTACTCTCTCGCGATCGAGTGAGTCACCATCACCGAACTCAATATTAGTGTTTGATGCACATAAATCGAGGTATCTGAGTATCGCGATTGCGATCTCTCCAGTTGTTAATCCATCTATAGGATATAATACATCGGGATGATATGGTGCATAAAATGATTCGATGTAATCTAGAAATTCTTGAAAGTTGTGCATTGATTAAACTCCTTTAACTCTTTTTTGTAGGTAGGTAGATTGTGCTTGACATACATTGTCAACTAGGTTATCAAATGTTTGAGCATCCCAACCTTTTTGCTCTGCAATGTCTAACTCGTATGCTGTCATTACAAGATCATAGAGTAACTCGTATTGACCGTTTGAGACTTCGATATTCATTCCTTTGATTGATTTCATTTTAGTTTCCTTTGTTGCTTATGTCCTTATTATAGAGGGTTAGTAGCGATCTGGGATGCTTTTGTAGTCACTTTGTGAACTGTCACAATGCTCCTTGACAAGATACTCGCCTGTCATTATTCTTTCAAATACTGCGGTCTGATCATCAGTTAGATCAAAATCCATATCTCTGAGAGTATCCCAAAGTTTCGTCATTTGATATGACTCGTCGAATGACATAGGTATATTAAGCATCTGGGTTATTAACTCCTGAGAATACTCTTAATTCAGTTGCATAGTTAACTAGTTGATCAAATCCCTCTTCATTTACCTTTATCTTATTCAAGAGCATATAACCTGCTTCCTCACTTAGAAACCTCATAATGGTCTCAAATTGCTCTAACGCTTCAAAACTAAATCCAGTCTCTGCTTCAACTTCTGAGCGATCTGGGAATGTGTTGTTTTCAGTCATTTGTTTCTGTGTTGCTTATGTTTATATTATAGTCATTATATGGTGCATATAATGTAATGATGTGCCAGTTATATTATTGGCACTCATCCTCAAAACGCTCGCGTGCGATATACTCGCAATGCTCAACAAGTGCTTCCTCGCTCATCATTTTGTCGAGACCTGTGGATTTCATTAGTTCTAACTCATCTTCGTAGAATTCGATGAGCATATCTTCGTGATGTGAAACTGACATTTAAACCACCTCCGCTAGATTGTCGAACCAGTCAGAAGTTTCCTTCTGTGGGTGTTGCTTTTTATATAAGTCTTCGACTGAGCAACCCTTACGTCTTGCAACTTGTCTTGCTATCATTGCTTCCCATCTTAGGAATGACTCATAACTTCTGTTTGTTCTGCACATAATGTTTGTTTGTTTATACTATTATTATAGTAAATGTGTGGTGCATATGGTAACATTATGTGCCACTAGTTGAACTGTCACACAATACGATCCATAAAGATCCATTCATATGTACCATCTTCAGGGTCACGTCCATCAACAACGAACTCTTCATAGATCGCATCAGCATCGTCAAAACGATTTGCTTCAATATGTCTCGTGACCTGATTCATATAGTGCTCGCCGAGAAGATCGATTGAAGTTTGCATTAGTTCGTTAAATTCCTGATTTTGGTCGTATTCGTGGATTTCGTTATTTAATTCGTGTTCCATAGGTTTGAATCGCTTTGTTGGGGATAGTGTAACCTAGTCGTGGGTCTTTTCTGATCTTATCAGAATGAAATTGCTTTTTAAGACTAGGTAGTAGCAAGTTCAGTACATCGTCACCTGACATTTGCCAGACTTCGACAACTTGACCATTTTGGTATCTTGCAAAGAAGTGATCTTTGTACTTGCCAATTTTCTCTTCTTTGAGATACTTGAGTTGATCTTCCCAAGTATCTTGAACTGAAATACCGTTGTAGGTAGCAGTTAGTTTCTTACCTATAGTAGATTTATATTCAACAGGATTCCCATCCTGATCAAATGCATCAGCACCTGAGTAATCATCAGCAACGTTGTGCCCTAGGATGCCTGCCAAGTGAATCTCACGTGAGCGTGCATAACTGAATGGGTCTCCCCATCCGTGTTGGTCGCAAAGAGCATACATCTGCTCAAAGAGTTGCTGATATTGTTGTTCGGGTGTTGATGTCACTTGCATAGTTCTTTTGTTCGATACCTCTATTATAAGGGGAAACCCATCCTGTGTGTGGATGGGTGGGACACTAGTCAAACTGTCACACTAGCAGGATGCAGGTAAGTAGTTTTGTGGTTCAGTTAAGAAGTCAGTCACCTGATAACCAATATCGAGACGTGCGTTGATTGTCTCAGTCATTTCTCGTTTGTTCATCAAACGCATTGACATAGCATTAACCTCGCCCCACTTGTTTTTCAAACTGAGAGTATAAACGAATTTGTCACTCAAAATGCTATGGGGACGGAACTCAACTGTCATCGATCCTGCTGTGAGTTGCATTTGGTCTCCTGTGCTTTACCTCTATATTATAGAGGATGGATCAAGGTCTAGTGGTTCGGGTGTGACAGTTTGTGGTTTGGCACGAAGTGTCATCTGCTGCCAGTCATCCCACTCTGTTCCATAGTTAGATTCCACTAGTGGTTTGATCTCTTGCATCAATCCTACTATTGCGTCTTTACCATAATAATCGTGTTCGATAACATCGTGACCAGTACAACTTGATCCCCACTCTGTTACATCGCTGTCAATTCTTGCAACTAAACCGCGTGCATAATAGTGAAGCATACCTAGTTCTCTTCTGGACAATTTGATTGTAAATTCTTTTTTATTGTTAGTTTGATTCATTATACTATCCTCGCGTCTAATACTGTTACAGGGTCGATAAAGAAACCGTTATCGATTGTATTGACTACTACGTTTTGGTTGATAGCATCACCGTCAGGGCAATTGATTTCGTCTTCTGTATCAACTTCAACTAGTAATGTGATTTGTACTCTTGTCATCGTATTAGGTTGTGTAATATTGTGACCATCAGAGCGAGGGTATCCCTCAGCGATTTGTAATGTGAGCAACGCTCTGACGGTTGTGTGAGGTGTGGAAGAGGTTCGAATTGAAAGCAATTAGTGAATGCTACCCTTGCCTTCCACATTTATAATATACCAATAAAAAAGACCCCTGTGGGGTCTTAGTAGTACAGTTATTTAAGTGTCACATAGTTTACCAGAATGTCCCCAAATGTGATACCTTATCGAAGAATGCTTCCCTGTATGTGTCATCAATGCTGTTGGCATCTACAGTATAAAGATCCCCTTTGAGTTTCTTGCATTTACCAGTAGAACCCTCGATCCACATTAATTCTTTTGTGTGTCCACCTCTATCTGCAGGTGCTGTCGCTGTAATTTTGATGTCATCGCCATCATCTACCTTAGCGAATGTCCACGTGACGGAAGCATCGTCCGCTACAACTTTTTCTCTTTTGTTGAGGATAACGTTCACGTGAGTGTGAATTGATCTTGCAATTTCTGTAGTTGTGCCAACAGATTCTGCGATTCTCTTGTCAATATTGGCGAGTCTATATGCCTTCGCCTTCTCTGACAATTTAGTGAGTAGCAAATCTGCATACCCATTAACTGCTGTCGTTGCCATTGTTAATCTCTGTAACTGTACTTGATAGAGTTATTTATGCAACTAGCGACTCGGGGTGGATACCGTGGACGAAAATCGCATCTACAACCCTCTGAAGACGCTTTGCGATGTGCTTACCATAGTTCGTGTAGGTCGGGACTGTCACGTAACCAGTTGGTTTGCGATACATCTTAAGGTTACCCGCTGTCAGTTCACCTGAGCGAATACGCTTAGAGTCCTCTTTATGTAGTCTGATAACACGTCCGATGGTTTGTGCCATTTCGACGGTTGCCAACTGTCTCAAGAGAATAGTATGGGTTAGACCGTGAACATTGATACCTTCAGATAGGATAGAGTAATGGAAGATGATAAACTTACGATCATCATCACGTCCGAACTCATCCATAGTATTGAAGAACTTCTCACGGTTTACCTTCTTGTTATTGACATAGGCACCGAACTTGCTAGTCACGTGTAGGACATCGTAACCGCGTTTCTTCAACTCTGATAACAAGTTGGTTTGACCTAGCATATTACCTAAGATCTTAGAACTAGGAACTGCACATAAAACTTTCTGTGCGTTCTTATCGTCAAGATTCTCCAGTACATCGAGAACTGTTTGTGCATCAGTATCCCAACTCATTTTCTTAACTCGATCAATATCTTGCTCGAATGGCACAATAGTTGGTGGGATGATTGAACCGCTCTCGATCAACTCGGGTGCAGGTACTTGTTCAATGATCTGACCATAAACAAGTTGGTTATTCATACCACGGTTGTGTCTACGTGCGATGCGAGGTGTTGCTGTAAAGAAGTAGCAACGTTTTGCTGTTTCGCTGATCTCTTCAGTTGATTCAAAGAAATTACGTGCTACGCTGTTATGTGCTTCATCAAAATATGCTGTATCGATCTCAATGCCAGACTCAACAACCCTTCTCAATGAGTGGTATGTTGTGAAGATAACGTGAGTTGCAACTGCATTATTCTCTTTGTTCTTTTCAATGAATTTTGCAAGTTTCTCAGGTTTTGTGCCTGACTCGTGATGAGTCTCTCCAGAGTGGACGTGATAGACGTGAACCCAATCTGCCTTAAGGAACTGCATAAACTCCTCACTCAACTGATTAGCGAGTAGGATACGAGGTGCAACAACTACAATGGTGCTGTTGCTGTTAGTGTTGAGCGTCCTTAAAGCATCATAGATCATACACATTGTCTTGCCGCCACCTGTAGGGATGATGACCTGACCTTTAGTCTCACGCTTCATAGCGTCTACTGCTCTCTGTTGGTGCTTGCGAAGATTAACGCTCAAATGTCTCTCCTGATCTGTTACACATAGTATAACACCAAAAAACCCACCGATGGGGGATCGATGGGTCAGTTGTTGGATTGTCACACGGTCAGAACATATCTCTGCAAATTCGTTTGCATTCTCCTGAGTGTGGTTCAATCGAGCATTCGATTAAGCAATTGAAATAATCGTCCATTAGTTCTTCGTCGTTTAGAGACTGATTAGTCCATTCAACGAGTTGCTCCTTCGCCATTAAGTTGTGCATAGTTGTTACTCCAAATTTTATACCATAATGTAGAACATACTGGATGCATTGTGTCCTCGTTAATTCTACTAGTATTTAGATTGTTCTGGAATCATAACATAATAATGTAACGATGAATACATTTTGTTACTTATCTTTACCTGTTTCGATCTGTCTCCCAGTAGTATGGTGAGTGCTCGTAACTGTCTTGACGGATGCCTGTATCTGTGAATGAGATAAGACCGTCTCCGATGGAATCGAGATCCTTCCTAATATGTCCACCATTGTTTTTTTGAATGAATTGCAATTCAGAGGATTGTTGCAAGGTGTGTTGCCTTTCGAGTTCATAGATTACAGTATTCAAATTTGACTGTAGATACTTTGTGAAGTCACACTCCGTCACCTTCTCGTGCATCAGTTTCGCCAGAGAGATCAGTAGTTGATAGTCCGTGTTCGATTGATTCATTAACAAATTCCTGTAGTTGTTCCTGTGTTAGATTGTTTAGAAAGTTCCACATAGGGTCATTTCTGTCCCAGTCAAGAGTAACCTGACCGTCTTCAACTTGTATCTTAAGCGAATCCCCTGCTTTTCCCTCCTTTTGTTCGTTTGGCATCAATAACCTCGATATGTGAAATGTGAAAATGGAAGTTCCACCAAGCGGTTTGGACTTCCTCGTAAGACTCCACGATTTTAACTGAGTTGTCCTTGCACCATATTTTATACCAATGACGGTCATATGGCAAGTCAGACGTGGATTTGAAAAACTCAGGCAATGCGCTCATAAGACCAATGGGGATCATCGTCACCGTCAGACCATATCCAGACTTCTGGATTATGTTTAGATGACATAAACAAACGTCCATCCTTTCTACGTTCTTGAATTTCGCAGATTGGATTGTTGTTCATCAGATTGACGAACTGTTGCTTTGTTCGGTCAGATTTCGGTGTGACCTTCACCAATTTCCTCAAGGGCATTTTCTAATTTTTGATAGAGATCATTATATTTGATACCGAGAAGTGATTCCCAGTTCTGTTGTGACTTGTCATCAAGCATTTGCATTGCTGACATACATCCTAGCAGTTCTTTAGGTGAGAGTGCGAGACTGTTCATTTGTGAATTTCTGGCATTGATCGGTGTGTTCCTGTATTGTAGCAGATTTTGGTTTGTCGTGTGCGTAATAAATTAAAATCTCCTCATACATATTTTCATCGTAATTACTGTGTTTCATCGGTCTTCGATCGGTGGTAACATCTCATTTCCTGGGTGGTCATTGGTTTTTCCCTTGTAATTCTTTACATTTTTAAAGGGAGAATCATCTATTTCTAGATCATCCCAATCACGTGAATACACCAGTAAACAACATTTATTCATAGGATGTCTTGATCCTTCTGGATTGGGTTTCTCTGAAATACAGAGAGTAATATACTCTTCTGATACAAATTCGATTGTACCTGTGAAATCCTTATACCGTGCAGGCATACCAATTTCAAGAGATTTGAGTACGTTTCTAATTTCCAATGGGATAGACTCCGAAATGAATAAAGGTGTTGACATTAATCCTGTTTCAAATGTAATAAATCAGTAATCAAATTCACCTCATTAAGTGTTTCGCTTAATGTGATGTCATTGATTTGTCCATTGTGATGTCTCTTATGTAGAGACGAAATGTACAACAGTATCGCTTTGCGTAAAACTGACTGCTGTGTGTTGTTAAGCATTCTGGTTTTTAAGAACATCGCTCCCCCAAGCGAACGTATATACTATTTACAATAGTGGAATAAGTGAGAACTGATCGTCAGGTAAATCTGACTGAGTATGAATATCGAACCCTAAAGTAATACGAGGTGTGTTAAATTCCTCGTGAACTACAACTCTGTGTTGCCTGTCCCACCCAGGCCCAAAGTACACATTGCCCACTTCATTCTTTATATTGTAGAGTGGTTTACCGTCTTGTCTGAACTCGGTTGTAGTGTTGTGTGGTTCGATACTAATATAACCGTGGTAATCAAATTTGTGATCGTGCCACTTTAACACCTGATCGGGTGTGTGGTAGTTCATCCAACATTGAAACCATAATGGTTCATCAGTTTCAAGAGTGCTTCGCACAATAGTTTGAAGATCTCTGTTCAATAACCAGAATAGCGGACTCGGGGACGTAAGTGCGAATATGTTATAGAACCGATACCCAGAATGCTGGTTTTTGCCCCAATTCTTGATAAAATCCTCATCTTCCTTGCGTTTTTCATCATAATCGAATAGAGTAGGAAGATTTCCGATTGTCAATCCTTTATCAGTCAGCGATGAATCGAATCCTGTAAAAGTATTTTTGAAGAGACGATATGCTCTTCCCAATTGTGTGATCATTTCATCCTGTTCGTGGACGATACAGGGTGATCTCCAGAGAGTCCAATCCTCTCCAGTTTCAAGTAAGGTTGCCATAATTAGGATTGTATGAGGAACGAATGTCTGTGGGTGTTTTCTCACTCACATTTATATTTACCACTAAACGTGGATTGAGTGTTGAGTAGGATGAACTGTGAAATAGATCACCCTTGAAAGCAACCGCTCTGCCCTTCTTAGGGGTGATTCGCTGCTTTTCAGTCCAAGCGTCCTTGTCAACCATTGCAGGGTATTCAAAGGCATCCTGAGTCCTCTCATTGTAGATGATTGTATCACCGTCAGTATCATTTAGATAGTAGATTACATTCCAAGAGTTAGGAACGTAACTATCAATGTGTGGCATTTGAACTTGATTGCATCCCATTGCAGGAACTGCATTGATTCTCATCCGTAGCAAACATTCAGCACTCAATGCTTCACGGAACTGAAGAGCGAGCGGCATAAACCCATTTGTAAGTGTTGAGCAATGTGATTTGTCACCGTACTCAATTTCATACAAATAATGTAAGTTAGCGAACCCATTGCGAGGGTCACCAATAAACTCGGGGATGTCCGTGATTGCATTGTCCTTACGATACCAAGCAAGATCTGGATTGTTTGCACATAAGAGTAACCAGTCTTGATATACTGGTGGGATTATATCCTCAAAGACGATTACATCATCTAGTTTCTTATATGCTGTGTCAAATGGATTGCTGACTGTCAGTTTCATTATGTGTAATAGGGTGATGTGTTGATCATTGATTGTTCATTCTGGATTTTCTCACTTGCTGTTTCCCAAGGTGCTGCCAACATCGGACGACCGTCCCATTTATTGTCAGAGTATCTACCATCTTGATCCACATAAGATACAAATGCCTGTATCTGTAGATCTCCCTGATATTTTGGTCTCCAATGAAAATCTTTATGTCCTCTGAATACAATCATATCACCTTGATTCATCAGTAGGTCATACGATTTACCATCAATTTCGATGTAAAAGGGCCAATTAGTTTCGTCTCTTGTTACACATATATTTCCTACCCATTCACCACTCGTTCTGTCTCTATGTCGTACCAGATTCGTGCCTTTAGTATATACTCTAGCGTAACTAAATGTCTGCCATAATTTACATCTAACCACGTCCTCAATCTGTTTCTTAATTACCTGTCCCATTGCTTCAAAACATACTGGTGAGTACATTGCAAAGGCACCTGGCATTATGGGATCGCTTGTGGGACCTGAAGTTGTCGCTTCAATTATGTTTTTAATCATAATGAATTCGTGCTTCAAATGTTCACAAGTTTCCTGTGATAATGCATTACGAATTCGCCAAAGTTTACCGTTGGCAAATTCTTCGATTTTCTCGTCAATAATCACTTCCATTTAATGTTTGTTGTTTATAAGATCATCAGCGATTCCGTGGAAGAAACCTACTATAGTTAGGCGAGAATCGTGTACATCTTTTCCGAAGAAATCCATACCACCGTGAAACTTTCTACCATCAAATAGTAAGCAACGATTGTATCGACTTTCAACACTAATTGATGTTTGATACATCGCATTACATTCTTCTCTATAGGTATCATATGCTGCTGCCGATTCAGTATCATCCTGAGCAAGTAATTGTTTCTTGAATTCATCTTCGAAACCTTGTCCCTTAAAATGTGGTGGCACATCGTAGATGGTTGTACCACGATCAGGTACAACTCCATCATTCAAATAGATAACCATACCGACACCTAAGTGTGGTGGGTCTGAATGAATCCATCCACGTTTGTTGTTACCATCACACACGTGAAATGCAACATCAGCAATATCAAATGCGACGAAAGACGGTAGATATGCTATAACCTTTCTGCATATGATTTCGTGTAGGATAGGATCAACTCCGTCAAGAAGATTCGACCTCATCCCAGGCCAATTGCCCTTGTTGGGGTGATCATAGCACCGAAAATACTGTTGCTGTTTCGCTAAGTTAACGACCAACGATGGTGTCTCGAAAAAATTATCGATTACGATGGTTGGGCAATACTCTTCTACAAACTTCATTTTCTAAACCAAGGGAAAGGGCATTTCTTTTCTTTCTCACCAAAGATAATATCTTTAGCAAGGAACGGTGTGAATTGTTTTACTGCCAGACGTTTATGCATCTGCAGTAACATTTCCTGTGGTGGTACTGATTTGGTTAACTTGAATGACTCTCGTAGATCTCCTTCTTTATAGAAAGCGAATTTATAAATTGGGTCACCGCGTTTAATCTTTACATCCTGTTCAGAATCACATACATTGATACCGAAAGATATAGGTCGGCACCAATCAGATAGATTGAACCAACCGTTTACTATTGTAAAGTTATTGTTTCTACTTGTCAAGGGATAATCTCTTGCTTCTACCCATACACCTTTCGATTTTGTCCACAACAATAATTGTGGTACTGAAATCTGTAGAGTCTTGATAGGTGGTTCTAAATCTTCTACCTTCAAATATTTCTGAATCTGCTGATCATTCAATTCTTTTACTGTAATATATCCTTCCTTGTTGATTACGATTGTCAAGTCCTTCGGATTGTACATAATAAACTCACGTGAGTTCTTATGTGTCCAAGCAGGACATTGCATATATGGTACGAATTTGTTTCCTTCGTACTCATCAATAACTTTCTTGGGTTCAATACCAATACCATCCAAACTTAGAGGTGAATCCCAACAGTTTAGAATGTCTTGACCACCGTCATACTGGTAGTAAAAGATCTCAATGCTCATAATTAAAATTTAGTGTAATTCTGTTTGTAGACTGTGTGGGATTCTGCGATGCGTGGTAAATAGAACCATCAAAAATAATGACTTTACCTGCCTCTGGTTTCTCTCTCCTTATTTCATTGTCTTCTTCATCGAAAAATACAGTTTCACCGTCTGCCGAGTTCACATAATATAATGCAGTAGTGTGTGGTCTGTTCATATCCACGTGTGGCATATTATGTGGTGACTTTAGTTCACCTTGTGGTAACAATAGTCCACCCTTGATCCTAAACAGATTGTACTCGTGTGTCTCTACGAATGAAAACAGTAGTGGCATTATGATGTTACAAAACTCTGAGTGAGTATTTGTTTCTGCATCGAAAAACAAATGTGCGAACCCCTGAGTTCCATTTGCATTTGGAAATCGGTTTCGCACTTCATCAGTATCTCTGTATGTGACATCCTCAAGGTAACCCCAAGGAAATCCAACATCTAACATCATTTGTTTGATCCTCTTCTGATATACAGCAGGGATCACATTACGAATAACTCGCATTAGTAACTCTGTTCACACTCCTCTAAGTTTTCTGAAAGGCATTCCATCGAAATGCTATCTGTATGATACGAATGGTAAATTCTTCCCCATACTACATCGAATTCTTCTTGGTTCAAGTCTTTGAATAAAACTTTACCATTGTAATAGACGTGGTACGATTTAGACATTGTTACTCCTCCGTTTCATTTTCCTCTGATACATTACCAATAATTTCCATTTCTGGATCTGCAGCATCAATTTCTGCCATAGGCATATTGACATCTGTTTCATCACCCATTATATCACGTTTCACAATAAAGAGTGCATCGATAGCACCCTCCAATCTAGATCTCTGAGCATATGCATCAGATCTCTTTTGAAACTCAACTGTGGTGACACCGTATGGATTCAGTTTCTTGTTAGAGAACTCTGTATCGTAGTTGTCGATAATTTTATCAACTTCCCCCTTTTGAAGATGGAAGTTTTGGATCAATTCATCAAGTGTAAGACTCATCGGTCAATTCCGTTGCTGTGGTGTTTGATCGCTCTCATAGCACGAGCGACTTTGTGCGATACATCGTCATCGTTAGGATACTCTGCCTTCAATGAGTAATTGAAAGCATTTTCTAGATCCCAATCTTCAGTCGTTGCATTATCTATACGAATATCATACCAACTCTTGTCAAGTGTTTCTCTTGGCATTGGTATGAATTGTGCTAGTGGTGTCCCTGCCTTAACTAGAGTTTCACCATCTAGAACGTGCCAGATAAGTTGCACGTTAACTTGCATAGCAAATCTTGGATCATAGATCCCTGCAGTTGCTTCGAAACGGGACTCATTGTTCCAGTAAACGGGTGTCTGCAGAAAAATAATATCATCACTTGCTCTCACTCTCCACGGTGTTTCAAGTTTGATAATGTGTGCAAGTGATTCACGTGGACTGTCTACCAAGGGTACAGTTTGGTCTGGTGGATGATCACCAACAAAATTCGCGTGTCTCGTGAACATTGTAGGAATCTCATACTCATAACCAACTCCATCACCGTTTGTACGAATGATGAAATCCATTGGTGCTACTACAACATAACCCATACGAGTGATCTGTTTCAGACCTGGGCAATTTGCCACATTCATATTACCCCGAAAGGGGCATTTCTTATTTCGCTCTTCCTTAGATTGCCAACGTCTTCTCACGGAACTCGTTGGTATCAAAGGATAATTCTCGACTAACCCTGGTTCTAGAGAGAAGAATCGCAACCAAGGTTTCTTTTTCTTATTCCTCAGGAAGTTGAACATTGTCTTCACCATAAATGTTTTCAAGTAAGAATTCATAATGTGTTGGAACTTCATCTGACTTGACGAATTCCTCAACCTCTTTAATGTAATCTAGACGCTCATTTCCAACGTGAGTGAGTTCTTCAACGTTTCCATATCCATTGAACCTAGTTCCCAATCTCAGTCCCATACCTGCAGCGATGAAATTCATACCTGCAACGTTTGCTCTGAGTGGTCTACCAAGATCTAGAATATCTCCCATCCTCTCATACTCATCGTTCACCTTGATGTTACCATCAAACTGTTCGAGCATATACTCACATCTTTGTGATGCGTGTCTCCAGTATGGATTATCAGTTCGTTTGCTTAATGCATAGTGCATTGCTACGAAATGACTGAATCCAATGACCTCACGTTGTGCAGCATAATTGAACCATTGACGCTCAATACCTGACACATAACCCTGACGACGATTGAGAACATCAACCAGTCTAAGGATATTCTCGTGAGTTGTCAACAGACCAGTGGATTCTAATGGTTCGATGAAACCATATGACATCCCGATTGCTACACAATTCAACTCCCACGCTTTCTCTCTATATCCGTGCTTAATATCAATTAGTTGGATTTCATATTCTTCTGGTTCCAGATCAAACTCTTGTTCAATCCAAATTTCGAATTCCTGTCTTGCTTCTGTTTCCATAGCAAAACGTGATGACCAACAGTATCCAACTCCGATTCTATCCCACAATGGAATAGTCCACATCCAACCAGTATTTGCACCGCGACAGTCTGTCACGTTGTGCATCTTTTCCTCACGTTGTTTCTGATTCTGGTAAGGAATACGAGCGAAGAATGCTTTGTCGTTTGGTAGATACTTCTCGAAACTAATATGACGTACAGACATCATATCCTCAATGAGTGCACCCTTAAATCCTGTGCAATCAATGAACAGATCTCCCTGTACTCCGATAGTTTTCTTATCTGCGTCTAGTTTTACTGCTAGTTGTTTGATGACTCTGTTACTTTGAGATGGTGATCCACCTGCAGTAACATCTTTGACCATTCCTCGTACATCACCTGTGATGTGTGTGAATCTATCCTGTTCAGCGAACGGATAACATACATCAGTCTTTAAGTATTCGCCGAATCTGTCAGCATCAATATGGTAGGCAGTATCACTAGCAAAATCAAAATCCCTAATTCTCCCATCTTTGTTATCGTATTCTTTGTTATGTTCTGCCATACAGGTATTGCCTGCCAAGTAATACTTAGCAAATAACTCTGGCGGGAACTCATCAGGATATAGTCTTTGAAGATCAAAGAAATCTTGAATATCGTTCTTACAATTATATAGATCTGCAGGTCCAAATGGATACTGAAATGTAGATCCTACTTCACGAAAGTCTGTAAATTGAATACTGTTCTTATATGTTGCTCCTACCTTAGGCATCCAATCTACATCTTTAAGACCGAGTGCTCGCAAATACTTATTAAACTGTCCAATAGTTGATTCACCAACTCCGACTGGTTTATACTTCTTAGATTCGACCAGTACAACGCTGATCCAAGGGCACAGTTTCAAGAGTGCTGCTGCAGTCATCCATCCAGATGATCCACCACCAACAATCACAACATTGTTAACTTGCATAATTAAGATTCTTCTTTCTTATATAGGGTAGATTGATAATACTCCAAAGGGGTTGGATAGTCTGGATCTTGCTTGGTTAAATGATCCATAAACATATCATCAAAGTCGGGTGATTCGTAACCATCGTGTCTGGCAATAACATCGAACCTATCAGGAATTATATCATATTCGTACCCACCTAGCAAGTAGAGAGCACCCTCGGATAGATAATTGAGGTTTCCGATCTGTTCAAATCTTTGTGTCAAAACATCAGGGAACTCCGATTGGAAGTTCATCTGATTATAATGCTTCCAGAATGGTGTGTCACTCCTAGGACTCAAACAGTAATGTGCTAGTACAAAATCCTTGAATGACTGTAGTCTCCTCTTCGATCCCCAGTTGAACTGTTCTCTTATGAAACCATTGTAATAGTCAATCTCTCTAGGAAGAACCTGTATCAGATTAAATAAGAACTCGTGAACTGAATATAATCCACCTGATTCTAGTGGTTCAATGAAACCACCTGCCAATCCAATAGATACCACATTCTTTTTCCATATCTCCTTTCTTACACCTGTAGGGAACTTAAGGAATCTAAACTCTTGATCATCACCTACACCTAAATGCTGTTTGAATTCTGTTAATGCATCCTCTTTCGATTGATGACGGGATGAGAATACATAACCCGTGCCAATTCGTGACCACGTGGGTGCTCTCCATACCCATCCACTGCTCATTCCTGTGCAGTTTGTGTATGCAACTAACTCTTTTGCTTTGTCTTTATATGGTATTCTCGTTGTCCACGCTGAGTCACACATCAACTCATCTGTACCATTAATATCTGAATTCCACGCTTCCCACGTACTTCCTACCTCATTGCTGAGAATTGCATCAAATCCTGTACAGTCTATAAAAAGGTCTGCATCGTACCGATCGCCACCAGAAAGGCAAACTCCGCTAATCCCGTCCACGCTGGATTCAATCGAGACGACTGTATCTTCAATGAGTCTAATACCTTTAGGAATTGCATAGTTGTGTTTTAGATATTCTGCAAAGGAAATAGCGTCGAAATGGTAACCGACATTGAAGTGAGTGAGATCAGGAATGAGTTTCCCATTTTCTGAACTACGGACTGTATCTGAATATATCAGACCCCAAGTCATACTGTCAACTTTTCCGATCTTTCTCCAAGTGTAGTAGTCAGCAACCGATGCAGGTCCCTCTGTCTTCCCAAATGGATAATGGAATGGACCTTTTGGATTAAAGTTCTCAAACCGTACGCTATGTTTGTATGTGGCATCACATTTAGGCATCCAGTCGGAATCTTCCAATCCCAGATACCTAATAAAAGTATTAAAAAATTGCGTTGTCGCTTCCCCTACACCAATTCTAGGTTTTGTAGGAGATTCGATCAACACAATCTCTTTTGTATTACCAAAATGTTTCGCTAGTACACTAGCAGTCATCCACCCTGCACTGCCGCCACCGACAATACAGATTTTATGTAGTTGCATACCAAAAAGTTAAAGTTCTTCGTAGGTTCTTCCCCAGTTAGAATATCTCTCCCAACAAGGTTGTTCTTTCGATGATAGTTTACAGGGTCTTCCGACTCCAGGCTCTACAGCGTCAGACATAAACTCAGCGATCTCTTCCTCAGTCATTGTAGGATCCATTGGTTCCTCAACTGATGAAGGTTGTGTCGTATTGTCTTTAACTGTCTTCACGTGATTATACCAAAGAGCATCCTCTGCTGTCAATGCTCTGCCTGCTGCAAGGTCTTTGTAGAGCATATCTAATTGTGCCCCTACCTCACCATATGCCACTCTGCGAGTTGTTGCAGGGTCTGCATATGTTTCAGTTCTCTTAACCCAAGTCATATCTTCTGCCGAAGGTGACCATTCAAGAGTCCACACATTTGTAATATCATCAGGTGCATTTACCCACATCTGTGAGCAACCACGACCTAAGAATAATGCATATTCTTCCCCAGGTTCTACTACGTCAGCAACGTAACCTGTAAAATCCATTAATGCTTTTTTCATAGTGACCCCTTACTTGTAGTTGATAACAGTAACAACACCATACTTACCGTTTGAACCACGGAAAGAGTGGAAGTGACCACCTGAACCACCTGAACCATATGCTGAGTGATCTTGGTGGTTATGACTGAAGTTTCCACCATTTGGCCAACCAGCAGCAACCGATCCACCGAAGTGAGAAGGTCCACCAGTTCCACCACCGTGAGCAGCGTGGGACTGTCCACCACCACCCCAGATATTCAGGTCTCCACCAGAACCTTCTCGTCCTAGTCCACCTGAGTGTGAGTTATTACGTGCAGCACCGTGTCCACCACCTGCTGACATATAAGGACCGAATGAAGATGATCCTCCATCACCACCACGGTTGAAATACCAAGTACCTCCACCGCCACCACCAATCGTAATACCGACTGATGAAATGTTGGCAACTGACATCACACGTTCGGAGTAACCTCCTGCACCGCCTGATTCACCGTGACCAGCACCTCCACCACCGCCACCTTGACAGCGAACGTGAATATATTTTACGCCACTTGGTCTATTCCAAGTACCGTTACCAGTCCAGATTTGCATAGAACTGATGTTTTCTGAACTTACGTCTGTCCAAGACATTGACGATCCGTTCGTGGTAAGAAACTTACCTGATTGACCTGAGACACTAGGCACGATCTGACTAGATGAACCTGACATCGTACCATTAACGGTCAAGTTACTAACAGTCAGCGTACCATTAGCAGTAATATTACCAGATGCGAGGGTAAAACCACCAATGCCAGACAGGTCTCTAATAGATGCAACTTTGAGTGTGCTCATTTTTTCCTGTTAAAATTTCCTCTGATGTATTTATACATTATGTAGGTGGCACAGGGCGTGTGAAACCTGCAGGCAGATAAGGTTGATCTGCTGCCCACTGTGCGTCATCGGGATAGTATCCGTCGTGGTACACAACTGTACCTTCAGGATTGACTCTTTGAGCGGATGGATCCTCGTAATCGGGGATCGTAATATCCTCTCTATGTATTAGAGATTTCTCATTATCACCTGCCCACATTTGAACTGCGTATTTAACTTCAGGAGTTAAAGCAGGTAATGATGCTGTCAACTGATATTTAGAGTCACTCGATAAAATGTTATCAAGTTGTTGTGTGAAGACCTGTGTACCATCTGGTTTTGAAACTGAAATACCGATTCTTAAACCGTTATCCCATTTCAGTTTGTACTCTCCAAACTTTCTTACACTCATCTTAATGGTTACGTCTTTTGACTTTAGAGTCGAAAATCCACCACCAATAGTTGTGTTTTCGCCTATATCGAAAACTGCTGTAGCGACGTTAAAATTTTGGTAACCGTCGTCTACTGTCTTTGGGTCGTTAGTTGTTGCCATAATTAGATCAAATAACCAAGAGTTCCTATACCTTGTCCACCATTAGGTTGGGCATATCCTTGTCTGAATTGAGAAGAAGTGTCCCCTGGGGTTCCCCAGTCACCATTACTTATGGAACCACCGATGTGGTATGGAGAAGAAATCCAAGATGCACCTCCACCTCCACCAGCAGCACCATTACAATCACAACTAGGGTTTCCACCACACTGTCCAGCGTTGTAACCGCCGCCACCGCCGCCTCCACCAGAAGAATCGTTCCCTGGTCTGCCACACTCATCACCGTTGGTATCACCGTTACCACCCATTGCTCCACCCTGTGAACCGCACTGTCCGTTTGCTCCTCTTTGTCCACCTGCTCCACCAGAACCTGCTCCAGAGCAACCTTCACGACCTCCACCACCACCGCCGCCTGCTGCGACTGCGAGAATGTGTGTACTATCCATACTTACGCCCAATGGTGTGAAGAGCATAGTTGCTGCTCCTCCTCCACCACCACCTGCTGAACATCCACTACAAGATGCGTTGGTGCCACGACCGCCTGAACCATAACCTGATCCATTGGTACCATTACCGCCGCCACCCCAACATCCGTAGCAACCTGATCCACCGCCGCCGCCACCGCCGACGTAAACTCTCATTCTTCCACCTTGAGCGATCCAATCTGCCTGTACTGTAATCTCACTATATGACATACCACCTGCACCACCACCTGCTCCACCTTGTCCACCTGCACCGCCTGCAGCACCCCACAACCAAGCGTATAGAGTTGCACCTGCACCTGCATCAATGTATAGACTATTATCTCCTGTACTTGTAAATCTATGGAATCTGAAGTTCAGACCTTCATATGCTTGGTCAAAAACTGTTCCGTTATCTTGAGCAATAATTCTAGCAGCACTACCGCCACCTGCTCCTCCACCACGTGATGCCAAAGAGGAAGACAAGGGACTGAACATCCCAGAATAACCAATGTTAGTAGACATAATTATGCTTGATAATATCCAGTAGAAGAACCAAATATAGTGAATGATTGCTGAGCAGTGTTAGGTGTGTAGACCAATGCAAATGAGACAACAACATAAGTATCATCTTCACCCCAACTTGGTTCAGCACCACCTGACCAGTATATAGTTGTTGACTGTCCGTTAACGTTAACTGATGTGGGAATACCCTCACCACCTTGGTTTTTGATAGCAACAGTCATACCATATGCGTGTGCACCATCAGTAGGAACGTTAGTAAAACTGATAGTGAAATTACTACCACCAGTTTTGTTGATCCAGATTGAGTTTGAATTATTATAATCGTGAGTTATAGAACCACTTGATGTGTAATAGTAAACCTGCTCTTTTGTTTCACCATAATGAAGTGTACCAGTGAATGTAGCGTGTTGTGATTCAATATCAACAAATTCAGCGTATGACAGGTCATCGTCACCAAGTAGTGTCCAAGATGCACCATTCTCAATAGTAACAGTATAACCTGAGTTAATTTGAATTGGACCTGCTGAAAATCCGTTTGTGAATTCTACACCGCCGTTTGCAGTAGGACCGACAGTTAAGTTCTCTCCAATATTTGTACCGTTAGTTCTAATGATAGAACCTTCACCAATAGCAGGACCACCCCCACCAACATCAGACCACCCAGGGTTGCCTTGTGCGGCATCCTGTTTGTAGATCTGTGCCATATCTTCTGTCGTATTGTAGATGACAGTACCAAATGCAGGTGTGCCGAGGGCATTGACCTGTGATTGGTTAAGTGGCGGTAAATTTATTTGTTCGGAAATAGACCACGCTTCAACTAGACCTCTAGTTGTCGCTTGTATCTGATTACCATTAATCTTTGTTGACATAGGATCCTACTGCTCCTCTTCTATTTAGATGACTAGTTCCCTGATCTGGACCACATCACCAGTTGAGGGTGGAGTACCGATTGAGAAGTCAACAGCGTTGCCGCTAACTTGATAGTCAGTACCTGGGATTTGGGCGACACCATTCAAGAATACAAGAACAGAGTAAGAGGTATGCCCTGGGGAAATAGCAAAGGATGATGTTGACCCGTTACCATTGTATGTGACCCCGTTATTGTCATTAGCAAGACCTGTTGCAAGTCTATACTTATCAGCAGAACCATACTTACCAGTAACATCTAAGTCACCAGAAATGAATGTGTTACCACTGATCTTCATTCTATTGGATGCATCAGGTGCCATTCCAATACCATAGTTAGTGACACCACTGAACCTACGTGCAGTAATTGGTCCAGTATCTGTCATACCAAATTTGTACCAAGTTCCTGAATCGTAGATCCATCCAAGTGAATCACCTGACTGCCAGTCGATATTATAGATAATATCACCATCGTTAAATGCCAATGCAGCATCAATATCTGGTTGACCTGACCCATCATCTTCTGCAAGGAATGTCTGCTTTAGTACGGTACCATCAGTGTTACTATAAGTCAGTTTCAGAGTCTGAATATTCTCCTGAGCAGTAATTCTCTTCTGGAATGTAACTGGACCTGAGAATACAGATTCTAACTGGTTAGATGCACCACCAATAACAGTTAGTTTGTCAGTAAGAACAATCTCTGAGAACGTCTCAATAGTTGTACCTTCTTCACCCAACACGTTAAGTTGTGCAATATCTTCGTTAGTGATCTGACCTGTAACTGGGTTGATAACTTGGTTACCAACGAATAGTTCACCGTCAGAGTTAACACCTGAGTAGTATGCAACACCTGCTGCTTCTTTCAATGACTGCGACAGTCTGACCTGTGCAGGTGATAGAACTTCCACCTGTGTAGATGGGAATGCAGTTGAGTAGTTACCTGGCCCAAATCCAAGATATTCAAACGTGTGACCAGATGCTCTAAGGATGGAGTATCTTCGTAGTTCACATAGAATAGGAGCAACTGAGTTATCAGCGTTCAACTTCAGAGGGATCTTTCTCTCTTCTTCATCACCAAGGCGTCCTGTAACAACTATACTGTTCAGTGTATTAGATGTTGTGTTATATCCTAGGTTGTTTTCCTGTTCAAGTAAGAAGAACTGTGTTGTCTCTTTAGTGATAGAGAGTTTTGTGTTCTCATTAGGTGTAGGTGTGGCACCATCAGTGGTAGTAACAACGCCAAGAATGTCATTGTCAGCAACTGAGATAGCGGGACCTGGGTCTGCTACTGGGTTGTCTCTGTCAAATGCGGGGTATAGATCAACTGTCTGCTGTGAGAATGCGAAGTCATCAAAGTTAGATGTAGATGGAGCAACTGATGCATTCAGGAATGTCAGATAGTAAATACCATCCTTGAGACCTCTTTCAAATACTTGATAGACTTCTACTTCATAGATGTAGTATGTCTTGTCATATGCAGGTGAGTTAGTCTCTGAAGATCTAGGTTGTACCACGAAACCAGTAATGGGTTGTCTAGGAATCGGGAACGCATCCTTGTCCAGTACATATCTAAATCTGTAGATTCTATCTTTAAGGTCTCTTGCGTCGGGTACTCTTCTAATGAATGATGTCGGTGTGAATCCAAGATTTTGATACTGACTGTTAGCAATTAGAGTTGTATAGATGTCGTTCTGGTTTGAATCGACTTGTAGATACCAGTTAGACTGGTTAGCATCCCACTTGATAGGTGAGTTGTCATCACCTGGGGATGTACCTGTAACATCACCACCTGAAGGATCAATCTTCGCTGTGTGTGTTGTTGGTGAGTTTGCACCTGAAGCAATCAACAGAACGTTAATCTTGTCAGGTAGTGTAGGTGAATCTCTTCTAGCACCAATGGTATAACCCTGAATCTTAGAGGGTGGTTTACCTGTTTCGTTTGTATATCCGTAGAGGTATAATTTTGTAGGGTCTGCTGCAGCACGGATCTTATTAATATCAAATGTCACCCAGTTGATAGAGATCTCTGCTACGTCTGAAATATCTTTTGGTGGAATTACGTGTGTAATTTGACCTGCTTTATCTTTCGTAAATGATGCTGACTTAAATCCTTTACTTCGAAGAGACGTGTTACCGAAGTTACTGTTAGAGTTAGTAATCGAAAGGTCACCACCACTATCTGAGAAGAAGTGATCACCAAATCCAACAGCGAACACAGAAACGACCTGAATGAAAGCATCATTACTTGCTTTAATGTGGACGTGTCTCCATCCTTTTCTGTACTTACATAGTCCGTTAATATGTGCGCCAGATCCGCTTGCTTGTGCTTCATAGTTTCCTGTTGATGGATTATATAATACGAATGCTCTGTCGTCCTTCTGTAGTGAAATACCAGTGAACTGAGCAACAACCATTGATTTGAAACCAGTGGCGAGTGAACCATCTGCGTGCATACCACAAATACCCCACACAGAACGTAGGGAGCAGTTGAACACATATGGTGACGCTGAGTCAACCGTGTCAATCTCAACTTTAACCAGTACGTTAGAACCAATCGCGTTACCTGACGGTTCTGCTGACATCTGGTAGGTAAACTGGTTACCCTGTGCTGACGTTACGAGGAAGGATCCGTTGTATAGATTAGAATCTGTCTCTGTCGGTCCAGTAACACCAGAGATGTTAACTGCAACACCCACAGAGAAACCGTGATTACTAGGGTTATCTTGAATATCAACCGTAAAAGCAGTTGCAGTTTGACCATTTCGGATAATCTGAGATACTCGGAATTCGTCTGAAATCGGACCAACGATCCTGTTTTCTTCGACTCTTGCCTGTAACTGGTCTTGTGCGATAGTTCCAGAGGTATCTGGAATTGTTGCGTATGCCTTTGAGATCTTCTGATAGTAAAGATCTAGGTCAAGGATCGTAGCATACTCAAAACAAGTAATCTTATGGTGTGAGAAGTTAGGTGCAATAGTATCTGCAACGTCTCCTCTATAATATACCCCGTTATTGTCCCCGTCAAAGAAGGACATCTGCCAGAAGTAAGTACCACCAGTCAATCTGAAGATTGCTGATGCCCCTGGTTCGTTTGCACCTGTAATACCAAGTGATGCGTTAATAGTAGGATATGGAACATACTTAGGAATGATCTTAGTTCTTCTAAGGTCAGATCCAACAACAGAACAACCTCTGGGTACGATGATTCCACCGTTCACAGAGTTAAATTTGTATAGGATATTGTTAGGAGAAGTTAAATCAAAGTTTGTATTTTCGTCAAACGGCGTAATCTCGTTAAAATTACTGGTCCCTGGTCTATTATCTAGAACGTATTCTGAAGGATATAGGTATATACTGAATGCGTCAAATTCGTCATTACTAAGTCCAACTCTATATGAAAATCTCGATACCTCAAGGAAGGCACGTTGCAACGTCTTAAACGGGCGCAGTGCCGAGTTACCTCGGTTGTCGTAAGCATCCGATGCATCGAAGTCGTCGGGGTTGACGTATATAATACGACCAGTCCTCGACGTGATGATATTTTTAAGACGTGTTAGTGCCATCTTCTATAGGAATCCTGTCTATATGGTTATTTATGAAGGGTCAAGATTAGGTTATGGAGCAGCACCGCCGCCTCCACCAGCACCACCGCCACCTGCAGCAGCTTGGTTGTACTGATCGGGTAAGAAATCGTTCGCCTCATTCTCGAATCCATTCACTTGGAATGACAAATCTGCACTTGATGCATAAACCACAATGTGTGAATTAGGTCCTACCACAATTCCACTATGTTTGTTAGCACCATTAGCACTGATAGCATAGTCATAATAAATGTAATCTTCAGTTGCAAGGTCACTAGGGGCAGTAACCGAACTGGCAGTGACTGTACTTCTGTCAGCACCCTGTTCAGGGGGTGTGTCAACGAATGTGTCTGCCCCTGCAAATGCTGCAGATCCAACTCCAAGAGCAACAGAAAGAACTGGAGCAGTCCAGTCTGTGACCCAACCATACTTACCACCAGTTACAGTACCAACAGTAATTGTTGAAGTACCAACCAAGAATGTATCACCAGTGACCCAAGTTCCATCCACATCATAGAGAAGTATCTCTGTGTATTGTGGGTTTTGTACAACAGTTAAACTAGCAGAATAAACTGTAGTACCTGCAGTTGAAACAGTTCCCTCAGCATAGTAATACAGTGGGTTAGGTGATTGTGATGTGGGAATAAGATCAATGATCCCGTCCGTTCCAGCAGTACCAGATTTCGTTACACCAGTTGTGTATTCTGTACCTGCAACTGGAGTCGCTCCTGTACCCTCTTGTGTATCAGAGAATCTAAGAGGAAGTGAAGCGTTTGTTGAATCTGACTGATCAAATCTGTATGTTCTTTCCACATCCATAGAGAACGTAGAAGGAACAACTTCCTGACCTGAAACAGTACCCCAAACAAATCCTGTTGTGTAGATAGCACTTGAAGTTGCAGTGAACTGAGTGTCAACAGTAGCAGCAGAAGTACCACCTGTAACAGTCTCAGCACTGTCAAACCAGTTGACCATTGCTTGAGCACCCTGTGACATAGGTGTGACAGTTGCACCATCAGCGTGTGCAGCATCTACAGTACCCCACTGACCTCTGGTAACTGAAAGATCGTTACCAACTACACCAGTACAAAGCATAATCTCGTTGCCAACACGTAAGTATTGACCAGAGACGATTACAGTACCATCAGTAACAGTCAACGTAGTGTCTGCTACAGCGAACTGTGCACCTTCGTTAATAGTTGTAGTGGTTCCTGAATCTTGGAAGAATGAAACCATCTGTCCTGACGGGTGTGCAGCAGCAGAGGTACCGAATTGTGCTCGTGTGACAGTTGCGTTAGCACCGCCAGTTGTGCCACTGTAGAAGGTAGGAGTACCCACTTGGATGACCTCAGGAGTATATCCATTGACTCCATCAGATAGTACGAAATATGAACTACCAGCAGATGCAGTACCATCACTCATCTTGAGTGTTGTTGCACCTGAAGCAATGTCTGCAATCTCAATATTCATTGTGGTCCCGATACCACGGAATGTTGCAGATACACCTGAAGTACCACCAGTTACAGTTTCACCGCCCTGAAATGTTCCTGAAATACCAGTTGCATCAATACCAATAGAAGTATATGTCTTAACCTTCACATAGTTCGTGATAACACTGGTATCAACAACCACGTCCAAGACTGATGCTTGTTTAGCAAAGTCAGAAGAAGAGATCTGTAAACCAGGGGTTGCATCGGATCTTGAAATCCCAGGTGCAATTTCCAGTTTATATGTTGAAACTGGGTTACCTCTATTAAACTTGTAATTACTCGCGTCTAAAGTGAGTTTCTGAGTGTAGTCTTTAAGACCAACTCGATAAGTCGCAGCGGATCCACCTCTTTCCGATGCTAGTAATACGGTGGATGCTGTATTCAACTGACTAGTCGAGTACAGCACAGTATTTGTTGTTGCTGCAGGGGCGGATGCAGCGAGTCTACCTGCGCTCATTTTTTAGAAACCTGAGAAAAAGTGTTGTTGTAATCTTAGTCTGCCACCAAGATCAGGAGCAGAAATTGAACCACCGAAACTAACACCAAGTGTCGTAACGTTTTCGGTTGAAAGTAACGTTGCATCAGCATTCGGGAATCTGATAGAACGTGTTCCTTCTACATTATCTAGCACAAAATTGATCTTGTTCTGATCGTTGTCTCCACTGATTAGTTGAAGACCTACCACAGATTTGTTCTCGATAACCTGTTGTGCTTTCTCAGTAACAACTACGTTATTAGATGAGATAGGAACATTCAGATTATTATGTGGGAACGCATAACGTAAAAGAGTTGTTCCAGAAATAGCAGATAGATCGAACTGGATACGTTTGGTAACGTCAGTTGCGTCTGCAAATCTAGGATCAGCGTATTCTTTGTTTTTGAATACCTGAGTTGATTCAGTACCTGCAACTGTAAGTGACTGGTCAGGGAAAGTAACAATACGATCAGAAGTTACATCACCAGATTGGAATGTGACTTGTGGTGTCGGATTATTAGCATCACCAGACTCAATATTACTAATTGAGGGGTTAATGAAGTTTTTGTTACTAACATTCTGTTCGGTAACAGTATCAAGAAGTGTTGATTGTGCAACACCTGCACCATAATCAGGAAGTCTATAGAGGTGAGTTCCAGGGGATTCCCAAGAGTCACACTCAAATAGAGCAATCTTACTAGTGTCAGATGAACCAGTAATTCTCAAGTCGCCATCTTTGATGATGATCGTCTTGTTACTGATAGTCTGTGCAGTATCGTTACCTAAAAGAGTTGTTGATGTAAAACTACCTGTGCTTGGAAGTGCGAAGGTACGAATACCTGCACCAGTTGAAACACCAGAGATTTCAAATTTTGCTTTCTTATCTGGGTTCTGGTCATCTGCAATAAGCAGGTTGACATCTTGGAACTCAGCAGGTCCATTCACTAGGAATCTACCAGATCCCTGTGGACGCATATCGATATTAACGTTGGAAGATGTAGTATCTCCAGCGATCATTCGAATCGTAGCAGAACCGTCAGCGTTTGGTTGCTTTCTATAGTACATACTTGATGTACCAAAAGCAATACCAATCTCATTATATGAATTCTGGTATAGTCCTGTGTCCCTATCCAAATCGAACGAAAGTCCAGGTTGGGACTGACTTCCTGCGGATACACCTTTGAAAAGTTGATTTATTTTTGCTTTTCTATTCGGTATCAGCGGGTCAGAAATCACAACGGGAAGAATCGCTTCTCCCGTCAAAACGGCATCTGCCAGAGTTTCTAATTGTGAAATTCTTTTTGTTCCCACTTGACTCAGGCGCTTTTTTATACAATCTTATTTATACACGTTGCAGGTAGAGGTCTTGAAGCGTCTCTTTCAGACTACCAATATGCTTGGATCCGATAGAAATTTGAGGGTACGATGCACCCTCTCCAAATTCATTCTCAAATGCTCGTTGTGTAAAGTGATGATTTAGTTGATATGTTTGAAAGTCGAAATCTTGAGATTGAAGGAACTGTTCTGCTCTCTCGCACTCTTGTGAACCATTGCTGTACAAAACTGCATTCGGATGACTCATCTGTCGCCTTTTAAGATACTACTATTTACCCTTACAAACCATTCCAGAATGTATCTGATGGTGATTGCATATTTCTTGAAACAATATACAAAACTACATTACAAGTGAACCACATTAGATTGGTTACCCACGCTTGTCTCCAGCAATATTTCCTATTCGTCTGGACTATAAAATTATTCCTCTCGTTTACCTCTTTAAAAGCAGAGAAAGGTCTGTATTTCAACCACTGTTCTAACAGTAGTGATATTACGAATCCAACTGCGAAGATGTAGAAGAACAAGTTCAACACACCTGCTGCTGTGAATAGAAGTGATAGCATTTAGTTCTGTGGTTTGTGGTCTTTGAATTTATCGTGGTTACCGTCCCCAGGCATTTTGCCAAAGGCAACGTATTCGATTGCTTGTAGAGAACCTTCCAATCTTGTCAGAGCGTTCTCATTCTTTATATACTCTTCATACCAACCTTGTAGGTCATCTTGTCTAGCAGACAATTGTTCTTTACGTTTAGTAAAGCGAGCAATAAGTTGCTCGTAGTTTTCAACAGGTTTTGTCATAATGTTCTCTCTAATCTGGTTGTTGCTTGGTCTGGGAAATCCCTTGGTCTACTATCAGTAGCATTGTCAGTTCTAGGAGAACCTTCGTTTGCCTTCATAGTATGTTGATAGTTTGGTCTTTTATACCTCATATAGAACGGGTCAGGCATCCAGTAGGTAACTTGCCATTCTTGATCAGGACATAGTTCGAGATGTTTCTCTACAGTATGAGAGAAACTACCGAGTTGGATGTAACCATCGTGACTGACACACCTACCATCACCAGTGTCAACCAAGAACATCATCTTACTACTCAATCTCTCTGTCTCCAATCATCTGGTTTATCGTGATGAAACCAATCATTGATGTCATCAGCGTCGGTGAACCCTGTTCTTGTATCGGATGGGTCTGGTTCACCTAACCCCATCCTATTCAGAAAATCATCGGTACTGCCTTCATCGATCCCTTTGGATGCTCGTCGTGCCTGACGCATCCACTCTCGGGCAGTTGTATGACTCTTTGATAATTTCTCTGCCCAGATCATATCTGAGATTGATACTTCTTCTCCTTTGGAGATTTTCTTACAGATCCCTTCGAGTCGAAGTCGGTAAGCAGTTGAGAGCATTGTCTACGAGCGTTTTGATTATTTAGAACCGAGTATCTCTTTCAAGGCATCAACCTTCTGGAATTCAGCGTACGCTGACTCTGATCGATCTGAAAGGATACCAAGAATGTCTGACAAAATGTCATCGTTATCAACGTCATCGTTGATGTAGGAGTCTAACGCTTCCTGTAAGTAGCGTCTCCTGTTCCATTCTGGTGAATAAGGTTTGTAGTGTGGCATTATTAAAATGGCAATTCCTCTTCACATCTTACCACGTCTGTCAACTCAAAGACGATAGGGTGGCAAGATTCCATAATGAGGTATTGGGAGTGCCTATAAAGTTCCTCCATAGTATAGCACATTTTTTCAGTACATTCATCTATTAACTCAGGAGTTGGTCGATCAACTTCATCAAACGTAAAGGGGATGCCATTGATGTACCACATCTTGACGACACCTTGTCCGTGAATAAGTCTAAAATCTGAATTTACCGTGTACATTTTACAAACTCAAAAGGTCCTTTTTCTGATCCCCATAGAAGAGTTCCTGATTTGTCCCACCCTTTGTCAGACGTTTCCCAAGAGTCTTTAGTAAGTCTTGCCTTGGTTTCAACTCTCCTACCTTGTTCGTCAATCCTTTCAGATTTACCGACCCAAACACGATCTTGGACTTCTGTGAACGTCATATCACTGACGTTGATTCCATCTTTGAAAGTTTGTAGGATTAGTTGATCATTATCAATAACAATTTTATGTTCTCTCTGGCGATATACATCACCATTCCAGTCATACCACTGTTTAGTTTTCAATACGTCATCTTCGTAGTACCACTCATAATGTACATAAGCAAATGAAGTCGGGTTGAGTTGACATTGCTTGATGTTATGCCAGTGGTGGACTAAGTGATCAAGAAACTTTTTCATAGATCTAATCTATATATTTTCTTTTGAAAATGAATGGTCCTGGAGTTTTACCCCACGTCGTACCTTTATCAATAGATGTAAATTCTTCAGCAGTCACAGTGACGTAAGAATATACGTCTTCACCTCTGCTATTCTTAGCATCCTGTTCAGTTCTACCACAGAAACCACCCTTCCCTACCTTAGTGAAGAGCATACTAGGTTCTTGAGTATTATCCTTGCGAAAGGTTTGCAACTCAATGTGATTACCTTTGTCCAAGAGTTTGTGATTACGCTCTCGGTACATTTCTCCATTCCAGTCATACCATTGAGCAGAATGAATCTCTCCATCTTCTTCCCAGAACTGATAGTGAACGTGGGAGAAATGAGATGGAGAGTTCTGTGCTTGTTGTTTGTTTTCCCAAGGATGAAACAACAGTGACTTTAATTCTTCAATCTCGGTCACAGCATCTTATGAGCGGCAGCAGTCTCTTGTGCAACGTGTGCACCAAGTGCTCCTTCGCTAGGTAAGTTGTCCATATTGGGTAGTTGTTCTTCTTCATTAAGAAGTGAATCTACTTCAGAACCAATAGTGCGCCCTGGGGCAACTTGTGTCATAACAACATTACCTTTAGGTGCTTCGATGAGAACATTCTCACCGCGTTCAACAAGTTTGAACAAGAAATCAAAATTTTCTTGTGCTTCGTCGATAGTAACTCTAATCATAGGTTTTAATCATCGTGGTCATCAAATGGATCGTCAAGTCCCTCGTTATCAAAGAATCCTTTGTAGACGCCATAGAAAACAAAGATCACAACGATAACCATAATGGAGATCGGAAATGTGATATTTGGATCAGCGTTGTAGTGATGGATCATAGTAAATAACAAATAGATTCGTTGTCAACTGCCCCTTGGACATTAGTTACGGATTCTCGGAATCCTTCTGCTCCTTCTTCGGTGAACTTATACCGAATCTTTTCAATATTTCCATCACTAACTTGTATGGACAGGGTGCGTTTCGGAAAATTGATCCAAACATAATCAACGTACAATTGGTCTAGGTACTCGTCAGTCATTTGTATGTAGGATAGCAATCGATAACTTGCAGACCATACATAGATGCTGCGGTTTGACGTGCCTCTTGTGCAGAGAACACTTCGTCAATTATAACACGTTTGATTGGACCGTTTGGTCTACGAAGGAGAACTTCGTACTTCCTTGCAGGCATTGAATTCTTGTGACTGACCTTAGTATAGCACTAATTCAGCATAATGGGTAGTCCAACGAACTGTGCTAGACCACCTGTACAACCTGCTGTGTAGACTCCAGTTCCAACTGTATATGCCATAGCACCGTTGTTGACAGTGTTTAGGATAGCACCACCTGCTCCTGTAACGAATTCTCCGATACCACCTTTAGGTGTTTTAACCAGAGTCAAGTGACCACCACCTGTACCTGTAACTAGATCCACCATACCCCCAGGTTGTCCTGTACACTCAGCAATACGAACGTGTGCAGCAGGGAGAGGTGATGTACCTGCTCCTGATCCACAGATAGTAAGGTCAAGACCTTTCATCAAAGTACATCTACCTGTCAATCCAGGGATCACATTAGTCATTCCAATGTTCTGGAAAATAACATTGTTGATAAACTCAGACTTCCACGCTGCCTCGTTGATAATCTCACCAGAAACAGTGTTCATTAATGTTGTACACTTATTATTAATTGCTGAAGCGTTTAAACTCAACTCACTGTGAGCATTCAATTTAATATTTGCTGCTTGAATCTGATAGTCACCCTCATAAGCAACGTTATAATCTGATGAATATGTTTGTGCTGCTTTAGATTGCTTTGCACCTGATGCAGGTTCACCAGTCTTTTCATCTGTCTCAACATTTTGTGAGAGGTGAGTATTGAATGCACCACCAACCTCAAGGTTGAAATCACCCATAACTTTGAGGTTAAGATCACCCTCAACAGTCAGAGTTTTATTTTTCTTGACAGTCTTGCAATCATCTCTACCAATGATCTTTGTATCATTTCCAGGGACGTTTGTATGTTGGTCACCCATCACGGTGGCGATCACAGTCTGACCACCTGCGTGCTGAACAATAGTTTTCTCTTTTCCTGGGGTGTTATCTTGAATAGTTTTTGCACCATTCAAGAATGATTCTGCTTGTGTAGCATATACATCAATATCCGAGAAAAGATTACTGAGGTAACTTCCCTTCTTCTTATTGTTTTTTCCACCACCAGTATAAACAGTAACTTCTTCTTCTAAGAAGTCTGGAACACTAGCACACGTCGTTGTACCCAACAAGGGCATCCAGAATTTAATTTTCGGTCGTTTAATCTTCCTCCCGCAATCCTTGTTTCCAAACAGTGCTGCAAGGATACCAAGAATGATTGAAACGAGTGATTGGAAGTTTAACTTAGAGAAATCAAATTCAAAAAGAGTATCTAGTTTATCTTTGATATTACGAGCAACACCAGTTGCCTTCTTTGCCATAGCAAGTGCTGATGTGATCTTATTAGCAACTCCAGAAACTTTACCAATAGCACCTTGAACCTTACCAATAACTGCGTTGACTGTATCAGTAACTTTATCAGCAAAACCACCGACAACTTTAGTAACTACCTTACCTGCAATATCACTGGCGAATCCACTAATATCTCCAAGTGCACCCTGAAGTCCTTTGATAATATAATTTGCTTCGAAGTTACAGAACAAGTTGGTAATGAAGTCTGCAAGTGTTAGGATTGAAGAGATAACTCCTGTAGGGACAACATTACTAATAGCAGACATAATCTTATCCATAATTGCCTCGATGCCTTTTGCAAGCATCTGTTTCAAGGAACTTAGGATACCAGTCATAGCAGAAGAAACATAGTTCTTGATACCTGCCATCGATTCATTCATCACATCGTTAAAAACCTTCTTACCAGTAATCAATGAAGTGAGATTACCATTTAAGTCAGTCGCGAGTGTGCCGCTAAGATTGCCGAACTCTGTCAGCATTCTTTCAAGGTCTTTTTCAAAACCGTCCCCACTTGGACCGACCGCTCCATCAGCAACACCTTGTGCTTCTGCTGGAACCTTAGTAGGGTTTGTATATGGATTTCCAGGTGTTTGTTGCTCTAGGATTGACAACAATCCTCTAGACTTTTCTTCACCACCACCCTCGTCACCAACCTGTTGACTTGGATCTACGTTAAATGAAGTACCTTGGTGTGCAACTTGTCCTTTTACATCTTTTGATGCAGGAGGCATTTCATCATCAGATAATGCCTCATCATTAGATGCAATAGTAGTTGCACTGATCTTCTCATCTGACGTAGGTGTAGTATCTCCACTTTTAGGATTACTCATACCACGGAATCCACGGAGGGATCCCATCACAACAGGAAGTTGTGCTTCTTCACCATCTAAAAAGAAACCTAGAACCTGTGCACCAACCTGCAGTTCAGTCTTAGTACCAGTATTCTTGATACCTGCCTGATCTGTAGGAAGCATAACAACTGCCCACGGTAAATCTTCAGTAGGGACTTTATCAAGATACGATTCACCGCCAGCACCAGTGTACCAACCGACAATACGCACCTTGACCCTACCGATCATCTGAGGATCTTTAATAGACTCGACTTCTCCGATCCACCAAGTGAACCCGTCGCGTCCCATTACATCAGATTTTCCGACAGCAGCAGTTAAACTCACAGCGATATATAGTTTTTATTATTTAGCAAGTGACTCAACATAGTTATTAAAACTCTCTGACATACGGTGATAACCGCTGCCAATATAAATTTGTCCTGCTACAACAGCAACAGTACAAATACCCCAGAAAACGTAGTAAGGTGATGCTTTCACTTGATGAAAATGCTTTTTCTTCATTGATGTGGATAATAAACTTCAACAAATGAGTTGCACTTAGGACAACTCAGATTAGTGACCATAGAATACTCCGACGAGGTGACTGGATAGTCTTCTTCATCGAGACTATGGTCACCTCCCCAGATTAACTCAGTTTGGCAATGCCAACAATTCATTTAATGTATTTGTTTTTGAGTAACCACTTCCTTGTGAGAGGAGTGGGTGAGTAATGTTCCCACATAGGAGTAGATGATGCACAGACTTTAAGTGCTTGTGCAGTCATACCCTCTGTGTGCCCTGCCCAAAACGCTTCCTTTTCCCAAGGGATTGCCGAGGGTTGTTGGAAATACGTTTTCTCTGCCATATTCTGCCACATTTTAGGAACTTGGTCCTCTGGGTGAATAATAGCGATCAATGAATTGTTAAGGGTACCTGCCATACAATCCTGAGCAGCGTGCCAACCTTCGTGCCTGACTACTGCCATAAACACATTAGGACGACTGACGTGTGCCTCATTTAGATAGAAATGATTACTCACAGTATGGTAAACACCTCTATGTCCAACAGGAAAATACTTTGGACTTGCAATATAAACGTTAATTCCTAATTTGTCAAATGATCTTGATAGACTATTAAACTCTTCTCTAACTGTATTGAAGTTTTGGTTAGAAAAAATCTTTTGTACATCGTCCGTATTACGGACTCTCTTTACATCTTCAGTACACTCCTGTAGGAGCATACATCCCATAGCATCATTTGTAAACCACCCTTTAGTAATTTTACCTTCAATAGGTTTTGGTAAAGGGTTTGCTGCTACAGGTAAACTCAAACTCAACAATGTCGCCAATAGGACATTACGCATACGAAATCCATCCAGTTACAATTAATTTTTCTTCGTTTGGTGCAGGGTTACCGTGATGAATATGAGTCCAATCTACAGGCCACAGCAGGGTTAAACCCTTTTCTGGTTGAATCTGTAGGTCTTGATGAACCCATTGTGTATCACCGCCTTCCTCTACGGTGTTTAGGTATGTCATCCATACCAGATGTCTGAAAGAGGTGGTCTTATTGGAACCTACTCTTTCACAGTGTGGTTGTGTGAATGCTTGCCCTGGTTCATACTTCTGGATATTGAATGGTTCGATAACCTCCAAATCCGCCATTTTTGCCCAGGGATATTGATCGACGTACAATTGAATGCACGCTTGTACCTCATCCAAATAATTTGTAATTCTCGGATCTTTGATCCAAGATGGAACAGACATATCCGTGGAGTTCTTGATCAATGGATCAGTTCCACCACTATATTCACCAGGGACTTTGGCAAGATAATCACAGGTGTTGTAAAAATCTACTACACCGTCAATGATTTCTTCTTTTATTTTGCCACCTGCAATAAACGATTGTACTGCTGCCATAATAATAGATGATAGGTTATTAGTCTTCATAAACCAGACATTCTGGTTCTGAAGGGTTTTGATCACAATATAGTTCGAGAGCAGTAGGATCGTGATGATCTCCTTCCTCAATTTCTTTTTTGTGATGATCGACGTAATCTTCCAACTCGTGAAGTTCGCCTTCGATGTGCCTACGAGTCTGAGGACTTGTTGTAGGATTATCCAAGATTTCTTTATCGTGTTGGATGTGGTCTTCTAGTGATTTCATTAGGTCTCCTTTATGAGGTTACACTATCTTTAGATAGTTGTAAATGGGTAGTTAATCCAGTAGGACTATAGTCGTGTTTTAGTCCTACGACAAGATAACGTCCCGAATATACAGGATCCAATACAGTTCTTTCCTCTACGTTAGAAGATGCAGGAATTTTACATTGAATTACCATACCGACAGCCAATGATACATTACCTGGGATGGTTATGTCAAGTCTTATGGAGTTAAGTAACTGCCATCGAGAATACGAGTATGAACTCGCTGCAATGGTGTCATTATCCATATTTCCTGCAGTATCGGTTCCATCTTGAGACGTTTTCGCATTCTTCATTCCAGGTAGAGCACGGATTTTAACTCTGGTAGGTTTTTTCTCATCAAAGTATGCTTCCTTGATCTTTGGAAAAGGAAAAGCATCATTAAGTGTTTCTGCCTGTCCAAATACCTCAATTAATGATTGAGTCCTTGGCGGTGAGATTGAACCAGAGGGTCCACTCTTTCCACTCCCTGCTGTAGGGAGATTACCTGAAGTGAGTGCAGGTGCTTTAACACCGATAACGGTATTTACATATGCACCAGTTCGCATTTTTTCCAGATGGTTGCCCTGATCTGGATAATTCATACTTTCGATACTGTAAGCATTATACTCGGCATTGCCGACATTTGCTTGTTCATATGTGAACGTCGGGACACTTCCCTTGTTCATCAATTCTCCCTTGGTAAGGGTATCTATAGTATTAAAATAGAACCCATTCTTGTTTTCAAAGAACAAATATCCTGCCTTGTTGTTTTCAGATGAAACAATTTTATCAGAGATATATGCAATAACATCAAATGGTCTCCAAGAGGGAGATATAAAATTGAAGTTACCTTTAGAACCTTCGTATGAATACTTCCGTCCAGATGACTTCAAAAACTTGTTGACAATTTCTTTTACGTGACTTGATCCAGTCTTATATCTAAATGCTTTAAATACTCTATTTGTTTCATTGTTATATGCTTCTGGTGAAACTGTATATATCACATATGATTGTGCTCTTTCAGATTTAGTTACCGCACCAATCTTAAAAATACGTTGTCTGACGATTAGAGGTTGATCTGGAGCACTATCTGACTCCATTTCTAGTTGAATAAATTCATTACCAGTTAGATCCGAAATCAAGTCAACAGTATCCATTACTGCAATCTCCATTCTGACCGAAGGAGAATCGATAGACTCAATATAATTAAATCCAGGGCAGATACCTCTAATATCTACTGCCTTTCCCCCTTCAGGTGACAGTTCCTGAATCTTTTCTGATGGAACATAGTCATCTGCCAAATACAGATTAAACTGTTTAATTTTATACCCTTTTGCTTGGTACGTTGATTCAGACATCAGAACAGATTACTCAATACACTAGCGGATTCAGCAACTCTACCAAACCTGCTAGACAAGAAGTCATTCGCTGGATTGGGATTACCTTTTTGTACAACAGGGGTACCGCCACCACCACCTGAACTAGTTTTAGCAGTAGGTAGTACGATTGCTTCAGCAACCATAGTCTCTATACTAGAATTTAGGTCACTAGTCTTGACCTTAGTAGCAATACTCTTGATATTTGCAACTGTTTTATTAATAATATTACCAGTTCTTGCTTTAAGTGCAGGTGGCATAATATCAACAACATTATTCACAACACCACCAATATTCTGTGCAGCAGTATTGATATGTGGTTGCATAAAGTTCATTGCTGCCTGTGCACCTGGGGGTAGAGTTGCCGATGCCACTGCTGAACCTATACCTTTCAACATACCACCAAATGAATATCCTTTATATTGTCCGTAGTTTGATGGGGGTAGTGATGAAACTGCTGTTGACTTTTTAGATCCGAAATCAAAAGGAACTGTACCACCCATAGAAAATCCAGGGACTTTATATCCTGCAGAAGTTGCTTGTTGAATTCTTCTACTAGTAAGTCCAGGGTCTTTCTTAGTATGGGGGGTATTAAAGGGAACAACAAAACCCCCACGAGATCTTTGTGCCACATATTCAGTTCCGTGTCCGATAAAGGATACGGACTTACCACCATCGAGTGATACTGGGTAACCTGATTGTGGTCCAGAGATCCAACCACCATCCGACTTCTCAGGTAGAACTGCAGTCTGTGGAACGATTCCACCTATGGACATTTCTGGCGTATCTTCGTTATTTGCGTTCTCTGCCGCGTCCATTCTCTCTTGCACCCCAGGAATCATCTTGAGGAAAAATGTCAACCCTTCGATCATTTTGATCAGTGGGAAGAATGCCGCTTTACCCATAAATTCGGCAAACGACAGTAATTTAGGTAGATGTGGTTTGATCGCATCTACTATCATCTGCAATGGAGGACCCACTGCTTTGAAAAGTTCTGTAATTGCCTCTCTTAAAGGTTTAAAGAACTCATCAAGTGTCTGCATCATAAAGTCAAATGCTTCCTTAATAGTATTAAAGAAATTACCAACTATAGGTCCAAGGAACTTGCCTGCCTCTTTTCCTAGTAATCCACCAACAGCGTTACCAATCAAACCACCGATAGGACCTGCAATCTGGTTGCCGATCATACCAAGTGCCATACCGCCACCTGCAGCACCAATACCAGCACCTCTCGCCGCTGCCATCCTGTCTTCTTCAACACCGTCATAGTTCTGTGATACATCCTGATATGCTGCAGCACCCTGTGCACCTGCTAGTGCTAACTGACCTAGAGGGTTGCCACCAAGGAATTTACCCAGATTCAGGATACCTTTACCGATAGTACCAATAATACTACCAAATGCTTTGACAGTTCCGATAGGATTCTTCAGGAATGATAAACCTGCTAATACAGCAAGTCCTGCACCAAGCATTTTTGCTGCTGCTTTGAATCTGGTCCATCCATCACTATCTTCGCCAAATAACTCGCCATATTTCTGTTTCCACCAATTTATCGTGTTCCCAATCCACTTAAATAACCCACTAACCATCTCAAACGCTTTTACTATCTTCTCTCGGTTCTCTTTCTTAGATAACCAATTGAGTGCACCAAATATCAAGAGGTTTTTAAGGAATTTCATCAAATATTCCATAAATCCCAAACCAGCGCCCTTTGTGGCACTGATTGCACTATCTGCAGTATCTCCTTTTGCTTCTATCGCTGCTTCTCTTTGTCTATCTGCTTGAAGAGCAGCAAAGCGGCGCTGCTCATCCATAAGTCTTTGTTGTGCTAGTTGGTTCTTCTTCAGTGCAAGACCAATACTATTTACAGTCGCTCCTAGGGAATTAATTGCTTTAACTGTCGGGACGAAACCTGTGGTGGTAAATGTTTTTTTACCGACAGTCATCTGTGCACCATCTGCCTCTTTAGGTGGTGTGACGTATTTGTATAGTCTTATCTTACTCATAGTTTATGAATTTAAACCTGTTAGAGAGAAATCACCAGACTTAGTGACCGTTTGTACTCCTATCACACCAGTCTCTGAGACAACAGGTTTAATAATTGGTTGGAATACTACCATTGAAGATCCATCTCCAGAACTTAGTTCGGTATCTTGTTGTTGAGATGACCGTGTTAATTCACTAGTCTTCGTACTATTTAGATCTGTTGGTCTGATTTCTCTATTGTCAGGACTAGGTGAAGGTCCAGTGCTCAACTGTTTTGCACCTTTAGCGATAGAAACTCTTATAGTTTCTGGCATCACCTGTTTATATTTTTTCACAAAATCCTTATCTTTATTATTACCTGCAGTACCACCAAGAGTCACACCAACACAACCTGCAGTACCATTGTCATTAATATCATTATGAAGTTGAATTGCAGATCTCTTACCAATAACACCACCCATATTGTTAATAAAGGTAGACCAAGTTCCAATACCACTTACATTTGAGTGTTCTGCAAATCCAACAAGAGGATACTTACCATCTGGTAAAGGATAAAGAGCACCAGATACGTTTCTTCTTTGTGATTGTGATGTGCCTGCTGTACTATATTGACCACTAATCGCTTCCCACTGACCAATCTTTCTATTCTTACCATCAAACAGACGTAGCACACCAGTAGCACCATCACCGTGTCCTTGGAAATCTATACGTCCTCCTTTTGGTACAGGACTATCATCGGTACCGATACCTTTCTTCGATACAAATGGATCATCGACCATAGAAGTTTGAGGTTGTGCCATCTCAAACTGTGCCAATGCTGCCTTCGCACTCGCTGCTTTTTCTTCAGCGAACGGTATTAAAACATTCTCCCAGTGCTTCGCTTTTTCTTCGTTGGTTGAACCTAAACCATTCCAGTGTCCATTCATAATGGTCATCCCTGGAGCACCATTTGATGTCTTGAACACGCCATCAACCCCAAACCAGGCAGATCTACTTCCACCTTCACCATTTGCAATTCTTTCTCTTATTACTTTAAGTTCTGCCTTCAATCTCTTCACATCATAGTCTTCATTCTCTACCTGTGCCATTGCCTTTTGACCATCACTACCAATGACTCTGGTTAAAGTATTCCCTGTACCTTTAATAAATCCTCCAACATTATTAATTGCCCATATTGCTTTCTCAAATATCCAGACAATACTATCTAACGCTGCCTTAGCAGCAGGACCAATAACATAGTCCATCAAACCTTGGAAAGCAGCACCTGCAATAGGTGCAATAAACTCAAGCACCATATCAAGGACGTGCTTCAAAGGTTCAAACAAATTTTGTATTGCTGTTGCAACTGGTTTTACAAATGCATTAAACATTGGTAAAGCAATATTCTTAAAGTAATCTCCAAGAGGTTTCAGAACAGGTTCTATTGCCTCTCCAAGGAACGCTCCAATCTTATCTCCAAAGAACCCACCTAGAACACCACCCACAATAGGTGCGAATGGTCCTAGGACAGGTGTTAACAGTGCAGTGACCGCAACTGTACCAATAGTGGCACCGATACCTCCACCTGCTGCTACATTCATTTTGTCACCAGCAGCGAGTCTGGATCCAAATGAGAGTGCACCTGCAAATATACCTCCACCAGCACCAGATCGCATAAAGCGACCCATACCTGTCATACCTTTAAATCCTGCCCTTCCTGCAATACGACCACCGAATCTTGACTTGGATGCATTGCCACCAAATCTTCTAGCGTATCTCTTTCGTGCTGCCTTTGATGCGTTACCAGACCTGATACCTTTTGCTACTCTTTTTGGTTTTTGCTTTAAGAAATTATTTTGATTTACTTTCTTTGCGTTTTTTGTTGCCTTGGTACGATTAACTTTAAATAATTTTGATAGTTTACCAATATCTCCTGCCAACTTCCAGGGCATTAAAATCCTACTTGCTACCTTGAGCGCGGCGATGCCCCCTACAACCTTCAACGCTCTCATTAAGTAACTGTCGTTCCCATCTGGATCGAACAGTCCATCATATATCATACCGAATCCCCACGATCCAACCTTCCAGACCGTGCCCAACCACTTACCGATCCATTCGAACCCAGTCCGAATTGACTCTTTGTTTTCCTTCTTAGACAACCAGTCTAATGCAAAGAATGTACCAAGAGTTGCCGCAAATTTAATCAGTGGTTCTATTAATGGTGATAGGAACCCAAAGATACCACTCCCACCCTTTGAATATCCTCTTGATTTCGACTCTCTTTCTATCTCTTCAGTTGCTTTCTTCTCAATCTTACTCTCTCTCGCCCTGTCCTGTGCTAGAGATCTTCTCCCTTGCACAGCGTACGCTGCATCAAGTCGTGCTTGGTGTCCACTTGTGAGAATCTTACCAACATCGGTGACAGTATGTCCCAATCGGTTGACCGCTAGGGTCATTGACATTGCAGGATCCTTCTTGTCCATACCAGAGGTAGTGACAGGAATAAAGTTTCTTATTGATAACTTGGGTGCTGCTTTTGCCATTAAAGTGACTGGTGTTGTCCCGCCTGTTGGCGTTGTCTTGCCTCTTCCTCACGTAAGTAACGCATCAAGAGGTTCACATAAACATCCCTTTCCCACGGCATCATATTTTCAAGTTCTGTGAGACTGTACTTATGATGTTGCATCAAAGCAAAGTTGGTCTCATAGATGTTCATCAACGAATCGTGCGCTAGGGCTACGCGAAAAAACTTGCTAGTCCTTCGAGTACAATTGGTGATGTAACTTCAGTCTTCGGATTGAAAACCTCAATAGTATGGGAGAGTTTAGGCATAGTTTCAAAGAACTTCTGAACTAAACCGAACTGTTGTGAGTTCATATTTTCATAGAATTCAACTAGTTCTTTAGTTGTGTGATCTTTTCCTTCATATACATCCTCACCTTCAGCAATACTTTCAGTACAACTAGCAGCAAGTTTGAATAGATCGTCTACACCTGGGTTGTCAACGAGATTATTCTTCACAAACACATCCAAGGATGGATATTGCATAGTGATAGTGACATCATCGCTGACTTTAAGAATGGTGGTATGTTCCTTAGGAATTATTACCTTCACATCATCAAGGTTGACTTCAACATCAACTTGAGTCTTCTCATCATCAGGGCAAGTGATCTTAAATTCACTCACCTCACCAACAGATTTACCACGGATTCTAAGAAAGAGATATTCAATATCAAATGTAGCAAGGTCATCAAGTTTCTTGAGGTTGGTACAATTCTTGATAATCTCTTTCACCGCTTTGATCATCTCTTTATTATCCTGTGTTTCCATAGCAAGATAAAGAAGTTTCTCTTCTCTCACTAGGAATGGTCTATAGGTAACCTTTTGACCACGAGGAAGCACGCATTCATAATCTGGAATGCTCAGTTTGGGTAAAGGCATCGTGTAAAATTACAATTCAGTAAAACTATTTAGACCCCGACGTAGGTCCTGAAATCATTATCGTCGAGAACACTATCTATATTGTTTATAACCTTTTCGTTGGTCCAACCACCTGCCTTCTCTTGTTTTGTAGTAAATCTATAACGCTCAAACTTAAACTGTACATCTAATCTCATCACTTCTGAATTACTGTTGCCGAAGGTCATTGTACCTAGGTTGAATGGATATGCTCCATTGAATCTCCATATACCAACTGCTTTATTTAAACGTGTTTGATATTTTTGTCCTTTCTTCACGGTCTGCACGATAAAGTTAGATCCTCTCTCCCATTTCCTTACAATAATGTCACAAATATAATCATCATAGAAACTGACTCTGTTCTCACCATCAGGTGCAATAGAATTCATCCAAGTCTCAAAGAAATTTCTATGCCACTGGTTCTTTGTCACTAAGAATGACACTGCTAGTTCATTAGGTGTCTGTCCTGTTACATATGATCTTTGAAGACCAAAGTTCTGAGTGTCTCCAGTCGTCAAGTTTCTTGAAGGGATAGTAACTTGATCAGCAAAATAATTTACAGCGTCATAATATTCTCTACCATATGCAATCGTCCCACCACCATTAAGTGCTGCAGATCCCAAGACACCAGGGAATCCAATCTCTACAGAGTAAAGATTACCACGGGAGGGTTCCCACGCTCCCTTAGAAACGAGGTCTGTGAATGATCTAAATGAATTGGGTGCTGCGTATGACATCAGAGTTTCTTTAATACTAACGACGTTGGTACGGATATGTTTCTTCCGTTGACAGTGGTTACAAATTCTTCGGAGGGAATCAAACCAATATCTGCCCACTCAGAGTTTTCAATGCTGTAATAGGGTGATAAAACATTACTTCGCAAGTATTTATGCAGAGTAACAGGAGGTGGTGACGGAGTGAACCCTGAGACCCGTGCTTGAGGTGGTAGATAGTGTACATTAGCACCCCAAAAGTGGTTCGTTGACTCACCTATGACATACACCAAAGGATATTTGTCCCAGAACTGATACTTCTCTGCATACTCTGCTGCATACTGGAAAGTACATACTCCTCCCACAGCAGGACCATCTATACCACGACCTGATAGGTAGAAGAACAATTGACTCCTCCACCAAGAAGGTGCCTGTGCTCTATTGTTTGCTAGATCTTTTAGATCTTGATAGACGCTCATACTTTGAGTTCTTTTTCTGTGAGTATAATAAATTTCATCTTACGATCTGCACAATACTCACGTGCTGCCTTCCACTTCGCCTGATTGACTCCGTACGTGGCAATCTCTGTCAATAATCTCTTAGTCTTCCTACCTTTTTTAGGTGGAAGAGTTTGTGCCTTGGGTTTTACCTCCACTATATATTTAGTAGTACCAGAGGAAGTTCTTCCTTTGATGTAGAAGTCTGGAAAATATCTGTGTATTCTATTGTCAATAGGTGAGATATATGGAATGATTATCTCCTCTGAACCCCATTCCATTACGTTTGCATTCTTATCGCACCATACCATTAATTTACGTTCCCACAAACTCCTATAAATAATATTCGTAGGGTCACCTTTGTATTTTCCTGGGTAACTAGGTCTGAACCTTCCAGAATAACTTCGCTGCATATGACTACCCCACTAGTTTACCCAAGAACATTGCCGACCGATATACTCGGGTCGCGACGTGAGATCTCTCGTGAAGATACTTTTGCGACTAAACTCGTAGATTATCTTAAAATTCAAGTGTACGATCCTCAACAGGGTGGTAATCCTTATACTTATGTAGGTAACAACGGTAAACCCGTAGCAGAACCTTTTAGAAATGCATCTGATGCAGGATTAGTTGGTAATGTATTTTTATATTTACCTAATGGTTTACAAGAAAATTATACAGCGATGTATAATGAAACCACTTTAGGTGCAGCAGGTCTTGGTGCTATGCAAGCAGCATCAAATCCGACTCAAGGAAATGCTGTTAATACTCTACAAGAAACAGCAGGATCTTTAAAACCAGAGTTTTTAATGAACTCAATATCATCTGCTATTGGTACAGTTAACTCTACTCTAGGTGCAGGTGGAGATATTGATGGCAATGCTTTGTCTGCCATTGCAACTAAGAAAATATTCAACCCATACCAAGAAGTTACATTCAAAGGTGTGGCATATAGAAACCACACATTTAACTTTAAGATTGCACCACGTAATGCTAAGGAAGCACAAGAAGCACTAGGTATATTCAAACTCCTTCGTTTTGCTATGCATCCTACGATGTCTGGTAGTAATGCTGATGCGATCAAGAAGATGTTTAAGTTAGGTCTCACCAGCACTGATCAAGAAACTAGAGATAATGCAGAAAAAGCAACAAATGCTCTTTCAACAGGGAATGGTACTGATGTAGGAACTCTGAACAACGCTAGGTTCCTAAACATTCCAAACTATTTCAGACTCGGTATTGTTCGTGTCAAAGCACAAGAGACTGAGAGTGGTGATGATCTTAGGATTACAGGCAATGGTGGTATGCTCAAGAGTATTCACTCATTCCCTTCCAAGGTTGTACTTGAGAATCTACAGTTGAATACATCACCTGATAACTTTATGAATACTTTGAGAGACATTACTGATAACACTTGGGACTATGGTCCAGTTGCATATACAATGACTCTCACCTTCAAGGAAACTCAATTCCTTACTTCAGATATGTTTGCAAGAGGAGGTTCCTAATGGCATATTTTAAATATTTACCTAACGTATATGTAAGAAACAGAACGTTCCTTAATGGTACCCATCCATATGAACTGACTGTTAATATCTTCCGTCGTATTAAGATCCGAGATCTATACAAAGGAGAACTTTTAGGGTTCACTAAGTATGCTATCAAAGATAACGAACGTCCTGATCAAATTGCAAAGAATGCATATGGTGATAGTGGATTAGACTGGATTGTTTTACTTGTGAACAACATCATCAATGTAAACACTGAATGGCCAGTGACAAGAGAGGACCTTTATAAGATATGTGTAGACAGATTCGGTACTGTAGATAGTGTACATCACTATGAAACTAAAGAGGTTAAAGGTCAGAATGGTGAAGTGATTCTACCTGAAGGTCTTCAAGTCAATGAGAATTTTCAGTACATCAAACCAGATGGTACCCTGACTCCTAAGAATGATTCTCGTAGACCTGTCAGTAACTATGAAACGATGGATGAAGAGAATGAATTCAAACGTCAGATCTATTTGCTACGTGGTGCATACGTTGATGACTTTGTGAATGAGTTCAGAAGACTCAGCAAGTATCTACCTAATGATGAAGTAGATTCTGATGGCAATAAGAAAACCCCTACCACACTGGCAGAGGAGTTCATTGGTATTACTAACTATAGAAAACCAAGTCAGAGCACAGCGTCAACTGGTTCTGCACGTGGTGGTGGATCATCTACTGCTCTCATTGCATCTGGTGGTGGGTCAGGTACTGCAGGTGTTGCAGCAGCAGTAGCAACAGAAGTAACTACTGGGACTAGCAGTACAGGTACAACAAGTAATAGCACTACATCATACAATACAGAGACAGCAAGCAGCAGTTCGTCATCATCCAGTTCCAGTTCTAGTTCTTCCTCATCTAGTTCTTCTTCATCCTCTGGATCATCTGGATCCTCAGGAGGATATTAATGCTTTGTATTGAAGGAGCACAATCTCTTAAATTAGAGTGTGCTCTTCGTGAATTAGGGTTTGTAGATATAGGTTGGAAAACTGTAGCACACGCAGGTATATTTTTTGTGCAACCAGTAGGAGTTCCTGATGTTCCAGACGGAGATCTCCTAGGATTTCTTGTGACTATTCCATACGCAGAATGGCGGCGTCCTAAACTTAAGACGACCGCCAAACTTGCTTTAGATTATGCTCTAGGTTAGAAACACCAACCGTTTTTCTTGTAGATATAACACGGTGTTCCGTGTTCGTTATGCTTATTAGGTGTGAAGTATTCACCGTGATTGTGATCACCGTGGTAGTGATGATGTCTTCGCTTGGGGACTGGTGTGTACCAACAGTTCCAAGTCTCAAACAATTTATCGTAAGTGCAATGTGAGGGTTCAACCTCAAAATTACCACTTCTCAACCTCGGTGCACGGTGGTGTGCCATCGCAGGTGTAGCGACAGACAGTAGCAGTAGTGCGATGGCAAACTTCTTCATAGGTTCCTTTACTCTTCTTCTGCTAGTTTAGCAAAGTAAGACAGAGTATCGTCCTCACCTGTGCCACTTGTTGAAGTGGATACTTGTTCAGTCCAAGATGGTCCTGCTGTAGCACTGATAGTGGGAGCAGGTCCACGTCCTTCAGACTCGTCTTCAAGAGACTCATCAACCTGCAGAGCAGCAGTCTTAGGACCAAGCACAGACTTCAAACGTGCCTCAAGTTCTTCATAAGACTTGAATTGATCTGGTGAAGTAAACGATGCAAGATCGTGTGCCTGACCATAAACCTCTTCAAGTTTATCATCATCAAAACTACCTAGAGTTTGTGGTGAAGTGAACGTTGAGTCATCATAGTTCCAGTAACCTGCAACCTGCTTGATCTTCAACTTGAAGTCAGCACCCTTCCAAAGATCGAAAGGATTGAATGCGGGTTCTGGATCGTAATCATTCTCATTGGGTTGCATCTTTGCCATAATCTTGTCAAAGATACGCTTGCCATACTTATAGAGAAATACTTTCCCTTCGTTCTCAGGATTCAATGGATCCTTTACAACGTAGATGTTACTGTAGTATGACAGTTTACGCTTTTGTTTACGTGCGATTTCTTTATCAGACTCGATACCAGAATTCCAGAGTGAAGAGTTCAGTGCAGAGACTGGATCCTTCTGTCCGAGAGTGGTAAGAGAATTCTCGATGAACCAACCGCCAGGTCCTTGGAATGCGTGACTCCAAACCTGTGCCCAAGGAAGTTCTGCTCCCTCAGATTCTGGAAGGAAACGGATCACTGCGAATCCATTACCTGCTTTATCTACCTGTGGTTTCCAGAAGCGTTCATCAACCTTCTTTCCTCCACTGCTCATCTTCTCAATTTCCTTAGTCAAGTTAGCGAACTTACCTGACTTCTTTTTAAGATCTGCGAATGCCATTTGTATTAGTGTTAGTGTTTTTGTGTGATTGTACTACCCATATAGGGTAACGTACTATTTAGTTGTTGTCAAGGTGCTCTCTACGCATATCCTTGAGTTTTGTCTCCATATCATCAAGAACTTCATTGATGTGCTTGCCTCCAGAATACATCTCTGAAAGCGTATCAATTTTGAACTTGATGTCTGCTGCCTCCTTGTCCTGATGTGCCATCAGAGCAAGTCTAGCATAGAAAACCTTTTGTTTGGCGATCAGTTCTAGAGTTCCCTCTAGGTGCTCTCGCCTGCCTTCATCATCTAGTTCAGTAAACTTTACTGATAGTTTTGCTAGTTCGAGATAGAGTTTCTCCATCTCTTTTACTTCACCACGTACGACTTCTGATTCGTAAAATGGATTGGTCATATTGGTAGGACTCCCCTTGATGTTCGTTTAACATAATTTAACTCTTGGGCATTAAACTTAATCTTATCCTTCAGCGGTTTGCTGATGAGTTTGTTGACAGTATCCACCTCAATGTCAAGATCATCGCAGACAACAATGACTGCATCAATATAGTTGACAAGACCGTTGCTGTTTTTGACAACATCTTCAACCGCAGCAGAAAATTTTGCTTGTGTCATAAATTTGTCTTTGTATTCCTTCATTGTAGTTTATCCTGCATAAATTCGTTGATGTATTCGACAAGTAGTTGGTAATAATAATCAAGGTCTGTCTTCTGAATGATCTGCATAGATCCTTCTTCAGTAGAAATAATAGTTACAATACTATCAACCTTGACACCACACCGCTCGTAATACATCACAGCGTATGCAGTTTCTTGAACAAAGTAGTTCTCGATCCAGGATTCCTTCTTGGGTTTAGTAGAAGTTTTGAAATCAATGACTGATAACTTACCTTCATACTCAGCAATGCAGTCTACTCGACCTGCTATGCGAAGGTGATCACTGTAAAGAGGACTTTCAAGAAGATGAATGTTGTTAATGTTATTGAGAGTATCCTTAGCAGTCTTAAACATAAAAGATGCTAGTGGATTCTTCTCATCAAACTTGACAGTTTCATTCTTCAGGTAACATTCTACCATACTATGAAACTTATTGCCACGTGAGGAAGCACGACCTGAGATCTTGTTTGCTTCCTTCTCGCCAACCCTCTTCCTCCACTTCATAATTTTGTCCTTAGTCCTATGACCAGTGACTGTAGTGACGGATGGGTACCATTTGTTTTCACCAACTTCATAGAGACGAAGACCATTACTCTTGGTAACAGCATTCATCTCAGTCAGTGGAACTGGAGGTCCCACTAAGTTAAACATAATTAAAATCCTAGATTGATTTTACTGATCAGATACTCACGTACCAGACCAGAACGCACGATGTCTTCGATACCAAATTCTACGCAGTCAAACGAACTCATTGTTTGAATGATCTTCATAAAATCTAGGACACCATTTTTTTCATTTGTTTTGATGAGGTCAGACTGTGTGTAGTCACCTGCAAAGATGATCTTACAGTTCTCTCCCACCCTAGTAATTATACTATCAAGTTCGTGAAAGTTCAAGTTACTGAACTCATCGACGATAACAATACAATTATCCATCGTGACACCACGGATGAATGATGTTGACCAGAATGAAATAGTTTCCTGTGCTCTAAGATTATCGTAAAGCATTTCGAATGCAGCATCATCTGGCATTTCGAACATATACTTTACCATATTCTTATAAGGAATCTGGTATAGGTTTGACTTGTCTTCGTGGTCACCTGGAAGGAAACCAATCTCTCTTGTAGGTACAAGAGAACGAACCATATAAACCTTTTCATAGGCAGTGGAAGGTTCTAGAACCTCCTTGAGTGCCATATAAAGACTGATAAATGTTTTACCAGTACCTGCTGCACCGTGTAGGCATAGGTTTTTACCTTCAGCATAAGACTTGAATACCCGCTCCTGATTAGTGGTGATGGGTTCAATCGTCTTAAGATGTTCTTGATTGATTGGTTTCTTTCTTCGCATCTGTTTCGCTGAGCGTGAAAAGGATGAGACAGGTGTCTTTCTCTTGCGTTGTGGCATAATTTAGGTAAAGCGACTAAGGTTCGCTGCAGGGTGATCCTTTTGGATTTTTTGCATCACGTTTTTGAATCCTTCAGACTGCCTAGGTTTACCATAGACAGTACCGTTGTGTTGATTACCCAAGTATCTTTCCAACTCAGGATGTTCTTCTTTGTATTTATCGAGGTCTTTGATCGACATAAAATTGGTTGTGATCTCACCTGATTCTTTGTTAATCCATTCGTAGGTTGGCATTTATCTTAGAATAATGTGGGTGTTGAGGGTAACTTTATATAGGTCATACCCAGTCGTATGAAGCATCGTCTGGGAACTCTTCTATCATATCATACGGACCATCTAATTTGTGTTTGTATTCTCTTTCATCCAAGACCTCATTGATAAGTTGTTTAAGTTCAACCTTCAATGCATCAGATAAAAGATTCATTTCCTTTTTTTCTAAATCGGGAATCCGATTTCTCTGTTCTTCTATGTCCGATAAATCAATAGCACCAATTTGTGCTGACATTGCTTGTGTGTTCATTAATCAATACGGAGACAAGGTTGTAGATCATTCCAGTAACTCTCGTCAACACAGTTGCAATCCTCATCAGGACACCAGTCAAGAGCAGCAGAAATAATAGGGAACTGACAGATGAAGTGATTCTTCACGGTGTCAGCAATCTTTTTATGTTCTAGTTGCGTACCATTCTTCTCACGTAGTTCAATGTAATGAATCCAGTTGCGAAGATTGCCTGTCATATACAAACGAGTTGGTGTGGCAAGAGGTAGCACAAATCTTGCTGACTCTTTTGCAATACCATCTGTAACCATTTGCTTATACAGATCCATCGACTCATCAAAATGTTTACGGACTAGAATCTCATACTTTTGCCTAGTGAAATCATCAATATCATCGATGGAATTTTGTCTGTTCTTTGTATCCTGTCTGCGTAATGCAAACAAAGGGATTTCATTTTCAATCTGTGATGCGTCTGCATAGCGTTGAGAAAACTCTTGAAATGTAAACGACCTGTGCCTCAGAATTTGGGCAGCGATTGCTCTGGTCGTCGTAATCTCAAGAGTCATACTTGCTTGCTCAAATACAGACCAGTGTCCGTGCTTGATGCAGTAACTCAACAACCCAGAAATTTTAGGGTTGTCTTGATTTTTAGGGTTGCTCACACGAGCGATGTATCCAATAGTCTTTTCAGCATCAGGTGTGACGGAGACTAAGCATACCTTCGTAGGGTCAGTCGGCATTAGTAATAAACCTAGTTAGTACAATCATATAAAATGCGTGTAGATAATTTAGTGCCTTTAATCCAAAGAGGTACGGCATTAAACCATTCCAACACACCATCAGAAGTAGCGGTCCAAGGAGGAAAACTCCAATGAACTTCCCGACTTGTTCGGGAGTGACTTCATATTCTTTCTTGGCATCATCAGAGTCTTCTTTGTTAAGACCCCTGATGTATGTCATTTTTTCTTGCCAGGAGGTTGAGGGTTTGGATTCCATAATTTAGGGGAGATGCGTCCTTGGGTTTGTTCAAACCTTTGAAACTTCTTCTTATACTTATCGTAGTAGTGATCAAAGATTCTACCTGTATCACCCATCGCTATATCATAGAGGGGATTGTCGTTCTCGTCAAGATAAGTAACAAGATACGAGTTGTTTGGAAGCGTCCGATCGTTACCTGCTTCTAGTGGCACACTCTCTTTAAGTATTTTCATTAAGCGTTCTGACTCCGACCACCCCAATTGATAGTTGGAAACGCTTCACTCACAACATTCTTTGTGATACGAAACTTCTTGTGCAACTTCTTATCTTTTACAAGACAAAGAACTTCTGCTTCATCTTTATGCAACCCTTCACACATTTGAATAAACATATTCTCACGTGTCATCTTGTTGATGTTTTCTGCACCACCCTTGATGAAGTAATAAAACTTACGTCCTTCTTTCTCTAGAAGTGTATGCTCTGTTCCTTGGGGTGCATCGTTTTCTCGGTAAGGTACTTCACCTTCTGGTACGATGGACTCTACAGTCTCGTCAAAGTTCCAGATGAACAGTGACCTGAGTGACTGTGAATTATTTTCTTGAAGGATTTTCACCTTCTCTGCTTTTGTTTTAGCGTTGTGTGCTTTCTGCAGAATTTCAGAAATCATAAGTTTAAATGCCATAGTTAAAAGTCTCCTATTTGTTGGAGCAAATCATTTAGTTCGTTGTCTACAAGATACTTCCACACGTACTTACGTGCAGGAGGATTAAAACTCTCATAGGTATCTATAATCTTTTCTTCAACCTCTTTTGGGATACAAGAAAAGTCTATCAGAGTTTTGTTTCTTTCGTAGTTCTTTTTGTTTTCCTCAGGGATGTAGTCTAAGTTCTGTACCCAGACATCGATCTTCTTACGTGCCAGAGGGCGCTGTCTGCGTCCTTCTGTAAGGCAGGAGTCGTCTGATAGGATGTTGGGGATTCCGTCGCTCCTATCGCCTTTGAGGATGTGCTCAGAGATATAGATGAGAGGGTCTACACCGTTCACATATTTCTTGAGGCAAGGATTGTACTGAGTAACAAACCTAAAGCGTTGTAGTTGAATGAAATCTTTATCACCAGATAGGATCAAAACTTTCTGAGCAGGTTGCATATTGTTTTGCAATCGTATGTTCTTAAGACCTTGGTCTTTAACAAGGATTGCGATGATGTCATCTGCTTCTGCTCCATCAACCTCAACAACTTTATAGGGGAGTGACTCTCGAAACTCATCCTTAAGTTTGTTCAGTAGATCGAAGATGTTGTTCCAATTGTGCTTGGACTTCTCTCGGTCTTTCTTTCTCGTACCTTTATAGTACGGATAGTATTCGCGTCTCCAGTAGTGTTTACTGTCATAGCAAAGGACTAACTCACCATACTCTTTCCGAAACTCGTGCCTGTAATTACGCAACGAGTTAAGGATCATATGGCGAACCAGTCCTTCTTGTAGTTCATCAGATAGTGACAAACTAACCATAAGGTTAGCGATCATTACCTGATTCATATCGACCAGGATCATAACTTAGTCGTCGTCTTCAACATCAAGTATATCATCGTTCTCTGTGAATCGCAAGTAGAGCAGTTCAGTCTGATCTACATTGCCTTCCTCATCCAGCATCTCAGGATGCGTAATTGACTTTGCGTAAGCAGCGTTATCAATGTATGCATCAATGTAGTCTTTCGCTGTCCAAGTTACCAGTCCTCCAATTAGGAATGATCCTATGATTGCGAAGACATATAATGCTGTTTCCATCGGTCTCTCCAAGTAAGGTGAACAAAGGGTGCAAGTTAGAGACCTCCTATAACGCTAAGGTTATTTATAGAAGACCCTGGGATCTAAACTGTGTGAGTGTTTCGTTACACCCACCAGTCCTTTTACCATCAACGATTAATTGTGGGAACGTAGCAGTACGACCAAACTCTTCCCAGAATTGTGGACGTGTGAAGTTGACATCAAGTTTTTGTTCTTGGAATTTCCATCCTTTCATCTCGTATAGTTTCTTAATCTTAACACAGAAAGGGCAACCGTCACGAGTGTAGATAATAGTAGTGTTAGGCATTGTCATTAGAGAATAAAAAAGGGAGCACTATGCTCCCTAGTATCTATTATGGTATGAAAAACTTAGAAAGCGTACTTAACTCCTAATTTACCACCATAACCAGTGTCAGCAACCTCATCTGTTAGGAATGAGATTTCACCATATACTCCAACTGCTTCTGAAACAGACAGTCCAAGACCTGCCTTACCTGAGAACTCAGTGCTGCTCTCAGCACCGTCAACAGCGATTACAGATGGACCCGCTTGAACGTAATATGAAGCGCTTCCTGTGGCACCCTCGTACCCCACGTGAAGATCTGTGGTTGCAGATGTGTAATTAGAACCAGTCCATCCAGCGTTTGTTTCCACGTTGACGTAGGGTCCTGCAAGGACCGCAGATGGGGCAGCAATAGCAGTTGCAGCGGCAAGAGCAGCGAATGCAGATTTGATCATTTAAAAAAACTCCTTAATTAATAGTGTGAACGATTCGTGATGCGATACGATTCGGGCACGAATGATTATTTATACACAACATTGTTTAATTGTGTAACGGAAAAGGTGGGATTCGAACCCACGGATGCCTTCACATCGTTGGTTTTCAAGACCAATGCCATCAACCACTCGACCACTTTTCCTTGTATTGAAATAACCCAGAACGATCATACACTAAACGGTAGTTATCTGTCAAGACATAGTGTCCAGTTATGTCGCTACCATCACAATGGTAACCATAGGAGACTACGGACTCATAAACCCCATCAATACAGAACTTTTTCTGTTTATTCTCCAAATAAGAATGGTAATATTGATCAAGATTGAGCATTGATTTCTCCCAATTTTGTATGGCAATACTCTACTAATTCGTCACGATAATTTAAGAGTTCATCGTAACATTCTTGGTTGTGTGCACACGCTCTGAGTTTAGAGTCAGGTTTGTGCAGACTCTCTATCAGCAGTGTCATCCCCCGAATCTTTTGATCCTTCGTTGATGGCATCAATCGTGTCCTCCTGTGTCGGTTTCGTAACATTATATAGGGTTTGGTCCAATCTTGCAACCTCTCCCAAGGGTGATCTAAAAAACTTTCTAATCTTTTTAAGTTTCTGTTTCGCTTTCGCTTGATCTCCAGACTTGAGTGCTCCTTTAATAGCATCCAACTCCATCTTAGATTTCATAAAGCGTCTATCCCAGTAATCCATTAGTCGGTATCTTTAATGATTATGTTGAACTGCCTCACCTGTGTAGGTTGATAAGCAGTCCTATTACTATACCATACCGTGCTCGTTTTGTCGTGCATTGATTGGTAGATTGCCATTCTAGCATTACGTTTGTATCTAGCGGTGGTAGCATCCCGTACAAGAACTTTCTTAGGTAGGTTCTTTTGACTAGGGAAGTAAGGAGACATTGGTTCATCACCATCAGTAACCTGCAATTGCTTAGGCGGCCACTGAATATTAAGCACATCATCTGCATCATATCTCTTACCGTAAGAGAATACTTGTGAGATTCTTACCATACCAAACCATCCATATCTATCAAACTTATACGCATCACCAGACTCATAGTTGTCCTGACGTGTAACTCTTATCCTTAGTCTGAAACGTAGTCCTTTCTGATCAGAGTAATCTGTTGCAAACACTACGTCATTACCTGCAGCGGTTTGTTCCAACCAATACTGATGGAATGATGTTGCAGTTCCACTCTCATACAAGAAGAAACTCTGGAAGACCTCATTCATATTAACTGCATACTCATTACCTGTAGTGCTCTGATTGTTTACCACAATCGCATCTGGTTGTCTAGGAGTTGTTATGTCACCATATGCACCAAGAGCAATGTCTTGAATCCTACCTTGGTTTTCATTAGGGTCGGGACACTGATCAGAGTTAACACCAGTCACTTTGAATCCTATCTTATAATACTCAGGACCAGACCAAGTAATACCATCAAATCCATTTTCATCTGTATTGAAATACTCATCCTGATCATCAATGAGTAAATCAAACTCATCATTAACTTTAAAACCACCACTACCCCAGTCTTCAACACTATCAAGGTACCATCTGACATAATAACTGTCTTTATCTTCAATAAGATACTTGAGTCTCACTGAGAATCCGTTCTTTGCGACGACATCAACGTAACCTACATCACCATCTTCGTATCTAAGTGCAATATCTTTACCATTAATGATCCTACATCTCTGTGATGCTCTATCAGGATGATCCAAATAAACGTTTGCTGCTTGATCCACTACCTTATTTGTTATTACAGTTGTATAATCTTCCTTATCTGGGTCATCATCCAAGTGATTATTCCAAACAAATAACTGACCACTAGTAGGTAGACCACACGGTTCTGTAATCTCAGGACCTGATTGTGGTTGTCCCTCTGCTTGATCTTTACTGTCAGTTCCATAACTGTGTGACTGTGTAAGTAAATTGACAGTCCAAGTATTGACGTATGTACCTTCCGATTCATCTCTGATTGCGAATGCAGGAGATGCTTTTCCGTTGTAGTGTCCTGTGTCGATTGATTTAATTTTAAATACTAAGTTGTCTCCCTTCTGTACATCAAAAGTATGTAAGACAGCACCGATCGTTTTCCATTCAGATACTAGTGATTTCTCTTGATAGATTACATCACCATTCAATTTAAGTAACCAAGTAAACTTAGTACAGTCACCATAACCTGCAGTCATACCACCGTGTGATCTGATCGTTAGTGTTGTAGATTTTGCAATCTTAACTTTCTGTACTCTGTTAATACTATTTGCATAGTCACCTTTACATTTACCACACTCCCACGTGTCAGCACCTGTCTTAGGATGTTCGTGATAGGAACCACATTCTGTACGGACCAACATCACATCACCAAATGACCCCTTCCTAAATGCTTTCTTCTCACAGTCATCTTGTACGTTGATGTTTGCCATAACTGGTTGAGCAGGTTCAGAGAACACATAACATTCAATACCTTCGTAGTAGTATTCACTTTCACCATACCCTACTCTATATGATATACGAACATCATTATAGTCCTCATCACCATCGAACAAGTCTTCCCAATATTGCCAAACATTATCTGGCCACTTAGTCTGATCCCTTTTATCTGGATTCAATCTCCTGTCTGAGAAAAATACATATCCGTTTTGTTTAGGATGACTGTTCTCATTAGTAGTCCATCCAGGACCGTGCGAATTATTATGTGGTGAGAATGTAATGTCTTGACCATCAAATGCACCACCATTATTACCATCAGAAATTATAAAGAACCCAAGATTACAAGGCATATAAGAATTGATCTCGTCTCTAGGAATCTTTCTATGGAAAGTACCAGATGCATCAGTAGCATTGTCTACTAGAACACGACCAAAGATAGGTTCATTGTCTGCGTTAGTTACATACCATCCAAATGTATTCTCATAGGAAGCACCACCACGTCGTATGTTAAGTTGAATCTTAAGTGCAGACTCAGCGGGGGTTTCAAACCTGAATATATTATTCTTGAGATTTGGTGCGCTCGCTACATTACCAAGTGATTCAATTGAATACTTATGATCATTACCCTCAAAACTATAGTACCGATGTAGAGGTGCAGGTTTCTCACCCTCCATCAGTTCTGAGATCATATCTTCTGCCTCTCTATATCCATAGAAAAGAATCTCATCACGTGGTTGGTAACCACCTTCATCTAGGTCACTACTCTCACCTGCAACATCAGATACTAACTGAGTGTCTTGTCTAGATGCTGAGAAGGTTCTATGTACTGAAATACTACGTCCTGTACTTGATGGAACTATGTTGCCATAAAATGATACACCTACCTGCTGATAACCTGCATCAGGTGTGTCTGAAAGACTGTACCTATGATCTCTGCCAATATTATTATTACCTAAGATAGAAAACCTTGCGTTGGCATCATTACCATCATTGTCTTTGAATGCAATCGACTTGTTGTCACCATAGTTCTTATCATTGTCAACAGAATATCCAGAACCAGATAGACCTGAGTAAGAAATACTATGGTCCCCAGGTGCGAGTGTGATTGCTATTGTCTGCTTTCCTTTCTCCCCAACTCTAGTAAAGGTAGTGCCACTAACAGTAATACTATCTACAGCAGTGCCTGCTGTTCTAGGGTTATCATCCCACTCAAAATGAAAAGATATTGTTTGAGAAGTATTACCAGTAACAGTTACAGTGTTGGCACCATTGAAGATAGCAGTCCCTGGAGTACCCATACCTTTTCTCATTTCAAATACAGGTGCTCTTTCGGTAACACAATTTCTGATACAAACCATATTGGTTGTACCATACGTTGCTTTAGGAACGAATGAATCACAGTCTGCCTGAGGTGGTTTCCACGCACCACCAACAAAGGGTCTGAAGAAACAATCAAGATGATTCTGAATACAATCTTGAAGTTCTAAGTTCTTATCGTTGTCGCATTCTACAGTAATTGGAGATGCATTAGTTGTCCCTGGTGGAGAGGTACAAACCTTACCACTATCTTCATCATCTGCAGTAGGAGGAACAAATAATATATCAGGAGTCAAAGGTGCTCCCAGTCCAAGACCAACAATCTGTGATAACAGAGGGTCCCACGGAATGTGAACAGGAGGTGGTAACGGTAACTCAGGATCTGTAGGAAAATTCTTTTGTAGAAGAGTACCACTGTCACCATAACATTGACCTAGAAGTTGTTCTACAACACCCACTAATGTATTAGGAGAAGCACCACCCCCAGGCGCACCAGTACCACCCCCTCCAGACTGGACTGCTTCTTGCTGTTCGCCAGAGTCCTCAGGATCACAATTTCTACTAAACCAATGGTCGTTTTGTATAGTCAACGTCTGTGTTAGGTACTCGTTTTAGGTATTTAGTAGCAGTTTCTTCGGGTGGATTCCAATGTCGAATGACTCCGCTGATAATAAAACAGTTAGTGATAAGATAACTGAGAAATAGAATGGTCCGTACAAGAACAATGTGGTTATCATATCGTTCTGTTTTGTCGTCGGAGAAACTCCCAAGTGAATACTTCCAGACATCCCAAATTTTTTTGATCATACAGTATCTATATGCCATAAAAAAAGACCCCTTTCGGGGTCTTGAATATCATATTAAATTGATAGTATCAACCAATAGAAGGTGCAATCAAAGCAACAGGAGTTGAATCAGCAGCAGCAAGATCTAGTGGGAAGTTGTGAGCGTTACGCTCGTGCATAACTTCCATACCAAGACCTGCTCTGTTAAGAACATCTGCCCAAGTTGGGATCACTTTACCAGATGCATCAACAACCGACTGGTTGAAGTTGAATCCGTTCAAGTTGAATGCCATTGTGCTCACACCCATTGCAGTTGCCCAGATGCAGACCACAGGGAATGCAGCAAGGAAGAAGTGAAGTGAACGTGAGTTGTTGAATGAAGCATATTGGAAGATCAAACGACCAAAGTAACCGTGAGCGGCAACGATGTTGTAAGTCTCTTCTTCTTGACCGAACTTGTAACCGTAGTTCTGAGATTCTTGCTCAGTAGTCTCTCTGATTAGAGATGAAGTGACTAGTGAACCGTGCATTGCACTGAATAAAGAACCACCAAACACACCTGCTACTCCCATCATATGGAAGGGGTGCATAAGAATGTTGTGCTCTGCTTGGAACACGAACATATAGTTAAAAGTACCTGAGATACCAAGAGGCATCGCATCTGAGAATGAACCTTGTCCGAAAGGATACACCAAGAACACAGCGAATGCTGCAGATACTGGTGCTGAATAAGCGACACAGATCCAAGGACGCATACCTAAACGGTATGAAAGTTCCCACTGACGACCACAGTATGCTGTGATTCCGATTAGGAAGTGGAATACAACGAGTTGGAAAGGACCACCGTTATACAACCACTCATCGAGTGATGCTGCTTCCCAGATTGGGTAGAAGTGTAGACCGATTGCGTTTGAAGAAGGGACAACAGCACCAGAAATGATGTTGTTACCATACATAAGAGATCCTGCAACAGGTTCTCTGATGCCATCGATGTCCACAGGTGGAGCAGCGATGAACGCGATTACAAAACAAGTAGCAGCGGCAAGTAAGCAAGGAATCATCAAGACACCGAACCAACCGACATAGATGCGGTTGTCAACGCTTGTGACCCAGTTACATAGTTCGTCCCATCCTGAGAGGAGACCACCACGCTGGCGTGTAATAGTTGGACTTGAAATAGACATTGAAAAAAGGGTTAGGTAATAGTGCAGGGAAACACTGATAGATATTCCTGATGCACCCTCAGCAGCAGGTATGAGAGACGTAATTTATTCTCCCTAGAGGTCTCGGTTTAAGGGGAGCAGTAATAGTTGAGGAATTGTTTACATTCCGTAACATTCAACACTATGTATAATACATTGAATGTTCAAGATTTGTCAACCCCTTGTGCCAGTTCTTTTTGTGCCTTCTCCGCTTTGATATGACGGAGAGTTGCGAAAGCATAGTTGATCTCTTCCTGAGTATAGTTCTCAGGGTGCTTCATCGCATTAGTAATCAGACGTTTGGCGATCTTTTTGTTTGCTAGTAATTTCGGTGTCATAATAGTATTCCAGATAGAGTGATGATAATTCGTGTGTAAACAGTTCCGAATCAATTTGCTCAACTTCCATCAGTCTTTTATATTGCCCACTGCTCATAACCCAATCACAAAAATCATAATGTTTATTGGTAAGTTCTCCTTTCCAATTAACACATCTTTGCAATAGAGTTGCTCTGTACTCCATCATTTCATCGGAGTATCTCCAGTCATTAGTTACCATCGGGAACCATCCTAACGTTACAATAATATGGTACATAAGGTTTCGACATTTCGCAAACCTTTGTATAGAAATTACCCTTTAATTCCGATAAACCCGAGTAGTTTCTCAAAGTGACCCACTCGTCTTTGATTTGAACTTGAAGATTGAACTTTTTCATCAGCGGAGACTTTTGATAGTCGATCCAGGTAATTATATGTATAAGTGCTTCGTGGTCCTTCTACTCCCCAACCTAACCATCTGTATGCTGCACGATGGTATTCAGCGTAGGTACGACCAGGGATTTGCCACGTCAGTAGTGCCTGTTGAAATTGATATTCGTTCGACATATAACGCAACTGTCCCTCGAAAGACGATGGATTCAATCCATACTTAGCACAGAACATTCCAAGTCCTGCATAGCGTGACTCAGATGTCCATTGGATTAGACCATACCCTCCCTTGTGACAGTCTTGCCAGTCAACAAGGTCACCACCTTCACAAACATTAGGAACAAACTTTGATTCCTGTTTGATGTTTGCCATAACAACAGAAAGCGCCAGAGGATCTCTGATCCCTTGACGCTGCTGTAGGTACTGCAGTGCTCTCGATTCATTGAAAGAGCACGTTGCACAGATCCATTCAATCATTTGATAGAACTAGATAAAACTTCGTTTGATCAACTGGTGCGTTCTCGTAAAATGAGATGTCGCCATAAGTTTTGTGGTCTTTGTATCCAACCATACGACCTTTCGTATTTTGGATAGCACCCATCATAGCAATGATGAGAAAGACTGCAGGTGGTCCAATAATGAGAGCACCACCGATAACATAATACGTGAGAAGTTCAATCATTTCGTTTTTTAATAACGATTACATTTTCAGAGTTGACTACATCCAGACCGAACTCCAGATGGTCGTCGGGTTCCCAACACAATTCTTGATAGAGTGCATTGAGTTTTTCCATATCCTCCCATAACTGGTCTGGGTTCGGTGTCATAGTTATACGTTTCGTTGAACGTATTTATTCTATCAGAATAATCCGAAGAACATATGCCCAGTTAACAAATCAGAACAAGCAGCAGCGACCAAACCGATCATTGCTATTCTACCGTTCCAAGTTTCTGCCCAAACCTTTTGTGGTTCGATGGCGATTGCCTTGGCAGAGGTCTGTGTGCTCTGCTCAGGGACTGAGAATTGTGTGTTGGTTCTCATCCTAGAAAATTCCAGGGATGATTTGTCCAGTTGTAACGTAAGCGCCTACTGCTGCTACGAAACCGAGCATTGCTGCCCATCCATTAAATCTTTCTGCTTCAGGTGTCATTGTGAGTCTCCGATAGGGTGTTTAAGAAAATACGAACGGTAGTCCGTTAGTTGCTGTGTAACCTAGTACACAGAGGAATGCGATGTTAGGAAAAATTGATTTGATCATTAGACTAACCAAGGATTCCAAAGAAAAAGAAGTTTCCTGTTGCGATATAGGAAATCAAACCTGTGGTAAAACCAAGCATTGCTAGTCTACCATTCAGTTTTTCAGCAATCTCGTTATGAGTAACTGAAACATCCATAACCTGCATTTCAGGTTCTTTAGCGAAAATGTTTTGTCTTCCGCCTTGTTCGGTGATAGTTGTCATTGATCAAGTATTAAGAACTGTTACAATTATATAGGGATTGTAAACTTTTGTCAACCCCTAAGTCAGAATACCTTGATTACTGTGTCGAAACTGTATCACGTTCGTAGCAAGGGACACCTGCAGGGTCCAACCACTTGGTGTAATCGAAGTCTTCGATAGCAGTCATCATCTGATCCATATTGTCACAGTAGTACATCGTCTGGTAACGTTCTGTGTACTCATTGAACTTAAGGATCCTGCAATCTGGTTTGCCATTGATCTCTAGTTTTCCACAGGTAACATACTTGTAAGGATAGCGTTCGTGGATAAGGTCCATAGAATTTGTTTAACTGTTATCACTATACACATAAAAAGACCCTCTTGTCGAGGGTCGGTGTGCCACTTTAAAAAGTGGGTCCAATGTCTAGAGCAAGATTGTCTACAAAGAGTTCGTAATCCTCGTCTGGATCTCCAAAGAATTGGACACCAACAGACTCGTAATATTTGAACAAACGTTTGAATAGAGATGGGTTCTCGTAATCAAGCGCGATGTCTCCGTTAACAACATCCCTCAAATAATTGAGGTCTCTCTTACTGATAGGCATAATGCTACCTCGTACTACTAGACTATAAATCCCCGAAGGGAACGATCCAGGATGGATTCGAACCATCGACCGACTGCTTAGAAGGCAGTTGCTCTATTCCACTGAGCTACTGGACCTCAAGCATCTACTGTTTTTGTAGTTGAGCAATACGCTCTGCGATAACCTTCGCCCTATTAAATTCTTTCTCTGCTAGATGTTCGTGCATCTTGTCAATCAAAACCTCTATTGTAGATGTGAGAAATTGATTTTTAGAATCGTAATCATCCGTTTTAAAGGAGGACATTGTTCTTGCCTTCGAACTACAGAGCATACTATATATCAGGTTTACTCTGAAGTCAAGGGGTGTGGGAAGTAATCTTTTCTGTAGTACCTACCTAGAATGTTGGAGTTGTAGAAGGCAGGTTTTTTTGATCCGTCACACTCTGTGAGGACACCGTTGATGAAGAGTTGTTTTGTCTCTTCATAATTTGTTTTACCTCCCGTAAGGTGTAGGGAGAGTATCTCTCGTTTGAATGCTCCACGTCCGAGGAGTTTAATATCTTGAGTAAGTTCAGGACAACTGCCGTAGTATTTTTTCCAGTCGCTTTCAGTTGTAACTCTCCTAGTCTTACCTCTAGGTTTTCTTTTTGACCAGAAATACTTCCGTCCGATATATTGCTTGCCACTTTGAAGGTTTGTAATCCGATAGACAAAACCGAAATAAGGGTCAATGTTCTCAGATAGAAAAGGGGTTCCTTCAAATATCCAGGGGTTCTCATAGTCAATCGCAGATCCCGTCTTCGTCGTTGATGTCACGATAGGTTGTTTGTCTGTCATTATCCGAACTACTTATACGGTATGCATATGTATCGGAATAGACTTCGGACTTGAGTTCTGCTAGTGCTATCTCAATGTCGTGGATGAGTGTCTTTAGATTTTTCTTTTGCATTAGGTAGGTCCTGCATTGGTAATCCCCCAGTAACAAAACAAGGAGATGGATGAGAATAACATAAGTGCCTTGAGGTAAATCATTTGTTCACTTCTTCGGGGGCACCTATCATATCAAACTTTGAAATTCCGTGGTCCATTTTGAGGATACGCTCAATATGTCCCTTCACTTCCCAAGGAAATTTGGTCTCCGCTTCCACGAAGACCTCGCCAACATCAGGGATGTTTACTTTTTGTTTCCAGAGTTTCATTCGTCAATATGTAATTGGTTCTGTAGTTCTGCCCAGTCTTTCTCAAATCTCTCTAGACCATTGTCTGTCAAGATATGGTTGTACATTTTATTGAACACTTGATATGGCATAGTCACAATGTCTGCTCCTGCATCAAAACAACGTGCGACTTGGTGCACTTCGCGTACAGATGCAGCAAGGATCTCTGTATCTACATCGTGCATACGATAGACTCTAGAGATTGCTTGAACTAGTGATATACCTGAGAAAGAATTGTCATTCAGTCTACCAACAAAAGGAGACATCATAGATGCTCCTGCTTTTGCAGCGAGGATTGCTTGTGAGACTGAGAAAATTAAGGTTACGTTTGTACTGATACCATCGGATGAGAGATCACTACAGGCAATCAGTCCCTCCCTTGTACAGGGAAGTTTAACTGTGACGTTGGGGGCAATACTATAGTATTCATTTGCTGCTTCAATCATTTCTTCTGCTGTATCGCCCATAACTTCTGCAGAGATTGAAGCATCCCAAGAAAAAAGATCACTGATTTCTTGGATCACGTCTCTAGGTTTCCTACCTGCCTTCAACATAAGAGAAGGGTTAGTAGTTACACCATCAATGAGACAAGTTTCCATTGCGTGATGGATAAGTTCGGGGTCCGAACAATCTAGGAAGATTTTCATTCGGGTAGTACCTTATTATATTAATATTATATATCCTAGCATAAAAAAACACCCTTGAAAAGGGTGTGCGTTTCACGAAGTTATTTGACCGAAGTGTTTTGATTGAATGACAAGTTTATTTTACACCATTTGGCATAGTACACTCCCCGATAGCAAAGAAAGGCGAAGACCTTTTCGGGATTGTGTTTATTCTCGTCATACTCTGGCAACCCATAATCTATTGAGATCTTGAGTCGCACGGTCCTAACCCCACTGGTGCAAGAATTTTACTTCTGCATAGATTAAGGTTAGGAACGTGGCAGATCCCAATGTTATGAGTCCCACCACCATTAGCGGTGATGATAGATCCATCTTAACTCTTTGATGCGAACTTGCGTTCAACTTTGACGCCTCTGTACATCAAATCGTGGTTGCGGTTTGATGATGCTTCGGCAAGTACCTTTGCTTTGTACTCTTTGGCGTTATACTTAACGCCTCTATACGTGATAAGTTCCATTTGGTTACTCCTAAAGTAGTTGGATTTTTAGGTCCGTTCCTTTAGTCGTTTGCGTCCCACGGACACTCAGGAGTTGATTCCTGAATGGTTTGAACGATCTCAACCTTTACCTGTCTAGATAACTGTTCGTGCTTAGCAACTCTACCTATCAGTACAGCAGCATCGACACAATGGAGATCTGAATACGCTAAAATCATTAGATGCATTAACATAATAATGGTCCAAACATAGGGATGAACGCTCCGTTCCGCGACTTACTTGCGTCTCTTGCGAGATGAACGTATGGATATGATAACATATCCTGTATTATTTAGCAATCTTTTTCTTTTTGTTACGCTTCCTGTTGGTACGGTACTGCGTCTGCGTGCCTATGCCCTTATCTCGTTTAAGATCCCGCTTAAGTTGCCCGAGGAACTTGAGATGTAATTTAAATTGATTATGCATCGATAGTCATTGTATTGCGGATTACTGCTCGCGTGAAAATTATGACCGTCAAAGATAACAAACCTCCCTTGACGTGGTTCGATCTTAGTTTTCATCGTCAGTTTTTTACGTGATCCATCATACGTTTCATTGAAGAAGAACGTAGGACCATCCGAGTCATTCACATAATACAACAACGTCATATGTGGAAAATCATAATCCACGTGTGGTGTATGGTATAAATGCTTTGACTCTTTCCTAGTTAATAGATTGATTTTGATACGTCTGAACTTTTCAAAGTCTCCAAGTTCATCGGAAAAGTTTTCAGATATATGTTTCCACAAAGGTTCGACAACAATATCCCAAGCGTGTTGGGAAGAGATCTCTCCTTGATTGTTTACTACTGTGTGTTGAAACTGAGGATCCTCCCCCGACATTTCATCGGGGATAGAATCATTGAACTTAGGATCATACCCAGTTGTTTCAGTAATCATATACCAAGGCCAATAAGGACTATTCAATAGTCTTGCCTTGATGGGTTCCGACACAGAGGTCGGGACTTCACCAATAAACATAATTAAAGTTTGAATCCAGAGAATGTATCTTTTTTGATGTCTTGTTTAATTGCTCCTACAACATAGGATTCAATCTCAGTTTCCTGTGGTGCATTCTGTTGACCTTTAGAGTTCAACCAATGATTTGTCCAAGGAAGTGGATTGTTTCTAGCAGGAATATCGTAGATAGGATCGATACCGATTGCCTTCATCCTACGATTAGCAGTCCACTCAACATATTGTCCGAGAAGTTTAGCATTGAGTCCGATCATAGAACCATCTTTGAACAGATACTCTGCCCAATCTTTCTCCTCTTCTACACAACGTTGGAACATTTCCAAGACGTTCTGCTTTTCTTCTTTGATGATGTCGATCATATCAGGATCGTCACCTTCCTTCCACTTGTTCAAAATATTCTGAGTAAGTACAAGGTGCTGTGACTCATCGCGTGCGATAAGTGAAATGATCTTAGCAGATCCTTCCATCTTTTTAAGTTCACCGAATCCAAAAGAGCAAGCGAATGAAACATAGAAGCGAATACCCTCAAGGATATTCACATTCATAACTGCTCTATAGAGTCTACGCTTGAGTTCTTTCTTCTCCCAGAATGCAGAAGGAGAATCTTTCCAATCTGACTTCCACCAGTTGCCTTGTCCCCATTCCTGTGCGTAGTTGATGAACTCATCATATGCTTCAGTCACAGACTTAGCACGTGCGACGATCTTCTCGTCATCAAGAATAGTATCAAAGATCTCTTCAGGGTTTGCATAAACATTTTTGATGATGTATGTGTAAGAGCGACTATGGATCATCTCCATAAACTCCCACGCAATCATCGCAGACTCAAGTTCAGGTAGTGAGCAATATGGAATGAATGCCATTCCAGGACCACGACCTTGTACAGAGTCCAAGAGGATCTGGTACCTTAGATTGCTAGTAAAGATGTGCTTCTGTGCATCAGATAAGTCTTGAAAGTCAGAGCGATCCTTCTGGAGAGATACCTCTTCGGGTCTCCAAAAGAATCCTAATTGTGAATTGGTTAGTCTATCAAACACAGGATACTTAAACGCATCATATCTCTGGACACCAAGAGGTTGTCCGAAGAACATTGGTTGCTTTTTTGTATCGTGTTTCGTTTTATTAAATACTGTAATTTTGTCGATGCCTTTCTTGGGTCGTTGATCTCCTTCGGAGATTTTAAACTTTGCAACTGTCACAGTCTTCCTCTGCCTCCAATAGTTCGTTTACTAGTTGATCTACGTTGTTTGTGATTTGCACTGTTGGTTCTTCCTCACCATCTTTCTTATTGTCATAAGTGTTCTGGTAGTAGGATGTTTTCCAACCGTATTTGTATGTGTTCAATAGGTCCATTGCCATAACGGAAGAGGGTACTTCGTTATCGGGATAATTTCCTGGATTATAACTCCAGTTGCCACTGATTGCTTGGTCAAAAAACTTTTGCATCACAGCGACGATTTTAATATAACCTTCATTGGAAGGCATTTCCCATAGTAGAGTGTACTTATTTTTTAAGTACGGGAAACCTGGAACAATCTGCTTAAGAGGTCCTTTCTTTGATTTTTTAATGGACAGGTAGTCTCTAGGTGGTTCGATTCCATTGGTTGCGTTTGACACAACGGAACTACTCTCCGAAGGCATTTGTGCGGACAGAGTGCTGTGCCTGAGTCCGAACTGTTTGATAGATTCCCTAAGACTATCCCAATCATATGCAAGTTCTACGTTAGAAATTTCATCTACCTCGCTCTTATATGTATCGATGGGAAGAATTCCATCGGCATACTTTGTATGTTGGAAACCTTCACACGCACCCTTCTCCATAGCGATAGCATTGGATGCCTTAAGTAGATTGAATTGGAAGGACTCAGTTAGTCTATGAACTAGATCCCAAGCACCTTGATCAGCATAATTAAAACCATTCTTAGCAAGGTAATGTGCTAGTCCAATGTAACCAACACCAAGTGATCTACGTGCAAGAGTAGAACGTTCTGCTGCCTTAACAGGATAATTTTGATATTCAATTAGTTCTTCAAGACCACGTACTGCAAGGTCACATAGTTCCTCCATCTCATTGAGGTTACGAAGTTTACCCACGTTGATAGCAGAGAGGATGCACAATGCAATCTCACCACCGTCATCATCAATGTGAGAGATAGGATCTGTAGGAAGAGTGATCTCCTGACAGAGGTTAGACATACTAACCTTATCTTTGAATGAAGAGTGACTATTGCAGTGGTCAATATTCATAATGTAAATACGACCAGTCTCTGCTCTCTCTTTCAATAGTGAGAGAACAATTTGCGATGCATCAATGGTGCGTCTAGTAATCGTTTCGTCCTGCTCGTACTTCTCATAGAGAGCATCGAAATCATCAGTCCCAAAAGCATCATATAGACCAGGGACATCGTGAGGACTGAATAAAGAGATCGTCGCATTCTGAATGAATCTTTCATAGAACAGTTTACTGATCTGAATAGAGTAGTCAAGTTTCCTGACTCTGTTATCTTCAGTTCCTTTGTTGTTCTTGAGAACAAGAATATCTTCTATTTCTTGGTGCCAGATAGGAAAATGAACTGTAGCAGAACCACCTCTGATACCGTTTTGCGTGCAGCAACGTACAGTTGATTCAAACTTTTTGAGGAAGGGGATAACACCTGTGTGCTGTACCTCTCCACCTCTGATTTTAGCGTTGATGCCACGGATTCTGCCTGCGTTGATACCGATACCAGCACGTTGTGCGACGTATTTACCAATAGCCATATCACTGCTAAAGATACCATCGAGGGTGTCATCAACATCAACGAGAACACAAGATGCAAATTGACGAAGTGTTGTCCGAACTCCTGCGAGCACTGGCGTTGGGAGGTTGATTTTCCCTTTGGAGGTTGCTGTGTAGTATCGTTGTACATATTCAAGTCTAGAATTTTTTGGATAGTCTTGAAAGAGTGTTGCCGCAACCATAATGTACATATACTGAGGTGTCTCATAAAGAATCCCAGTGCTTCTATCCTGTACTAGATACTTATCTACAATTTGTCTCAACCCTGCAAAGGTAAAACCCATACAACGTTCGTGGTCAATATAACTATTCAGACAATCCCACTCTATAGGACTATATTTATTTAGGATGCTGCCATCATATACTCCTGCGTCTACACAACGCTGTACGTGGTCTTGGAGATGTGGATAACCAACCTCGTCTGCCCACTCTGGAAAGACCTGCTTGCGTACGTTAAACAGAAGGAGACGTGCTGCTACATACTGATAATTTGGAGCGTCTAAATCGATTAGATCACTCGCTGAGCGAATAAGAATATCTTGGATTTCGGATGTCTTGATGCCATCAAAGAACTGTAGATTGGCATTCATCTCAACTTGTGATTCACTTACACCAGTGAGACCATCACACGCTAACTCAACCATCTTGTGTACCTTGTCAAGGTTGAGAGGGACGGCGATACCGTCTCTTTTAATTACGTTCATACTTTCTTCCATTGAGATAATTTTAATTTTGCTTGTAATCCTTGATAGGTATTTGATTCTACCAGGGTTTGTACGTTGTGTCCAGCAAGAACCATATCATTAAGGTCCTTTTGTTGGATACCTGACGGGAAGATTACTACTTTGTAACCTCTGTCGATGGTCCCTGAGATCCTGTCGGTGATTTGTTTGTTACGTGGTTCGTTATCAAAAACATAAACACAATCGCTCCAACCAAGCGACCTAGGATCAAGATCGGACCCACACATAGCAGCACCGTTTTCCAAGAAGAGGGAATCAAACGGTCCTTCCACGAGGTAGACTGGTTTGTTTGGATCAAGTCTGTCTTGTCCAAAGACCTTTGGTTTGTTTTCATTATAAAGAATGGTTATATAACGGAGTCTGGAATTGGGCATTAGGGATCTACCCTGTACACCAAACCATTGTCCGTCTTTATCGATTAACGGAATGATGATACGGGGTCTATCATTCTGGAGATTGTCAAATGTATGCTTCTGCGAGTTGATGTACTCTTTGAACTTATCTGCATAGTAGATGAGGTCGAGTTTCGACCCTGTAATGCCTCTTTGTTCAAGGTACTTTCTTGCGGGATGTTCATTATTTAGACTAGAAATATTTGGAAGGTTAGTCCCTGTTTTAAATACTGGTTTTGCTTTGAAGACATCTGGATTTGGATTGGCAACCCGTGTTCTTCTACCTGTCAATCCATCCTTGTATCGTTCTAAAACATAGGATTCGTATATGTCTCTCGCTTGTTCTTTTAAGAAGTTGCCAAGAGTTCTTCCTACCCCACAGTTATGACACTTAAAGATAATGTCATTCTGTTTGGTAAAGAAATACCCTCTCGCTTTAGATGCCTGCTTCTGGGAGTCTCCACAGTAGGGGCATCTGAAATTATAGAGGGTTGATTTTTTCTCTTTGAACTTATCAAGTCTTGACCCGACAATGCGAGCGTACTTGATGTCAATGAAACTCATTCCAACTTAAAATTATTGATCGACGCTTCTAATGATACTTGATTGATCGGTTTGTGTCAACACAGGTCTTATAAATGCCTGCCCTATAGGACTGACAAGGAAACTTATGATACTAAGAGCACCAAATATAGACCACATCTTCTTCTCCATAAGTCTAAGTCTATCATCTACCTTTCTTATATCTCTTTCGCATCCTTTCTTTATAGCATCTGTCTCTCTATTGAAATCAGTAGATAGTCTATCTAACTTCTCAAATAATACTTCGTCTACTTTATCTTGCTTGCTGAGTTTTTCATTATGCACAGCAAGAAGTTGACCCATTCGTACAGAATTTTCCTGTAACGAATCGACCACCCGTTCTAGGCGTTCAATTATAGCGCTATTGATGTCTGACATTTACATTGATGCTTGTCGTTTTTCCCAATAATAATGCAGGACTTGAGCAGGAAGCATACGTGTAATTTTTACACCCTTCAACTTCTCAGGTCTATAGATTTTACGAAGTCTAATCTTAACATCAGCAGGTGACTTGCCCTGGAATATAAACTCAACGTCCTCCATCTGTACTAGGAAAGATAAGTATCTTGCCTCAGTGGACTCACAAATCTTATTTATACCATCTGGAGATTTCTTACACTTTGCTTTCTTCTTTGTCAGACCACCGTGTCCTTTCATCTTCTTCATAGTACCACCCAACGGTTGATCCATACCTGCGGTAGGTCCATTCTCATCAGCATCAGAGGAGAATCCTGCTCCATCTGCTCCTGATCCTGTACCATTTGTAGGTGCATCTTCGTGCACGAACTTCATACCCTTGGTTGCTTTGTCCTTAAGTGCTTGACGCTTCTTAGGATCCATATTCTTTTCGTAGTCTGCTAGTTTCGCAGCATACTTTTTGTTATCCATTTTCTTGATAACCTTTCTCTCGTCCTTGTTAGGTCCTGTGTATGCAATCTCGTGCAGGATTGCATCCATCTCTTCCTTTGTGACGTACCTATTCTTTTTATATTCATCACTAGGTGCACCATCAACAGTTGGTTTATATCTATCAGGAGAACCATACTTGTTTCCCTTCTTTACATTCCTTCTTGCTTTGTGCTCATCAGTCCTTCTTGTCATAGCAGCGCTTCTTTCTGCAGGAGGTTTAGCATTGCCACCATATCCAAATGCTCTCTTGTTTCTAATAGATGCTTTGCCATAAGTTGAAGCACCTGTCTCATACTTTGCTTCAACAACAGATCGAATTTCTTCTTTAACTGAACGATAAGATTTCTTATTCGCTTTTTTCAATCTCTCATCTGCTGCTTTCTTTTGCTCTGGTGTTTGCATATGACTAAGATCAGCAGTTCCTTTGTATCCTTCTTCAACTTCCTTAGTTTTCTTCTTCTTGGTATCTTTCTTATTGATACTACCCACTCTAGTATTACTATGAGATGATCCACCTGGGGTTCCAGAGAACATCAGAGTACCACCAACACCATAACCTTCCCCAACCTTCTGAGGTAAATTCTTTTCTTTTGTTTTAGCAAACTTATTAACTGCCTTCGCTCCCATATCTTTTGCAGCACGCTCTAACTCAGGCGATGGATTATCCATCTCTCCCTTTTGGGTGGCACGTACCATCCCCATAAATTTGCGTTGTGCTACAGACTTGGCAGGCATCAGAGGTCACTCAATTGTTTACTTACGGATGGATCAACTTCCACATAATCTAGCGTCCCACATCCAGTTTCGGGGTATCTATTTAAGTACACCAAATATGTTTTAAGGATGTCCCAATATTGTTTGTCAACCTTATAGACTAACAAAGGTATTGCGGCATCACCAAACACATTGAATAATACGATCAAATGATTCAGTATTAAATGGTTACGAAGAACCCCAGTCTTAATATATCTCCCGAAGAGACGCTTCAAGTATTTGAAGCGCATCATATCTTCTAGGAAATCATCGTATGTTACTGACTGGGGATTATCGTAGTGTTTCATAGCGAACATCATAAAGTTGTCCGCTGTGAGAGTATTCAAATTCATTACAAAGAGGGTTTATTATTATGAACTGAAGGTCAATGTACCTGCGCCATTAGAAATAACTTCCTCTGTACCACCTGCTGAGGTGATTTTAACGCGATAGTTGTAACCGTCAAGTGTATCACCAGCAAGTCCACTGTAAGCAAGAGTTGCTGTAGTGAAGTCAGCGTATGTAATACCTGTGTCAAGAGATGCAGTGATCTTAGTCCATCTAGTAGATCCAGTTTTCTGTCTCTGCCAGGTGTAGACCAATGCTCCTGGGGTACCAGTTGTGCTTGTAGTAACTGCGAATGTTCCTGCACCTGAAGATGAGGAAGAGTTAGCGGGTTGACCTGTGATAGTCACAGCAGAAGCAACGTCTGCTACCACTGTATCATCAGCGTCGTCACCAGCAGCGGCAGCAGTCGCGTGAACGAATGCAAGACACTCTGCCTTGTGACGTGTGTCACCTGCTGCAGTTGTGTATGTGTTATACAACCACCAACCAGGACCTGAGATACCACGAGACTTGTTCTCTGCTAGTACCATCTCTGTAGTGTCAACAAACACTAGGTCATATGCCACGGTGTCTCCACCTTTGATGACATACTCGGCGACTGCTTTAGGAGGTGTTCTCCTTACAGCACCTGCCAAACCTGAGTTTGTGCTACCTGCATATACTTTATGCAATTCAACTGCAGTTGTGCTTGTAACCTGTTTAACGATGTAAGCAACACTTGCCAATTCCAGAACATCGCCGACAACAACGGTGTCGGCGGCATTCTTAGTAACTGTTGCGTCACCGTTTGTGACCGCGACATTATTGGAAAACGTTGCTGCGTCGATTTTTCCGAAAACGGACATCTTAATTTACTCCGAATGTTTCCTATATTTTATTTATACAAACACGAAAGGGACCCGTAGGTCCCTAGTGTCTGAGAGACTAACCCTCTGTAGGGAATAGCGCTTTCTCAAGTGCCTCAACTAGTTGATCATCAACTTTATTGTCGGTTCTTGATACTGCTTTCTTTGCTAATGAGATGATCAATTTCTTAATCAAGTCATCAATATTATCTGGAATTTTATCAACTGCTGCGTCGATAATTTTAATTGCGAAAGGTAGAAGGAATTTTGTCATAATTAATAGAGAGAAACCTACTCTATATATGTGCCATCAGGACCCTAGTCCGCGACCCTTGTCATAGTTATCTTTTCCACCATAACGTGCCACAGTATTAGTATAATCTTTAGTGGTTTTGAACCCACGTTTCTTAGCATCAGAGGCAGTCTCTTTCTTTTTGTCTGCCATTGCTTTGTACTTACCAGTACCAGCATCAGACTTAACACCTTTTGCTTGCTTCTGCTGACCTGTAGGTTTACCGTGCATCTTACGGATCATCTGCTTGACGTTAGATACAGCAGACTTACCCGACCCACCTTTTTGAGTGGGGGTTCCTGCAGCAGGAGTATTGAGACCAGTACGACCAGGGACACGTCCAGTGGACTTGCCAGTTTCTTTCTCGTAACGATTCAATTCACTGATGAAATCTTTAAAGCGTTGCATTAGTGTTTATGCGATTCAACAATAACCAAATCTAGGTCAGTGACAGGAACGTTACTATACATTTGCTCTGCCTCATCTACGATGTCGTAGTGGGTAACAGCGTGAGTATGTCCATACTCGTCAGGTTCTGCCATCTCTGCCAAGGTATGTGCCTCAGGAATTGTATAGCATAGACCATATTCAGCGTGCTCAACATACTTAGCACAGATATGGGTTTTCTTTCCCATTGCTTTACTAACAGTCTTCCTACGATTCAACAGATACTTATCTGATTTATCGTGGTCACCATCGTTGTCAATATCCTTGTCTTCTTTTCCGACAGGATCGAGTTTCTTTTTAGATGCTTCTTTCAGGTCAGCGAGTTCTGCCTGAAGAAGGGCGCGGATTGACTCTTTCATCAGTAATTCCTTCTGGGGGTTGATAATAATTTTTGATTTTTTACCCATTGCTACTTTCCGAAGTTAGGGAAGTTCTTCTTGAATAATTCAGATGCTTCCTTGTGCTTACCTTTGTTGGTAAGATCCTTAGTTTGTTTAAGGACTGCTCTCTTCTTGAGTTGTTCGGGTGTTGGTTCTTCCATAATCTGTTTGTTGTAAGCAAGTCTGTCTCTCCAAGACGCAGCATCAGGAATACGTGCCTGTGCGTTGTCGTGATCGACAGTTTCTTGTTGCATTTGCATAAGGCGACGTACCTTATCTGTTCTTGATTCGTCCATAGTAGACTCTTCTCCTAGTTTTCTTGCGAGTTTATCAGACCCTTTAGAGATTGCTCTTGAGGTTTTACCAATAACTTTTTTACCAAGATTACCTGCCGCTTTACCAGTTGCTTTAGCAGCGCCTACGCCAGCGCCGACTGCTTTCTTAAGACCTCTGCCGACTGCACCTGCAGCACGACTGAGAAGAGATCTCTTTTTGGTACCAGTCTCTGCTGAACCACCTGTTGAGGTAGGTGCAGATCCTGAAGAGGATGGAGAAGATGATCCAGAAGATGATCCACCTGAGGATCCAGATGAACTTCCAGATGATGAACTAGAAGCAGAACTTCCTGTGAGACCACGCTCTCTGCCTTTCTGAAATTCAGATTTAGCAGAGGACGCTGCACGTTGTGCTACACCAGTAGCATAACCTGCTCCTCTTACTGCTCCTTTTGCTGCTCCCTTAGCACCTGCTTTAGCAGCAGATCCTGCCTTAGCAAGTCCTTTCTTTACGATAGAACCTGCCTTGGAAGCAGCATTTTTCATACGCTCTACACGCTTGCCTCTAGAGATACGCTTTGCACTATCTTTAGATGCTTTTACAGCAGAGTCGTAATAATCTTCGGTGAGCAATTCGAATCCGTCCAAGATGTCGAGTGCTTCTGTTAGATTCTGTTCTGTATCGAAATCTAACAGTGCCTCTACAACAACATCTTGTAGGTCCTGCTCTGTAAGGATGTCAAACTCGTCACCGAGTTCATCTACAACATCCCATACCCATTCCTCGTTAGCGGGTACACAGTTAGGAACGTCTTTACCGTTCTTCTTCTTGGTACCTTTAGCAACGTAACCGTCCCAACACGTACTAGCGCCGACGTTTTTACGTGCTTGCTTAAGTCCTTCCCCAACCACAGTTTTAGGAGTCGCACCTTTTGCTTTGATAGATCTTTGATTCTCACACTGAGGATCAACGGTGGACTGCTTTTCTTTGGGGGTGTCGATCTTACTTGATGCAGCACTTGGTTTGTTGTTAAGTGTTGCTGCATTAGCAGACTCCTTGAACTTCACAGGCATTGATACTGTACCTTTGCCTGGAACATACTTAGTAGTTCTTGGATTCTTAGGATCGTCAGACTTAAAATCTTTGTGAATTTTATCATAATCTTTTTTAGACATCTCTAACGCTTCGTTTTTACTCTTAGCATTAGAATGATGTGATGGATCACCAAACGCAGGGTTGTTTCTGTACTCTGGTTTCTGTTTCTTTTGTGCTGCTTCTAATTTCTTTGCTTTTTTATCAAGGAAATCTTTCATAGCACCACCTGCCTTACCAGATCCTTTGGTAATACCATATGCACTACCTTCTTCTACTGAAGATGGAGTTCCATCTGCTTCAATTTCGTGCTCAATCACTTTACCGTCAGCATCCTTCTCGTGATGCTCAACGTTTAGGGTCTTAGGATAATCCTTGTCACCCTTCTTAGCAGGTGCTTCACCACGCTTGCGTTTAGCGTGAATATTTGACCAAAGACCTGCCTTTCCTTCGATAATAACTTCAGCGATTGCCTTCTCAGTTGGTGTGACAAGACGCTTCTCTAGATAGGCATCACGTGCCTCTCCAGTGTAGTTATGCTCTGCGTATTCAACAACGTAAGTTACTGATTGTACGTCTGCTGGTGAATACTTCAGCAGTTTCGAAGTTAATTTTAAATCCATCTGTCGAAAATTTGCGTAATACTATTTAGTCTTTCTAAAATCACTGAACTTCTTGACTCCCTGCCCAGGTGTCATTGCCTGAACTGCTTGTCTGTATGTGTCAGTGCCTATCTTCCAGTCGTTTCCACTACCATCGTCTGCTGACTTGTGTAGTTCTTTGACTTCCATAATAGAAGACAACCAAACGTTGAATCGATAGTTTTGTGGAGTCTCAAAGATTACATAATTAGTTCCTTTCTTTACGATTGTTCCTCTTACACCTGTATCTAAGTGCTCCACTATAGAACCAACTGTAAAGATTTTTTCTTCGAAGAACGCTTCACGAAGATTTTCCTGATCCAACTTAGGAGCGATGTCCCAGAGTTCAGAAACCTCTTCTTCCTGTTCTTGTTCTTGAATACCCATACCTGCACGAACTTCCATCATTAGTTGTTCAGCAAGTTTCTTTGCATTGCTAGGTACACCCTGAGCAAAACCTTCGAGGTCTCCTGATGCTGCAAACGCTCGCATCTTAGAAGCACTCATACCTTCTACACCCTCTGCGTCAGGATCTCTTTCTCCTGCAGACATTACATTCAGTGTCTCGAATTCATATGCCTGACCGTTGTACTTCTCAAGCAATGCTTTGAATTCTGATACTCTATCAGAACCAACAACCATCGTTACTTCTGAGTAACCCTCTTGATTGAGGTTAGAAAGTACATTGAAGATGTTAGACATATCGCCATCATTAACGATAGCATCCGAATGATTCGGGAACATCTTTGACATAAAATCGATCTTAACATCAGGTTCCAATGGATTCTTTTTAGGATCCACAGTACGTGATGGATAGATTCTATAACTATCAGCACCTTGTTCAGCAACAGTGTTCAATAATTTCTCGTGACCAACAGTAGGAGGATTGAAACGTCCAAAGGTTAGAGCAATATGTCCAAGACCTTCTCCGCTTTCAATATGCTCATCTTCTGCTGCACCTTGACTTGCTCCACTCTGTGCTTGTTCTGCTTCTTTACCTGATACAGGTACAAGACGATTCCCTCCTTCAGACTTAGCAACAATGTTACCTTGCCTATCAGCATAGTAACCGTGCCCTGCGTGTTGGAGTCCTCTCTTAGCAGCAACTTCACCTGCAGCGGTGCGTGCCTCAGTTATAAACTGACTGAACTTCATTGATATGTTAGTGTTTTCCATTTCTATTTATCACCCCCAATTTTTTTCTACTGTGAAGTTCGCTCTAGAGAACTCCAAACGGTCTACAATTTTAAGTGCAGAACCTGATTTGATTGCTACAAAACCCTCTGGTGCAGTGACTCTGTATCCATTATCAGTCTTAATATATGTACCAATATCTTTGACTTTGTTGAGTTGTTTGATGATAACCGCCTTGGCAGCAGTGATATTCATATAAGATGCAACAGTCATATACACAGCACGTCCATTTTGATTCAAGAATTTCATACCATTCTCTTTAATAGTGGCATACTTTTTCTTGGTTGTCTCTTGCTTCTTCAGACTGATCTCTTTATCAAGTGCTGCTGCATAGAATGCAGAGAATCCTAGTGCAACTTGCTGTGCATTTGTGATAGGTTTACCAGTCCTAATAAATGAGTTGAAATATACCTTGAACATAGCAGCAAGCATAAACTTACCCTCACCACTCGTCTGTAGGATGTCTAAGAATCTAGATGCTTGCTTGAGAGAACCCTCTGCACGGTTAACTAACAGATCATACTTACTTCTCTCTGTAGGTTTGAATGTAGAAGCACCTGTAGCGTCAGTAAAGTTTGAAGAGAATACTGCAACGTTAGGTGTGCCCTGCATTCTTCTTGCATCTACACCAAATCCAGGTTTCATATCCCTGAGTGTAGGACCACCAGTGTATGTGGTATGAAATACAATACCAAGTTGACTTGTTGCTACCTTCTTACCCATAGGTGTGTTAACAGGTACAGCATATGTGATGGTATTTGGCATAAAAGTATGACACTTCTGACCATTCATCGTCTTTGTTGACACATCACCTTTTGTGAACAATAAATCACCCTGTAATACACCATTCATAGGTACCTGAGGGAGGAGACGCAAGCACATCTTTAATTTCTTTGCCAGTTCTCCACTGTAATAACTATCAACATCCTCATCATTCATACAAAGTTTTGGCATCTTAGCGAAGACACCCTTAGTACCAACAAAAAACCTACCAGTTGAGGGATGTTTACCACAAATAACAGCAGGAGCACCGTCCCACTTAGTAGTAACACCGACACCTGATGCAGGTTCAGTCAGCATCTTGCCCAGTTCCCTGAGAAATGCAATGGCATTGTGTCCACCTTTGGATCCTTGGTTCAAGATGTCATCCTCGATGTGTTCGAGGTGAGTATTCTGCTTTGCCATACCTATATTATACCTCGTATCGGATCACAATGGCATTCTGACGGACACCTGTAACTTTGTCCTTACCCCTGCCCTTCAGTGACATTCTGACACCTGCCACTTTCATCACATCTCGGACTGCCTTCTCGTCAATAGGTTTGACACCTGCTTCAGTGAGTAAATGGGTTGCTGCTCTGTCGTCATTGTTGAATAACATAGCACCTGTCATACACTCGTGTGTCAGATTATATTTGAAGCAATCATATGCCTTAGCACCATCAGGTTTTGACTTTGAACCTAGCACTTCTTGTAACTGTTCGTTCAATCCACCTGACTTTTTAATATCGGATAACACCTTTTTAGCAGTAGGTTGATCAACTGTACCCTTTGCGTTCTCACATTTGTTATTAATCCTTTCCAAGATCAACTGTAAGTAACCAAGTGTCTGTGCATCTTGCTGTCCACCACCACATTGTTTAGCAGTCTTTGCTAATACTTTTTGAAATACTTGAACTGACTTATCGATACCTGCTGAGGTCAACTGATAAGATTTACCCCACTTCATAGAGCATCGGTATATCGTACCCGCTGACTTAAACATAATGTCAGTCTTTGGTTCTTCTCCACCACCAGACATTTTTTGAAACGATTGATAATATTTTTGCCGTGCTTCAACGTTATTACTAGGTGCCATTGATTCGACAATTCGATCAGCAGTAGACCGAATGTCATTGGGGATGCTGTTTATACGACCTGCTGCATCTTCATAGTCCTTTTGATTATCCGCATTCTTATTGATGATCTTACTCGTTGCCGAGTACATCACTGCGTGTTCAAATTGTAACCCTTTGTTTGCCATCGTGGGAATACTTTTTAAGTATTTATGAAACCCAATTAGGTTTACGTTCTGGCAAACGTAGATAGTTATCTTTGACCCAAGGTTTTGCAGCGATATACCTTCTATATGCAGTGAAGGTATCTATTGATTGATCTTGTTTGAACTCGTCGAACATTGCTCTGACGAATGGAGTAGGATGTTTCCCACTACGACCCGTAGGATCACCTGTAGGAAAGATTTTACTAGCGTGTTCAATGGTGGATTGACAAGAGTGGATTTTGCCATAGCGTAATGTGTATTCATTGCACAGTGCGAGACCGTGTGTGATTAACCATCGCCAGTTGAGTACAAAACTGTTTGCCCATACTGTACAGGGATGATTACGAAAGGCACCCTTCTCTGTTTTGTAAGGTGTACCGTCAAGTTTTGGTAGGTCACCGAAACCGTGACCCCACTTTTCTGATCCGACAATAGAAAGCATCTGACAGGTTTCTAGTGGCATCTTGACAATATGTTTGTCAGGAAGCACTCTGGCAGATGCTATTGGATCAGGGTCTGTTACGAAGATATTCATAGACCTGATTATGTGTGGTGTGTGGAGGGAGGTTGGATTACTGTGTACCAACAAAAGATGGGCATTACTACAGAGTAAATACATCTTTGCCTGAGACCCGACTGGTAAGTCGATTCTGCTTTCGCAGCAGCACCACCTGTGTCTCATCACCTTAACCAGCAGTATGCCAGTAAGTTTGTTCAGTCACTCCCAGTAAAAGAAGCGTCCCTCTCTTACAAATATATCATAGCATAAAAAAAGAGAGTGTCAAGCACTCTCCACGATCCATCTCGAACCAATTTTATTTATCTCTTCTTCCACCTTGGTAGGTAGAATATTGAGAAAGAACTCACCCAAAAGACTGCTAATGCTGACAAATGGATGAGTCTATTTGGATTAACAATAAGACCAATAGTCACGAGTGCAATCCAAGTGTAATCTAAAGTACCGTGAAGTCGATACCAAACATTCGATCCTAGTTTGTTGATGATAGCATCTCTTCGTCTGCCGAACCACGGTGATACGTGGCGCATCATAACAAAACCCTCATTAAAAAACATAAGGGTGAAACCAATCCAGAAAATCATTTAGTTTCTTCTATTGCCTCCTTAATAATATTCTTAAGTTGTCTTCCTTTTTTCTTACTGAGTCCAACTGATGAATCAATCTTTACTTTGACCCAGTAGAGACCGATAAGAACAATTAGGAATGGAATAGATTCTTCCCAAGAGATTGCGTTCCAGGCATTTGCTGCTTGACCAAGCATTGCAACTGTGTCTGGTGCTGCAAGCATTTCTGCTCCCATTACCTGTCCCCCTTCTTACGGTTTTCAGAACGAACAACAGTAAACTCACCCTCAGGATAACGTGTTGCAAGTTTAACTGAGTTACGGAAGGTAACCTCATCAAGAGTTACACCGAGTGCCATACAAGCATTCGCGACATACCACATAATATCACCGAGTTCGAGGATAAGATGTTCTTTGTTGTCATCATTCCAGGGTTTACCTTGGAACTTAAGTTTCTTAACGATCTCCATAAATTCACCACCCTCAGCAACAAGACCAGAGGCAGCAGTATCAAGACGCTCAATGTCACAACCCTCACCTTTGAGAGTTTCATAACGTTCCATCAGTGCATCAAAATCTTTTGACTCTTTACTGGTGGTCAAGTTTACAAACTTAAAATACTCTTCGTAATCAACTTCAAAGGGTTCGTTTGTTTCATTTTGATTCTTACGTTTAGCAGCAACCTTTTTACCTGCCACTCCTTGAGGTTCTTGGAATCCTTTAGGGATACGCTCAGCAGGATTGGAGAAATCCTTCTCCGTTACCTGTGGTTCTTCACGAAATTCTGCTGTGTTTTCAGTCATACTTTGAAATCATTAAAGTTTTGTTTAGAGAAGGATAGGATGTCAGATGCATCAACCGTTTCCTCTTGTCCAGAGTCAACGATCTTCTTTTGTTCTTCACAATCATACAGACGCATCTTCGCCCTGTCAACTCCTACAACGAATCTCTTGTTCACTGTAGGATCATTATATCTATTCTTAAGTTGTTTCACCATAATCTGATTCAACTCTTCCATCTCTTCAGTAGAGATCAGAGCAATCATAAAGTCTGCAGTAGCAGGGAGTCCAAATGACTCCGAAGTATCTGTCAGGTCAACATCAGAATTGCCATACCCACTACGAGTAGTTTGAGTAGCGGATACGATAGGGACATTATGTTCACCTGCAAGTCCACGTAGTTCTTCAGCAATAGATTTAACAAATGTGTACGAGTTAACTATAGCACCTTTGTATCTTGATGAGTTGCAAATGTTAAGGTAATCAACATAAATGATGTCTGGTACAAACGATTTCTTGATAGCAAGTTCTTGTAACAGTGCCTTGAAGTGTCCTACGTGTGCAGATGCAGTAGGGTATTCTTTGATAATAAGACGACCATTTGTTTTGTTGTTGACCTTTTCAATTTTAGAATCGAACATTGGTTTAGGCAATGTCTCCAATGATTGAATTGGAATGTTCATCAAGTTAGCATCAATACGTTCAGCAATCTTCTCCTCTGCCATTTCCAACGTGATGTATAACACGTTTAGTCCTGCAGAAAGATTAGCAGCAGCGCAGTGACACATAAACAAAGACTTACCAACACCTGTACCTGCAAGTGCAATGTTCAATGTCTTCTTAGATAGACCACCTTTAGTAATCTTATTGAGTAACTCAATATCAAAAGGAACCTTTTCTTCTACTCTATGATAGAACTGATAACGTTGATCAGCATCATCGATGTAGTCGTGCCCAACAGAATTATCAAAAGAAACTGATAGTGCATTAGATAAGATGCTTGGGATAGCATCACGTCCCATTGTTTCAGAGTTGCCATCAGCAATCTGAATAGACTCAAGGAGTGCGTTGTAGATAGCACGATCACGACACCACTTCTCTGAAGTGTTTACTAACCAATCAATCTCGTGTGGTTCTTCAACCATATTTACAAGAGATGTCTTTAGTTCAGAGAACGTAGTCTCGTTTAGATCTTCTCTTGATTCAATTTCAATACTCAATGCTTCCTTTGAAGGGAGAGCATCGTATTCCATAAAATATTTTGCAAGTTCATCGAAGATAATTTTGTTGTTGTAATCTTCGAAGTATTCTTGCTTGATGTGTGGAAGTGTCTTACGTGTAAAATCTTGATTATGAATCAAGTTTGTTACTACGAGTCCTTCTACAGAATTAGACATAGTGGATGTACGTTCCCGCGATGTATTTTGCGTTAGAGATTGCAGGTAGTCCTGCGTGAGGATATGTCCACGTGGGTGGGAACACTAACATTCTACCACGTTTAGGAGTAACTTTCATATGTTTGAATTCAGTCTCTCCACCCTCTTGAACATCATTGAGGTACCAGAATATCACAAGCATTCTTTTAGCAGACTCGTGGTCACCCACATCGACGTGCCATTTGAATTGATCTTCTGAATCTGGATTGTATCTCTTGATCCTAAATTGTTCAAGTGATGTCTTCATAGGAAAGTATTTCCTACAGTCACACTCATCCATATATCGTTGGATGAAATCGTGAGCAGACTGAATCAATGTTGATTGGATTATGTCCCAATCTTTATGTGCTCCCTTTTCAACGTGCTCGGTGATATTAAATTGTGCGAAGGTAGGACGACCATCTCTATCCCAAACTTCGTGCTCTTCTTTTTCAAAGAGACGAATTGCATTCTCACATACTTCTTTAGAGATGGTATCATCATAAACCTTGATGAAAGATTCAAGATCCATATGCAAATTCCTTCTTCGCTGCTTCTTCCAACTTATCCATTATTTCACTGGTGAAGTATTTCTCAGGATCCTTGAGAATAACAGAAGGGAAGACGCTAGACTCCCCGACAACAACACGATTACCCTTACGTTCAAATACCCCATACTTCTCACCCAATTCCAATAGTCCGTAATACTTGTCAAGTCCCCTTGAGTCATAGAATAACCTCGTTTCTACTTTTACATTTTCTTTAGTGAAGCGTGACTTAGCAGTCAAACATTTGATAATGTTACCAACGATCTCTTTGTTAGAGTCGCGTTCTTTAGATTTACTCAGGAAAATAATTGTACTGGCAGCATACTTAAGACCAGATCCTCCACCCATTTCTTTAGTTGGGACGTATGCACCTACCACGTCATATGTATGGTTAGTAACGATGAGTGGTACATTGCAACGACCTAGTTCAAGAGTTAGAACACGGAAGATTGCTTTCACAACCTGTGCTCTAGTCATATCCCTAGTCTCTTTACCTTCCTCACTATCAGATACTTCCTTAGAAGTGGAAAGCATACCAAGTGAGTCAAGACAGAACATCATAGGTTTCCTGTCCTCCTCCTTCATCTTGGAGTAGTTCTTCAGTGTCTTAAGTGCCTGTGTTCTGAACTCTTGTACAGTAGTAACAGGAACAACAGCGACACGATTAGGATCAATACCACGACTGGTCAGCATATTCTGGGAGACAGCAGACTCAGATTCGAAATATAATACAATAGCGTCAGGATTAGAATCCAGGAAACTACGAACGACACTAAGAGTAAAAAAAGTTTTTCCAGTGCTTGATTCTCCTGCAATAGCGGTGATCTTGTTTGAAGGCAAACCTCCATAAATCGAACCACTAACAAGGGCATTGAATATATGAGACCCAGTGTCAACGAAAGAAGTAACGTCGCCTGCAGCAACCCCGTCACTAACGACTGAAGCATAGTCATTGCCAATGTCGCTGATAATGTCTTTTAAAAATGATGTCATAGGAAAAATTCGTCTAGGTTAGCAATCTTCTCTGCCTTCCAATTAATAGTATCCATAATAACCTGTAATGGATCAAGGAAACTCTTCTGGAATTGTAGGTCATAATCTATGTACTTGTCAAGACCAAATTCTTTCGGCAGAGTCTGAAAGAAACTTACAACGTTCTCTTGGATTTTGTTTGGGGTCTTTAAATAGAGGAACTTTACCTTCTCCCCCTCTTGAATTAGAGGATACTTGTGAGTCAATTTGTTCTTCTTGTTATAGAAATTGTATAGGAGTGCTCCTCTCACGTGGATAGGAGTACCCTTTGAATATATTGTAGCAGGGTTTGAGAACTTTGACAGACCATTACACCCACGTGGGAATGCAACATCCTCTGCGTTTAGTTTCTCAAACTTCTCCCTGAATTTTGCTATGAAATCTTGGGTATCCTGTTCGGTACCATTCATAATAACTTTCATAGCATCCTTAATTGCTGTCCTACAGGCAGCAGGTGTGGATGATTTGACTGCCTCAATGCCCATCATCTTGATCTTAGGTTCAGTAAACCTGACTCCTTCGATGTCATAAGCGTTGAGAATATATCTTTTCTTGGCAGTCCATATACCTTTGTTGGCAATGGTCTCCCTCTTCATCTTCATTTTTTGGTCATACGCCGAAACGTACGTCGCGAGTTCCGAGTAACTTTGATCAATGTAGGGTTCAATCTTTTCTTGACAGATCTTGTCAAGTATCCCCACAACTGCGTCTTTATCACCACACTTACTACCAAAAAATTTATCAACAAGAGGTCCAAGGTTAAGATAGATTGAGTCAGTGTCAGATGCAATGACATAATCCTTCTTTTCTGTGTTGAGTAAGTTATTTAGGTAATCATTCATACGATTCTCAATCCAACGGATTGAAACCTGACCAGAAAGAGTGATTGCTTCAGCATTCGCTAGGTTAAAATACCTAAAGTATTGGTTACCAATAGCACCATATGCAGAGTTCAATTGAATCTTTCTCGCCATCTGTATGTTATTGAAGGCAGAAATATCATCCTGTAACTTTTTGTTACCTGTCTTCTCAAATTCTTTCTTCGCTTGAATCATCTTCTTCTTAAAGATCACACGTTCATCGTAGATCTTCTGCATCATCTTGGGTAGAAATCCTTGGATGTCTTTCCTGTACTGTGCTCGGTTGGCACACACACAGTAATCTCCACTGATTTGTACTTCTCTGTTGAGCAGTCCATCAACACTGGCGGTGGGGTGTCTTGTATCGATGAGGGTCTCAGGCGAAATATTATACTGCATAATGAGATGAGGATACAGAGAGTTAAGGTCAAACGAAACAACCCAATCGTAGAGTCCTGGTTTGGGTTCTTTGACGTATGCTCCTGCGTACTTATCGTTCTTGGTGCTCTCTTGTCTTGGGGGGACACAGATTTTACGCTCCTTCAGATAGTTGTAGATGAGTGTATCCCACATACGAACCTGAGAATAAACATCCTCGAAGTTTACCTTGGCATCGTATGCCATCACGACAGCAAGTTCCAGTAGTTTCATCTTGTGTTCAAGACGATCTACTAGTTCAACGTCAATGATGTTGTATTCAACGAACTTCTGCCAGTCATCAGTATAGAATGCTTTGAAGTTCTCAAACTCACTGTGATCTAACTTACGTTGATCTAGTTCGACAAACGCAATATGATCCAGACGATATGATTCCTGATTGGTATATGTAAACTTTCGGTATAGATCAAGGTAATCCAGAATGCTTACTCCAAGAATGTTGTAGGACAAATTCCTACGACCCTTGATGTAAACCTCACGCATATTAACTTTGTTCCAAGGTGATAATGATTTTTGCCACTTCTCACCTAGCACACGTTCAATGCGACGACAGATATAAGGGATGTCGTACAGATTACAATTCCAACCAGTAACCACATCAGGAGTGTTCTCTACCCACCAAGAATGGAAATCAGATAACATCTCCTGTTCAGTCCAGAAGCAACGATACTCAGTATCAATCTTTGCTTCACGGGTTCCCCAAGTGATGAACTTACCACTAGAAAGATCTTTAATAGTAATAAGAAGCATCTCCTCTTGACACGCTTCGGTATCAGGGAAACCATTCTCGCAAGCAACCTCGATGTCAATCGTATAGATCTTCATCTGCTCAAGGTTTGCCCTCATATCCTGAGGGTATTTTTCTGAGATCCATTGATATACAAATCTTTCGTAACCGTGCACCTCAAAACCTTCAACACCTTTATACTTCTCGATGAACTCACGAGCACGTTTAGCACCGTCTTGTTTGACTGGTGCCATCTTCTCGCCATCAAGAGTCTTCCATTTACCTTTCGGTGATGGAACATACAGTGTTGGTTTGATGATTTCCTTATACGAAATAGGGACACCATCCTCATACCCTCGGCAGAGAATAGCGTCACCTAGTAGTGTTACGTTTGTATAGACTGAACTCAAAGCGCCTTCTTGTAGTTGGTTACGGTCTCTTCAGACGGTTCAACTATAGTCAAAACAACGTCAGTTGTCAAGAACATATCACGTTGATCTGAGTAGTAGGGATACTTTTCAAATTTCCCATCAGTGATCTTCATACAATCAGAGATAAGGTATGATGGTTCCTCATCTAGTTCTGTGACTGCACCCATTAGGTGCGTGTGGTCCTTAAGAAGGATTAGTTTCAGTGGTTGCATTTCCTTTGATACAGGTTTTCCATTTAGATTCCACCTCAGGGTGTGGATTGTAGATTGTAGCGACGTTGCTCAATACTACTAGTGTAGCATTATTTTTAGAAAGTGGGATCCAAGGGAATAGTTCCAAGTTCAGGTCGTTAATTTTTTGTGGTGTTTCTTGAGTACCCTCAAACAACATTTCTGCTGAAGCGTGTAGATTCACTTGATAAGGATCCTTCATAAGGTATCCAATTGGGGAATAGGATTTCTCCTCAGGGTACGCTTCTTGAACATCAGCGATTACGTCCTCGCCATTGATCATTCTTACGATTTTTACGGTCATAATTTTCAGTTAGGGTATTGTAAACACCACGAACAATATGTGCGAATGACTTATGTACATCCACATTATGTTCATCGTTAATCATTCTAGCATATCCTAGAACCTCGTCAACATATCTGGTTGGAACATCGAGTGTGATCGATTCATAATCGTCGCTCCCCCTCGGAGCGCAGTTCACATAGTGATTCATAAAAAAACTCCATAGAAAAAGAGACCCGAAGGTCTCTTCTGTTGTACATTATGTATGCTACTTTCAGTCGTTGCCAAATTGTGAGCAATCATTTCTCCTGCAGTATTGTTTCACGTAACCGTGAATATCAACTTCATAAGTATGGTGTGCTCTTGTATGAACAAACTCAATGAATCCTAAGGATCCACCGATGATCAGAATCATATGGACTACTGGGTTCGATAGCAATTTTTTCATTCGTCATAGTGACTACTCAATATTATATACCTTTCTTTTGTGACTGTCAGGTACGATTTTATTAAGTTCTATGGTCAAAAGACCATCTTGGTAATCGATGCTGCCAAGTTTCACATCATCAGAGAGTGTGAATGTCCTTGCAAAGGTACGTTTCGCTACACCTTTGTGTAGGTATCCTCTGTGGTCATCGTTCTTCTCTTTGACTGTCCTGATTGATAGGACGTTAGTTTCTGTTGCGACCTCGAACTCATCCTTTCTGAATCCTGCTAGTGCTACTTCGATCTTCCATTTAGTTTCTGACTCTTTGATCAGGTTGTATGGAGGGTAAGATTTTGTCTCGTGATCTGCTAGTGCTCTTGACTCTAGTCTGTGAAAGATATTGTCGAGTCCGACTGAGTATGACCTAGATGCCTGTAAGATTTTATCTAGATCACTAGATGTGAATTGATTCATTTGTACTGCTCCTTAAAGCGAGAGTTTTGGTGTTGTCCCCGAAGGCGACACAATTATTTATAGTCATAGCAGTGGATCACAGGTACGGTTAAAACGGTATCATCTGTACAGTTTTCTCGACGCTAAATAGGCTAGATGTATTAATTACCCATTTAAAAAGATGAAAAGAGCAGCGATGCTTTTCGTAATGACTTTGATGACGGCACCTGCATATGCCGATGTTACACATAAACTATCTTCTTCAGTGCAACTCACAGTTGATGCAGCGGCAACCAATGTTCAACGTGTTGGTTCCACTTATAGTGTTAGTGGAAACAATGTGACCACACAGTACACACCTTCTGGTGGTAGTGCTACAGCATCTATTGGTAGTCTTACAGTCGCATCAGGAGTTGGAGCGATTCCTACGTTGTCAGCAACCCAGGCAACTGCAGGAGAATCCTTCAGCTTCACTCAGTCATTCTATCAAGGTGACGCTTTAGGTTCTGGTGCACCTTCTACTGGTGCAGTACATAACTTCAGTAACCAGACATCAACTGCTGCTGGTACTGCAGGATCCCTTGCTGGTACTATTGATTCCAGTTCAACTGTCGGATTGACAGCGGGCGGGGCAGGTACGAATGCTGTGGGACAATTTGTCAGCGAAGTCACCATCCGATAAATGAAAAGACTAGTTGCTACAATGGTACTACTATCATTCGCTGGAACTCCAGTGATAGCAGTACCTGTGGTGCCTAATTTCACTCAAGGATCGATGACCTCCCACACGGAAACGACTTCTAAGGTAACTGAGACCATAAATTCTATGGACTACGCTACTGGTTGGGTTTATTCGGTAAATGGCACAAACGTAAAACACGATGGTGGATCTATGACACCAGGCGTAAGTGAACAATCTCAAACTATTGATGGTGTGACTTCAAAATGGACAGGATTAAACGTAAATCAAAAACCAAACTGGACCCAAAATCAAGTGGGCAATGCATTCCAGTTCACAGAAACTTACTCTGGACCAGGACTCCAAAATCAGACAATTATTCAAAGGGTGACGGAGGTTACAAGCGTCACAGACACAACAAGTATCTTCCAACAATAGGTCTTGCCTTTGCACTACTTGCACCACAGATAGCACACGCATCTGATATTGGTGGTGTGTCTGCTACTGCATCTCCAATCGCGAATAGTTCAGGCTCAGTGACCAATCAGGCAATTCAGGTTTTACAAGGACCATATATTACTAATACTTATGGGGGTGGTATTCAATGTCAAGGTAGTACACTTAACATAACACCGTTTGCTACAGGTAGTGCATCTGGACAGAAACCTTGGGAAGATCAATGGTGGGATAATGTATATGATATGCGTGATCAAGAAGGTGCTACTGATGTAAATGGTGCAGTTACAGGAGACGGAGTGCCCGATAATCCAGGAAATATTTTATATAAAGTTCCAGTAAGAACTGGACAGAAGGATACATATAACCTATCACTAGGTGTAAGTGCCACTTGGTCTATACCATTAGATAAGAAAGCACAAAAGCAATGTAAGGAAGCAGCAGCAACACAAATATCATTGCAGCAACAACTCACTGCCAATAAAAGATTAGACTTTGAGATCGCGAGATTAAAAAATTGTGGTGAATTGATTCAGAAGGGAATCACCTTCCACCCTAAGTCACCTTATTATGCCATATGTGCCGACGTTATGGTGAACAACGTGTCATATATCAAACCACACGTACATCAAGTAGAACAAAAATCTACCTCTTCTTCATCTTCCGAAGTTCGCGAAGTGCCCGTGTCCTCATCCGCTGATGATCTTGGCGGTCCCTTTGAGATTGGAGACGTGGAGTCTTTCCGAGAGCAACCGAAATCTTCGTTATCGTCTTCTTCACAACAGGTTTCACCACTTTCAAAAGAAGATCGACAATCGGTTTTGCGAGCAGTGCAGACGTGGCAGCAACAGCGGCAATTGAACCAGTAGTAACTATTAGTCCTGCATTGGGAATGTTCTCTGTTATCTGCTGAGTCACAGTCAAAGGTTCAGTAACCTCAATACATTCTTTACCAACAAGTTCGTACGAAACTATCTTCTTATTACCCTGTAGGATCTTTCCTATGGGGTTTTTTAATTCTTGTGTCCTAGTAGGACATTCTGTACTAGGGATGTCTGGTACCTTTGTATCTGGTACAGTCAGATCTGGTTGTTCATTCTCAAACTTAGGTGGCACTATAGGAGGTGCCTCAAACTTTAGATCATCCTTGTTGTAGTCCATCGCATTAAAGGATGGCATACCTGCATCACAATATATTCTTGCTCCGCTATCATCGTCAGCAACTAAGTTACTATTCTTACCATCATCAGATGGATGTGCCTCTACACACCCAGGCATATCAACAATCGGTACTCCCACCTGTGTAGTAACGGGTGGGTAGATAGGGATTGCTTGAGGCATACTATTGATCCAGTCGTAAGTCTGAACCTCAGGTATCTCTAGTTTCCGTACTCCGATCTGTGGAATCTCTGTCATAATCTGAACTTATAGAAATAGACCAACCGTCTTCACCGAAGACTCCTTCTTCGATTACTCTAGGTAAGTTACGTTCTTCATCTCTTTTATCTAGTGCTTTGTGATACTCATCGATCTCTGAGTCGAGTTCGAGATTAAATTTTAGCAGTCTCAACCACATCAAAAGTTTCTCAAGGTAATACTTAATTAACTTTTTGAGGAAAGGACCGATCATTCAGTCATTTCCTCTTCGCAGTCATTCATACTGAGAGCAATCTCTCCACCAATGTCTGCACCTTTATTACCACCAAATAGAGCAACACCACCTGCTAGGATTGGACCAATAAACGGTACACCTGATAGGGCAGGAGCAGCAGCGGCACCGACACTAGCGCCTACCACGGCACCTGTCTGTTCTCCACCACCTTCCGCCTTGATACACTCTAGTTTCTTGGCAGATAACTTTCCCATTCCGTCAGCGGAACCACCTCCTAAATGGAGGTTACCATCCATAGTATATTGATTTGACTTTCTAATATTAGTGTTACCACCAATACCAAAGAATCCATTCTCTTTGTCAATGTATGTATCTTTACTCATCACTTTTGGATCATTACCTTTGTAGATAATCCGATAACCATCTTCTGATACAGATGCATCATAAGAACTATAGGGTCCTACTGGAGGATTCAATGTTGGAAGTGTTTGTTTGTTTGCAATCAGACCGATCATTCCGATGTGTGCTACACCGAATAATACACCTGCACTAACAGCGAACCATTTCATTACATTCCTGGGATAGTTGGTTTAATTGGGGGCATCGCAGGACCACTAACATCAGGAATCATATCGTCCATCATTCCAGGAACGATACCACCTACTGCTTCGACAACCAAATTGGTTAGTCTTTCTCTTGCCTGTTCTGCAACTTTATCTCTGTTGACGTAACCATAAACGAAAACGCCAGTAAGAACACCAGCGAAAACAAAGTTAACTACAACAAGTCCGTTAATTACTTTTTGCATAATTACATCTCATACTTTTTAGGATCAGTTTCGGTAGTTATTTTCAAAGGTGCTTGTTCGACACGGATGACTTGTGCAGGAGCAGTCTGTGACGCTGCCTCAATTAGTCTTTCCATATCTGCCTTTGTTATCCCACTGCCACCACCAGTAGCAGCACCGTTATTCTTCTTGGCAGTCTGAACGCCAAAAGTAGCTAAAACTCCAGTGAAGACCGAAGCTATGAAAGTTGGATCGAGATCTTGCTCGGGGAAGTTGAGTGCCTTTGGCAAGTCAACGTACGCTAACGTCAGAATTCCACCAGACCAAACCAGAATCCCAAGTCTCACGAACGTTGATAGTATCGCGAGTTGTTCTTCCTTATCTTCTGATGCTTCCTTTAAGCGACCGAAGAAACCTTTTGGTTTCTCTTCGGATTTAGGAGGTTGTTTCTTTTCGTCTGCCATAGTCACTGTGAAGGACTACTATATATATCTACTCTGCGACCTGACGTTTCTTACCGATATTATATTTCGACTCTAAAATCCATTCACCCTTGTCCTTGTAAGAGATAACCTTAATCTGATTTAACGGTGCAAGTTCACCAAGTTCTTCATCAACAACATCTACAAGTCCCCAGTCGGATAGTAGTTTAGTAATTCTATTGCGACGTTCTACATCGTTAGAAGTTAGGTTCGCGTGCTTTCCATCCAACGCAAACAACTCTTTAAAGTGTACGATATAATACTTGCCCTTCTTATGAAGAATATGACAACTCTGAAATAATTTCTTTTCCTTTCTCGATGCTACACCGATTCTGGTAAGCGTCTCTCTAACTTTCAGAAAATCATCTGGTTGCTTGAGACTAACTTCGACCATAATATCGGGTGACCAAGAGATCTCGATCTCACCTGCCATTGGTTTTACCTCCAGTATTCATTTTTAATTTAATCAATTCAATCTGATCGTTGGTCAGAATACGAAGCGCATCCCGTGCTTTTTCATCTGAATACTTGAAGTATTTTTTGATGAGGTCAAGATTATCAATCTTGTCCTTACGCTGCCAAGGAGAGAAACGACGTTTCTTTCTCAGACTATTTAGATAAAATGAATATTGAAGATCATTATCAAGTTGGTGAAACTCATTGAGAGCATTGGCATATAGCACAGTCTCTTTGAATCCACTAAAACATTTGTTGACAATGTATGGAGGATACTTCCTCATCCAGTCTTCACCACGTTCACGAAGATCTTCTTTAGTGAAATTAATACTGTTTAAGTAATCAGTTAAAGGGTAATCCTTGTGGTGCTTTGACATAGTTGGTGATGAGAAGTTCTTTACGTTTTGATTGTGCAGCGTTGTAACCGCCTGTAGATCTCATTGTATATGTGAGATCCCATTCTGCCTGTGTGTGATCTGGAAACAGACCACGAGTATTTTCATTTGAATTATAGGTGATCATCCATTTGCAGGTAGACTCATTACATACACGTGCAAACCTTTGATGATCAAATCCTTTGTGCATAGAACCCTTGGTTCCGTACAAGAAATCTTTGATGTCATATGGAGGATCTAGGAAACAAAATATATCCTGATCATCCGTCATCAGATCTTCATAGTCATTGTTAGTGATCTCCCAGTGCTCAATGATATGACTATAGTGTGCAAGTTTCCTGATTCCTTTCTTGCTGAAGTTTGATACAGATGCCTGCTTAGAAAATGAACTGTTCTCTGTCAGTCCAGAGAATGAACACTTATTAAGCACGTAGAAATAAACTGCCTGTTGAAACTCATCCACATTTCCAATGTCTGCTTTACATTTCTGAAAGAGTTCTCTTGCTTTCTGCTCATTGTCGTGATGATTCTTGACTGACATCAGAGTATCACTCAATTCGTATCCACGATCTTGAAGTTGTACCCAGAAGTTATACAAGTAAAAGTAAGTATCATTCACCCAGACAGGGGTGTCAGGATTCTCCTTTGAGAAATAGATTGCCATAGAACCACCACCCAGGAATGGTTCACGAAACTCTTTCACGTAATCAGGAAACTGTGGATACAGTTTTGCAGCAGCACGTGACTTCCCACCTGGATAGCGGAGCGGAGTTTTGTACGATTTCATCTCACTGTACTTTAAAGTCATACTCAATAGTAATTACCTTACACTGCTCACCAGTGTGACTCACTTTGATATGTGTATTCATTATACCACCAATTCTTTCTGAAGCATACTTGATGTCATCAAGAATTTCGTTCTCTAGGTCCTTGTAAGGATCGTAGTGCTTGTCAATTTTCATTAGGGTTTGGTTGCATAACAGGGTCATCTTGAACCAACTTGATGTTGGTCATATTTTGTCCGAAGGGTCCGAAGTTAATAGGACCAGTTGGAAGTGCATTCCACGCAATATTTGCACGGAACATATCACCCACGTGAGGTGTTGAAAAATGAATTAACCAACTTGGCCAGACTACCAGTGTCCCAGGACGCCACTCAGGGGCGCTACAAGCGTTCTTATATGCTGAGGAGACTACTTCCATCTGATTGTAAGAACGGACCCAACAGGGGTCTTGGAACTGCGTTGGGTGACCTTCAGTTAGATTGAAGATACCTGACCAGTATGAAAGAGGGTGTCTGTGTGGTTGATGCATCCCTTCAGAATGTGGCATCGATACGTTTCCCCACATCATAGAGACTTCAAACTTACCCCACATCTCAAACTCTTGATCAACCTTAATCTCTTCCAGACATTCTTCGATCCAAGTTGTAAGTGGTTGAAATGCAGGAAGGTTTTGAAGATTACCTTTAGTAGACTGTACAGGATGTGGGAAGTTAAACATACCACGTTCAATAGGATCAAGAGCATCCAAGATAGGATCTACAAGATCGGGTCTTTCAAAGGTAAAGATCTCGATAGGAAAGATCTCGTGCTTTTTCATTGCTTTCGGGTAATTCAATTTCATTTCTTGAATACTCCTAGTCTAACTAAAATATAAAATGTAAGAGTTGTCCAGAAGACAATTTCTAATCCAATGTGATTCATTTTTTCCAAGTAAACATAGAATCATATGTTGCCATATGACTATTGATGTCATTTATATCTCTAAACTCTGCCACACCAACATTAACTGGTTCAGCATTGTAATCGTGCCCAATGATTAGACCACCCTTTTTAATTTTAGGATACCAATCATTTAGTTCACGCTTTACTTGTTCGTAATTTAACCAAGCATCAAAGAAAATAAAATCGAATGTCTCATCGTCACAGTCTTCGTGAAGGGTATCTGTATTACCTTTCCAAAGTTCAGAACGATGTTGCTCACCAGACCATTTGATATGATGCTTGGCGATCCATTCGTGTGTCTCCATCTGTGCAGGAGAAGTAGAGTTTAAAGGACCATCACCTTCTGGGTTCATCCAGTCTGTGTATGGTTCCCAGTTATCAACACCGTACAACTTCTTTACGTTAGGACAGTTCTGTAAAATAGTTAGAAAACTTTCTGCACGAAAGACTCCAAGTTCTAAACCAATAAGGTTTTCACCGTGGAGTCCAATCAGCAAGACTGCTGATCTAATATCTGTTAGAGCGTCTACAAAGTTATACGCTTTTGGGTATTTCAATTTCATTTGAACTCGCACCTCATCATAAGTTCAGTAAGGAAAGCAACCAAGTTAATCTCTTGGTCAGCAACAAACGCTGCCTTGTATTGGTACTCACCAATAAGAAGAACTGCCTCAGGAATAGATCGTGGTGACATATATGTATAGAGACTGTCGTACACATTCCTGATGATCTGTGTAGGTTCATTGTCCAGATTCTGAACAACCCACTTCTTCATCTTAGTAAACTCTTTGTCCTTGAGAAACTTTACTAGGTCGTCAAGTTTAGTATCAGATACAGCAGCAAGAACACCAGTGTCAATCTTACCGATAGAAGAATAACGTTGGAGTTCATTTAGTGTACGTCTGAAGTCAGGGAAATATTTCTGTACTAGCGCCGCCAGAACACGAGGTTCCGAAGAGACCTTTTGCTCTTCAAGGATGGACTGGACACGCTTGAAAAACTCTGCTGCGAGTTGTTGCTTTTGTTTGCCTGTGATTCCGAAGTCAACAACTGAGCAGCGAGAATGGAGGGGGGCAATGATTTTGTTTTTGTAGTTGCAGGTGAAGATGAATCTGCAGTTGCCACTAAACTCCTCAATACTTGCCCGTAGGAGGAGTTGAACATCATTGGTTGTGTTATCTGCTTCGTCAATGATGATGACTTTGTGTTTAGAAGTTGAAGTAAGCGATACGGTCGAAGCGAAATTCTTCGCATTGTTTCTGACTGTATCGAGAAACCGTCCTTCGTCTGATCCGTTGATGACATAGTAGTCTGCCTCTAGTTGTTCACATAATGCTTTTGCTACTGTAGTCTTGCCAATACCAGGAGGTCCAGACAGTAGCAGGTTAGGGATCTCACCTTGCTCTACAAACTTGTTTAGTACACTCTTGATATTCTCGGGCAGAATACAATCGTCGATCTTACGAGGACGATATTGTTCACACCAAAGAAAATCACTCATAATGAAATAGTCTCTCCTGAGAGATGTAAGTTGAAAGAAAATATAATCTTATCTTCAGCAGCACGATGTGGTTGTGACTGATGGATAAGATAGGATGGGAAGAAAATTATATCACCTTCCCTACATTCTGGTTCAATCGATTCGATTTGTCCAGTCCACGGATCAATCAACGGTGAGAAGAATGATGTGGGTTTATGTGCTCTGCCTAGTTGTGCATAGAATACCGAAGAGTATCCAATTGCACCGTGATTGTGTGCAGCGTGACAAGTGTTAGCGGGATACTTTTGGCACCACGCATTTGACACAAATGCTCCAGGGTTCATACTAGCAAACACTTGGAGCGGTTCGTGCAAGATTGTCATTAACTCATCATAGTATTCTGGGTTGCGTCCTGCAGCGTAATACTTATGGAAATCGCTATACCCCCCATTGAGATAATCATCTTGCATCAAATCCTGACACTCTGGATCGTTCCAGTTAATCTCGTTCAAGAAATTCATCTTGATTGTTTCCCAGTCTTTTACTGAGTGGATATAAACTGGAACTGAGAAGAGGTCAGATTTAATCATTTGCCTTTAGGTTCTAGAGCGATGTAGTATTCAAGATCTGTACTGGTTGATTGGAAGTGACCGATCTTGTTCTTAGCAATACGAACTTTGTAATCACCAGGGAGAAGACGAAGGTTCTCTACTTTAAAACAATAGCAGAACTCATCCTCAGGAGAATCAAGAACACCAACTGGAACACTGAATGTGTTACTAGTTTCATTCTTCTTATCACAAACCATCAAGTTGATGTTACCACCACCATTGTACAGACATAGGTCAGGTACTTGGTAAACGGATGCAGCACGTTGAAGGTCAGCAAGAGTATCAGTGCGAAGATTAAATTCTACATCTACCCCAGGGATGTCCAACTCTTTGGACGGTGGTTTCGTGATGATGTCTGGGTCACTGTAGTAGTATTGTGTCTTTGCTTGGTGGACTTCATCTTTGATCTCAAGTTTCTGAGGATCACTGAAGTCAAAAATTGGATTCTCAAACAACGAGAGACCAGAGAGGAAAAGACCCAAGTCATAAATCGGGACTTGCTGAGGGAACTTTTCAGCAACTTCGACAGAAGCATAAATGTTGCGGTTGACAGAGATCGTACGGATCCTACTGCCAGGATCAATAACGATCGACTTATTGATGGTAGCAAAGTTTTTTAGGATTGATTGTGTTTTTTTAGAAATCTTGACTGTGCTCATTGAGGATAGGATTCAGTAATTTGGTTCTTGTTAGAGAAATGGAATAGAAGGACTGCGTAATGCATCACCTTAAAGAGGTCCACTTTAGCACATCCCTTCTTATCATAGCGAGAGGCATACTTTAGAATGTTACTTCTACAGAATGCCTCAGCGTCACCACACGCTTCAATTAGATCTAGAGTTTGAATCTGATCATTGCCTGCTGAATAGTGACCTCGATATGTTCCAGTGATGTACTCTTTCAATTTTTGAAGAGTTTCCTCTTCTTCATACTTACACGACATAACCGTATTGTTCTCGAAGGATTTTTTTGTAAGGTTTCCCTAGTGCCTTTAGTTCAGTAACAAGTTTGAGTTTGTTGTGAAGGGCAGTGTCGCCACCCAGTTTAAGGGCAGCGACAATAGTGAGGAGTTCCTCGTCGTTAATAGGGAGATCCATAGGATGCTTTTAGTTTATCAGAGTTATCACCCTAAGTCAACATCGTTTCCATTTAAAGGAACAACTTTGTCACCTTCGGGTGCGAAGTCCGCGTCAATCTTGTCGTACAGTTCAAAGAATGCTTGCTTAGTCTCATCATCAAACCTGTTGATGCTGTACTTGATTGCATCTTCTTTGGAACCGAAGATATTGAATGCCTTGGCAATGTGAACCAACCGACGAGTAGAGATTAACTCATCGATTCCACCTTCAGCAAATGTTCTACGGATGATAGATGCCCAGTCAGCAAGACGCTTACAGAAGTCATCATCAGAGCAGATTGCTTTGAGGATTTTGGTTTCAGTTACCACTGTTGGGTAATCTTGTTCGAGGGTAATAGCAAAACGCTCTAGGAATGCTTCATTGAGAACATTTGTTCCAACAAAGCGACCGTCATCGCTGCCTTTACCTTTAGTATTTGCAGTTGCAATAACATTGAATCCTGGGGATGGTTGTACATAACGTCCAATCTTCTTAAGGAATACACCTTTACCTTCCAGTACAGATTGAAGACATAGGATCTTGTTCGATGCAAGATCAACTTCATCTAGAAGAAGGACAGTTCCTTTCTCCAGAGCATCGACGACTGGTCCGTTGTGCCAAACAGTATTACCATCAACAAGACGAAACCCACCAATAAGATCATCTTCGTCTGTTTCAATAGTGATATTTACGCGAATCAACTCTCTATTTAGAGATGCACACGCTTGCTCTACACCTAGAGTCTTACCGTTTCCTGACAAACCTTGAATGTAAGTAGGATAGAATGCTTTACTCTTGATAACTTTCTTGACTGTAGAGTAGTTACCGAAAGGAATGAAGTTGGGATCTGTTGTAGGAACAAGAGATACTGATGGGGCAACTGCTGCTTCGAGTTGCTTACGTGCTTCAGTAACTGTGAGTTGCCACTTGTTGTAACCTGCTTTGTACTGCTTCATACGTTTCTTGACAGTGGCAAGAGAACATCCGAAGTGGTCAGATGCAGAGAGAAGATTAGGAACAGAAACTTCTGGTCCGAAGTTCTCTACAAGATAGTTGAAGAAGTCTTCGGTTGTGTGTGGGATAGGATCGAAAGGCATTTGTTTAATGTGTGTTTGATTTGTTTGCTATGAATTAAGTATAGTGCATCTGTGGCACAGATGGTATGGCAGTGTGCCACTTATGCGATTGTCTTACTTAGGGATGAGAGCATCTTCTTATTGCTCCCCTTACCTTTGTAAAGTTTCTTGAAGGCAGCACGGATCTCTTTGATTTCAGCACCGTCCTCGACTTCGATTGACTCACTATCTTCTAGTGTGTTTGTAGGCATAACGTAGAGTACATCATACTCAGACTCTGTGATCTCTACAAACTTGTCCTTACGGAACTTAGCGTGAGCAAGGTCAACTCTCTTGAGGGCATTCATATACCCAAGTTGACGGAGGTAACCTGCTGCATCACGTGAGTTAACCAGACGGAATCCGATAGTTGTTACCTCAGGGAACTTCTCCTTAAGATTCTGAAGGAAGATGTTTACTTGGTATGAAGGATTATCTTCTTTCTGATAGATCTTACCAAGTTTACGATCGCGAAGTTGGCACCTACGTCCGTATGCATTCTCAAACAACCTACCTGAGAAGAGACCGCTACGCTCACAGAAGTAGGATGCAGGACCAGACTCACCGTCAGTCAAGATTGAAAGAGATACTTTCTGAGCACCAGTCTCTTTCTTGAACTGAGGGATGATGGAGTGCATAGCAGAGATAGACTCAAGAAGAGGTGTACCACTGAGACCTAGACCTGGAGCGTGGTTGAAACCGTAGTGACGACCATACCAGTGTCCTCTGTCGCTGCAGTTAGATGCAACGTTTCTCCAGAATGTCAAGCAAGAACGATCGAAGTCTTTCTTTTTCTTTGCTTCAGAAGAAAGCATTTCTACAAGACAGAATCCGTTAGAGAATGAGATGTTACCGTACTTTGGTTCAAAACGTTCATCTTCGGGTTGTTCCTGATTGTAGAATGCATTCCAAGCGTAGGTGAATGCATAGCAACGGAATGGGATGTTGATCTTTCTGCAGAAGTGTGCAAGTTGTAGGACTTGCTTGGCAGTATCAAACAGGCAGTTTGACATAGAACCTGACCAGTCAAGAAGGAAGATCATACCGTGGTTCTTACCATCAGGTATAACTGTTACTCTCTTGAAGATGTCATCGTTGTACTTGTACTGGTGTAATACAGTTGTGTTTAGAACACCAGTCTTAGATGTAAGTGAACGTGCATAGGAGTCTGCTGCTTTTCTGCACTCAAACTCTTTGATAAGATAGTTGATTTCTTTCTGAGACTTTTTGATGAACTCATTGTACTCAACTACAGACTTGTCAAGTTCTTCTTTCTCGTGCTCACTATTGGCACCTGCCCAGAAGGACTCAGAGTGGTTTACAAGTTTCTCCCAACCGATAACTAATTTTTTAGTATCGACAGTAGGGATCTCAATGTACTCGGAGTCATATGTATTCTCAACAAGATCCTTGACTGCATCTTGGAACTGTTGATCGGTGATTGACTCTAGAGGATCTTTAGTATCTGTACCTTCTTGTCCGTTGGATTGCTGATCATCAGTTGGTTCTGGTTGACCTTGCTCAAAGGATGGATTGTCAATGTCTGCATCAGGGTTTACGTCCTCTTGGAACTTTTCCTGATCAGCAGGACCATCAGTCTTTTCATCAGATGGAATCATCTCACCTTGTCCACCACCTTGAGGTGCACCCTTAGGAACTGGAACTTCCTGTGTCTGCTGCTCTTCAAGAGTCTCCTTCATATACTTGAATACCTTAAGAGCAACGTCACACGCTTCTTGGAAAGTCTCTGCGTTACCAGTCTCATCTACAAATACTTGCTCTTCAGCAGAGAAAGGAATGTTTCTGAAGTTACCGATCTTGAAGTGAAGGTTGATACGATCGATAAGGTTTAGTTTGTATGCTTCAGATGCTTGGAAGAAGTCTTGAGCATCTAGATCTCTGTATCCTCTGTAGAAAGTTTTTGGTAGACCTTGATAGCGTCTCTTCATCATCTTCTCGATACGTGCATCTTCTGTCACGTTGACGTATGACTGAGGACATTTGAACTGATCTGCATTCCAGTCAGCAGGAGTGTAAAGTGCGTGTCCTACTTCGTGTGCTACAAGTAGATCATAAACCTGCTCAGTTGCTTTCTCCCACTGAGGAAGAGTTAGAACTCTACGCTTGACATCAAATGATGCTGTCTCACATTTCTTGTGCTCGATTATAAGGTCTTCAGTTGCGAGCAACTTAGCAAGTGTACCTTTGACTCCTGTGTTTACTGTCATTTGTTTCCGTGTCTATGTACATATTATAAAACCCCTCCAAGCGAATGGAAGGGTTAGTGTGCCAGTTTGTCAACTGTCTACTTTGCGTTGAATGCTATCGATACTCGTGGATGATCTGATCGGTTCTCTGATGTTTTGTGCTCCAACCAAGATGGGAATAATACTAGTGTGTTAGGTGTACAGGGGAAAAATCTACCTTCTTCTGTACCCCACATTGCCATCTTAGAGTATGGATTTGGATTCATAAAAACGATTCCACCCATATTTGCTGTGGTCTCGTGATAATATACTCCAGATACAACAGAGTTAGCGTGAGTATGAACTGCCTGACTGCTACCCTTAGGTAATTTATTTATCCAACTTTGAAAAATTTGTGCCTCAGTATAAACTTGTTCTAAGGAATGCATAATAAATCTTTCAAACTCTGGCATATCATATCGTTTGAATAACTGTAGACCGTACATACCATTGTGCGATCCTTCAACGATAGAACGTTTTGCACCTGGGGATAAGTGAGATAGGATCTCGGGGTCGTCTGGTAGTGAGTTTATTTCATCTGTAATCATAGAGTTATTATGATTAAACACATAGATTGTGGTAGGAAATAATTCAACCCTAGAAGTTTTCAATGGGTCTAAGAAGTCCTGGGTAAATTGGGAAATCTTACTTCTCGGACTTTCTGAGGTATCTTTAGAGTAAAACTGATGCTCCATCGTTCTTGGTTTTCATAATTTTGTCGGACTTCGTGATCATTATAACCTGGCCAGAAGTATAAGTCACGCTCTCTTGGGATTTGACAATGTGTGTATGCCCAATAAGGTTGTATTCTATTTAACGTTTCGACAGAGTGTGAGGGATGATAGAAATATATGTCCCCAGTGTCACCTGGTGGGACCTTGACATAGTAAGTCCCTGCCATATCGCAATCTGCGTGGTTGTGACGCATTTGGAACCCACCTTTCGGATTGACGTTGACCCACATCTTGTCAATCTGGAGTTCTTCATCAAAAGGTTCGATGTTCGAGAGAACCCAATCTGCAAACTTTGGATACACCAAATGATATTCAAAGTTAGAATGAATAGTTGAGTACCCAGTGCCATAAAAAATATTGGTATCTACACAGATGTCATCACGGTGATCCAGAAGATCAAACTTAAATTCATCGTGCTTACTGTACCCATTGTTACTAGTAAAAAAAGGATGACTAAACATTACTCATAAATGAATGATTTACTAAACCCGTTTACTTTTTCAAAACGAATTTGCTTCTCAAACTTATCTGCAAGCACCTCACCTTTATGTGAGATCACAAAGAAGTTCGTGTCGCTACCTAGACTCTTAAGAATTTTTAAGAGTTCATCTGTTGCTTGGTTATCTAGCGATGAATCAAACACTTCGTCAAGGATGAGAAGGTTTGTCGCTACAGAGTTTTTGAGTTTCGCAACGTGTCTCCAAGTAAATAATAATGACAGATCAATCTTCTGCTTTTCGCCTTCAGAAAATGAGGCATAGGAGAACTTGTCGCGATGGCGAGATTTTATCACCTCGCTAAACTCTTCGTCAAGGGTAAAATTAACGAAGGTATCCATCTCACCCAGATACTTATTGATTCTCTGGTTGATGATAGGGATATACTTAGCAATAATTTTAGACTTGATACCACCATCCTTAAGGAGGTTACCAACTAGTTTGTAATCTAATGTTTCTCTAGAAACTTTAGAACAAGACTCTTCCTTCTCGTCGTAAGTTTGTTGGAAGACAACTAGTTGTTCTCTCTCTTTCTTGATGTCAGGTAATGTATTTAGACGCTGAACGTGAGATAAGATCTCACTATTCTCTTTCATTAAATTCTTTTCTTCATTGTACAGACGGCGAATCTCAAATTGATCTTCCGTAAGTTGATTTGTATCTTTCTTAATGCTCGTACAAAGTTCTATAGTATCTGCAATCTGTGTGTCAAGTTCAGATACTGCAACACGCATCTCTTCGTACTTCTTCGAATAGATAGAAACCTTCATATTTCTAAACGATTCTTCAATATCCTGAGAGCAGGTAGGACAGGTTGAGTTCTTCTCAAAGAATTCTTTATCCTTGATAGACTTCTTACCTTTGTCTTGTAATTTAGATTTGATCTTATTTTGCTTCATCAAAATACTCTCGTGCTTCATCAACTCTTCTTGCATAGACTTGAGTCCGATGACACGAGAGTTCACAATGGAGATCTCTTCTTTGATCACCAACATTCTATCTTCATTGTCTTTAAATTTATCTTGCTGTCTATTGATACGCTCATCATTTACTGCTGATAACTTATCAACAGTTCTCTTCTGAGAATTAATTGCTTGTTCTGCAAGTTGTAACTGATGCTCACACTCTTTGAGTTGTTCTCTGTTATCTTTCATACGCTCCTTGAGGAGCATATTCATTTGCGAAAAGATCTGAATGTCCAGTAGATCTTCGATAACCTCTCTTCGATGCGGAGCAGATAACTGCATAAAAGGAACAAAAGTAGAACTTCCAAGTATAACCACTTGAGTGAAAGACTTGAAGTTAAGTTTAAGTATCGATTGTTCCAAGTATTTTTGATAGTCTCGATTCGCAGCGTCTTGATCAACGAGTTCGCCATTCCTCCAAATTTCAAATACATTGGGTTTCATCCCTCGTACTACTTTGTATGAAACAGAACCAATACTAAAATCAATTTCAACGAGGGTATCTCTTTCATTAATAGTATTTACCAACTGAGACTTGGACACCTTTCGGAAAGGTCTATTGAATAATCCAAAGCACAAAGCATCCAACATTGTGGACTTGCCTGCACCATTGTTACCTACAACAAGAGTTGATCCAGTATCAATTAGATCCAGTTCGGTAAAGTTGTTGCCAGTTGATAAAAAATTTCGCCATCTAAGTTTCTCAAAAATAATCATTGAAAATCTGGAGGTACCACCACTTGATCAGGTTTTACTACAACATAGTCGTAGCGATGCGCTAGGCAATTATGTACTACGAGATCGAAATCGACCTCAAGGACATCTAGTTTACGTTTGTAATCGTTTGCCTCTAGCATTAAATTATAGCGCACAGCATCATCCTTGTCAATGAAAATCTGTACTGCTTTGGTAAGTGGTTCCTTAGCATCTGGATTATCGGGATCTGCTTTGTTTACAGCATACACCCCTCCGTTAGAATTATCAACAAGGATATACATTATAGGTTTAGACTCTCCACGTATAAGGACTTCAGAATGTTAACGACATTTTTCTTGTCAACAGATTCCTCCAAGTCCATAACGTAAGTCTCAAGGATACTCATTGTATCTTCCATCTTCACGTCTTCTTTAATCTCGGGTGCATCTAGTGTAAGATCCTCAATGATTTTTAGATCTGCCACATCTGCCTGTTGAATTGCTTTAATCATACGATCAAACCATTTCTGATTAGATCTGTTCTGAACGATTAGTTTGACGAATGCTCCTTTGAGTTCGGAGAGGTCAGGAATATCATCGTAATCGTTTCTAGAATCATCGTAGTATAATTTGCAGAATATATCGTATGGATTTTTAACGAATGTTAAGTTTAATGTATCAGTATTTAGTACGTGGAATCCACGATCCTGACCGTAATCATTCCAGTAAAGATGGTACGGGTTTCCGAGATATTGAATATTGTTTTGTCTAGATTTCATATGGTAATGACCAGTACACACTAGTGGGAACTTACCATACCTCTCAGGATTTTCTCCGTGCTCCATTATGTGACCTGGAACTGCTTCAAACCCAGATAGTTCTAGGTGTCCAAGGAGAATGTCAGCAGTGGACTTATCAATAACGTCATCAACAGTATCTTTATTGTCAGGACAAATCCAAGGCAAAAATAGAATTTTCTTCTCACCAAATTTTAATTCTGTTGGTGACTCAATGATAGTAATATTATCGTACTCGCCTAGTAGATGATCAGGCGCATTCACACGTAGAGTATTCTTATAATAGATGTCGTGATTACCGATAAGCATAATCATCTTGACACCCATCTCTTGAAGCGGATCAAACCACATTTCCTTTGCAGCATCTAGAGATGCAAAGTTGATTGACTTACGCTTATCAAAGGTATCACCTAAACAAAATACTGTTTTGATTTTATGCTTCTTAATATAAGGGATCACAGTATTCGTATAGAACTCTCTGTACTTCTCAATGAAGACAGGGTGGTCATTACGAACACCGAAGTGTTGATCAGTTATCAGAAGAACTTTCATCTTTGGTTGGTTTAATAAATTCCTTTTTTTCGTAGTCGTAGTAAGGGTGTGGTTCTGAAGGTACCCAAGGTTTTTTAGATTCGTTTCCGATAACGATAAATCTATCAGCAGCGAACGTTCCTGCTAAACTGATCGTGATGTCATCACCGTCAACCCAGTTCATTGTACCATCCTTTTTGGTGTGGTTCAATAAGTCTTGGATCTTGTCGATCATTTCTTGTGTCAGTTTCATTTAAGTTTTGGAATGTCGAAGAGCATTTCGTTTATGTATTTCTCTGCAAACTCTCTGTCAAACCATTGACTTAGAACTGCGAGAGTCTTCTTATTTTGTTTCTGGGATTTACAGTACCAAGTCTGGTCATCTAATCTTAACATATTATTGACCCAGTTGTCATCCTTCTTTGAATTCCTAACGTGATCACAATATATCATAAGGATGTTGTTGACCAAGTTGATGAAATCCTTCTGCTCACTTGCTAGATGTAGTCTTTGAAACTTACACCAAGGAGAGAAGATCTCACCCCATAGTGGTAATGGTCTTTTATGTGTGAAATTATATGAGTTACACAACGGTTCTATACTAGCGTAGATGTTACCACATTCGTTTACAGGTGATACATCTACAATCGCAGCAGTTACTGTCTGAGGTGTTGCAATAATATCTGCACCAAAGATAGGTATCGGGTACTCAAAGTCTGGAAAGAATACACAGTGGAGTACATCTAGTTTATCTGTCTTTGCTACTTCGAGGTGTAACTTACGAAGACCTTCGCATTTGTATATCTCATTTTTTATGATAAGATTACCATTAACTATTTCTTCTTGATCACATTCAACTCGTTCAGCATCCAACCCTTCAATCGCTAAGCGAATGACAGTTGCAAGTTGTTCGATTAACATTAGTAACGATTGTTCATTTCAATACGAGACTTGATACTATTAAGTTGTGCAGTATCTCCGTCTCCATCAGAATGGAATACTTGATCGAATCCACTCTTCTCAATAATTTTATCTTTAATATCCATCTGTCTTTTCTCTTTAGCAATCCTTCTTAAGAATGCATAGTAAACGATTTGAGTAAAATATGCAAAAGGATTCCTGCTTTTAGCAGGATCAAAGTTGTCAATATACTGAACACAATTCTCGATACCATCTGAGATCATATCCTCCTTGTACATATAGTTAATAAAGTTTGGTCTATATGAAAGGTGAGTAGCAATCTTTAGGAAGCACTCTCCAATGTACTCATCAATTCTAGGTTTGGGTTTAGATTTGATTTTAGAAATTTCCACCAGGTCTCTGTATTTAACGATAGCAGCAAGAAATTTCTGGTTATCTACATAGTGCTGGTTTTTGGTTCGCCGTGCTGCCATTAACGCCATTGTGTTGGTTACTTCATAATGTAATTGTAGCAGAGAACTGGGATCTGGTCAATGGTTATTGATGCCCTTGACATCCTTCTCTAAAACAATTATGATCAACACTGTCGGGGTTGCAAAGGATAAGCTCTTAGCTATTACCGTTAAACAGTTGTTCTAATTTCTTTCTCATCTTTTCTACTTCACCGATGAGACCCATTTCCTGAGTCAGTTCAATACTCGAATCAGGGACATCATCGGGATGTTTTTTGAACTCTTGTTTACAAAAGAATTTGTACATCAGAACCGCGTCCGACGACATCGGCGCGATCGTAATAATCCTCTCTTCAGGAATAATAAAGAAGTCTTCATCAGAGAAGACCATCCACCTCTTGAGTCCTACTGCTACTGCTCTCTTATCTTCAATCATCTTCTCAGTGCTGTGCACTTTGCCAGGGTCTTGAATGAATGCACAATAGAAACCTTTATGCTCTTCTACTACAACAACTCTGCCAAGAAGTTCCTCTCCAGATGTAAGTTTAATACATCCGTAGAATTCTTCGTCGGGTTTGATGTAATTTAGAGACATACTAGTTTCCTAATTTGATTTTAGTAATTGAGTATTCAAACTTTTCATCCTTGTACTGACGGATGCGTTCAACTAAATGGTTCAACGTTGCATTCATACGAAAACCATTGCTAATATCATCGGCAAAATCATATAGTGTTGCCTGACTCTTTGAGTCGTGCTTCCGTAGTGCCCTACCAATAGACTGGAGATTGCGAATCTTAGACTTGGATGGGGAAGCAAATATCACATTGTGTAAGTTTTTTATATTGATACCAGTTGAGAACGTCCCATACGATGCAAGAATAATTGCATTGTCCGTGTCCTCACAGATCTGGCGTGCCTCTTCTCGTTCCTCAGTGGGAACTTTGCCGTGGATAAAAAATATATGTTTATCCCCTGCTTTACTATTTATCATTTCGTAAAGAGGTTCTCCGTGCTTCTCCACGTAGTTGAATAGAATTAGAGTGTTACCAACCAAGTCTCTAGCAAGACCAGTAATAATATTATTCCTTTTCTCGTGGGATATGATATAATCTATTTCATCAAAGTAAGAATCGAAACCAATATAATCGTGTTTACACAGCAGTACATTAATCTTGAGTTCAGTCAGATGTCCTTTCTTCTGCAAATCTTTTGTGCGTATAGCATTATTAACTTTACCGAACAGACCTTCCAGTTGAAGTTGATGGCATTGCATACCATCCAACGTACCAGTCAGACCATATCTGTACTTGGCATTGTGGCACTTATTAAGAATACCTGTCAGCGACTTCGCTTTGTACTGGTGCGCTTCATCGCCGATAACAACATCAAACCTATTAAAGTAATCCTTAGACTCCTTGTAGATAGATTGCCACGTAGAAATGACGACAGGACTCCTGTCATAACGGTCTCTTCCCCCGTAGATTTTGTGTATTGTGTTTCGAGCGTAGAATCCATATTGTTCAATGTCCTTGTAAAGTTGTTCAACCAAAGAGGTTGTAGGTACAATAATCAAGATCTCTCTATTATATTGTAGGTGCCATCTGAGAAGGCAGTAGATTATGAATGATTTCCCAGATCCAGTGGGAGAGAGTAATAATCTACGGTTGTGCCGAAGTGCTGAATAAATGCTTTGGAGTTGGTAATCTCTCGCCTTGAAAGGAGTACCCAGAGATCGAACAAAACCATTAACTGCCTCGGGTGTGATAAGTGTGTTTTCTTCACCAGGGGTACCTGAGTATTTGTTGTCTACTATTGTATATTCATATTCCTTTTTCTGTAACCATTCCTCAAGATAATGAAACAACCCCACAGGTAGTTCACCTGTCCCAGGAGAATACAGTCTGATCAATCCATCCCAATACTTGTAGCGTTTCTGTTGTTTCAGAAATTTTGCTTCTGGTACTGCAAATGTAAAGTAATCACTTAACTCTCTATGCTGAGATAACTCAGCACCGATCCTTAGAGAAACTTCATTCTTCTTTTCAATGGTAACCATTAGATAGGGAATTCAAACCGCTTTGCATCAATCGCGTTCTTCACTTGGAATCCACGATTGTTGATCATCTTTAAGATGTTCTCAATATAATTTATACAAGTTTCGAAATAAGTTACTCTCAAACCTTGCTTCTGAATATCTTCATCAGAATCTAGGAAGGTACTTAGATCACCCTTAAGCACTTTGAGATCAAAGACTTGATTGTTCTCGTCTGTTTTCTTTCCGCTATACCATAACCACTTCTCACGGTAACATCTCTTGAGTTTACATTTCTCATCCTCAAGAATTAATTTGTATTTGTTGTAATAGATGTGGTACTTCTGATGTAAACTTGCTATTTGCAAGGACTCGTTGCCCAAATCTGCTTCATTAAAAATAGAGTCCTTAGACCAGGACTCCTGCAACTCTTCAAGTAATGCCATAAATTAAGATAAATTTTTCTTTCTACCACCGTCGATTGCTTGGATCTCGTATGATAGGTAATCGAATGATACGATTGATTGGAAATATTCTTGGTCACTAAGTGTACCGTCAAACTCTAGTGTACTAAGTTCCACTGGTTTCAAGTTCGTGAAGACGACATTGTATAGAGGTTGGAAGTTAGAGTTGAGGATAGTCAGTGTACCGTCAGCAAAGATAAGATCATCACCTAAACCTTTGACGTTGTTCTCAGGAGTTGCGTCGATCATCTGCTGACGTTCTTCGAACCTCTCTGGAACTGCTAGACCACGCATCCAGTTATGGAGGATCAAATAGTTCTCCATACTTTCATCTACAAGAAACTGTAGATTGAAACGACCATAGTCGAGAGTACCTTCAAGGTAGGTGCTTCTGAATGGTGTAGGTTGCTCAACCAAACTCATAGAGATGTTTGGTACGTTTGCCATCTGTGCGAAGTATGCGACCTTAGGATACTTTGCCAGAGTGAAGCGAAACCCACCTGGACTGAGGAAATTCCTATTGCTTATTTGCGTTTGAAAAGACATTATCTAAATGATTGGGTTCCGCCAATTCTATTTATCCACGATACTCTTGCAGTATATCGATAACACTATTGAGCATAAAATGTGCACCCTCCTCCCATTCTTCCGATTCCTCTTTATACTTCTTATCGATAATTTCAGTTTTTAGTTTTAGAACTCGGACATTTATGTCTTCTTTAGTGACGAAGTTCCTAGACATTGTTCTTACTCGTACTGATATATTTAGGTGTGGACACAAAAAAAAGGACCCCGTAGGGTCCTTTGAGTAAACAAATATAAGCGATCGCTTACATAAGGTTGTCAACCAAACTACGTCTGTAGTAACGGTTAGCGTTAGCAGTAAGAGCACCGCTACCTTGAGTTGTACCTTCAGCAAATGGGTTTGCAACAAGACCGTATCTTGTCTTAAATCCAATTTTTGGTTGGAAGGTGTCCTGACCAACCGCACGAACCATCTGAAGAGGAACGTATGGGCAGTAGAACAGTCCAGCATCATATGCAGAACTACCTTTGTATCCAGCAACGTAGAAGTGTCTGTCACTTACGTTTGCAGAATATGGGTCAACATAAACCTTGATTCTACCGTTCAACGTACCAGCAAGAGTGCTGCTATTGTCGTCAGGAAGTAGTCCACTGTTGCCAGCAAGAGCAGGAGTATAATCAAGAACGCCTGCCATTGACAATGCAGATGCAACGTCAGCAGAACAGATCAAGATGTTACCCTTCCCGCGTCTAGTCTCGTGACCAATCGCGTTCATATCTCTTTCGATGTTGAAAAGAAGACCTTTGAACTTCTCTACAGACCATCTACCGTTGGAGTCAACGTCAAGATCGAATACACCAGCAGTTGCAGTGTTTGACTGAGAACCAGGTCTTGCAACCTTGTACACAGTACGAACAACTTCACGGTTGATTTCAGCAAGAACCTCAGTAGACAAGATGTTTGCCAACTCAGATTCAGCGTCCAATCCGTGAACTGCCTTAAGATCTTGAGCAAGTTCCAAACTGTACTCTGCCTTGAGTGCTCTGGACTTCGCAGTCACAGTAACTTTCTCAATGCTGAAGTTCATTTCAGCGAAGGCATTAGAACCAGTACCTAGAGTCTCTGACTCATCGGTTCTCATTCCTGTACCGTTGGTATATGTACCAGAGTCGTTAAGAAGACCTGGGTTTGAACCTGCTTGTGCAGATCCTTGTGATCCGAAACCAGAAGTCTGTGCTGCGTCAGTTCCAGAGAACTGTGAATCTGATTCGTTGAAGAACGCTTCAGAACCAGATGCTCTGTTAGTACCGTATCTAGATCTCATTGCGAAGATCAGACCAGTAGGACCAGTCATAGGTTGAACACCAGCAATGTCATAAGCAATAAGCTTAGGCATTGAACGTCTAATCAATGAGATTAGAACTGGGTCGAAACCTGCAACAGGACCAGTTGCTGTAGCACCTGCAGAGAAACCTGCAGCGCCTGAAGTGGATCCAGAAGAGTTTGTAGGAGCAGCTTCGTTAAGGATGCCTGCTTCTTCTCTTAAAAATGATTCTTGGTTTTCGAGCAGAATTGCGGTGACCGCTTTCTTGTAGTTGTCCTTGATGGAATCAAGACCCTCACAATTAAGAACGGGTGACCACTTCTCCTGCAGATGTTCGGATTTGAACATTGCTTTTTACCTCTTTGGGGTTATAGAAAAAATAGTTTAATGACTAAAATCACTTAGTCCAGCGTCTGATAGCGTCAACGTACTTGGACATTGAATCAGACATATCTGTTTCCACAACTGGTTGAACATCTTCGGCAATCGTTTCAGATGCAGTTTGTGGTTTGCTGCTAAAATATGACTCCTTGAGAGTTTCAATTTTGCTGCGGAATGACTCTTCATCTTTAAACTCAACACCTTCTGAGAGACTTCCAAGTTTCTCTTTCTCGGTTTGGGCGAGACCTTCTGCGATCTCAGTCACGATTCCATTCTTACGAAAACCTGCCACTTGGTGTGTAAGGTCAACGTTCTTATCAATTTGTTCGTTGAGTTTTGCTTCCATCTGATCAAGTTCAGTCACCATATCAGTAATGATGTCTGCCTTCTCCTCGGGAACCTCAATGTGGTTCTCGACGAAAACTTTTTTGAGACCTGCAACCACGCTCTCAGCGATCTCTGCTTTGAGACCAGTTTCAACTGCGAGTTGGTTGGCGTCGATCCACTGCTGAGTAGCGTAAGTTAGATACTCGTCTACTTGCTCAGCAAGTGTGGTCTTAACTGCTTCGACTTCCTCAGAAAGTGTACCTGCGTATTCCTTATGAACACGGTCAAGTTCCTCGTTGAGGCGTGATACAACAGCGGCTTCGAAGATAGTCGCTGCTTTTTCTTTGAACTCTTCAGAAAGATCTTCGCCTTCTGTAAGAGCGGCAACGTCAGCAGAAAGGTCGATCTCAATAAGATCTTCGCCTTCAGCGTTTTCTGCTTCCACTGATTCTGCCTTCTGAGGTGATGCTGCAGAAGGTTTTGTCTTAGGTGATGCTGCCTGTGTTTGTGATGGAGTCTTCAGTTTGTTAGACTCATCATCAGGTTTTGAGTTCTGAGGTGTAGGACCTCCGAGATTCTCAACGCCACCCAAAGAAGAACCATCAGCAACAGCACCGTCGAATTTTGCTTCGGTGACTTGCTTTTCTTCGGATGCCATTACTTCATTCTCTTGTGACATTAGAGTTGTCTCCTTAGTAGTCTTTGCTATTCGTAAAAATATTTATAATCACAGGGTATTTAGAAAATTTGAAAACGCGGAAATTTTCCGCTCTTCAAGTACCTTGAGATTAGCAGCGTTGTCGATTTGCTTCTTCATAGTGGCAATTTCAGACTCTTGCATAAGTCCGTTGTTCCAGACCCATTCTTTGCCTTCCATAATTCCATTAACAAAAGCATCTGGTGCTGAGGGATCAGCAACAATATCTGCTGCAGTTGCTAACATAAAATCATCAGCAACGACTTTCGATCCATCTCTTGTTTCTTGGAGTGATCCAATACCACGAGATGAAACGCCTAGTTTCACACCTTCATCTAAAAGTGAACGTGTAATGTTCCCCATAGGGGTATCTAGGATTCTTGCTCTGCCCTTAAAGTTATTACCTTCTTGAACTAGAGAGGTGATCAAATGTGAAACTCGATCAAGGTTCACAGTAGGACCATCGGGATGACCCAACTCTCCTAGTGCGCGACCGCTTTTAACGTATGACTCGTTATATTTAGCAACTTCGCGTACCAGAGTATTAATAGGGTACATTCTTCCGTTGCGATTTTTGATCTCGCCTTGTAGGAATGTTCCTTCTATGTATAGGTTTTTCTTACCGTTCTTTTCCTCAGTAAGGATCTGAACGTCTTCAATCTGTTCCGTGATCAGTTTCATCTGTGGGTTCCTCTTGAGTTTCGGGTTTCATCCAATCACCTGCAATTTCTTTCTTCTTTGCTTCTAGAGCATTAGCAGTCATTGCTTTCATTGCGTCATCAACCTCTCCACTGAGATCTTTGTTCCCAGAAAAAAGTTTGTTGACAATTTCTTTCGCTTGGATGGATGGCATAATAAATGTCCTCGTATAATAATATTTAGAATTCTCCGCGTTTATAGTCTGCTGGAGCGACTGATTCGACACCGCTTGGACCTTCTTCTTCCTCGACTTCACCTTCCATTCCCATTCCACCTGCCATCGGTTCACCTGTCATAGGATCAATCGAAGCGGGGTCAGGAATCTTACCTTCTTCAATTTCTTTTTCAATCTGTTCGTCGATCTCAGTGATCTCCGCTTCAGTATGTCTTAGAATTTGACGACGGATATAGTCAGCAGAGAAGTATCTACCAACGAAAGGATCCATTGATTGAACAAGATTCAAACGCTCTGTTAGAATCTCTTTCTCTTTTAGTTCAGAGAAATAGTTGTCAGCAATAAAATCATATTGAATATGCTCTGACATCTCATCCCACTCTTCAATGCTGATAACACCTTTTAGAATGAGTTGAGTTTTAAGTAGATCGTGAAGTAGTTCAGAGAACTTCTTACGCAAACGAGTTACGAACTTTTGGAACTTAATCTCGTCACGTGTGATCTCTGCTGCGCGACCTAGGTTAAAGGTTGACTCTGATTCCAGTCTTGATTCTGGAACGTTGAGTGCACGGTAAAGTTTCTTCTGGAAGTATTTGACATCCTCAAGTTCTCCAAGGTTTTGTCCACCTGGGAGAGTAGTGATCTCAGTTCCTCTTCCACCTTCTCTACGTGGCAACCAGAAATCTTCGAGCATTGACATAAATTTTCTGTCATCTCTGATCTCTCCTGTGTCTGCGTTATAGACCAATTTGTTTCTATAACGAGACATTACCTCACGGAGATATTGTTCTGCTTTTTGCTTAGGGAGATTACCAACATCAATGTAGAAAATTCTACGTTCTGGTGCTCTCGATAGTCTGTAGATAACAAGACTATCTTCGATCATCCTTAGTTGGTTGAGCGCTTTGATTGACTTGTGCAAATGTGACATAATCACATTCTTGTTCATATCTTTCAAACCACTGTGGGCGAAAGCAATTGCATCAGGAGCAACCTTGATACCAGAGGTTTCCATTGCTCTGAGACCTTTGGGATTATAAACATAATACTCTGCAGACTTGCCAGCAAGTTGCGCTTCCATTGTCCTTGGATCTTGGAACTGTTTATCCTTAGGACGCTCCATCTCCACGACCTTACGGATTTTTCGTGGATCAATATATCTTAGTTCTGTGATACCACCTCTAGGGTTCTTGGTATCAATCATCTTGTGATAGTAGATCTTCCCGTCAATATACCAGCGACGGAAAATATCATATGCTTTCTTGTCAAAGTCAAGCAGACGGAGGATGTTAAAGAACTCCTCTCTAATTCTTTTCTTGATAGTACCACTGACTTTAAGATTAGATAACTCCACGTCTACGGGACTATCATCTAACTCACCAGCGATTGCTTCGTTTACTACATCGTCAATAGCGCGATCACATTCAGGATGAATTGACATTGCGCGATAACGACGAATTAAATCGTTTTCATCTTTGTATGTTCCATCAAGATCGATTGCAGTACCGAAATACCCACCACCCGAGACTGGTGTCGCTGCATCATCTGACTCTTTACGCACGAAAGAAGGACCCTTCGCAGAGTCCTTCTTAGCACGTTCAAGAGAATAACCAAAAAGTTGGGACATCTAATTATTAGAATTTTCTTCCCAACTATTTATAAGGTTTCAAATTAACTTTATTTGACCTGATTAACTGCCTGAGTTTCCAGTGTTGACATCGTTGTCATAAGTCCAGTATTGAACTTGGAATTCAACGGTGTATTCCTCTGGAGTATCTGTGGTTCCCCAGTCAAGATCGATCGCAGAAATGTTAGATGGCCAGATACCTTCGAACTTGTATGTACGAATGATCTTACCTTTTCTATCCATCTGTCTAACTTTTGCCATCGCTTGATAATCAGCGATAGTGTTAGCATTTTGGAAGTTCTGCTGTAGTGCTTGAATGTTGGTTGACCAAGATTCAAAGAACGCTCTCATCTTGAATGACTGATCGTTTAGAACAGTAACGGTCCAAGGTTCGAATGTTCTGTCGCCAGCAACCTTGAGGATTCTTCCTCTATAAGGAACTTCCACAACACCAACTGTTGATGCAGGAATGTTTGCTGCCTTCACGAGGAAGGTACCGAATGCGGATGCTTCGGAAGCGTTTAGTTGTGACTCACCAGCGGAGTTTTCAGATGCTTCTGCTGAAGAACCTGCTACTCCACCTGACTGAGGTGATACCCCATCCTGAAGGATTGGGGGTGCATAGATTTCGCATTGAAATAGATTCGGGCGGGCGAAATCTTTGACTTGATCTCGGAAGGAGAAGATCGGAGCTCTTACCGAGCTCTGCTCCACCTGTCCTGGTTGTTGTTCTGCCATTGTTTTAACTCCTAGTTAGACTCTTGAATCAGGATGTTACTTCAGCGAAACTAGAACCAGTTCTAGTTGCCGTGAAGGTTAGGGTGATGAAGTTGATAGAGCGAGTAGGTTTCACGAAGATCTCCGCGAAGAATTCTCCTCTGTCAATACTTTCAGGTGGGTTGTTGCTGCTGTCGCAAACAACTAAGAAATCGATGATGCCTCTGCGAGACTGAACCGATCTGAGGAAAGGTTCCACAATGTTCTTGAATGAAGCACGAGTAAACTCGTCATTCAATTCAAAGAGTTGTGTCTTTGCTGCTACTGAGATTGCATCTTCAAGAACCAAGAACAAGCGACGAACGTTGATTCTGTCGAATGCAGATTGGTAAGAAAGTGCAGTCTTATCTCCGAAAAGGACGATGCCTTGTCCAGGGAATGCAACCACAGGGTTTACACGTGCAGCATATAGTCTGTCCCTGTGATCCTTAAGAGGTGAGTAAGCAAGTTTAATTGCATTTCTCAATTGTCCTCTGTTGAATCCAGCAGGTGAGAACCACGCTTCTGAATTAAGAGTTGCGCTAAGTGTTAGACCTGCAAGGTCAGCGTTACAAGGAATGTAACGGTACTTATCGTTGTACTTATCGTAAATGTACTTATAGTTGTTATCGAAGACAGCGTATGATGTGCTAGAGAGTTTATTGAAATAATCAATACATCTGTTAACAATCACGTTGGTATCGCTAAGACCGATCACGTCGTTACGTGAAGGTGAAACGTATGCCAAGCAATCCTTACGGGTTGCAGCGATGTCGATGATCTTCTGTGCTTTAGCAATTGTATCGCTAGTGTCTGCCATTGAAGGACCCATCAAGATGTAATCTACATCGATGGTTTCTTTGTCAGCAACTAGATCGTATGAACCAAGGATCTCAGATCTTGAAAGTGTGTAACCGTCAGTACCACCTTGAAGTGAGTATCTGAGAGTTGAACCCTTTGCAGTACCGATGATCTCACGACCAAGGGCAGTTTCTGTAGTCTTGATTGCAGCAACTTGCTTGATCAAGTCGAAGTGTCTTGAAACACCAGATCCACCAAAGTCACCGTTAGCACCAGAGTCAATATCATAGATGCTGCCAGTCTCGTGTGATCCCCAATAAACGTAGGATGAGATGTTTTTAATAACGTCTCTGTAGAACACAGTCTCGCCCTGAACGCCTTTTGCGTCAGATGACTTAGACACGAAGAGGAACTTCTCTAGAACCGCACCAGGTGTACCAGTGAGTTTGCCATCTCCATCAAGGACAAGGATGTGCATTTGGTCTTTAGAACCACCACGATCCGCAACCCAAGGTGAAGTGCTTGGTCTAGGAGCAACGTTTGACCACTTCTGTGAACCACCGAAATATCTTTCGTCGTATTCTGATCTTACAGAAGCAACGTTCACATTAGGTGAACCTGCAACGTTGTCGTCAGATACAGTATAGTTTGCTTCGAATGCTTCGCTAGATGCATTAGTAATAGTAAGAAGTTGTCTTTCGACTGCATCTACTTTACCTTTGTCACCAGTTCTGGATCCACCAGACTCAGCACTCCAAAGAGCGATTACGTCACCAACTTCAAGAACGTCAGATGAGAGTGAGTAGTTAACATCAATCTCGACCTTTCTTGTAAGAGGATCGTAAGCAACAATTTGACCTTGAACAGGAATACTTACAGGTGAGGCAGCATCAGTTTCTGCTCTCCAGTATTGTCCGTTTTCAAAGTCGCCTGCGATGGATGCAGAATCCAATGTGACTACGACTCTGTAACCGTAAATCTTAGCACCTGCGTTAGCACCAGTGTAAGTTACGCTAGTTGTAGTTTGGAATTCCCATTCAGCAGTAGTAGGTTGTGCAAGAGAAAGGATCTGGTCAGGACCAGCGTCAGTCATTACAACTCTTACAGAGTTACCGTAAAGACCAGGGTGTCTAGCAGCGAACTTCCAGTTATTAGAAGCGCCTTCAACATTACCTTCATACTCTTCAAGATTTCTAACCAAAGGAGCAGACACACCAGTTGAGGTCTGTTCGTTGATTGTAGTCTTACCTGCTGTAACAACAAGTCTCTTAACTGTTTGTCCGTCTGTCTGTGCAGCAGCAGTTGTTTCCAACTTACCACGCTCAACAGTTAGATCGTTACCAACAATCGCTGTAACCTTGACAATCTCGTCAGAGACCAAAAGGTGATCGTTGATAGAAACAGCAAGTGATGCTGATGAAGTAATAGTCAGTGTAGTACCACCAGCAGCAAGGGTTCCACCTTGGTTCATTGTGGTGCTGTTACCTGACTCTTCGATCAAGGTGATGCTTGCGCCAGCAGCGTGTGAAGTTGCTGCAGTTGCAAGTTGACCACGCTGTACAGTAAGGTCATTACCTGAAACGTTAGTCACTCTAAGAACTTCAGCGTCGATCAACAGAAGATCGCTTGTCGCGAAGTCTGTCGCTGCTGTTACTGTAAGAGTAGTATCTGCACCAGAGAAAGTAGTGACAACAGTTTGTGCTGTGTCAATAGCGTTCTTAAGTGAAGAACTGTTCGCACGAATAACCTTAAGTGTACCACCGTACAGTAAGAATTGTGCTGCTGAATACCAGTATTCGTAGTTGTAGTCGTTAGGACGACCGAAGACTGCTAGGAGTTCCTTCTCGCTAGTTACGTCTACAATCTTATTAACGGGACCCTTTTCAAAGGAACCGACTATCACTGCCACATTATCTAGAGTTGCGTTAGCAACCGTAGTCAGATCCTTTTCAAGTACCACGACCCCTGGCGAAAGTTGGGTAGATGCCATTGGTTAGCTCCTGAAAAAATCTCAATCTATGCTGATATTATTTAGTAAAAGGTACTGTTCAAGCGGGGAAACGGAACGTGAACATTACCAGTCGGGATACTCAAACTCCTTACGCTGCTTTGGTTTTGAATTTCTAGTCTTACTTATTCTTTTCTTTGTACAGTATTTGCATTCATACGAATATGCAGAGGGGTTTTGTCCTCTGTCTTTTCTAGTCTTATAAAAATTATCAGTGAGCGAGAGAGTTCTCAGGCATTTTCTACATTGCCTATCAACAAAGAGGAACTGCTCTAGACCCAGTTCGTCTTCTATACTCACTGTTCCTCACTCTTCCTTGCTGCGTAACCTAGTACGAATCCAAAAGAAAACAACACTAAGGTTATTAGTGCTGTTGCTAGGTTAAGTAAAATGCCTTCCGTACTCATTTGTAATCCCACATATAGGAGCGATCGCCATATTCATCGGTATGCCAGACTTGTCCTTCGGGGTCTACGAATGATTCGTTAGTGAGACCATCATCCATAAATCCAAAGGGTGCCATATCCGCTTCAATTGCTTCGCGTTGTTCTTGATACATTCTAGCACGAATGTCGTTATCGTGGAGTTCTTTAAAATAATCCTGTACTGCCAACCAAGAGAACATCACAAGACACATAGCAAGGTCATCGTTGCAACCTTCTTCTGCTGCCCACGACTGCCCTTTTTGAATGAAGGTAGTTAGTTCAGAGATAATATCATAATCACATAGAACTAACTTATCATCTTCTAGCAACTGCTTCAGGTTAGAACAACCAATCTTTTTAACAGAGGTTGACATCTTGACACCCAGTTGTACCTTACCACCAGAGAATCCTTGACCGACAACTTGTCCTGCTCTACCACGCATTGCTGCCATTAGTAGATTGTCATACTCAAGATCATACTGTATAATATCTGCAACCTGACCACCAATGTCATTTATTTCTACAAGAATGTAAGCGTGGTTATATGCTCTTGCAACCTGACAAATAATATCAGGGAATAACATAGGTTTAACTTCATTATTTCTATACTTAGCAACTAACTTATATGGAACGGTAGTTGTATCGAACAGTGTGAATGCACTGTAGTCTCCATCAATACCTCTTGCTACGTCCACTGTCATCGTATAATTATGTTCCGCTTCTGGTTTACTGAATACATCAAGACCATTTTGTTTTTCTATTGGTTCGTCATATGTCATCACTCTCAACTTACTGGGAGAGATCAGAGTATCTACAGATCCAAGGAACTCACATTCAAACTCAACACGGAACTGTTGTTCACTTGTGTTACGGATTGTTTGTGCTTTCCAATCAGCATCTCTTCCTGGTACCTGAGACCAGTGAACTTCTGTAGGGATATATTCATTAGTACCACGCTCTGCATCGTGCCAGAGTTTGTAGTACATATTCATCCCGTGAGGGGTAGAGATGATAATAACCTTAGTGGATTTACCAGAAGAAATAGTAGGATAGACAGAACTAAAAAACTGATCTGCAATGTTATTCGGAACGAACGCGAATTCGTCCAGAAATATGACGTTAAAAGACATACCCCTGACGGCACTAGCGCTAGTAGATGCAGCAAGGAGTTTACTTCCGTTCTCCAATTCCACTGACCCTTTGTTCCAACCAATAATACCTTGCTGCATCCATTTAGGAAGATTCTCATAACTGAGTTGTAAACGTCCAAGCATTTCTCGTGCAGTTGCTGCTTTGTTTGCGAGGATTGCGACATTGACGTTATCGTTAAAGATTACATACCATAATAGATATGCGGTAACAACCGTTGACTTACCACTTTGTCTTGGTAACTTAGCAATATTAAATCTATTCTCGTGGAATCTATCTACCATCTCCTCTTGGAAATCGTACAGATTAAATGGGATGACACCCTCATCCAGCGACACAATTTTAATGTATGTCTTAATAAAGTAAATAGGATCACCCGCACATTTAATAAACTCCTTCACCTGTTTGGGTGTGAAGTTAGTATGTACGTTTGCCTTCTTTAAATTGGGGTTGCCTAGATATGCATCAAGACCCATCTTCTTCCTTCTCTTTCAAACTATCTATACGCTTCTTCAGTTCTTGATACCCGTCGTACTCTTCCTCAGAAACCTCGATCTCTCTAAACCTTACAGACATTAGTTCTTCACCTGGTTGGGGTGCTTCAGGATGCTTTGGTGTGGGAGGTTTACTCATCTCTATATTAATAGATTGAATATTACTCCACATCATTGCAAACGCAGCACCACCAATAGCGACTAAACATCCAAGATAAAGAAATGCTTCAAAGTTGTTCATTTAGTTTTCGATATACTTTTCTAGTACCTCTAGTTGATCGTGATAATGTGAGATTTGATCTAGTTCACTTTCAATCGCTGCCATAATATCTGGATGCTCTCCGATACCAACAGGATTGGTAAGATAAACTTCGACGTTCATCTTATGCTTTTCAATGTTCCCTAGGGCGTGCAGTTTAACTGCTTCAATTAGTTTCTGTTTCATTAGATTATTCAGTAAGTGTGCCTCGTGCTCTACGAAGTTGTCTTAATTCTTCAAAGTCTTTTTGTTTTGTGCCGCCATCATATGGCCAAGCATAACCCTCACCAATCATTTCTTCGTTGATTGACACTGACTCGTCCCCAATATATAACCATCCAAGAAGACGCCCATACTTACCGACACCACCAACAAGTTCAGTCCTAATAAACAACTGATCATCACCAGCAATGGTTGATTCAAGTTTACCTTTGAGCCAATTTGTTGCATCGATACCAAGTGCTTTCTCTTCTAGATTACGGGTTCTTTTCTCAGGAGTATCGACTCCTGCAATTCTTACCCGTTCTTTTTTATATAGTTCGAAACCAAGATCGATTGTTACGTCAATAGTGTCCCCGTCAAGGACTCTGTTGATCTCCGTCACTCGGAAGTTGTAACAACTCTTCCTGCTCGGGGGCACCATTTCTGCCATCGTTCATCTCCTTGAATGATCCTTTCAATATGTAGTAGATATACCAACTTACTATTATGAGAAGGATTGCAACCATCCAGATAACACCCCATACGGGGTCACCGTAATTTTCGTGAGTCCTAAGAACTAGTTCCATCTAACCCATTATGTTTACATCTATTCCTAAGAATGGTGCGATCTTTCCAATGACTCTCAGAAAACCATCGACAAACGCACCAAGGAATGCGAATCCAAGCAACATACTAATAAGTGAAGCATTACGATTATGCCTACGAATCTTATCTTCAATCATTTCATCCACTTCATCACGTGTTGGATGGTTGGGTAGAATTTCTTTAAAACGATTTGTCATTGGTTCGTCTCCAAGTTCGGGTAGATGGAAATCGAAGTCTATAATATCTTCGGATGCCCAAAAATCTTCCCAATCTTTTGGTGAATCGGTTACGTCTTTTATCTCTGGTTTTTCTGGTGTTTGAGTCATTTTAGTTTACGTGAATTGTTCCAGTCATTCCTGCTCCTTGATGTGGACCACAAAAGAATTCGTAGTCTCCAGCATCAGCAAAAAGGATGTCTTGAGATTCACCAGGGGAGAACATAAGAGACTCTCTGGATAAATCTGCTCGACCTTCTACAATGATATTATGTGGAGGCAACATATTATTCACAAAGTGAACAGTATCACCTGCAGATATGGTAATATCGTTAGGTTCGAAAACTAGGTTTCCATTGCTTCCCATAGTTACATCAACAGCATACACAGGGAATGCAAAGAACAACGTAGCAACGAATGCTAAAATGAACTTCATACTTAAGTTTATCAACTAGAAGTATTTAACTGTGTACAAAAATGAGTTTATGGTTAGTCAGGAATCCCTGTTTTTACCAAACACACTGATTGCACCGTCAACAAAACCACGTCGATAATCCCAAGTATCACCACCTATTTGCCCTCTCTTAGGGTTGATGCACTTGTCGTAATCTGGATCGGTATCACTAATATTATTGCATACTAATCCTGCTAAGTCTAGTTCGTTACCTTTAGCGCCAGTACCAGTCCAACGGTGTTCACCGTTTAACCAAGTAGCACCACATTTGTCACAAACCTTTTGCTCAAATTGCATTGGTGGTCTCCCACAGGTTACTAGAAGAATTTAGGATAATAAATGATATATGTCAAGAAACTCTTTGCGAAGAGATCCGTTACCGCAAGGTGAAACTTTGCTCTACCAATATTTTTATCCATTAGCACTTCCACTTGCGTAATGCTAATGCTTTACGAGTGGGTTTACCTTTCTCATCTTTCATCGGTCCTTTGACTCCACCCATTCTAGCGCAGAAAGATCTTTTCCTAGGACCCCCTTCAGGTTGAGGTGCTTTAAGATCAGACCCAGGATTTTCTCTCTCATAAGATTTTCTGCCCTTTTCGTTGAGTCCACCTTCTTTATTCTTTCCTTCCTTTCTTTGCCAAGCACTTTCATTTACGTCCTTGTCCTGTAGGAAGGAGACAGGAGATTTTTCTGGTTTCTTTTTCTTCTTACTATCCTTACCACCAAGTGCTGCCTTAGCAACTTTACCTGCTGAGTATGGATTATCTTTCTCTTTATTTCTCTTCGTATCATTACGAATCTCTCTCATCTTTAATGCGTGAGAGATCTTTCTTCTGGCAGAAGGTCTACCAATAGGAGGATTAGTTTTATCAATTGCTCGCGCTACAGAGAGTCCCACACCTTCTTCGATGGGGTCATCTTTAGTGTCTTGGAATTCTCTGAACGATTTCATTTTTCCTTGTTGTTTTTAGGGTTGGATGCACAATTTGCTTCGTGCTTTTCGATCCAGGTTTTAGGACGCCAATGTCCTTGGGGTGAAGTTAATCCACAATACTGGCATACCCACTGTGCGTTGTCGTTTTGATCAGCCATAATGAAACTTTCTGTCCTTAGATTTAGATGGTAGTTTGCCTGAACGCACCTTAGTGGATGATGTTTCACCATATCCTGCAGGGTGCTTTCCTGCTTTTGTTTTGCCAACGCTGTCAGACTTTGCCTTACTTCCCTTATCTGTGTAGTGAAGTTTAGCAGACTTGTCCTTGTCTTTAGTAATCACAGATTCTTGTCCGTGCTTACGACCCAGACGGCGCATCACTTTGCCGAATCTACGTTTCGACATTTTATCGGGTTTGGTAGTGTGGTACGAAACCTCACGACCTGTCTCACCTGAATCATATTTATATTCTCCAACACCTTTCTTGTGACCAATACCGTGCTTCTTCAGACCTTTCTCAAGATCTTTTCTTTTACCACGGTTCTTCTTTTCATCAGAACCACGGTCAGCACTGATATGTCCAGTCACTTTGGTTTTGGATTTATCCATAGCACGGGCGAGACCACCCTCGGAGATAAACTCTCCGAATCCCATTATAGCATACGATTGTGTTTGTAGGTGCATATCGGTAGAACCCTTTTGCTGAACAGACTTTCTTTGGAGTTGCAACTTCCTAAGGTTGATCATAAGTTGCCTGCGGTCTAGAAGTTGTTTGGTCTTCTTGATCGCCTGATTCTTTGGATCTTTAACTTCTTTGTTGGGTTGCGCTTCCATATTAACCACCAATTACTTGGACTTGCTCGACAACAACATCGGCACTACCAGCAGTGAGTTTCACAGTTCTCTTGATCATAGGAACAGTGTTTGCAACGATGTCTGCATCGCTTAAGACATATGCAGAACCTGCACCAGATGCATCAATATCAGTTGTGATTGTCTGGTCAGTTACAGCAGTTACCTTCTTACCACCTGAAGCGGCAGATTCAAAGTCTGTTCCAAAACCATTTGTATCACCACCATCAACTGTTTCGATATAGTCACCGACTGAGAATGTATGTCTTCCCCCTGCTCCTGTACCGTTGCCCGCTCCACCAACGCTGAAAACTGCTGTGGCAGCATTAGTAGCGGCGTGGACGCTAATGTTTTTTGATTTCCCACAGGAAAGTAATACTGCTTCACCTGCTGCAAGTGTGATTGCAGGACCAGCATTGAATTTAATGGTTGAAGCGGAAGCAGCATACGCCCGTACAACACCAGTTTTAACGACAATATAAGCGGTACCTGATCCACTCACTGTCGTAGTATCTAATACATTTAATACAGACATCGACTTTTTAATACTTGTTTTTACTATTTATCAGATTTTTGTTGCTTCAGGAACTTTGCGAGTTCCGCTGTTGAACCAACGAACATTGTATTGTTAGTAACGTTCTGTGCTGCTTTGTTCTTCGGTCCTTCTTCAATCTCCATCATTTTCTTATGAAGGTCCGCTAACTTATCCGCAGTATCGGCAACGTTCTTAATTAAATTACCAGCAACTTCGTATGCTCTAGGTGAGTCAGACTCTTGTGCCAACTCAAGAATACCATCAACTGCCTCCTGACCTTTCTCGATCAGTGCGTAAAAGTTTCCACGAGAATACTCATAGTCCTTGACCTGATGATCAGTGACATTTGGTACAATTGAATTATTCTTTTGTGGTTTACCTTGTTCTACCAAGGATGTTTCCACATCAAGAGCATCTTCAATACCGTCGTATTTACTCGTCTGCCCCTGTGACTGGGTTTCTTGATTTGCCATCTGAGAATTCACTATAGAGTTCATTAAATCCGAAGTTATCATCTGGATCTGCAGTGAGAGGATCAGGTTGAACTGTGTACCTCATCTCGCGTGCTGCAGTTGTCTTGGAATCCAGTGCAGTATCCACGATCGATTTCTTAATAAGTTTATTGGTAACGTCAGAGACAGGACCATAAACATATGTTTTAGCAGAGAACGAAAGTGTATAGATTAGAGTTCTACGTGTGGTGTAATCACCTTCATAGTCATCTTCATAAACAACTGAGTTCAATGTGACTGGAAAGTCTTTAACTTCGCCGATCGCTTCCTGAAGATTCAGGGTTATGTTGAACATCGGTTGAAAGAATGGTAAGATCTGTTCAAGAATCTGGAGACCATCATCTTGGTTCTTTGCCATAATCGATAGTTCAAAGTCCACATTGTATGGGACTGGCATAAACGATTTTCTAGTCTTGCTGTCAGTACCCGTATAACGAATCACCTGTGTGGGTGATACTTTTCTGGTAGCATCATAAGCAAAACCAGAGATCTCAAAAGAGATTCTAGGTAGTGTGATCTGTACAGCATCTTTAGTTGTAAGATCTCCTACTTGCTTAAGACGTGCAAGGAACTTATCTTTAGGACCATATGCCAAGGGTACTTTCATAACCTCACTTCTACTACCTTCCGTACGCTTGATTTCAATATTATTGAACAGTGTACCGAAAGCAATAACAGTCTTTCTAAAAATTTCGTTGTAAGAATAGGTTCCTAACATTACTGAGCGCCTCCAATTTCACCAAAAGGGTTACCTTCACTAAAGTCAATTAGAGCGTCCCCAAGAGTCTCAAAGGATGAATTCGCTTCAAACTCTGAGTTCGTATTATTTAGTGTATTGTAACTTGCAGTAGTCCAGGCAGCACCTGAAGTTTGACCAGTTACTGTTTCAGGAATGGTGAAAATACCAGACCTGTTGTACACTTGTAGTTGTCTATTAGTTGAATCCCAAGACTTAACTTCGGCAGTAACATTAGATGTACCACCTGCGATCTCTTCACCAACTGTAAATGTACCAGTACCACCAGTAGCAAAGTTGACAGTGATAGTCTGTGCAAGGTTTCTCTCGATAACATCGATTGCTTCGACGCCAGTATCGAGGTCCTCTCCACTGTATTCGAAGAGTTCACACTTGAGACCCCATACGTGGATCTTATTTAATTGATAGAATGGTTGTTCGTGCTCAACATATTGAATAGAAAATAACTTATTAGCAAGAGGGAAGTAAATCAAATCTCCTTCATTTGGTCTACCTTCTACAACCAGTGTTGTATTATCATCTACTAGATCTTGAAATCTTTTACGTGCAATAATAAAGTTAACTTGATCAGCAATCCTTACACCAAATTTACTGAACAGATCTCCATCTCCACCAAACCCCTGTACGTTTTCTAGGTATCCTTCGATTTGATATGCAGAGTCAAATGAATTCAAAGAATCTTCTCCAAGAACTGTATCCTCAGAAACCAATGTCTTAGGGATGTAGTAAAGTTCTACACCAAACATTTTAATTTGTTCTACGACAAGATCTTCAACGAGTTGTTGCTCGCCGCTTGTCCCTTGTGTGAAGTAAGAATTAGTAGGCATTACCCGATCATATCTAGAGGTGGCATTTCGTATGTGCTACGGAGTTTTTCATCTAGTTGTTCTAGTTCAGTAATCGCATCACTGTAAATCTTTTCTCCGTTCAAGGTGACACCACCAGGAAGTTGCACGTTCTGGAACTTCGTAAGGTTCTGTCCCCAATACTTTTTAATCATTGCTGTAGTATAATCTTTCACCCAAAGTGTTCCATAAATCTTGCTCCAGTTCAAAGGATCAAGAGCACGAACACAATCAATAACAACATACGAACCCTCGTGAGCATCAGTCTTAGTATCAAAATCAATGAAAAGACGACCTTGTGTGGCATTAAACCTAGTAGGTTTCATACCTTCCAACAAGAAGTTGATTGTTTCAAGGTGGGTCTGAATCATATAGTAGTGATAGAACTGTGTTGATGTAAAATCAAACAGGTCATTCAATCTCATTTGATAACGAATATCAAACATATTACGAGTGCCTTTATCAGTAAAGGTAAAAATACCATTCACTGCCAAGACGTGTTCTGGCAAAATCAAGTAATTGCTCTGTGTCTTAAACACAGTTCCTGTGTTACCTGCCTGTAAAGTATCAGTACCAGTCTCAGATTCATCTGCTTGGAATCTTGTAATATCCTCAGCAGTGAACTGATGCTTTAAAAATACTTTTTCCGATCCTCCATAATGAAATTCTTGAAACGTTTCGATTGTATAATCGATAGCGTCATCAATTTGATCGTCAGATACGTTCACCTCCAAGACTGGTTTACCAAGTCTACGGAGTGCGTATTCTTTTAATTCTGCTTTGGAGGTGGGATTTGCCATTACTTTCGATTTTGTAGTTGTTGAACAACAGATTCTTTGCCCATAGGAGCAATGTCTCTAAGACCATTAGCATCAAACCAAGGAGCAGTCTCCCAGTTGAAACCTTCACCAAATGTATTATCAGGTGCTACGACATACCAATGACATTTAGAGTCAGGTATATCAACAGCACACACTGCCCAGTCATCTGCCCACTGAGGTACTTGCACATACATCACTGGTAAGTGATCAGCAAATACAGGTCCCACACTTACAAAGAGTGAAACTAAGCAAGAGAACACAAATAACAGTGGAACGAATTTAAGTGGGAATGGTGTCTTATTCATTTTTATAAGGCAGCGATTGCCGCTTGGAATGCAGCATAAGTAGCGGAGTTTGCAGCAGCAGTTTTGAGTGCCGCTAGTGTAATTGTCTCTGCCTGTAATGCAGAGTCAGCAGTTGCACCTTGTGCAGCAGTAGCGTATGCAGTAGATGCAGTCGCAGCAGCAGTTCCTAATGTAGGTTTGCCAGTTAGATCTGCGTATGCACCAGAGAATAGTGTAGGCAGGTTACTAAGATCATTATAAGATCCACTGGTTGCAACTGTGGCAAGGTCTCCTGGTTGTGTAGCAGAAGCAGCAAGTGTACCCTGTGCAGAAGTTGCATATGCAGTTGCCGCAGTGGTAGCAGCAGTGCCAAGACCAAGAGTTGTTCTTGCAGCAGCAGCGTCAGCATCATCAATCAGGGTTCCACCGAAGGTGCTGACATCAGATGCGTCAAGTTTTCCAGTGATACCAGCAACAACACGAGCATCAGCACGTGCGTTTGTGTAGTATAGATTTGTGCCTTCACTTAAATTACTTGTTGACTTACTGGATAGGTCTAAGTTTGCACCTGTCTGTAAGTTAACTCTTGCATCAGCACGAGCATTGGTGTAGTAAAGGTTAGTGCCTTCAGCAAGATCAGCAGTATCGTGGTTAGATATAGATGCAATCGTTGTTGGAATTGTGTATGAGATAACACCAGTGCCACTGTTGTATCCTAGATCTCCACTGACTGAGATGTGTCCACGAGTTCTGGCAGCAGTAGTAAAGAGATTGGTTGATCCCTCAGTAATGTTGTCAGTATTAATGTCTGCTTGAGTTGCACTCAAAGTCAGTAGGTTACCTGCGTCATCGTATGATGCAGTAATACCTGTACCACCAGAGATAAGAGCAGCAACGCGATCATCAACTCTCTCATCAGTGAAGTAAAGGTTAGTTGAACCCTCAGCAAGAGCGTTAGTATTATGGTTCGCGATAGAACCAACCTGTGACTGACCGAAAGTAATAGTTCCAGTAATGTTCAAGTTACCCTGAACCTCAAAGTTCGTTGTAGAAACGAAGTTAGTAACACTCAGAGTGTTAGAGAATGGGTTGTATGTAAGGTTGGCAGAGTCAACAAACATTCCTGTATGCCCTGTGTTAGAGGAAGAGAATGTTGGATAGAATGTAGTATTATTATTTGTATTGTTAACGTCAATATTATTTGCGTTCGTTGCAGTTCCTGTAACATCACCAGTCAAGTTACCAGTAATCTGTCCAGTAACACCCAAGGTGTTGCCCATTGTGACAGCATCGGTAAATGAACCAGTACCAGAAGTAACCAAGTTACCCGCCATAGTGACGTGTCCAGTTGTGGATTCAAGAGTAATCTTGTCCTGACTGTTACCGTTCTGTAGTTTCAGTGTCTTAGTAGCACCTCTGATAACCACATTATCTTTGAACAGTGAAGTGCTGTTCTGAGTAAGAGCATCATTAAGTGTGGTTGTACCATCAACATTCAGTGTGCTATCAAAGTCAACACCCTGAGTCACATTCAATGTGTCATCAATAACAGTTGCACCAAGAATATCAAGTGAACCGTCGATGTCAGTGTTACCGTTGGAAGAGTTAACGTTGAACTTGTTAGAACCAATCGCGAGGTTACCACCGATCGTTACAGTAGACTGAAGATCAGCAATACCAGATGCAGTGATAGTTGAAACGTTAGTAGCAGCAGTAACACCAAGTGTACCTACGATTAGAGTATTACCTGTAGGTCCGTCAACAGTAAAGTTACCGTTACCAACATTAAGATCATCGCCAATATATGCTTTCTTAGATACCGCCAAACCACCAGCAGTGAATACTGAAGCGACATTGTTGGATGCACTAACAGCATCTGCAGTATCATTGAATCTTACATTCTCAGCGTAAGTCTGAATACTTGCGTAACTTACAGTTCCATCAATTACTGAGTTACCATAGAGACGAACATCACCTGAAACAACCAAGTTGTTTCCGATTGATGCACCACCCGTAACTCTAAGAGCACCGTTTCCTGAATAAGATCCAGTCGTGGTTGCTACTGAGTTATTTGTAATTGATGTAACACCTGTTACACCTAGAGTGTTTGTAATGTTTGTAGCATTCGTTACATCCAGTGTTCCACCGATTGTGGTATTGGATGTCACGTCAAGGGTGCTAGAAAGCGTTGTAGCGTTCGTAACTCCCAAAGTACCACCGATAGTGGTATTGCTGGTTACTGCCAGTGTAGAGGACAGCGTAGCGGCACCTGAGGAACCGAATGTACCTGCTACTTGTGTATCACCTGTTCCTGCATCTACAGTAAACTTATTATTATTGACTGCTAGATCATTAGTAACATCAAATGTTCCTGTTACTGAAAGGTTACCACCGAAGGATCCATCATCTGTAACAACAAGATCGTCGCCGACATAAAGATCCATACCGATGCCAGCACCGCCACCAACGATAAGAGCACCAGACCCTGAGTTAGTTGCGTTGGTTGTATCGAATAGTTTGACTGATCCTGCATCGATGCCTGATCTGGTTCCTGCGAATGCTTCACTTGAGTTTGTTGCATCGTGATAAAGAGCGAATCTGGAAGCGGAGTTATCCCAACCGAAGAATCCAATTTTACCAGATCCATCGTAATATCTGAACTCAACACCACGATCCTTAGTATCTGATGACTGAGGAACAGTGTCTCCACCCAGTGTAATAACTGGATCATCAAGTTGTGTTGTGGTTGAGTTAACAGTTGTTGTAGTTCCGTTAACAGTCAAGTTACCTTCGATCAAGGTATTTGAATTGACTGTCAAGTCACCATCAACAGTTACGTTGTCAGTAAACTGAGAGACTGCATTAACTGTCAAGACATCAGTATTTGCATCACCAATAGTGGTCAGAGGACCATTGATTGTAACGTGACGGTTGAATGTGCTATCACCGTGAACAGTGAAAGTACCGACAGTGCTTGAACCCTGTCCAGTTCTACCAATCTCAGTGTTACCTGATTCACCAAGTACACTAAACTCAACAGTATCATTAGAGTTAAGTTTACCGATGTATAGATCATCACCAATGTGAAGGTCAGTAGCAATACCTGCACCACCATAGACTCTCAAGTTAGAGTTGTTATGTGTAGCGTAGGAAGGAGTATATGCAATAGATGTACCAGTTCTAAACTTATATCGTACTCTCAAATAGTTCTGTGTACTGAATGTTTCAGTCGTAGTACCTTGGTCTTTCTGGTTGATAGCACCGTTGATATAGAGGTCATTATTGAATAGAGTATCTCCTTCAATATAACCACCACCATCAAATCTAAATGCACCGTAGTCAGCACCACTGATAACAAAGTTATTATTACCGTCAGTAGAGATTGTAGGTGTATCGGTATCCTCAAGATATACAAACTGAGCAACGTTTAGAGTTCCTTCAATATCAGTGTTACCATTTGTGCTAGTAACTTGGAACTTATTGACTGAACCATTTGTAATGGTCAGTGTCTTAGCAGTTGTATCAAGAAGAATGTTGTTGTGGAAAGTTGAATTGCCGTCAACATCCAGTTCAGCATTCAATGTTGTGTTCTGATCAACATCAAGAGTGCTATTAAATGTTACGCCACTATCTACATCTAATGTGCCGTCTGTGTGTGTATTACCATTATCTGTGTCTACATCAAATACACTTACACCTGCAGCAGTTTGAATATCAAATTTCTTATTGTCTGCTTGAACGATCAAGTTATCAGTAACTGTGGTCTCTAGTTGTACATCAAGAGTACCTTCGATAACTGTGTTACCTGTGTCAGTATCAACTGTAAACTTATCTACACCTGCTGCAGTTTGAATCTTGAAGTCTTCGTTATCAGACTTGATGATAACAGTGTCATTAATTTCTGTCTGACCCGCGATGGTTACTTCACCACCGATATGTGCATTCTCAGAAAGACCCAAACCACCAGTTACAACAAGCGTACCTGTAGTAGTTGAGGTAGAACCAGTATTTGTAGTTAGAGAAAGACCACCTGCTTTGATGTAAGCATCAGTTCCAGTAAATGTCTCGCTACTATTTGTTGCATCATAAAGGAATGCATAACCACCAGTACCAGAATCAAGACGTGTTAGATCTTCATCCCATCCGAAGAAACCAACTCTTGCCTGCGAATCGTAATATTTAAACTCAATACCACGATCTAGTCCATCATCAGACCCAGGTGCAGTGTCTCCACCAAGGGTAAAGATAGGGTCATCAATAGTAACAGTCGTGCTGTTAACAGTTGTTGTTGTTCCATCGACTTGGAAATCTCCGTGAACTCTGACAGTACCTGTGATTGCTCTGTCATCACCAGGGTCAAGGTGAAGAGTTGAGTCAGTCGTAGCAATGTAGTTCTCTTGAATTCTTACATCTTCGACCCAAATTTTACCTGCAGCATCAGATGCACTGATCTGTACTGTATCTTCTGCTGTAATGATTACATTAGAAGTTCCTGATCCTGCGTTAGTAGCAAGGATACTTAAGTTTCTATTAGATGTACTATTTTGTGTAGTCTGAAATATTAGGTTACCATCGCCAGTCTTATCCAGTGTCTGAGCAACTGTTCCATCAAGAGTAATATCAGGATCAGAAAAATAGGAACGGACGTTAACATCAAACTCACCAGCGCCACCATCGCCTGTATTATTAGCGCCAACAAGTAAGTTGCCGCTTGTATCATTAACTTTAACATAGTTGAGATAATTAAATCCTCTATAACCTGATGTAGCAGTTAGTTCGTTATCAAGTTCAAATGTTTCAACAGTATTTCCGTCTGCAAATCCAAGTACATTATTCTGAAGTTGTGTATTATCTACTGCTGCGGCGGCAATGGTGACGTGCCCGCCACTGTCAACGTCGAAATCTTCCTGTGCAAATGATGCCAGTCCCTTCTGCTCCGTCGCCTCAGCCGCGAGGTAGCGCCAACTTCCAGTATCGCCAGTGGTATGAGTAGGAGCACCAAGACCACTACCAATGTCCGCAATTGCTTGGTAAACTTTTGAGGCATTCTTGATGATGTCATATCTGCTGTATGCTGTACCTGCATCATAGTCTGGCATCTTTGTGCCTTCAGTTGCAGTAGCAATAGGCACAGTTAAGGCAGCGCCTAAGCGACCATACCTGTCTACACTAAATTTAGTTGCATTGACAGTTTCACTAGACCCATTTCCAGTGACAGATGTCAGGGATTCCGTATTATAATTACCAACAACCACTGCAGTATCTGCAAGGTCGATGAATGGGTTTTGAGATGTTCCGTCAGGAACTGTGAACACAATTCGTCCACCACCACCAGTTAACTGTCTGGTTAAAATATTTCCTTGAGATGCACGAACAAGAATACCAACGTTCGTAAGTTGAGCAAGTGAGGTTAGGTCATCATCCAATGCCTGAGCATCAGAGATACCATAGTCAGCAAGTGTAGATGCAAGTTCAGCACCAACCACACGACCTTGTGAGTTAACTCTAACCCTTGTGTAGAGTGCTTCAGCAGTAGGGTTAGCAGGATCGTAGTGAGGCAAACTCGTCATAAGTGACAAGTCGGTGTTCAATGTAAGGTTAGAAGAACCGTCGAATGAACCAGAACCTGTTACCTGACCTGATAATTGTATTTGACGTGCGTTTGATAATCTAGTGGCAGTTGAGGCATTACCGATAAGAGTCGCAGTGACAGCACCCGCTTGGAAGTTACCGTCAGCGTCTCTCTTTACAAGAGTATTTGCAGCGTTTGATTCTGTTTCTAGTGGTCGCTCATATTTCAGCGAGTTCCACGGGGTAACACCGTCACCAATCTTGATACGTGAAGTATCAATTTCGATTCCAAGTTCACCCTGTGCCAGGATTGGATTGATGTTTGCCCATTGCTGAGCACCATCACGTCTTAATTGTAGTCTATTTGCCATTGGTTAACACACGTGGTATCCGTTAACGGAGATAATCTGCCTCTCAGATATTTATACAGCAAATAAAAAGGACCCTTTCGGGTCCAAAGGTTATGCAGCGTCTACGTTATCCACTTCTGGAGCAGGTTCCGCTTCATTCTCTGTACCGAGGCAGTATTCTAGAGTCTCAATAGCACCTTGTAATTTAAGTGCTTGCTGTTCATTGCCGCGAATCATCTTCGCCATTCTTTGATTGTCTTCAATAAGACGCTTGTAGCGATCTTTGAAATCACCAAGAAGTTTATCTTGGTCAATTACTTCAGGTTGGTCTGCAGGCATTAATTTTTCTCCAATAATGTTTTCAGTAAGGATTTGATTTCCGACATATCTGATTTTAACACATCTACGTCAGATTTCAAGTTATCGAGGGTTTCAGCACTCATTTTACGCTTCTTAGCAGCGTTCCCAGGAGGTGTGGGTTTCATATTTAGGACAGCGTTGGTATCGGAATCCCGAACTAAATCGGGATGTCCTTTAACGGGAATGTAATCAGAGGTCACTTAATGCCATAACACGAAGGTTTTTGAGTTCAGGAACGTATGCTTGGTTCCTAGAGGTCATAATAATTTTGATCTGTGCAGAACTAAACTCGGTTCCTTCGAACGTATATTCGAGGTCACGATATAGAATGCCTTCTGTCTTAGCGACAGTTTTGTCTTCTTTACCGTTTCCGTTAAAATATGTATAACCGATCTCATCAAACGTTAATGATGTACCAACAGGCATTGTCCTGTACATCACGTGGATCTCGGTATCTGGGTGTCTCCACGCTTCAAATGAAACTCTCAAGGAGTTGGCAGGTTGAAGCAGGTTCATAACCTTAGAAATATACACTGCTGAGTTTAGATCACCTGTTCTATCTTCAGCATTAGAATTAGAAGCAGCAATCTGATTAATTCTATTAGATGTTGTAATGAGTGAACAACGATCACGGTCAACGATTGGTGACAAGTTTTTGTTAGTTGTACTCATCAACAACTGGAAGTTGAGTGACTTAGAACCAGATAGTTTGGCATCTTCATTAACTTGTGAACAAACCATCTTGGGGAATCCAAGGTAGTTGTCTTCGTTAGCAATACAGTCGATATAAACACCATCATTAATGAATGATGCTTCGTTTGTATTGTTACCATCCAAGAGAGAAGTTGCAGATACAACGTTAATTCTAGGATCAACATCAGTCTCAGGATAAACAGTCATCTGAATTTGAGGATAGAACTGTTCAAACTGTATATTCTGTGTTGATGTAACTCTTGATCCACCATTTCTAATACCATTGCTAGAAACAGATGTAACTGCAATCTTGTAAGTATCAAGTGTGGGTGAACCAATCTGGGTATGAAGTTTGTTGATTTCTACTAATGGAATACCATCAAGGTTGTAACATTCAACAATCGTGCTGGCATTGTGAACCAGAGCAGCAGTTCCTGCTTGACCACGAGAACCAGAAGGTAGAGTTAGAATCTTACCATCTGAAGAGATGCCATTGTATTGGACAATCTCAAAATGTTTCTGTCCAATTTCAGGATCACGAAGAATGATATATCCAGGGTTACTAGTAGAAACTGCAGAACCATTGATAAGTGGGTGGAATGCAGATGCATCAGCAACGTGTAACTGGAATGTACCAGACACACCGTCAGAGGCAGTGATACCGTTTGTATGGTATGCAGAGTCAATAATTGTAGGAGCAACTTCTGAGATACATCCTTCAATCTTCACGTTGTTAGCAACGTCGTGCATACAGTGGTTAGCGTGATGAATAGTAACCTCAGTTGCTTTGTTGAAGTATGAGATAGGAGCAGAAGCATAATCATTGATGTCATCACCACTTGATGCCACACCACCAGAACCAATCGTACCAGAACCAGTTGTCTGAGAGGCGATTGTTTGAGTGATAGGATCAGCAGGAGCAAATGTACCCGTGACAGACTTAACTGTTAAGAGTCCTGAACCTGCGTTCCAAGCGGTAACCATACCAGATGCACCAGTACCATTAACGATTGGTTCGTTAACTGTGAATGTACCTGTTACACCAGTCAGAGTGATGTTAGCAATAGATCTAGATGAAACCAATCTATAGATGTAATTTGCACCAGATGCAACACCTTCTCTAAATTCACCCTGAACATCATCAACAATAATATAAGAGTTAGATGAACCTGAGATACCTTGAACAACTTCTCTAACGATCGCAGAAGGAACTGGGTTAGTATCAGTCTGAGTAATTTCAGCACCGATAGTAAAGTTAGCAACGTGATCAGAAAGAATAATCTTAAGTTGTGGTTTCAGTGTTTCAATAGGATTGTGACGCAATCTGCTAATACCACCATTACCAATAGCAAGTTGAGAGTTATTGAATACAGCAGTACCAGTTGAGTTTGCTGTAAACTCTGCCTTATGAAGGATAAACTTAAGATCCTCATACTGGTCAGCAGTCCAAGTAGAAGCGTTCTGTGATTTAAAGAGCACACCTGCATATGGTTGCTCAGAGATCGTTCTATCGTTTGTAATATCATCTTCACCCATTCTGGAAATCCAGAGTTTATATTCGTTGGAGTCAGAAAGAACAACCAAACAATATTCTCTATTCTCTGTCACATAGATTGGTGACGAGAATGTAAATCTAGTAGAAACTGTTCCGTTTTCAGATAGATTAATCTGTGAAGGAAGAAGTGTAACATCAGAGAATGCAAGAACTTTAGTGGTTGGATAACCATTTGCCATCTCTCTAACCTGTACAGATACTGGGATTCTCTCATCCTTAGTATTAAAGTACAAGTCAGCACCAGTTATAAATGCACCACCTTTAGACTCAACCAAGAAGGACTGAGCAAGAGGGTCGTACCAACCTGTGTCTCTTGTTGATGTACTTGAACTGTTAACGGTTCTACCTTGAGTAACAGTATCTCTAACAACATCGGCGTTTCTAACAGCAAGAATAGTTGTCTGCTTAGTCTCGATGACACCAGATGCAACGTAGTTAGCAGATGCAGCAGAGTCAACCTGACCAGGAACTCTAGAGTCAGTTGATGAAGTTGTAAGACGGATAACACGTGTACCTGTAGCAAATCTTGGGTTGGTGTCAACACCAGGATTAGGAATCCACATAATACCTTCAAGGTCACCGTTGGTGTTAGCAACAAGACGCTTAGTCTTAACAACAGCACGAGCACCAGATGTTTGACCAACAAGGATCTCACCCTCTAGAGGGTTACCATAGTAAGCACCTGCAACTGTCTCCGACATAATTTTAGTGTCGATATTAAGGAGAGGTGTAGTTGATGCATAGGAACTAGGAAGTTCACTAGAATCAAATGGGTTTAGATCATCATCAAAACCAGTGTTAGGATCCATCAACTTGAGATGACAATCAGATGACTGACCAACTACTGTCTCTCCAACAACGAAAGGTGTATTGTTTGTTCTTGTATCATCAATAGGATTCTTAATAACTTCAATCAATCGAGGCGTTGTGTAGAAATTAACATTAACGTTATCGATGAAAGCATAGAATCTGGTGTTTGGTTTCAGACGCTGGATCTTAAATGCAATATTTCTTGATCTAATGAAAGGAATAACTGTACGCTCAATAACTCTATCACCAAGAGATTGGCGATCAATTCTAGGAACAACGTTAGTTCTAAGACCAGATCTAGATTGGTTACTAACAGTATTTGTGGTGTTAGTGTTAATTCTTCTGATAAACGGCCAAGAACCTCTTCTCATAAACTGAGATGAAGAAGAACTGTTACTGGAAGACCAGTTAGTTCTCCAAGAGTTCCACTGTGTAGGAACAAAACCTGTGTTGGTGTCACCACCAAGTGCTTGAACCTGTGCAGTAAAGTCACCTTCAATGTTCACAACTCTATCTGGTTCTCTCTCTTCTGCTACCCAGTCGTCAGATGATGGGAATAGATCCAATCTACCGATGTAAGCAAACACGTTGAATGGGTTTACATTCTCAACTCGTGATGCATAAGGTTGAACAATAAACTGAATTTCGTTATATGGGAGAGTCAGTGTACCAACACTATGGTTAGTAACAGCATTAGATGCAACTTCGTTATACTCAAGAGCAACGTTTGTTGTATAATGAGACGCTCTCAAGATACCTTCAGAGAAGTCCAGAGCACAAGCAAAGTCTTCGTGTCTAGTTTGAGCAGAATCGAATGATGTAAAGTTATCAACTAAGAATCCATTCTTGAATTTATCAAAACCATCAGCATCCTTAACAGAGAATGATGCAGTTTCCATCTCAAGAAGGTTTAGAGATGTGTAATACTCAAGGTTATCAACTCTCTTTTCAATTCTACCGATGTCACGCATTGTGAAACGTCGGTTGTTTTCTCTAGAAATTCTTACATCTGCAGGACTATAACCATATGGTTTATGGAAGAATGTTGCCATTAGCATTGCATTATCCATATCACCTGGAAGTTCTTGGTTCTCACCAGAAATACCTCTGGCAATCTTAAACTCTTGCTGGTCAGTTAGGAATAATTTGTCAACTCTACCAAGGTAGTAGTCATAGTCACAACGAAAATCTGACTCAGGTTTTGGAATATCAATGACCGTAGCATTATTTGCAACACCACCAGAAGAGAATCCTCTATCTTTAAAGTCGAGTGATGCACAGTTTACATAGTATGGTGAACCTACAGTACCAGATCCTGAAAGAACAGGAGTAACGGCAGGTCTAAAGTCAAGAACATCTCTAAGTTCTCTTGTTTCACCGTCAAGAGTTACAGAAGGAATCCTACCATAGTCAATACCAACATAAGATTGAGCAGCAAAATAGTCACCCGTTGCTTCGTGAGTGAATCTATCAAACACAATCATCAACTTTCTAAGAGGTTTAGTTGATGATGCATACCTAACAAGTTTAGAAATATCGTAGAAGTGACCTTTCTGGTTAGCATCAAGGAAGAAATCTGTAGTAATATTTCTAGAACCATTATCGATAGATCCTTCTGCATCATTTGAAAGACCAGAGATAACTTCATCGTTAGCATCAAAACCACGAATAGTTTCACCTAACTGGAAGAATGTATCGTTTTCATATACAAAATGGCAGACGTATGAAACAGCGTTGAAGTTTACAACACGCCCTTTTGCTTTAGATGTCTGACCTTCAATAATAGTACCTTCTTTGAAGATGGTTGCATCTTGCATTTGAAGGTTAGGAATTATAGCAGCATTATCGTCTGATGATTCATAGATGGCGTGAACGTTATAAACGTCAGTAGATCCAAGTGAAATCTCTTCGTCTTCAATACGAGTTCCAAACAATGAACCATATGTAAGACCATACTTAACAGCATCAGATGAGTTAGTGGTTCTCTCAACCTTCATAACTTCCATCTGAGTAGCATTCTTCAACTTCTTCTCTGCTTGGTTTTTAGAGATAGAAGCAATCAAACGACAAGATGTAACACCAGTTAAACCAGAAACAGTCAATGATGTTCTTGGAGTACCAGTTGTGTTAAATGCAAGATTTGATTCGATGTCAATCAGTGTACCTGGGGTAGGTGCAAGAGATACTAACTGATAGTGATCCTTATCATATGCAAGGAACTGTTCATCAGCAGGTAAAGAAATCGTAAAGTCATTAGCACCAGTAACTGTGATGTCGTCAAAAGAACGTGCAACAATAGCAGATTCATCACTAATATTATTGATCGATTCTTTTGGCATCTCGATCATAAGATCAGCAGTCTCTCTATCATAAATCTGAGGACGCAATCTAACTAAGAATCCATAATCCCCTGCTGGAATATTGTTACCAGAGTAGGTAGCAGTAGTAGCAGTTGTAATCTTATTATCGATATTACCTGAAACAGTGCTAATTCTATCAGCGAACAGAGCGTTTACTCCGTTCTGAGTAAAGATGTCATTTGGTCTGATGTCTAATGTGAAGTTAGATTGTGTACCAGTTAACGTACCAGTAGCACCCGCAGAACTTACATTAAAGTTTGTACCAAGAATAACAACCTGAGCATCGTTGATGAGGTCTCCAGCAAATCTAATGTTGTTTGTATCTGGATCTCTACCGATCATTGAACGTGCATCGGTAACTTGGAATGAGAAATGGTCGTTTAGAGTACCGATTTCAATACCATCACGCTCAAGAATCTCCCCATTTCGGAATGAACCATAAACTTGGTAAACGTTGAATACTGAACCACCTGATACATCGCCTTCAACAAATGCTTTTGCCCTAGAAGTTCTACCTCTAATAACGTGTCCTTGAGTAAGTGTGACTGCAGCATCTGTTTTAAAGATTGTTAGAGGTTGTAAGTCAAAAATATATGCTTTAAAAACTGTTGCTGTAGAAGTTACATTAGTACCACTATGATATTCATATGCAGCAATACGACCAAGTGCAACAATCTGACCATTACTGGAAAGGTTATTACTTTGTGCTTGATCTCTAAACTCAATAACTTGATAGTTGGCAGTAATATTATTACCGTTGATGATAGGGGACCCCTGTACATTATTCATCAACATATACTGACCCAACTCAAACGGGATGATTGAGTTCTGTAATGCAAGAGTTTCTCTTGGTTTGATCAAGTCAATGAAACTAGGAACCAGAGTTTCTGATTCGTAACCCTTAACGTATGCTTTACCAGGTCCAATCTCTACAGCATAGTGTGCAGTAGATGCATTATTACCTTGAGGTGAAGTCTCTCCAGGAAGATATACACCACCATTAGAACCATCATTATAATGTTCTCTAACTCTTACATCAAAATCACGAACAGTATAATCACCAGACTCGTCAAATGTTCTTCTAGCAAGTTCTTTTGCAAGTTCGTTATATGCAGATCTTTCTACAAAACTTTCAATCTGAGATTTATTAATTCTTAAAAGTTCGATGAAGTTTTTATCAGTATCATCATCGATAACTTTTTTAACTAGACTGGTTCTGATCCTAAATCTGTGAGCACCAGGAGCAGAATAGTTGGAAGTACCAGTAGCATTATCGTTTAGATTTGGATCATCTTCTGGAGTAACAATAGATTCGAAAATTTCTAGACCAATCCTATAAGAAGGATTGTTTGCATATTGATCAAGAATGATAGTCTGTTCAAGAACATCTACAAAGTGTCCTCTAATAAAGTAAACACCATTAGCAATACTAGCAGTAGAACCTACAGCAGTAGAGTTAGTAGGAAGCAACTGAGAGAAAGGAGTGCCGATCTCAATCAGAGAGTTACCATAAGTAATCTCAGAAGCACAAATCAACTGTTCGTTATCAACAAACTCTCTTGTATCTGAATCTGAACCACCAGATGTTAGATACTTAACGTATAATGTAATATAACCACGCTCAGATGTAGTAGAAGAAATACTGAATATAACTTTTGCTTTGATACCAGTGGTAAGACCTTCAATAATTTTACCAGTAATTTGTTGTCTATATTGTTCAACGTCTGCACCCAAGAATGATCCTTGGAGGATAACTGCTTTAGCATCAAGGTCATAACCAATCTGACCAGGGATGACCATACTGCCATCCTTAAACATATGCGTACCAAACGACTCAACCTGATTTTGCATCAGAGATTGAAGCGTCGTTAGTTCACGAGCTTGGATAGGGTACCCAGGGCGGAACAGCACTCGGTAAAAATTATTCGCCTTATCGAAATCATCGAAATAAGGAGCGATATTCAGATTGGTATTCTGAGGCATTGGTTTAGAACTCTACTACGATCTTAATGTCTTCAATTTGGTCGCCAGCACGGGAGATTGCTCTCCTATTGTCTATGTAGATGACTTTTCCAGAGTCCTTTTTCACCTCGGATTTGGCGTAACCAGAAGTGAAAGACATACCTAAGTCATACTCAGTGTTATTAATAACACGAGTTGCTTCACCAGGTACGATAGGGAAGTTAATATCAGGGTCGGCAGAAGTACCAGAACCTGAACCAACAACGGTGTTACCACCATCAAAGACTGTTTTATTACCAGAGATTTCAGGGAAGATACCGTCAACTCTGTTTTGGTAATACTTAAGAACTTTTGTTGTTGAGTTCCAAGATACAACTCGACCTCTAGCAGTCACTTGTTGACCACCAACAGTACGAGTTTGAGTAATAATTTCGTCAGTATTAAATGAACCTGTGAAATCTGGCGCGAAAATCACAGCGTTAGTAGCAGACAAAGTAATAGCGTCTGCCAATTCTTCAGTACCATACTTCAGAGGATTCAGAACCAAACCGATACGTCTGTAATCGTTATCAGTTGGGAAATCTCCAGAACCTTCATCGTATGTGAACTTAGTGTTGATCATAGTACGGAACCCACCCAATTCAATTTGGGGACCTGAACCGTGTCCACCTTTCGGAGGAATGATAACGTCGATAGCACCACCAGATCCAGTACCAGCACCGATACCGTTAATCTCATCAATGATGACTTTACCAAAGGAATAGTTGGCACCACCAGAAGTTACAGTAGCAGAGACGATACGACCACCGTCAACCACAACAGATATTCTTCCACCAGTTCCATCACCTTTGATTGGGATGTTCTCGTATGTACCGTTGTTATATCCAGAACCTGCAGATTGGATAACAACAGTGTCAATCTCACCACCAACAGCGTCAGACACAACAGCAGTATCAATCAACACAGGCATATAATCACCTGAGAAGAATTTCAGTACCTGACCCACAGGGATCGTGTACATATACTTCCAACGATAACCGTCAGCAGTTGTGATAATAGATGTAGATGTACCTGTCGGTTCAACCGTTGATGGTTTACCGTTAGGATCACTTGGTGATGTTCCATTGTAAATGCACTTATACGTTTGATAAGATGAGTTAACAACGTAGAAGTCAGCATCATACAGTTTGGTAGCACCAGACGATGCAGTCTTACTGGATGAATAATCGTGACGATACATATCGTACACATAACCCAAACCACCAGTGGTTTGCTCGGGTGGGATCCAGTCAATACGACGAATAACCTGAACAGCGTCGTTCGCAAGAACACGCTTCATCGAGATCATATCATCGAATGAATCAGAAAACTCTTGGAAAGAGTCAACGGGGGTCGGAGGGTTATTCTCGTTATCCCATTCCTGAGGACGCCCAATGTACACATACAGACGATCTCTGTTTGCACCAGCAGCTATGTCACTCTGGTTCTTGTCAGGACCTTCCAGTGATTTGATGAATTTTTCCGCAGTAAAAATTCTAAATTGGTCAGTGAGTAGTGCCATTGGACAGTTTCTACCTTCTCTTTATTTATAGGGGTTAGTCTGGTTCGTTTCTAATGTATGAAAGATATTCAATTTTCAAGGGTGTACCAACTACTCCTGTCGAACCGCCAGTGAGAGTTTCGTTAGCATTCCAAAGATAGTTTCCAGCGTTTGCAACAACTGTTTTAACTACCAAAGTTTTGGATGCATTATCCCAAGATTTCACAGTCGCAGTAATACCTGTGATGGATCCCGTAACAGTTTCATCAACTGTAAAGTTACCATTAACAGGGTCAGTGCTACGCATTTTAAATTGCACCTCAGCAGGGTGCAAATCACCATCTCCTAGTTCTCCAGCAATGGAAACTGTAGGAGATAATGGAGGACTGGAACCATCAGTCATTTGGTCTCCAATCGCAAACAGAGTAGTATTGGTACCACCAACGGTTTCCTCAATACCATAAAGTGATGATGCAATACCACCATCAAGACTTATCTCTCCTTGGAAGTCAGTGTTTGTATTGATCAAATCGGGAATACCATCCCCGAGACCACCAACTTCATCATCATCTTCGAATGCTTTATCTTGAATGTAACTAATAGGAACAGTCAAGGTAATGATTCTAGAATCTGCAAGGTCAATCAGAACGTGAGGTTCAACACCAGTGGAAGTTGCTGAAGCAACACCACCACTGAAGTCAATCACCTGTGATTTAACTTGAGAAGATCCACCATCAATGAAAGCAAGTTCATCAACCTCGAAGACGAGGTAGAGCGCTCTCTCAGATGGGACCCAATCATATACTCTCGCAATCTTATTACTGGAACTTTCTGTTGTTCTAGTAACCCTGTCTCCCACGTTAAAGGTATATCCTGAGACACCGTTAGAATCATTTGCTAATGAATCTATCAGAACCTTTTGATCGTATCGGAAGTTAAGAGCACGGTCGCAACCAGTGAATGAGGTAAGTGTTTTACCTGTATATCTAATAACCTCTCTACCGATAAGAATCTTACCTGAACCAGGATAAGGAGTAGTCGTCTGTACATAGATTGTTTGATCGTTCTCATCTACATCTGCAAGTAGACCAGATATGTTATATAGATTTGAATTATAAGATTGACGGTTACGTGCCTGTTTAGTAAGGTCGGTATTCCTCGTGAATAACACTTGAGGAGCAGATGAATAACCGCCTCCAGGATTAACAACATCAATAGTTGTAATAGAACCTAAATTGATATTTGCTTTTGCAGTACCACCAGATCCACCACCTCCATTAAGCAAGATCGTAGGTGCAGTTTCATAGAACTCACCGACGTTAGAAACATCGACAGATTTGATAACACCAAATTCATCGACTTCTGCAACACCAGTTGCACCTTGACCCCCGCCACCAGAGACAACTAAATTGATGTCTCCCAACTCATAGTTTGCACCAGGAACTTCTAGTGACAAACCAGTAACAAGACCAACAACGGGACGGAGTTCAGCACCTGATCCACCACCACCTTTTACTTCGGCAGTTGTGGGAGATGAGAAATACTCGTCACCGTTAGACAAAACTTGTATGTATTGAATAGATCCAGCAGGAGCAATGATAGTACCATCAGGTGCAACTTCATCCTGCTCATACAGGATTGCCTTTGCTACTGCACCGTTACCTACACCAGTTGTTTCTAATTCAATTCTAAATGGATCGTACCCTTCACCAGGATCCAAAACTCTTACTGAAGCAATCTGACCATTTGAAACTACTGGTTGTAAGACTGCATCTCTAATTGGGGTACCACAGTTACCGATTTTAAGTTGAGGAGGATCGGAAGAATTATATCCAGTTCCACCATCCACCACATAAACCTCTCTAACCCCAAATATGGAGTTAAAGATAGGTTCAATAATAGCGCCGCTTCCTGGTACTGTTCTTGGCATTTACTTAACGAATATCGAGGGTTCCTAGCATTCCACTATGGATTGTGCACTGGTAATACAATGTACTAGGTGCATCCATAGGAACTGTGAATGATTGCATACCTGTATTTGAACCAGTAATACCTGTGGTATATGCAGATCCACCTGATGCAGTTCTAATTGCTAGTGGATGTGCTCCTCCTGCTTGGTTGTGGAGATCATATGTAAATCCACGATAGAGAACAACAGTAGGACTACTGGTTCCACCTGATGCAGGAAATCCTGGTCCTGATACTGTGTAACTGCTGCTGCCAGCAGCAGTAAATCTGAACAGGATACAAGGAGAGGGTTTATGAATTGTGGCGTTATTATATCCCTTAATAATTGATGCACCTGCAGGAGCATTATTGATCTGAGATTGGAATCCTCCACCAATTTCATTGAAGGTAGTACCATCGTTTGCAACTTCCAACTCACCATTGGAACCAATTTTCATTCTCTTGGTTCCAATTTTGATCTCAGTATCAGTAGGAAGTTCTAAGTTATTAGAAGCATCAAACTTTAGTTTCTTAGTTCCACCAGATCCGAAACGAATTTCTGCAGTATCTGGAACTTCAAGGTTACCACTTCCATCAAATTTGATTGATTTAGCAGCATCACCGCCAAAACGGATGTCAGTACCAGTAGGAAGATCCAAATTACCACTACTGTCCATAGCAATGACTTTCGTAGACCCACTATCACCAAAACGAATAGAACTGTTTGAAGGAAGTTCAAGGATGTCATTACTAAATTTAAGTTCTTTACCTGCAGCGAACTTCAGTGATTGTCCACCCAACTCAATGTTGCCTCCTTCATCCTCAGAAACCATACGGTTGTAGGATGTAATCTTGACAGCACTAGAGACAGATAATTCTTGTGACTGATCAGCACCTGCAGCAGTTGTTGTTATATAGCCACGTGCTCCACCATTCTCAGCAACGAAGGAAGCAAACATAACTGTTGCCTTAGCACCAGTTGCATCTTCAATGTTGAGTTTAGTACCAACTTTCATTAATGAGAATCTAAGTCTAAACTTCTCTTCTTGAGTAGAATCTTCAGAAGCAAGTTTTGATGCAATAGTTCTGGTAGCACCAGTGTCAATACTATTAACAGTATGCTCTTGTCTCTTTCTACGATTTAATTCTTGTGTTACTGTGTCAGTAGAAATACCAGTATCTCCCATCCAAATGGTGGATGTATCAAGGTACAAGTCTCTGAATTTCAGTGAGGGTGAACCTAGATCATAGGTTGCATCCGAGTTTGGTAGAAAATGAGTGTCAATAACAACGTTACCCGATCCGTTGTTAGAAAGATTAGTGATCGAAGAACCACCGCCTCCACCACCTTGTAGATCATCACCTGCTTGCCAACGAGCATTTGCCTCGTTCCACTTCAGAACTTGACCGTTACTGACACCGCTAACATCAATATCGGTAAGATTGGAAACAGAAAGTTGACCTTCAGTGAATACTGAACCATTCCATTTTAGAACCTGATTAGTTGACGGACTTCCGACACTAATTTGCAGATTAGTATTGTCTCCAAGATAGGTGTATAACTCATTAATAACATTGTTGAGTTTAATAGCACCATCTCTTAAGGTATCACCAGTGCCATCGTTTGCCGATACACCAATGTTAAGATTTTGCTTAGCCATAGCGGTGGGGTTTTTCTACAGTTTTATTTATGTGAGGTCGAACTCAAAATTAGTCAAGTCAAATCTAACGTTCGATGTAGTGAAGTCGGGATTGTTATTATCCCTATCAAAAGGAACGGCGGTCATATCGTATCGTCCTATATTACTATCCCATTTTAAAACACCTGATGTATCTGTACCACTGGTTCCACCAGTGACAGTTAAGATACTCAGATTAGATGCTAGAGGTGAGTTTAGTGCCTGTTGAGATTCACCAACAGGACCTATTAGCACTACTCTATATCTATAACCAGTCATATAAGATAGTGCTACCAAAGTGTAAGTATTTGAAGTAGCACCAGTAATATTAGACCAAGCAAACCCACCATCAGTAGAGACCTGCCACTGATAATTTATAATTCCTGCTTGCGGTTGGACTTCTGCCAGAACAGTGAATGTTTGTGATCCACCGTTAGCAATAGTTGCATTGGTCGGTTGACTGTTAATAATAATATTGGGTGGTTCAGTATCATCACCACCACCTGAATCTCCTCCTCCACTAGATGACTCTTGTTGGATACCTTGGTTTGCAGGAACATTAACCTGCTGTTTTGATACTAAACCAAAGATGAATGGAAATTTAGGTTCATAACTCATATCTGCGATCACAGTACCGATCGCATTGTTCGCCATACCTGAGTGATTCAGGCAATAGTAATATAGATTTGCAGGTGCATCTTGGGGTACTGTAATTACAGTTTTAGCACCCGCCTGCCCAGGAGTTCCAAAATATGTTACTCCTGAATTGTATTCTGTACCTAGGTTCCAAGGTCCGTTCAAGGTTGCTGAGATACGAATATTGTGTGAAGCGTTTGAGGGATCTGACTGATCAAATGTATAGGTAGAACCTTTGGTAAAGGTTATGTCAGGATATAAAACGCCATCAAGTCTGTATTTGTTGCCATCACTTTCTGCACTAACAGTGACAACATAAGTCTTATCATCCGAAAGATCGTCGTGAATCGACATAAAGTACGCAAAGGTACCATTCGGAAACTCGGGAGTATGACAATAACGCCCGTTATATGCATCAAGATTTCTTCCAGTTATATCAGCATTGTATTCATAGTCTTGAATAAATGCACCTTTAGGGTATGTTGAATCATATGCAGGTCTATTGACAGCAATCTGATCACGCATCTTATACCCTGTGACCATAATTTTAACCGCTGATGTATTATCAGTCGGGTTATCATATCCATATGGTCCGTAAATAGGATACCCGTCAAAGCAAAAACCGATGATCTTAGAGTGACCATCAGGGTGACGCATATTGTCACTTTGATATTGAGTAGAACCGTAGTAATCATTATAGTTTGACATTACCTGATTTGCTTTCCAGCAGTTCAAGAAATGCGAATCACGATAATGATATTGTCCTGTGGTTTCAGGATAACCTCCACAGTTGTCTTCACCAAAGTCAACAGCAGTGTTTGTTGCTGATCCAACCCAGTTAAAACCCTGTGGTGGAGTGCCATCTGGACCACCTGAGGCATTGTAGATAGCAACACCGTTAGCACTGATACCAACGATCCCTACAGGAAGTGTTCCTGAAGCAACTGTGTCATCTCCACCTCTATATGTAAAATTATGTGAGAAAGTATATGATGTAATTGTATTAGAATTATCACTATTCGGGAAAGTACCAGAAAGCACAGGCGTTGGAAGACCATTACCTGTGATAGTCAGAACATCTGTTACTGCGTTGTACTGTCCGTTTGCTGCCATTAGTCTATTTCAGAAAGGTTATATTCACAAATCATCGCAAAAGTTTGCTTCTTTAATGAATCCAGAAACAATTGCTCCTCAGCGGGACGAGCAGGTGATCCTGGCCACATTCTTATCGAGTAATCTAAATGGGAGTAGAGCATCCGAAGAGCGTCTATTCCCATCTTTAACTCGCAATAGAATCCTTCATCTTCCATTATTTAGTTATCGTCGAAGATTTGGTCTGGTGTGAAGTTGTCAACAGTAGTTGCTCCTATGTTAATTGTAAGAATTGCAGCGTTAGAAAGTGTTGGTGTTGCTCCAGCAGCGGTGAGTCCACATCTGAATTCATCTCCACCATCTGCCTGTGTAGTAGCAGGAGAAGTGAATGTAGGAGATGTAGCACCATTGACGTTATTCCAGTCACTCTCACCGTAGTTCTTCTTCTGCCACTGATAGGTTATTGATCCACCAGCAGGATTAGTAGACGCGATCACGGTGAAGGATGCCACCTGACCTTGGTTAACGGTTGTGTTAACTGGTTGTGATTCAATGACGATTGCTTGCTCACCCTGTGCCTGATCTTGACCTGGAGGAACGTAGTTTGGATCATAGATGTCGATACCACCGTTGACTCCAACACCTGAAGGTGCGAAGAAGTTATCAGGAACAGTGGTGTTCACATTGATTGTTGGTTGTGCATAACCTTGACCTGCGTTCTTCACGTCAACACGTGCAAGACCAACAAGTGCCTTGATGCGTGCACCAAAACCTGAGGATGAAATCACATCCACGTTAGGACGTGAATCGTAACCATCACCAGAGTTTGTAAGGATTGCTTCTGTAACACGTCCTTTCTCGATGATTGCAAGAGCGTCTCCATTACGTCCCTTAACAGCACCCGAATATTCGAATGTGATTAGTGAGTTAGAAGATTCAATTAGAGCAACCTCTCTAGTCTCGTCCTCACCTTCGATCTGTAGGATGTCACCTGATTCGATTGGAGGAACAACGGTTGCCGCGATAACGTCAACGTCAGAACCAATGTAAGAGAAGGCGACGAAGGTTGAACCTGCACGAGGAACTTCAGAGAAGATGATTCTAGAACCAACGATCTCGAAACCAATTCCAGGTTCCTGAATAACACCGTTCAACTGACAGATGATATTGTTTTCAGGGAGGATAGTGTTGGACTGTACACCATCAGTTAGTGTAAGTGAGTAGAACACACCACCAAGTTTCAAGTTGAAGGAGTTCCTCAAGGAGTCAAAGTCGAATGAGATGTCATCCAACTGTCTCAACTTACCGACGTACACACCGTGGAATGTAGATCCAACAGCAGGTGCTTCAGTGAATTGGATGTTGTCAGAGAATGCTGTGTAAGCGTTGTTACCACCAGGAGGTTGGAGGATACCATTCACGAAGATCATCATATGACCTGCTGGATCTGGGAAGTATGCAGTACCGTTTTCTTGTGTTAACTTGAAGTTCTGCTGAACACCATCAAATCCTCTGAAGAATCTCTTCACACGCCCGCGTAGGGTCTTAGCGACTGAACACGCTGCTCTGAATCCTGCATCACCAATGATCTGAGCATTCTTGAGGAATGTACCAGAAGTATCACCAAGGTGAATAATCAAGCGAAGACCGATTTGTTGGATCTTCTCAATCTTACCGTAGGCAGATGTTGTGGTGATATTGACCTGTGTAATACCAGATGTATAAACAGATGGGAAGTTAGATCCAGGTGGAATCTTAGCAAGTTGATATGCTGAGTCGTTTGCGATAGATGAAAGGTTATCACCGATACTTACGAAACGTCCAGTCTCATTTGCTAGGAAGATTGTATTGTTATCAAGGTCGTGTTCAGTAACAACGAATGTGTGACCAACAGACTGACCTGAGTTTTGGAGTTGTAGAACATCACCAACTTGGAATGTATCAGTAACACCAGTGTCAGTAATCAATCCTGCGTACACGAAGGAAGTAATTTCAGTGGAGTGGATGTATTCACCAAATCCAGGAAGGAGTGTGAATGCTTCAACTTCGATAATCTGATCGGTAACAGAACCGTAGATAACATCGTTAGGAGCAAATTCTCCAACAACAGTTTCAATGTCGTAGGTAATTCTACCTGATTGGTTATCGACTAGAGAACCATCATTGTTTCTAACGATAAGGGCGTTTGCTTTACCTGTATCTTCCTTAGAATAAAGGATGTCAGTAGCAATAAACTCACCTTGCTTGAAGTTGACCAGTGCTCTATCGTGAATTCCTGCATTCACAGTTGCAGTTGCACCTGTTGTGATTCCTTCGATATTGTCAGAAGCGATGAAATCACCACCTGTCATCTCTACCTTGATGTAAGTTGAGTTGTCAGTTGCGATAATTTTACCAGTGTTTGCTGAAGCACCAGTCTTAACAATCATCTCTCCGTTAGTGAATGGAGTTCCACTACTTGTAACGGTGATAGGAAGGTACTTAACCTTGTAGTTAACAGCAGCGAGGTTATCTTGAATTCTGATAACTTCAGCATATGCACCTGATGATGTTCCGTAGAATATATCAGCAGGTTCAATACCACCAGATGTAGGTGTAGGAATAATACGATCGCCATATGTGGTTGGAATCCTATTGATACCAGTCTCTCTCGCGATTGCAAGTGTATGAATTTCTCCTGGAAGTCCAGGTGTTAGAGATGTAAGTTTGTCTCCATCAATGTATTCTGCCAAGTAGATTTTGGAAGAAGTAGTGTCTGGGTGGATGTAGTACGACTCCCTGTCAAGTTCCACAATATTTGTACCCAAGACAGTGTAATTAACTCGGTCATATGCTTCGAATGGATGATTGTTTTTAGAGATAGAACCGTCAGAGTTTACATCAACACCAACGTCAATTGTTTGTTTGAGGTAAACAGTTGGCAACTTCGATTCTGCAAGAGCAGTATATACCAAATGCCACAACTGCTGAATCTTATGTACAGCAGTCATCGTAGGACGCATCTCTCTATCTTTGTAGAGAGGTTCGAAGTTGTAAGTTCCAGGTTCGGGAGCAGTACCAGAAAGGATATGTGTGATCATATCTGTGGTTGCTGTCGCGTGGAAGATTAGATAGGTTCTAAAGATATTAGGGAATGCGACGAAATTACCCTCGGCATCAAACCAAGTATTAATTAGTTCGATTGTTTTAGCGTTACTATCAGTCAACAAGTCATAAATGTACGCTTTTCTGATTATATCGCCAAATGTTTGATCACCAGTGTATCCAGAATACTGGTTCACTGTCTTATAATATGCTTCTCTATTAATATAGAGATCATTGATTGAAAGTATGCGTGATGCCTGACGATACATTTCAGGAGCAGATCCTAATGTATCCTCAAGAAGATCAAACAGAATGTTGGAAGCAGATGTTACGTTGTAGCAAACACCACCACCAAACAGTAGAGTGTTGTTTAATACAGGTGCGTTTCTACTAATGCCTTGGTTAGTGAAGTAACTACCATTTCCAGCAGCAGCATCTTTAACAATACCAATAACGATGTCGAATAGAGAACTGATAGTTGAGGATTCAACATTACAAGCACCAGATCCTGCCTGATCATATGTGATAGTGAGATCACGAACAGCGGCACGTTCACCTGTCAGTGGCCACTCGCCTGGTAGCGTACGTGAGATGCCATCTATGTAATTTTGTGGGTTACTTGTACCACTGTTGAACAGATCTACAGTGATTCCCATCAATGTTGTGATAGCAGATGCTTGAGTAGCACATCTTGTTGCTCCACCACCACCTGTGATCCAACTGATTGAATTAGTTGTAGAACTAACGAACGTGTGGTTATAGTTACCACCACCCTGTACAGCATTAGATACAGCGGATACGAATGTATGAGGATACTGTTCACTAGAAGGTGAAGGGTTAACATTAACCTTGATTCGACCATTCTTAAACTTGATTCCGTTTGCAACTGCACTGGTAAATGTGTGAGTGTAGTTACCACCAGCAGAGATTGCGTTAGGTGTAGCACTTACAAATGTATGAGAAGTTGTGTTGGTTGAAGGAGTTCTGCCAGAAGCAAGAACGTTGACTGTGACTGTAGTTGCAGTTGCAGCAGTAACTTCAAGAGGAACATCGTATGCTCTATCCTTCTTCCAAGTAACACCACCAGATGTTGCTGAAACAAAGGTGTGTGCAGTAACGTTAGTTGAAGGAATACCATCAGAAAGGAGAACCTGAACTTTAAAGGTATTGGCAGTTACGTTAGAGATTTCCAACCAAGATCCTGATGCAGGGTCACTGCTTCTTGGATATGCGTGGTTAGATCCATCACCATCTTGAGCACAAGTAAATGTAACTCCATTATCAGCAATCTTAATTTGATCACCATTAGAGAACCCGTGCTGAGGAATAGTCAGCGTCATAATACCAGATGTGCCATTGTAAGCAGCATCAGTAACTGTATGAGTTGTAGTTGTAGTTCTAGGATACGAATGGTTGGTTGCGTTATCGTCTTCCTCACAAGTAAATGTAAGTGAATTGGGTTGAATCTTAAGATGTGAACCAGTAACAAGACCGTGACCATTACCAAGGGTCAAGATCATCAATCCTGTAACGGGATTGTATGCAACGTTTGAAGGCGTGAAGTTAACTGTGCCTGTAGTACCAACGTTTACAGTAAATGTATTTGTAGCAACGTTTCCAATAGGAAGGTACTTGTTAGCAGCAGGATCAGATACACGAGGATATGAATGAACAGTATAGTTGTTGTCCATATCACAAGTGAAGTTCAGGGAGTTGCTAACAATCTGAACGTTGTCCCCGTTGGCGAACCCGTGGTTAGGAACCGTAAGAGTTAGAACACCAGTTGCAGGAACATATGCTGCATTAGTTGCAGTAAATTCAGAATCACCAATCTCAAGAACAGTTAGAGATTTACCTGATGCATAGTCAGTGGCACGAGGATATGAATGGTTAGTAGCATTACCATCCTTAGTACAAGTAAATGTAACTGCATTGTCAGGTAACTTGACGTGTCTACCAACATCCAAGGTGTTGGAACCGATGTCAAGGAACATATCACCAGTTGTTTCATTGTATATTGCGTTCGTTACATCGTAGTTAACGTTACTAGTTGTACCAACATTGACTGTAAATGTAGAAGAATTAGAAGATGTGACTGGAAGAAGAGCACCGTTTGAAGGATCAAGAGGTCTTGGATAAGTATGCTCTGATTGATTACTGTCAAAGTCACAAGTAAACTTCAATGCATAAGTTGCAATCTGAACAGCGTCACCTGTCACCAGACCGTGACCAGTCTTAGTTAAGACCAAATCACCTGTTGCTGCATTATAAGTTGCGTTTGTAGGAGTTAACTGACCAGTTGTTGAACTGCTAGAGTCAATAGTAATACCATTATCATATTGAGGATAACCTTCAGTGTAACCATTAACATTAACTAACTGCTGTCTCATCACCTCAATAGCGATGTCACGTGCCTGTTCGAAGATGTACTTAACTTCAGTAGCCTGTGAATTGATGTGCTGGATAGCGTTTGCATCAGTGATATAGAACTCAGTTGCATACCAGACCTTATTATTACCACCGTGCTTGAGGTTCCACGCCATTGCTTCAAGGATGTCAATAACATCATCGATACAAGACTGGTAACCATAACCACCAAATGTAAGGTTAGGGTATTGAGCATATCCACGTCCTACAGCAGTAGAAGCGATGAATCTCATATTATTGAGGATCTCATTACCTGCGTCGTAGTCCTTATTAGTAGTAGCGTTACTATCATAATCACCACGTGGAACTCCACCACCAATAGCATTTCCACCGCCACCACCAGCACTGACATCTTCGAAGGGAGTAAACCCAAGTTTATTGCGGATCGCGAGAACTGACATATCTCTCGCCATCTTATAAGCGTAGATTGTCTCTTGTGATTGACCAGTGACGTGACTGAGACCCATATCTGTATTCAGATAGAGTGCTGCAGCATCATATACTTCACTGTTAGAAGAGAATCTCAAATCGTGAGCAACAGAGTTGATGAAATCAACGATGTCATCCTCACAATGAACCTTACCACCAGGAACTCTGAAGTTGTAATGCTTGAATGCTGATGTCTTAGTTACAATGTCAACTGCTTCAGCAGCAATAGTACGAGCATTTCTTTCAATGATGTTTGCAGAATCAAGTGCTCTATGTGATCCTTGGAAGATCTTAGGATCGGGAGGATAGAATGTGCTTTCGGTAATTACTGATCCAGTTAGATCGTAGTTGACAGTAGCATCATATTCTTTTCTGTATGCAGTCAGGTCACTATACTGAAGTTGATAGAAATCATCGATAGTATTAGGAGTTGTACCTACAATATTAGCAATGTTCTCGTTTCTACCTACCAAGAGGTTCTGAAGTGCTTTATTTGCAAGGAACTTGACGTGCTCAAGAGCATCAAGCATTGCAAGCAATTCGTGCTCAATATAGTTAATATTACTCTGTGAATCAAGATAAGAATCAATCATACCCTGAATATTAGAGTTACCACCAGTGATCAAGTCACCTGCAACAGCGGGTACGATGTGATCTCTAATGTCTCTAACACACTTCTCTCTGCTAGGAATGTCAATCTTATCAATCTGGATAAAGTTGACCATAACGTTCCATTCTTGCTCCATCATAGAGACTGCTTCATCAGCAATCACACCACGGTTGAAGTAAAGAAGATCAGCACCATCTCTAAATCTATGTCCTGTTGGAGACATAACTTCCAACATATTGTCAATCAAGTCAGAGATGAAACCTGTAATTGTAGATGCTGCAGGAGATGCGAAATAATTAGGAACTCTAATTCTGTTTGTGTACTCGCCAGTCAGATCAGTTGCATCTTTAGTGATGATGTCATTACAGATCTTACCAACTTCACGCCAAGTGTAGATTGACTGTAGAAGTTCACCGTTGATATGCTTCAGAGCACCAGATCCTTCCAAGTATCCTCTACCTGCAACGATTGTGTGATAGTTACCACCCAACTTAAGGTCATCGATAATAGCAGGGATTATAAAGGAATGAGTATCGCGAATACACTTATCAGTACCTTGAGTTGAAGTACCTGTGTCACCTGGAATATTAAATGCAGGATATTTCGCCTTCATTCTACCAACTGCTTCTTCAGCGATCCAATAACGGTTCTTATAGATGATGTCACCACAGTCTCTATAAGCATCACGAGAAACATCAACTTCCTCTGTCATAATCTCTTCACGCCAGAGTTCTACTCCATCGGCATTAGCAGAAGAGATGATAGTCTGTTCATATGTCGCGTAGACAGCAGAGAGTTCTATTGGGAATGGTGCTTCTCCGTTGAAACCAAACGAGATGTCAAGAGCACGGAAATCATAAACGGTGGGGGGTATAAACCCACTAGAATAGCTGGCGGTTCCTTTTCTGATAATAAGGTTATCCATATTACCTGTGAAAGTCTCACCATTGTTCCAAGATGCACCAACACTGATAGGACTATTACCATAGTCTGAAGCGTCAGTGTAATCTGATCCAACCTGTTGTCCCGCAACGAACAGTTTGGTCACATTAGATGCTCTGGAAATAGCAATGTGATACCACTGATTTGCATTAGGAATAGCACCTGCAGCAGTGATATGGTCAGTTGTGGCAATACCAAACTTCAGTGATGTACCCTGTAAGAAGATTGAACCAGCACTGCTGCTGGATGCAGTTCTGAAATCAATAAGTCTTTGTGTTCCAGATACAGTTGTAGGATAGATCCACATCTCGATCGTATAATCACCAGTGCCAAAAGCAAAGGCGGCATTAGAAGCGTGGTTGATTCTAGAAGATGTACCAGAGAAATCTAGTGATCCTGTACCAGTTCCAGGGTTCAACTTATCAACAGTAACGTTGTTATAAGTGATTGTGGAGTTTGTGATGTACTCAGCAGTGGTGAATGCACCAGTAACACCTTTTGTATATGCCCATTTAGAACCAGCGTTGGTTCCGATGATCTCTGCAACAGCACCTGAAGATATACCTTTCAGTGTTTGACCGAAGTTGAAGAATCCACCAGATGATTTGTCCTTATAAGAATGCTTGATAGAACGGATTGTCTCACCTTCAGTGAAGGTGTACGCTGGTGCAATTCTAGGAACATTACTAATAGACCACTGATAAGTTGCAGGATTAGCACCAGTAGGATCTTGTAAGGTGTCAGTAACAATTTTGAAGAAGTTTGCAACAGCAGATGTTTGAGCAACACAAGCATTTACATTAGGAATTGTAGTTCTACCTTGTGAGTAGTCTGCCTGAGGTGCAGTTGATGTAACTGCTGCTTGGAATGCCGCTCTAGTGCCTGGAGATGCAGTTGTACCAAGGTTTGTAATCAGAATGTCCATCAGTGTAGTGATGGCAGCAGCAACCGCCTGACAGGTCGGAGACGCAGTGTCAGCAGTGATAGAAATAGTTACTTGGTTCCAACCGTGTGATCCTACCTTAGTGACAGCAATATTTCTCATAATATCGAGAGACATTGCCTTTGCCTTAGTAAAGGAGTTGACAATAGTGTCTCTATCACCAGATGTCACACCATAATGAAGGATTCTGTCTGTTGCTTCCCAGATGAAATCGTTACCACCGTGTGCAACGTTATAAGCAAGTGCTTCAATAACATCAACGATGTCTGATAGACAATGCTCATCTCCACCAGATACGTTATATCCTGGGTTCTGAGTCTTAGCATAATGAAGTGCTTCGTAAGCAATGTACCATTTGTTAGCAAGTAACAAGGTTCTAGCGTCACCGTGACTGTTGCTTACAACTTCATATTCTGGAGTGATGGTAAGATCTTTCCACTGAGACAACGTTGTGTGCTCTGTGGTGATGTTAACCATATTAATACACTGGTTAGCGAGGTCTCTCGCAGCATTCATTGCATATACAGTCTGTGCTTCCTGTCCACCAACGTGATAGACAGTATTATTCTGAACATAGAAGTTTGCAGCATCCCAGACTTCAGAGTTACCATCGTGCTCAAGTTGCCAAGCAATTAGGTTGAGCATATCAACGATGTCATCCTCACAATTAGCACTGCCTGTAGGAATGGTAAAGGAGGGGTAGAAAGCCAACATTCTGCCCACCGCTTCTTCAGCGATGAAGCGATTATTCTTCACAATCGCTTCAGCAGCGTTATTAGCACGAGTATCGTGTACTGTTCTGATAGAAGAGTTACCGAAGTAGATCTTCTTAAGTCTGATATTTGTTCCAGGTGCAAAGTCATTACCAGTTAGACTGTCGTAACGAATCTCTTGGTTTCTAACTGCTTCGAAATCTAGGAAGTCTTGGTTGTTAGTTGTCTCAGGATCGTATAGTTCAGTTGGGTTAATAACAGTTTCACCGATGTCATCAAGAATGACGTTCGGGAATGTGATTGAAGGAACTCTCTGGAAGACAAGAGCAAAGAAACTAGATGAAGGTGAAAGGTCAACAGTATCGATAATCTGATTAGATATTTCATCCTGATAAGGTGAGATAGCAGAAACAGTTGCTGCAATGTTAGATCTTGCAGAGTAAATTATGTCATTGAACTTGATCTCAAATTCACCAGTTTCAAACTTAGAAGTACCAGATGTTCTAGAAACAACCAGAGAGGTATTGATGTTACCTTCATCAAGGTTGTTCTCCTCAATGATTGCAAACTTACCAGATAAGTTAGTAACTCTCTCACCCTGTTCAAAGATTGTCTTAGATGAAACTGGGAAGATACCACCAGTTCCTTCTCCAGAATCACCGATTCTAGAGTTAAATCCAGTAGCACTGTTAAGAATAAATTCGCCCTCTTGGAATCCTCCGCTTGGTCCGTTCTCAATATTAAGAAGGTCAATGTAGTCAGTACCAGAATCCACAACAATACCAGTTGCTTCAGAGATAATACCTCTGACCCTGTTACCAACTAAGGGGAAGATACCACCGAGTTCAGAGAACTGAACACGAGTAATTAAAAGTTGAGTGAATGTAATATTTCTGAACTTAATTCTAGAAGGTGCCTTTGGAGGTTCAGAGAATACAATAGAAGGACCTGCTGTAGAGAATGAATCTCCAGGTGCCTGTGCGACACCATTAAGAAGAACAAACATCTGATCTTCAGTCGCAGTAATAGAACCACCCTCAACATTCAGTGGGAATTGAGTTCTGATACCATCAAAGTCTTCGGAAATGTTATCAATCTTCTTAACGATAGAAGTTAGAATTTCCTCAGAGTTAGTAAGTCTCTTCTGTCTGAATAGGACTTCAGTGTTATTAAATTGTGTGTATATTGGTTGTGCGTTAGCAAATGATGTAATCTGGTTAATATTAGTGAATGCGTTGATATTAACTTCTTTAACAAGATCAGATACAACCTTTCTTCCAGAAATATCCTTACCACCAGTGATTGATAGTTCACCAAATAGGTTGAATCCAACAGGGTGGTTTGTTTCTAGTACAGGTTTTCTCCACTGGTTGATAGGTGTTTCAGACTTAATAACGTAGGAGAAGTTCTGATAGAAGTAACTATCTTGAATTTTCTGAACGATTTCAGATGGTTTACCAACGTCATCGATAAACTGACCTGGAGTATTAGTTAGTGAGTCAATATTAAGAGTACCACGAGCGATTGAAAGGTTATCAATCAAACCAGAAGCACGAGAAACTTCACCAGTTACACGCTCACCTGGGGTCCAAACACCGTCATAGTTCTCAAGTTTAAGGATTCTAGGTCCAATCTGCCAACCTTGGTTAGTAGAAACATAACCTGTAGCAGATGCAAGTTCAAGTGAAGAACCTTGATAAACAAGTTCACCTTCTAAGAAACGAGATGTTTCAACGATAGCAGTTGCTTGACCACCAAACACTTCGGTTAAGAGAATCTGTCTACCTTCACCTTGTGTCAAGAATGTGATGTAAGAACCAGATTCAGCGTCAAGTTTAGTAAGTGAGATTCTAAGTTGGTCAGATTCAAGACCATTTGCCTCTCCAGCAATAGCATAGTAAGTCTGAGTAGAAGATAGACTGACCAAACCAGCAGAACTTGGTTTTGGTAGAATACCAACTGTAGATCCAAGATCTTCTGCTCTCAACTGGATTTCAGCACCAGTCGTAATACCGTGTGGGAAGTTAAACTGTAGGTAACCGAGGTCAATGTTAACAACGTAGTTAAATTCTGACTTAAGTGTGACTGAAGGTTCAGAACTGTATCCTGCACCAGGATCTTTGATGATAACTTCACTAAGACGATTATTCTTAACGATCGCTTCAGCAGCAGCACCTGATCCACCACCACCAGAAATAACAACAGCAGGTGTAGAGGTGTAACCAGAACCAGGGTTTGTGATCTTGATTTCTGCAAGAATAGCGGTATTAAACAACTGAAGGTTCACTGGGAAAGTGATTTCAGGTCTCAAAGTATAGTCGTGAGAATAACCGAAACCAAATTCGTTGTTCTTAAGTTTCTTGATACGTCCGATACTCTTACCTTGTAGGAATACAGAAGCACCTGAACCTTCAGAAGGAATCACAACATCAAGAATACCACCTGAACCAGCAAGTAGAGGTCCAAGAATTCCAGAAATAGAGTCAATATCTATAGATGCTGTTGTATATCCTTTACCAGCAGAGGTTAAAACAACGCTAGTGATAACACCAGTGAAGTCTCCATCATCAGTAACAGTGATATTACAACTTGCACCTTCTCCATCTCCTGAAATAGGTACGTTATAGTACACACCATTAACATATTCAGTACCACCATTGGTGATACGAACCTTTTCAATCTCTCTGTTAGACGCAATATCAGTAACGATAGGTAATTTCTGATAGAATCCACCTGGATTCACCAATTTAATGGTTGAAATAGGTCCAATTGCCTTAATTGATGTTGTAGAGTAGATAGAACGTGGAAGTCCAAACTCATTATTGCCTACAGGAGCGTTAGATTTCTCTGGTTCAACAAGAAGTGGGAAGTCAAACTCCAATCCATCACTAGAAACGTTAGAAATAGTGAATGTTCCTGCATAAGGAGACTGAATAACGTCAATAAATGATCCCTCACCAACAGGAGAGTTGTCTGCTGAGGTTCTAGATGGGTCAAAGTAGTATGAGATGTTAGTAATATCTTCATTGATGATAAATTTAACCAACGGAGTCGGTGAATCATCATCAGTAAATCCAGGTGTACCCTCTCTAATGATGTTAATGAATGGATATTCCAGTTTATACTGGTTATCTCTAGAGAATGACAGGAAGTATCCAAGGTTAGAAGGATCGTCAAGGTCAAAGAGATACTGATGTCCTCTAACAAATAGGAACTTAGGATGCTTAGCGTAGATATTAATGTTAGAAACAGAAGAACCTGTACCTGAGAAGGTAGGATCCTGAACAGCAGTGCTTCTTATACGGAATGTGAAGTCTCTACTAGTAAATATTTCCTCAACAAAGAATGAACCGTTATATTCATTAGTAGCGAATCTCTCAGTAAAGATAATATCATTTACTTCATAGTTGTGTCTGCTAGTAGCAGAGCAGTAAACAAGGTCAGTATTTGTTAGTGCTTGTGAAGGAACAACGTCTTTATTGAGTTTTGCCTGAAGATTGAATTGTTTAACACCAACAAGACCACCAAATGTTGCAATCTTACCAGTTGCATCTACAGCAAATGTCAAGTTAACAGCATCAGCATCAATGGTGTCTCCTTTAATAAAGGTGGAGTCAGCATAGATCTGTTGAATTCTAATAGTATAGTCAGCAGAATTGAAAGGTTTCCAAGATGCAAATGCTGCAAGAGTACCAGATCCGTGAACACTGTTCGCCAAATCTACTTGGAATGAACCTGCAGTCGATGTGAATGCCCAGTTGATATTACCATCAGAGACAGTACCTGATGTGTGTACAGGAGCAACAGCACCTGCAGTAGCAGTTGTACCAGATGTATAGATCTTACCGTTACTATAAACAACATCACCAACTGTATAGTTCTGATTTTCCTCCCAAACAGGAGTTGTGGTAAGAACGGTGAACTCTTTGTCCATCTCGTTCACATCACCAACAGTTGATTTTAGAAGTTTAGAGGTATCAAACGTACCAATAATCTTACCGATCTTACAAGAACTTGTTCCAACCTCAACGACAGTACCGTATGCAGATACAACATCATTACCACCAATCACAGAATACTGTTGAAGTATTGACCCTTTAGTAAAGGTAGCATTCTGATTGAATGTGAGTGTCTTAACAAGGTCAATAGTAGAGTATTTTGCATCTCTAATATAGAACTTAGGAATAACCTTAGTAGTAAGAAGCAATTTCTTACCACCCTGTGTAGGAATAGTTGCAGTTCTAGTTGCGTATGACTGGTCAGTAGATGTAACTGTATAAACTCCAGGGACGTGGGTTGATACAACATCTGAGTAATCAAGGATCTGAATACCAGCAGGACCTATTAACCAGGGGTTAACAGCAACCGACTGGGTATTAAACGTATAACTGCTGCTGGCGGCGACGTTTATGGTATGTCCTGTCTCTACATCATTCAGGGTGAATGAACCAAGTTTTGTCTTATCTTTGTCAATCTTATAAATGAATGCTTTATCAACTGAGTTTGTTCCAGTAACAAGACCAGCAGTGAATGCATCTATGTACTTAGCAGAAGGTGTAACAACAAAGTTGTCAATCCAACCGATCCAGTTGTTAGTAGAACTTGGAGTTGAGATAGGACCAAGTGTTGCCTGCATCATATTAACGTCAACAGTAGCACTGTTAACTGAATGTGCTTCTACACCATTAATGTAGATACGATAGATGTAAGAACCAACTCCAGGGCGTTGCTTAGAAATAGCAACGTGAACCCACGCTTCAGAGTTAAATGTAGTCCAGAATGTTGTACCAGTAGAATATGAGGTAGATCCATTAAGATCAAGGAAGATCTTACCGAAATTAGCACTACCTGAAGTACCATCGACACCAACCTTGACTTCTTGACTTAACTGAGAGACAATACCGAAGAATTCTGGGTTAGATGCCTGTGCAGCATATTGAGTATTGCCAAGAGCAAACCAACCTTCCATTGTCCACTCAACACTAATATCAGCAGTTGTACCATACTGAAGGAGCATTGAGTTAGAAGCATCAAGTTTCAGTGAAGATGCACCATTGTAGAACTTAGTATTATCAATAACAGCGTTGCCTGTGGCAGCCCACTGCTTGTTTGTACCAGTTCTTAGAGTGTCATTGTATGTTTCATCAAAGATGTTGTCTGCAGTGTTCCAGTTGAAGATAGCAAGTTGATCTGCCTCAACTTTATTACCAGCAATCAAAGTATCGCCAGAGTTGTCATTTGCAACACAAGTGGCGTGATAACCAATACCATTTGTCTCCGATACTTCAGCAGCAGAGAGAACAGAACTAGTATTCCAAGAAATCTTGACACTAATTGATTGAACAGCGTTGAAATCTCTTTCAACAACTGCACTGAGGTCAATATTACCAAATACATCAAAAGTGACCCCTGCATTCTTGATAGAAGTGTAAGTTCCAGTAGGAACGTAAATTTTAGCAGTTGCTACTTGTGTATAGTCTGCATTATCAAATTTAGCGTAAAGAACACCGTAGTTCTTAGCATTTGTATCAATAGCAGTTGCAGTTACATAAACTGAACCATATTCATCAATAGCAAATGTAGGATCAGCAAACTGATAAGCACCAGATTCGATTTGCTTAGACCACTGTACTTCAATAGTAGCAGTATCGTAGTATGTCTCACCAATAATGATATTGGCGGCACCTGCAGGATCAGAGATACCACAGAAGAGGAATGTATCATTGGTTCTCCACTCAATCTGATGAAGATGCTCACTTGCAGCGGCAGAAGCGATCTTACGCTTCTCCATAACAGATCCATCAATATCCATCAATGCAACCCACATATCGTCAGGTGCAGTGGAGTTTGAGTCAGTATGACCAGCAATCATCACACGACCATCTTGGTCGAGTCTGATATTAGAAGCATAGTCTCTTCTGGTAGATCCAGAGATACCAGCAATGTCACGCTGCCACTGAATAAGACCATCAGGATTGTTGGCATTGTCAAAACCTGACTGATACTTAGCAACAACAATGTCAGGGTTGTGAGTTAGGTTACTAATATTTGGAACAGTCTCACCGACAACATAGATGTTATGAGGATTAGAGTTCTCAATATGAAGTGACTTCCACTGCAATGACTTATCATCAGTTGCAGGAACGGTAGGAATTAGAGTACGCTTCCAAAGCAATCTACCATCGCTATTAAACTTAGCAAGAACACCTGCTGTATCGCCACCTACAACTGTTGTCTTACCACAGACATAGAAAGTACGATCATCAGCAACTTTGATGTCATTGATAGTAAGAGTAGAACCTGCTTCTTCAAGGAATGCTAAGAAGTAAGTTGCTTTCTTGAATCTCTGAGGATGAGAAACACGAATCTGTGGAGGATTAGTTTCAGAGTATCCTGAACCAGAGTTAATAATACTTACAGTTCTTACAGCACCACCTTCATCTCTATTGATGTCAATATTGAAATCTTGACCAGAGTCAGTAATGATCTCATATGTTGGAGGAATGTCCTCAGAATATCCAAGACCTTCCTGATCAACAGTAACTCTTTCAACACCATCGATCACTTTCACTCTGAAAGTCTTATTGGTGTCATCAAGAATAGGTGTGGAGTTAATAATGATCTGATCATCTACACGCAGTTCGTGCTCAGTTGCAGTAGTGATACGTCCATATGGGCGATCATTTGAGATATAAGAGTTGAAACCTGCAATATCTAAACCTTTAACCGCTTCAACTTTTGCGGAGGCTCCGAAACCATCAGTTCCCTCGTTATCAAAGTATAGTTTATCATTGACTTTATATGATATACCTGGGTTCTCAACCACGAATCCGTCAACTTTAGCGTCTTCGAACTTGGTCGTAGTCTCAATATCAATATCAACAACTGATCTTGTAGAAACTTTAGGGTAGTAATCAAATAATTGTAGTACGGGTTCTTCAGTGATCTGAATAGGTGTGGTGTCTTCAAGGTTATTGATAAGACCATCTCTATTAGTATCTTCAATTTCGAAGATAAGATCCTCACCAAGTTCAGTAACAAGAGTATCAGTTGCTTGGTTAGGTGTACGATCAATATCAATATCCACATCCTCATAAGGATCACGGAATCTAACCACATCAGCAGGGATATTGGTCTGTACAGCATCTTGAGAGAAGTTCCACTCATCAGGTGATGAATACAACTGAGGTCCACAAATGTATGGGAATATAGGATTACCAGCATCAGTTGCGTCGATTGCTACGAAATAAGCGTAAACACCCTCAGGGAACTGAGGAGTCTTACAGAAACGACCGTTATACTGGTCTAAATCACCCTCTTGGAAAACATATTCATAATCATCAATGAATGATCCTGCAATATAATTGCTAAGAAGAGGACCATCTGCGCGAATTGGGGTAGGGTTAGTATCAACATCGTACAGAAGTACAGGTTTAATTCTATAAGATGAACGAATTCTTCTAACACCAGATGACTGGTCAGTAGCATCAATGTAACCGTAAGGTCCGTAGATAGGGTTACCATCGAAAGCCCAACCCAAAATAGGAGAGTGTTGGTATCCAGTCGAAAGTTCTTGTAATTGCTGTGTTGACTGATTCTTGAATACGTTATCACCAAGAACATATCTTAGTTGCTTAGGATCTGAAAGGTGTGCATATTCACCACCATATTGTGTATTATATCCTGCAAACACATAACCACGTGCTGTATCAAAGTTTGCTCCAAGTTCATCCTGAAGGTTTCTAGTCCACTCAAATACAGTTGCAGTAAATGCTGCTAGTTCACCAACCGCTCCCAAGCGAATAGTAGTATTACCAGTAGTATAACCAATACCTCTGTTTATAACAGTAACACCAATAACTTTACCTCTATCCTCACCAACAGTACCGATAGTTGCTCTTGCAATGGCACCGTAACCGTCTCCATTGATTACAATCTCAGGAGCAGTTGTGTATCCTCTACCTGCAGCAATGATAGCGATAGAAACGATTCTACCGTTAATGATGATTGATTGAGCAACAGCACCTTCACCAGAGTTCAACTTAATAGTAGGAGAGGCAGTGTAAGTGGAACCTGTGTTATCAATACTTACAGATTGAATAGGACCACGTACCTGCGCGGTAGCAGTACATCCAGTACCACCCCCACCAGAGATGGAAACATCAGGTTGTGATGTATATCCTTGACCTGGGGTCTCAACAAGGATCTTAGATACTATACCATTGGTAATAACAGCGGTAGCAGTAGCACCGAATCCACCACCACCCACGATAGAAACAAGAGGACTAGAAGTGTAACCAGTACCCCCGCTAGAAACTGAGATCTCACTTAATGCACCGTTAACAACAACACTTGCGCTGGCACCACTACCGCCACCACCATTGATTTCAATAACAGGAGGATTAGCAGCATCATACCCAGTACCAGGGTTATCAATAGTTATACCAGTCAATCCACCAAACTTAATCTTAGTCTGTGACTTATAAGACCAAGTAGATACACCGTTTACCCAAGCACCAATAGGACCAAAGGATGTGTCTGTACGTCTAGAGATTGTATTGATAACTCTAGGAATACGGATCAATTTACGCTGGTTTCCAGGAAGTAGCGCAGATCCTAAGAAAGGACCAACCTGATAGTTTGGAATACCAGAGGATGCAATGTATGCATACTGATCATTGAAGAATGTATTCTGTACGTTGGTAGTAAAGTCTCTGATAGCAACGCTAATACCCTCTTCAGGTGACTTACCTTTGTTGAGGTCAACAGAAAGAAGGATATTACCCTGTGGTGAGTTAGGGGCAGGGGCAGGAATATTATATTCAAACAGTGTATTACTAATACGGGAGGTTACAAAGAAGGTACCGTTAAACACAGTTGGGTTTGCACCGTAGATTGTAACAGTGTCACCAACCAGTAGACCGTGGTTATTAGAGCAAGTAACCGTCGCAGTCTGATTATTAAGACCACCAGGGACGATATTGGCAATATTGATTAGTTTTTTAACGTTGTACAACCAAGAAGTGACTCTTTGGTCATTAGAAGTCGAACCAAGTGATGCAACGTTTAGTTTGTCACCAGGAAGATAGTATGAACCATTGTCAGACAATACAGTGGATTCTGCATCAGCAATACCAAGAACACGTAGTTTACACTCAGTTTCAGTGCCACGGTTTACATAAACGAAGATGTCAGAGTAAACAATAGTACCAGCATCCCAATCTTCAACCACACCGTTCTTAGAACGAGTACATTCGATGAACTGGTTTAGTGTTTTCTCTTTATACTGTACAACTTCATCGTCATTGATACGGATTGTACCGTTTCTTTCTGGCCAACCGATAGTAGAGTCAACTGTAATAATGGACTCAGTAGTAGAAAGTTCCTCAACAAGGAGTGTTCTGTATGGGATAGTAAAAGAACCCTGCAGTGTTTCCTCAGAAATTGCAAGTTCATATACAGTACCAACACCAGTATCGATGGCAATAACGTTCTCAATCAGTGCAGATGCACCTTTTACACCAGTATCAACAGGATCAACATACTGAATCAACTGTGAATCGAGTAGATTCTCAAGTGAACCTTCCAAAAGTTCTGCTCTGAGAACGGTATCTACGTTCCAAGTTGCAGCAGATGGTTTGATAATCTCATCTTTAGGATAAGAAACATCAACATTTTCAGAGTAAAGTATCTTAAAGAGGTACTGTGTGGAGATTTTCGTACCTTTCGATGCGTAAAAATCACCAATAGTCTTAATAATCTGCGGAGCATTAACTTTATTGTAGTCAATTTCCGCGTTTGGAAGATATTGATTTACGAATCTTCTGTATAATTCCTTAGCAAAAAGATTATCTAGATTACTAATAGTGCTTCCAACAGCGTGAGAAGACTGTTGTAGATCGGATTCTTTGCTGTATATCTGATGACCTGCTTGGTCAAAGGAAGTAACGGCAGATACTCCGCGTTTTACGTTGACGAATGCTGATGGTTCGTATCCTACTCCAGAACTATGGATAGTAAAACCTGTAATCTCTCCAAAACCAACGTCACAAGACGCTTCTGGTGCAGGAGGAGCAGCGATAAAGACCTTAGGAGGTTCTGTATCAGAGTATCCAGTACCAAAGTCAGTGATATTAATGTCAGTGATTTCACCGTTGAAGATGGTAGCAACTGCTGTTGCACCAGTACCACCAATAGGTTGATTGTTAGAATCCTTTCTATTATCAACGATATACACAGATGGAGCATCGGTATAACCCTTACCACCTGTCAATAGTTCAATATTAGTAACTCTACCACCAGTACAAGATACATCAAGGATCTGTGCACCAACAGGGTCAATAATCTTTGCCCTGATGTTACCTTCATATCCTTGACCTGAAGAAATAAGATTAATGCTTGTTACTCTACCGTCAGCATCAAGAATTGCCTGAGCAGTTGCATTAATAGCATTATCTCCAGTAGGAGGATCCATATACACCAAAGGTGCAGTTGTGTATCCTGAACCATTGTCTACGACTGAGATTGATCCTGCAACGATTGATCCGTTTTCGACTGTAGGATTGGTGCAAGTAGCACCACCAGGATTAACAAACTTAATTGAAGGAATGCGGTCATATCCACTTCCTGAAGAAGTAACACGCAGTTCTGTAACACCTTCGATTTCATCAGATACAATTGCTGTAATAGTTGCTCTACTGCCTTCTGCATCAGAAGGTGCATCCACAATTACCACAGGAGGATTGTTAGATGAATAACCTTGACCAGCAAATAGAAGTTGAGTGTTCTTGATACCATTTACAAGTGCTTCGGCAGTAGCACCAGAACCAGGACCTTTATTTGACTGAATAGTGATCTTGGGAGCAAAACTTACTCTGTAACCACTACCACCATTTCTAACAAGGATGTCATTAACTGATGCATTTACGATTTGGGAGACTGCTGACGCACCTGAACCAAATTCAGGAGCAATCAGTTCAACAGATCTTACGTCAATTGTAGCATTTTGTGAAACAGGTTGCTTGAAGATGATCTTATCTTCAAAAATTGTGAATTCTTCGAACGGTCTCTTCTCTGTTCTGTTGACAACAACGATCGCTGCCACAGTAGAAAGAGGACTGTATGCTTGAGTGTTGAGTTTTAGTGCAAACTCAGTAGCATCAACAGCAACTGTAATGGTGTCCAGAGAACGGACTGGAACGCTTGTGTAACCAATCAGATAACGAATGGTATTGACTGCACCTGTCAACACCCCTGTAGTCGGTGCTGGAGGGTTTACAAAGCGTATCTTGTCTCCTTCAACGAAGTAATCCCTGTCAGGGAACATAAAATCGTTATTTACGATCACCAAAAGGTGATTTGAAGACTGAGGTGAAACTGGTTTACCTAACTGTCTTAAATTAAATTCTGTCTTTGCACTATCAAACTGAGTATTGATAGGTTCAAATTCTTGTACTTTTCTATCAAATTCTTGTTTATTGACCCCTGGAGTGAAAACAATGTCAGGAGAATGTGTTACAGACTCGTAATATAGAACTTCATTGTCAATTTTTATAGTACCATCTTTCTCTAAGAAGTAGTTTACATTCTCAGCAATAATTTTATTCTCTGTAGCATCAACCGCTTCTAGTACAGCAGATTCAGACGACAAGAAATTTGGATCGAATTCACCCGACCCAATGTCAACATATGAAAGTATATTGTTTAAAATGTCGTAAGGACGACCTGATTTCTCCTGCGACTTGTAGTATTCTGTCAACAAGTTCACGAACTGGTCGTGATCCTCCTTGATAAACGCAGGAATCTGACTACTCAGTCTTTGAGAGACCTTAATTGCTGTGTTGTGTGCAACCATTTTTTCGTATTACGGTCTTAGAAACAGGAGTTAAACTCGGGAAGTTCAAATACTGTTGTTGGATAATCAATGATATTTAGTGGAGTTCCGTCAAAGTTAATTGCAGTAAAGTCATATGGATCAAATGCTCCAATGTTACTGCCATCAATTGTGTAATCAACTGTTGTGACAATCGGGTTAAAGATTGATGGGTCAACACCAGAACCAATGTTGATATTTGGTGATTTTGGAATCACAGTAACTGGAATACGATTTGTTCCGTCAGGAGTAGAATGTACATCTACAGGACCGACACAAACGATTCCATTCTTGTAATCTACAGTTCCCACTGAAGATTGAAGTGTAACTTCTTTTTCATCCTGTTTTGTAACCATAATGAGGTTGCCATAACCGTCATCACGGATATTTACAGGTAAAAGTGCCGAAGTATCATTATCAATGAACGATGTTGATGAAATTGAGTTGGAATCTGTACCTTGAATGGCAATAAGGTTCTCTGTGTATCCAGTAGCATAGAATGTGCCAGTTTTTACACTGGAATACTTGGGTAAACAAGTTCCGTCACCACCACCATTACCTTTAGTTCCTCCAGAGAGGTCATTGGGATTCTCAATCTCATTTTCAAAGTCAACACACTTGGAGAATGTTTGACCAAATTCAAATCCATCAATGTTCATACCAAGTGTCATATGAGTGATGTTACCGCTAATAGCAGGATCTGAATCATCAATCATTCTCTGATAAGCAGAGATGTCAATACGACCACTGAATCTGGATGAAGAACCCTGCTGATTGTACTGATCTACAGATCCAAGGATAGTTGTTGCAACTTCGTTGTTAGACAGGTTAGTCTTAGTGCCATCAAAGAACGCCCAAGTCTTAGGTCTGATATAAAGTGAAATAGGATCAATAATTACTGGTTCAATAGCAGCAATCGCATATTTCTGTAAATCATTCTTGATACGCTTCTTCGTAGTGGTGTTTAGTGCAGCACCAGACTTAGTACGGATAGCAACGTACACCTTTCCGTACACAGGAGGATTAAGACGCTCTCCACCATATGCAGTCACTGATCTTGCAGGAGGATATACTTTCTTAGTGATATATTCGTAATCAGACTCAGTAACTGCTCTATTCTGACTGTTAAACGCCCTAGGAGCGTTGTATTTGATGGATAGGGTATTCTCTAACGCTTCACCGTCTTGAGACCCGTCTATGGTCACCAGAGAGATGCCTGCATTGTTGATAAAACGCCCTTCACTGTCCTGAACTCTACCAATGAAGTTAAATCGCTTACATCCGTTTGCATCAGGACCATCAGTGCGAATATACTTCATACGGATGACTTCACCAGAAATCAACCTACGACAAATAACACCATCACCAAAGATGACGTTATAACGTAGATCATCAGTCTCTTCTAAGAAATAACCACGAGTTGTACCGTCTACATCAACAATATTCTGTACAAGATTGTAAGTATCGATTTCTGTTGACTGTGCATTAGGAGAAATTGACACAAACAGCAAAGAAGTATCAACACTCTCTGCAGGAACTAGGTATTCTCTTTTGTTAACGTCATCAACTGTGTAAGAGAACTCAAGAGTGTTTCCTTGATAGATGATAACCTTATCAAACGTCGCAACACCATCAGATTGATTAACAGTTGCTCTGATCTCGTTAGGGAGAGTGAACGTGAATGGATCACCATTAGTAGTAGATACAAAAACATCTCCTGCTTGGAGAGAGACTTGCGTCGGATATGAGGTACCATCACCAAGTGCTGCGGTTTGAACACTGAATCTAACACACGCTTTACTTGCTTTGATTGATCTTGGGGTATAGTTTAGTTGCTTTGCGACCTTGACAACGTTGTCTCTAACAGTTGCACTCTCAAGGAACGCCTCATTCATCGCCATATTAGCGTTGAAGGCAGCATAGTATGTGTTATATGATAATACGTCCAATAGATATGACGCAGAACTACCATCAAAGTCATAGTCCGTGAACTCGTTTCTCGTTCGCAGATATGATCTAATAGATTCTCTGATTTCTGTAAAATCTAATGAGGTTAAATTTGAGGGAATTGCTGCCATTTTTACGCCTTCTCTAAGAGGAAGTCAATAGTTTGAACTAGTTGTTCACCGATGATTGTGTAATCAATCTCAACTTGTAGTTCATTGTCGTTATCAACATTACAACGAACATCATTAACTATCACTCTTGGTTCTAAACGCTTTAGGGTATTCCTAATTTCGTCATTTAGACCTTCAATCATAAAAATATCGAAGTTCTCAAACAACATTGATCTAACACGAGAACCTGTGGTTGGTTGGAACGGTCTTTCACCGAACTCTGTCAACAACAGGTTCTTCATAGATTGTTTGATTGCGTTCTCGTTCTTAACCACAGAAAAATCTTCAGTATTGGGATTTGATTTCATCCCAATACCTAAATCTCTAAACTGTCTGCTTAGATTCCTGTCTGCTTTGAACCTGTACGCCACGATCTGATACTTGTTTTAAGTATTTATCAGCTCTAGGATCAGTTACTAAACATCTGCCCGATCGGATGAACCAATCTGCTTGATCAACCTTAACCATTTTGTTCTCCGTTTTTAAGTGAAGAACTTTTATAGTGGTTCCTATCACTGGTCATTTTATTTAGTATCCTTCCAAGTAGGAGGGTGAAATGAGCAATATTCGTTGAAGGTGATTTTCATCTCCTTGTCTGTTAGATTACAGTTCTTCGCTGCTTTAGGTAAGTTCCATTTCGCCTCGAATAACATTTCCATAGATTCTCGGGTTTCTGGTCTCACTTACCCTGACCCCTATACCTCTTGGTCTTACCATTCCGAGAGGTTGCTGTATATTTTGTGTGCCTTCCATTTCCTTGACGAGTCTTTTTAGGATTTGACTCAATAAAGACGCCTCCAGAGAGACCTGTTTTTGAACGTGCCATACGTGTTTTGAAACTACTCTAGAATTATAGCACAATTATCCTGCTAGGACATTAGGAGATCCATAAGCGATCTTAGACATACACGGATACCCTATGCTGACGGGCGGCAGACTGCCTTTACCTAAGTTATCACCCAATCTACCGATGGGTATCTTAAACGCCCTTACAGACTGATAGAACCCAGTATCAAGAACTCTAGGGTGACCACCTGCAAGATCCTCTGCAGTCAGAAGTGAACACACTGTTGGAGTTGGAATAATACAAGTCGCTTTACCACAAGGACACAAATAGTTAATAATATTCGTTGTTGGTGACAAATGAGGTGTAAAAGCGTCACCCAAAACCATAATAGGCAGTCCATTGACAAGAACCATCGCTCTAGCAGGGTTCAGAGCAGTCAAAGGTACCAAAGGAGTTGGTGGCCACAGGCAAGTCAGGTTTTTCATCACAATTCCTAACCTAACAGGAGGTGATTTACAAGGTTGTGTTGAGTGAATAGTAGCAGGAATTGGAATACCGTGTCCTGTACAAGGTAATCCATTATGATTTGCTACTGGTTTGTTTAATCCTAGTGCCATTAGTAACTTCCTAGATCACATTCGTCGAAATAAGGGTTCCCAAATCTATCTAGTGCCCTATCCATAAGAATAGTTGCACCTGTTAGGTAGTTTGTATAGTTCAATCTACCTCCAATCGGAGCAAGTTGGATGTTATTCTCGTTATCTGAGATAGCACCTGGGTCAAAAGAGATGGTTGAGTAGATCACATTTCTTAATGCAGCACAGTTAGTGAAGTAATTACTGAATGGAGCACTAGTACAAAGGTTACTTGCCCAGTTATCATTCGCATTTCCACTACTATCCCAAGAGTTATAGGTATCCAACACACCATCTACCACAAAATTATGCCAACAGGGTTCTGGGAACTTGCCTCCAGAGCAACTTGCGAGTTGAATTGTGTTGTATGTAAGGGAGTATGTAGTCTGAGCACCCGTATTTGGGTCAGTAGTAGTGTGTGTAGAGGTGCCTGTACCATAAGAACTGAAGTTTCCATTACCTAACCACGTCTCCAACTGCTCTAATTCTGTACCATAGAAGTCAAAAGTGTTCTCATCACCCGAATCTGGGACGAATGTGTACTGACCTTTACCAGTTTCATAGCATTTACCCTCTACATTTGACCCTCTCTTACAAGAATGCGACTTTCCTTTGCCTGGGGCACCCACAAAACGCGGTGCAGTAAGAGTTGGTTTGGGTAAATCCTTCAAAAAGTCAATAAAATCCGTGTTTATTGCCTCCCCTTTCTTCATTACATTACCTTCTACCTCTAAAGTCACCTTAACTTGTGCGGATTCTCTATCAGAACCACAGTATTTGTACGGAAGGAACCCAAAAGTACGTGAAACACCGTCCGTACCAATCTTTTCTTCGGGGCAAGGGATGTCAAAGAAGCGTCTGACGCCGTAAAGTGTGCTTTGTGCTACTTCAAGACAGTCTCCACCAAGTATTCCTGTCATACCATTGTTCATTCTTTGGTTAATTGTTCCAGATGCAGACTGACTTTCAGCAGTAACAGCAGCAAGTCTCTCTTCTTCCTTCTCAAGAGCAGGATTCCATTTCTTTGACTCTCTGTATATTTCACTTGGATTGATGTAATTTGAAATATTGTGCCAATCACTACCGATACCTGGGTCTAAACATTTGATTGGTAGTACGTCTTTACAGAACTTTGTCTTTTCAGTATCACTTTTTTCGTGTGCTTTGAGATAAGATGTCACATATGTGGATGTGACGGGTTCATCAAACTCCTGAACTGCATCAGCATACGCTCTTTTACCATCATCAAACAGTGAAGTGGTCGAAACAGGCACTTCATTACCGTTTTCGTCTGTCATAGAGGTTTGAATATCGACCATTGGCATATCTGGGTCATCCCACGTCTTATCAAACTGCTTTGTTGCCTCCTTCATCCCTGCTCCAATGAAATCGTCTTGTCTAGACTCGGTTTCCCTCTCTACAACGTAAACAATAACCTTATCACCAGGTGTATATCCTTTTCCCTTCTCAGTAATTGTTGCAGTCTTAACAGCACCAATCTCATTCAGTGTAATACGTGCTTCTGCTTGTTTGATCGATTTTGTGAACCCTGCATCAGTCAAAAACTTGTCATTCTTGATTTTACGGGTCAATTTACGTGCAGACTTCGTACTTTGATCAAATTCATCACTTGATTCAATGTTCACATTGTATTTTGCGAGTTTCGAGTCTTGAAATGCCTCAACAGTGTTCTCTGCGGTATCTGTGAACCCCTCTTCCTTCAATTCATCGGGAATAGACACAATTACATCAGGATTAACGTACCCCCGACCAGCATTTATGATCTCAATGGACCCAACACGCCCTTTTTTGTCAATAGTTGCAGTTAAAATTGCTTCATCGAGTGTTCTTCTAGGTATTAACGCTCTATTATCAATTTCTACCTTGAAATATGACAATTTCTTCGGAAATTCATAGACTCCGAAGAAAGCACCGCGATCTTTGATGCCATAACCCGCTAAAACAAGTGCAGTTGCACCATCATTGGCGGTAATGGTCTCATTGTAACTAAAAGTTTGCCCATTTCTTGCTTTTCTGTGTCTTAAACGCATATAACCGCACTTAAGTTCGTCTCCAAAGTACCTAACTTGACTAATACGCCATCCTTTGACGTTCTCACCCACTAAGAAGGCACCTTCAGAAGACGTATAACGGAAAAAGATCATCTCATCATCAGTTCCACAAGTCCAGAACGAATCAGCAATACCATCACCATTAGGTGCAGATACAGTTAAACGTGTCTTCTGTGTTTTCCAAGCATCCTCTCTAATCTTATAGTAGATACTCTTATATGTGATAGTGGGTTCTTCCTGCTGATCCCTAGCACCACTAATACAAGGAGCATCCGTAGTAGTGAAGTTAATACCAAATACAGGTCCCGCAAATGGATACTCAGTGTTATACAGATAGTACACGAACTGCCCCTCAAAAGCATCGTGGAATCCTAAGAACCTAGGCAGTGCACATTTGACTGCTCCGTTCTTACCAAAGTACCATTCAAAGTTTGCATTACTAGATGCAATGTCTGCTGCATTAGGATCACCCCATCCTTGTTGTGCAGGAGTCAGTGTTTCGTCTTCATATCTCCTTCTACTGTAACTAGTAGTGTAATTATACCAACCAGTACGGTCTACTTCACCAGTATCGACTGGACCACCAGTATCTACAACAGTTTTCTTCAGTCTAGGGGCAAATGCATTCATTACATACCCATAGATCCCTTGGTAGATATACTCTTCTTGAAAAGGTTGAGGAGAATTAGGAACTCCTGCCACCTGCTCGATATTAACCTCTTGTGCAGGGTTTATAGTATAAAAATCATCGACATCACCATTACTATTCTTCTTATAGTGATACAAAGGTAAAAGAGTTTCACCTGGATTCAGAGTATCCGATGGAGCACTATTACTTGTGTAGATATACCCTAAGAGTTCAACAGCACCAGAACTAGAACTAGAAAAGTAAGAATTATAGTTCGCACTATCATAATGTAGATAAAGAGGTTGTGATCCTGACTGACTGTTCTTACTTAAGTAGAATGACCAGATACCATTCCTAGGTTCTCTATTATATCTCCTCGGACTCTGGGGAGACTTGTCAGGCATTGATGGTTCGTACCAATAAGTATGATCCTCTCTTCTCCCGCTATAGAATCTATAAATTTCTCTTCTCTCTGCATCGCAGTTTGCAATACAGTTTTCTTGCTGTAATCCAATATAATATACCTCATCACGACCAAAGGCATAGGATCCAGGTCCCATACCCTCAATTGTTATCTGCCCATAAGGACTACCATCCTCGTCAGAACCTGAAAAGGACGGGTGATCATCAGTAGTGTATTGACGTTGGTAAGAATAAGAATCAATAGGATTCTCATAACTTCTCCCCGTTTCAATTATGAATATGCTCACTCTTTATTTGGGCAATATCTTCCTCAATTTTATTTAGTCGATCAAACAGAAGATCAAATAACTCTGCCAAGTTACGATGACTCTCCTCTCCAGGAGGTCTGTATTGAATCATATCAGGACCTTTCTGTAGAAACCCTTCCACAGTCTGTGATCTTGTCGCAAGATTCTTAATGCTTTCTGCGACCTTCTCAAACCTCCATTCTAGTTCTTGTTGATAATCATCGAACTCAGGTACTCCTGGGGTAGGTTGGTGGTCTCTGGGGAATTCAATACTCATTGGAAAAACTCATCTAGTACAGATACTTTGTTACTTACGAATGCATCTCCTTGACTATTACTATGGTTTCCACCACGTGCAATCAATGACTCGTAATTATTATCAACACCCCTCTTACGTTCAAGGTTGTGCCATCTACTATCATAACACTTCTGATTCATATGATCAATCTCAAAAAGTGCTGACATCTTACGTTTGCCCCTCTTGGACATACGGTTCCATCCAATATCCTTAAGGAAATTTTTATCCCTACAGTTTGGTGGAACTTCAGTTATATCAATGAATGTAGCAGCAATGATCTGATGGGAACCAATATCCTTACTTCCCTGTTCTGCAGATCCACTTACAAATGGAGCATAAGGACCATCCACTCCCTCTGGTAGAAGCAACGGACTGAAGTACCAATTATCACCATCACGATACTTAATCTTATAATGAACCCTATCTCTCCACTTACCATCGAGACCTTTCTGACTCTTCATCTTACCGAACACTAGACAGTTATAGTCTCTTGACCACGTTTCCTTTGTTTTATACTTCTTCATAAAGGATGAGTGATGCATATGACTCACCAGTCTCCCCAGATTACTCAAGTGGTAGTAAGGAATGATAACTTCCCGACCAGACTCATAATGACGCAAACATCTCCATACCTCACCAGGAAGACAACTAATCTGTTCTCCCTTTCGCACACCTCGTAAACCTAATACTTCAATCAGTTCATTATCTCCCTTTGTTTCCAGTTCCTCCATTAATTGCTGCCGACGTGGTGCTTGCACATCGTTTCCGTTGTTCTTCGTATTTAATGGTTGGATAAAGTTAGGTAACCAGTTCTGATCCCAGTCCTTATCATATTTCCACGTATGAAGTTCGTATTTCATAATAGTTATTAGAATAGTTACGACGCTCGCGGGGTAACGTCTTAGTATGTTTAATGCCTTTAGAAGTAATTTAAGTTTAACACAAATCGAAATTTAGTGTCAGTCGTTGATGTTCCTGCGTGTGGAGTATTCACTGGAAAGAAAACAATCCTATTCGCCTTAGATTGGACTCTGGTCCCGTCCTTGAAGAACGTATAACCATCGTTATCATTTAAGTAGAACACAGCGGTTGTAGCGCCTGCAAAGACGTTATCTTGTCCAAATTCAGAATACTCTCCACAGTCTGTATGAAAATCGTATTCGATTAGGTTGTCTGTATGATGATTCAAATTCCCCTTGATACGAATTAACGCTCTCGGTTGGATTCTATTGATTAAAGGTAAAATCATATCCCATTGCTGAGACTGAGGTCTGCCGCCCTCATAGAACTTATGTACCATCTGCCAATTATATATCTCTTTCTTCTGTAATTCTGGGTCTATCATTCGTGCAACGTGCATTACCTTTGCGTGATTCAGATACCAAGGGAAACACTGATCACCACAAATTTGTTCCTGCATACGCTCGAATTCTTCCTCTGGTAGGAAATTATCCACTACCCTTTGATGTTGCATCTTATGCTGTGTCATACAAATCCCTCAGTTACTCCTAACTTCTCCCTAAGAGATCTATGAATCGCTTGAACTTTTGCAAGTTCCTTGCCACCACACACTTCTGGTTTGTACATCAGTGCCCACGCACCACTATTCACAATGAGTTGACGCTCTTCTTTCGTCAAAGTAATAGTCCATTCATCAGATGTCGCAGTCTGTGTTGGTCGCAACTTCATAACGTTTCAGTGTTCCACATAGGGATGATAAAATTTCATCACACTTATTATAGCATTCGCCTTGGTGTGATGTGAGTCTACTGTCTTGATAATACCGTACTGCATCGTAAATAACACGTTTGTGTTCGATACTTAACTTTGTCCAGTCTGGTTTGTTCATCACGGTTCAGTAAATTTTTTTAAGATGATCTTATCATCCTCCATTTCATATTCTAGTTCATCACCATAGTACCAACCTGCTTCCTCTAGTAAAGTGTCAGGTAAAGTAACATATAGTTCGCCTGTATCGTCGTCCTCATCTATTGTAAGGATATATCTATGAGACATTCTTTCGTATCACATATAGTGTCTGTCCTATGTAGGGTTTTACCTTTTCTATCCTACTTACATCAAATGCCTTATGGTGAAGGATATACCCATCTCCCAGATATACAGCACCGTGATTCAATCGATTACTATCTAAATTCATCAACAGTAGATCGAATTGCTCTAAATCATCGACACTAAACTCTTCGCCCATCTCAGAGACCTTCGTCGAGGTCCATCCCTCATCTTCCCAGATACTCTTCAAGAAACTTCGATTGTTAAAACTATAGTCTTCCTTACACTCGTGATAACCTGTCTCAATACCGAAATCAAACAGTAACTTGAAACATCCACCCCCTTTCTGTCCTCCCCATTCCCTTCCGATGAATGATGAATACATCTCCTTGTACTGCTCAACCTTTTTAGTCATTTTTTTACCTGAGAAATTTTTTGATATATGGGGGACCCAAAAGGACGATTTCGATAATATACTCGTCCCTATACTGTTGTAGGTTGCTGTAGGGGACCCGTTTTATATGTCGCTCCCCGTTTAGATTGGCACGTGATAACATAACCCTTCGCTGACCAGATACTGCAATTGTTTCTGATACTTAGTGAAGTGCGGTTGTATCTCTGTGTCTAGTATGAATTGACCCCACTCCACTAACTCTAATGGGGGGATTGATTCGGTTTCATACAGTTCACATAGAAATTGAAATCTGTTCACGATTGAGTAGTGTAATCAAGATCTAAGTCATTCGATTCATCATCATAGGTTTCATAGTCATATTCTACCATATCCTCATCGGTTTCGTCAAGTAGCACATCGATCCAGTCTAGTTTCCTAGGGTCATTCATTTCCATAATCCTCCGATGAATTAAAGCGGTTTTGTTTCTTTGTTCTCCGTTGGTAATTCTTGTTAGTTAGTACCTCATTCGGTTTGTTTCTCTTTTCTCGTAATGACTTCGCTCTATTACTCTTGTATGTGTCATTACGTTTGTATGTGCGTCCCATTGAATAGTAGGGGAAATTTCTGAACACCTGCATTATATACCAATTTTCTCTATAGGGCAATTATTTCAATTTTCCCATAAAGGTTGACAGATTGATGTCGATATGTTAGGGTCTTAGGTCGCTATTCCTCCGCTAGTTTCCTCAATGTATAAAGTTTCTAAGTATGTTTATTTGTACATTTATGAAATAGGTTGTTTATCTAGTCTAAGGTTAGAGACGTGATCATTTAATTTGTTCCCATCTATGTGTAACACATTGGTAACACTTGAGTGTAGGGATATAAAAGCAAGTGCGGTAAGTTTAGCAACTCTCCTTACTACTGTCTTACCATCTTGTCTTAGTGTTACTCTTCTATAACCATTTTCGTTAAGGTGAATTTTCAATTTCTTCCACTTTCCCCACTTAGTAGAATAAATGGATCCGAGGTTACTAACATAATAGTCTTCATAGTTAGGGATGGGTTTATATAGTGTTCCCTCGCTATCTCTATAAGTGTTGTCATCAATTTTTGTAAAGGGATTCATTTAAGGTGCTACATTAAAGGATAGAGTAATACGGTTATGTTCTCCATTGATTTCATATCCGTGAGTTAGGTTACTGGGGAAAATGATAATATCTCCTTCAGTAGTGGGTACGTTTGCATCTAATAGATTAAACGCGGTTAGACCATTTTGCTTACATTGCATAATTGGATAATAGGATGACTGTGTAATACGTTTAAACTTAAGAGGCGAATGCTTTTGTGGGTCATAGTTAATGAAATAGCATCCTGAGTATAAACAATTAGAAAACTCGTGAGGTGCGTATAGGGCGTTTTGTGATGCGACTTCAATATGTGAATCGATTAATTCCATACTTGATAAGTCATAATTAAGTGATTGTTCATTAACCTGCCTAACTGCATCTAAAATGGTCTCTCTTACGTCCTTAAGTGTTGGATGGTCTAGGATGTTATTTTTCCCGATTTGCGTCACACCGTGGCATATATCGCTATTAGGGGAT